>OCAS01000824.1_pt1 | contig 20770 bp, 16 predicted proteins | sample 1550751 | NCBI WGS metagenome assembly OCAS01 (sample SAMEA2580301, study PRJEB22360) | human gut metagenome | biome: human gut; feature: human-associated habitat; material: faeces | place: Denmark | collected 2008/2010
ACAGAAAAGAAGCTGTTGCTCCAGTAGATTATTTATCTACTTTTGCAACAGCCCCGCGGTTTTCAGGAAATTCCTGAGGAAAATCATGGGTGGCGTTGTCAGCGCCGGGTAAATCTATTTCAGGAATGTCTCCATCCCCATAGGTGCTGCTGTTTCTTCCTGGAAGTTCCAGGGGGTCCTGTCTGCCGGGATCCTGCTTTCCGGGTGTCTGTATTCCGTCCATGTGCCATCATCCTTCCGTAAACATATTTTCCACGTAGTTGCGCATTTCCTCATGGCTGGTTATGTTTCTGGCCCGGTTTACCACCTGTTTCTGCTCCGGCTCCGTAAGACCGGAGAAACGGCTCATGGCTTCGGGATTCATGGCCAGCTCCATGGTAAATCCAATGGGAAGTTCATCTCGCTCTATCATATTCATCACCTCAGGATTAGTATGGAAGGCGGGGATGGAAAATATGCATGGCAGGATTGGGTATTTATCAGGCTTCGGTATTTAAAATGTACCTGTAACGGAACCGGGAATGGTGAATTGTACGGCACCCATGTATCCCGGCGCCACATCATATTCATTAAAGGTAATCACAAGTTCGCCGTTTTCATTGAAGTAATAACTTTCATCGCCTGTCAGTCCCTTGAAATCCTCATCCGGCATATCGGATTGGTAGAAGTACACCACAGAGTCATCCTTTGCCATCTGTTGGGCCATTTGGCTCTTTATATTGTCGCTGACGGCCTCCAGCATTTCCGGACGGTCATGGAACAGGTCTTTTAAGGAGATGATGCTGCCGGTAGCCTTATCTATGGTAAATACTTTGACGAACTGAGTGCCGCTGGCCATGGTAAGGGTGGTATCAATGCGGATGGACAGGTATTTGCTGTTGTCTGTCACCACTTCATACTGTGAATCCAGGCCATAGTGCCCCTCTCCGTTGTCTCTGGACAATTCTTCCTCGTACATGGCAATAAGCTCATTGCCGTAATCCTCTATGGATTTGTTGGCCGGCACCTGGGCGCCCTCGGTCCCTTCAATCGTCACCTGGGGAACCTTGATATCTGCCTCAAAATTATCTTTTTTATCTTCATAGGTGCGGAAGGTTACCACCTTTGCAATGGATCCAATGACCGGAATCTGTTCCATGGCATTGGCAAGGGCCGGAGTGGCGTTGGCCAGCACGGTAATGGCAATCATGGCAGCGGCAGCGGCCCCGCCTGTTTTTTTTGCGAATTTCATGATAATCACACCTTTCTGTTCTTTTTTTGCCTGGGCAATGCCCGCAAGCATGCGTTCCTTTGCTTCCGTTGGAACCGGTATGCTTTCATAATCTGATTTCAGCTTATCCATCGGTCTGTTTTCTTCCTGTTTCATGAGCATGGCTCCTTTCTGAAAAATGGTTCTGGTTTGCGCCCAAGGGCATTGGCTCCAGTTCCAGCCTTAGTTTTTTCAGGGTACGGTAAAGCCTGGCCTTTACTGTATTGAGATTTTCACCTACTATATCAGCAATATCTTCTAATTTAAGATCCTCAAAATACCGCAGTATGATGACGGTCCTGCTTTTGTCATCCAGCCGGTTTATCATCTGTTTTAAGTCCAGGTCCTGGTAATGGTCCTCTGTGGGAGTCTCCGGCATTTCTTCTGTGGGTGTTTCTTTCTTTTTTCTGCGCAGCATATCCAGGCTTGTGTTGACTACGATCCGGTAAATCCATGTGGACAGGTAGTCTTTATTTCTGACCCCTTTGCAGTCCTTAATTGCCCGATAGGCGCTTTCCTGGACTACATCCAGGGCATCATCCTGGTTTCGCATCAGCTTAAATGCCAGGCGGTAGTAGCGTTCATAATTTTCTGTAAGGAGACGTTCTGTTTCCGCCGTATTGTTGTATAAGCCCATGTATCTGCATCCTCCTTTCGTATCCTTCTGACTGTTAGACGTCTGAGGCAGGGATAAAGTTGCATCTATTTTAAGATTTTACAGATTGGTTTATAAAATGCAACATCCATTGTGTTTTAAGCTGAAAAATGTTATATTGTTCATGTGACAGAATCAGCGGAACATGAATCAATGAAAGGTGTACAAAAGGATGAAAGAGGAACGGACCAACGATATAGACAGGATGAGAGAATACGAAGATATCCGGCAGGTACCGCTGGAGCCCAACAGGCCTGCGTCAGGCCGGCAGAATCCTCCTGTGGGGGATTCCTACATAGGGGGCAGGCCCAGGCGTGAGCGGATTTCCAGGAGAAAGCCCGGTATAGGAGATGGGGCGCCGGAGGCCAGAACGTCTGCAGCCAGAACGTCTGCTGACAGAACGGCGCAGGAGGTCCAGAACACCGGAAAGAAGGCTGACCGGTCCCAAAGAAGTAAAAAAGCAGGAAATTCAGGCTCAGGAGAACACCGGAACCGTTCGGGCAAAGGCGTGTCCTTCCTTGCACTTTTGCTGGTGCTCATATTGGGCGCCGGCGCCGGTCTGGGCGGAGGCTATTACCTCTGGGGATGGGAGCGGCCTTATACCGTGGATTTGAAGGCGGTGGAGGTGCCGGATTATGTAGAGCAGGATTTTATAAGGAAGAATATATTTTCCAGGCCGGACGTGGGGCGTCAGAAGGTGGATAAGATTGTCATACACTATGTGGCCAATCCCGGCTCCACGGCCAAGAATAACAGGGACTATTTTGACAGCCTGGCTGACCAGGACCCGCAAAAAAGCGGTTCGTCCGCCAGCAGCCATTTTGTGGTGGGGCTGGAAGGTGAAGTTATCCAGTGCATCCCTGTAAATGAGATTGCCTATGCCAATGCCCCTTTAAACAACACCACAGTCGCCATAGAGGTGTGCCATCCGGACGACAGCGGAAAGTTCAATGATGCCACCTATGAATCCCTGGTGGATTTGACAGCCTTCCTCTGCAGGCAGCTGAAACTGACGCCCGGGGACGTTATACGCCATTATGATGTGAATGAAAAACTCTGCCCCAAGTATTATGTGGAGCATGAGGACGCATGGGAGCAGTTCCTTAAGGATGTAAAGGCGGCCATGAAGACGGAAAGCGCGGGATGAGGTGCATAGACATATGAAACGAAATACATGAATATAATAAATGCCGTACAGTCTTGTGGTAAAAGATTGTACGGCGTTTTCAGACGCAGACGGAAACTTCCGGCTAAAGAGGAATGAATTCCGGCTTTCTGCCATGGTACACGGTAAAATATTTATAACCGCAGTCAGACAGCAGTTCGCGGCAGGTGTCAAAGGCATAACCCACATATTCCGGGGTATGGGCGTCGGATCCAATGGTTATCATCTCGCCTCCCAGCTCCCGGTAACGCATGAGAATCTTCCGGCAGGGATTGGGCTGGCCCAGGCCGTACTTGAAACCGCCTGTGTTGCACTCCAGGGATTTGCCGTTTTCAATAAGAATCTTTAAGAGAGGGTCAATCCACTGGCTCAGATGCCGGTAGTCGTAAAAGTCATTCTGGTGGGGAGCGTAGCGCACCGCATAATCCAGATGGCCAAAGGAATCAAAGGTGCGGCACAGGTCTCTGACACGCACCAGGGAGGCTTCAAAGAAATCCTCAAAGCCGGGCACCTCGCCCCGCTTGTTCCAGTATTCCGGGTCATATGGGTCCATGCTCTTTACAAAATGGCTGGATCCGATGATGAAATCAAAGGAATCCCCGTAGCGCTTTACAAAGTGCTCCAAATATTCCTTAAGATGATCCTGAAGTCCCAGCTCGATTCCGATGTTGATGCGGATGCGGTCCCTGTACTCTGCCTGGAGCATGCGCAGGGACGTGAGATAGGTTGGGATATCCAGGATAAAATCACAATCGCAGAATCCGGAATCGTAGTCGTGGTGGTCGGTAATGCACATCTCCTTCATGCCCAGTTCTATGGCTTTCTCAATCTGCAGGCTGATGGGGGTGTTGGAGTCACCGGAAAATTCAGTGTGCAGATGGCAGTCGTATATCATTGGAGCTTCTCCTTTGCTTCTATATAAATAATAGCTTATTAATAAAAAACAGCAGTATTTTTATTAATACTGGCATTTTCATACGCATTTCATAACAACATTATAGCAGAAAATACCCGAATGGCAAGATTCCAGTCTTTTCTTCGTATAAAAAGGTCAAAGATCCGTAAAAATAAAAAAAGGACTTGCCATTTCTTTAGAAATTGATTACAATAGAGAGAGGTTGATTAATATTTAACAATAATATATTTTTTAACAAACTAGGAGGAATTGAATCATGGCAGTAAAAGTAGCGATTAATGGATTTGGACGTATTGGACGTCTGGCTTTCCGTCAGATGTTCGGAGCAGAAGGTTACGACGTAGTAGCAATCAATGACTTAACCGATCCTAAGATGTTAGCTCATCTCTTAAAGTATGATACAGCACAGGGCGGATATGCCGGCGTTTATGGCCAGGGTCTGCACACTGTTGAGGCTGGAGAAGACTCCATCACTGTAGACGGCAAGAAAATCACCATCTACAAGGAGCCAAAGGCTGCTGATCTTCCATGGGGCGAAATCGGCGTAGACGTAGTTCTGGAGTGTACAGGATTCTACTGCTCTAAGGACAAAGCTCAGGCACACATCGAGGCAGGCGCTAAGAAAGTTGTTATCTCCGCTCCTGCAGGCAATGACCTTCCTACTATTGTATACAGTGTTAATGAGAATGTACTGACAGCTGATGATAAGATTATCTCCGCAGCTTCCTGTACAACAAACTGCTTAGCTCCTATGGCTAAGGCTCTGAATGATTATGCTCCTATCCAGAGCGGTATCATGTCCACCATCCACGCTTACACAGGCGATCAGATGATTCTGGACGGACCACACAGAAAAGGCGATTTAAGAAGAGCAAGAGCCGGCGCAGCTAACATCGTTCCTAACTCCACTGGTGCAGCTAAGGCTATCGGCCTGGTTATCCCGGAGCTGAACGGCAAGTTAATCGGTTCCGCACAGCGTGTACCTGTACCAACCGGTTCCACCACAATCTTAACAGCTGTTGTTAAGAAGGCCGGCGTTACAAAGGAAGACATCAACGCAGCTATGAAGGCAGCTGCCAGCGAGTCCTTTGGATACAATGAAGATGCCATCGTATCTTCCGACGTTATCGGTATGAGATTTGGTTCTCTGTTCGATGCAACACAGACCATGGTAGCTCAGATTGCAGATGATCTGTATGAAGTACAGGTTGTTTCATGGTATGACAATGAGAACTCCTACACAAGCCAGATGGTAAGGACAATCAAGTACTTTGCTGAGTTAGGCTAATTGTGACAACAGGACAGTAATTATTAAGTAGACTCATGAAGGGTCCGGTCGTTTGGGCCGGGCCCTTTGTTCGCCAAATGTATCAATGACTCTGAAAGGGGATAGACATATGTTAAACAAGAAAACAGTTGATGATTTAAAAGATTTACAGGGAAAAAAGGTGCTGGTGCGTTGTGATTTCAACGTTCCGTTAAAGGAAGGCGTTATCCAGAACTATAACCGTATTGACGGAGCTATCCCTACCATAAAGAAGCTTCTGGACCAGGGCGCCAAGGTTATCCTGTGCTCCCATTTAGGCAAGCCAAAGGGCGAGCCCGTTCCGGAGATGAGCCTTGCTCCTGTTGCTCCTGCTCTGAGCGAAAGACTGGGCGTAGAGGTTAAGTTTGTGGACGATCCAAAGGTTACAGGACCTGAGACACAGAAGGTAGCTGCCGGGTTAAAGGACGGAGAGGTTCTGCTTCTTCAGAATACCCGTTACAGAGTTGAGGAGACCAAATTCAAAGACGGCGATGCTGCAAGCGAGGCTTATGCAAAAGAGCTGGCTGACCTGTGCGACGGCATTTTCGTAAACGACGCATTCGGTACTGCCCACAGGGCACACTGCTCCAACGTAGGCGTTACCAGATTTACCAAGGAGAACGTGGTGGGATACCTGATGGAAAAGGAAATCAGGTTCTTAGGACAGGCGGTTGAGAATCCGGTTCGTCCATTCGTGGCCATTCTGGGCGGCGCCAAGGTTTCCGATAAGATTAATGTAATCAACAACCTGTTAGACAAGGTTGACACCCTGATTATCGGCGGCGGTATGGCTTACACCTTTGCAAAGGCACAGGGCCAGGAGATTGGCAATTCCTTATGTGAGGCAGATAAGCTGGACTATGCACTGGAGATGATTAAGAAGGCAGAAGAGAAGGGCGTTAAGCTGCTGCTTCCTGTTGACCATGTGGAAGGAAAGGAATTCTCCAACGATACCGAGCATAAAGTAGTGGATGTAATTGACGCAGGCTGGTCAGGATTTGACATCGGACCTAAGACCATCGCGCTTTACAAGGAAGCACTGCAGGGCGCCAGGACGGTTGTGTGGAACGGACCTATGGGCGTGTTCGAGTTCTCCAACTTCGCAGAAGGCACATTGGAAGTATGCCGTGCGGTTGCTGAACTGGCAGATGCCACCACGGTTATCGGCGGCGGCGACTCTGTCAATGCTGTGAAGAGACTGGGCTTTGCTGATAAGATGACCCATATCTCCACCGGCGGCGGCGCTTCCCTGGAATTCCTGGAGGGCAAGGAACTGCCAGGCGTGGCTGCAGCTGACAACAAAGCTTGATTCGGTTTTCCCATAAGTGATAACAGTGTGAAAGGGAGAGGTAAAATACAATGTCAAGAAAGAAAATTATAGCAGGCAACTGGAAGATGAACATGACTCCGTCAGAGGCGGTTGCCCTTGTAAACGAGTTAAAGCCATTGGTAGCGAATGAGGATGTGGATGTGGTATTCTGTGTGCCTGCCATTGACATTATTCCTGCTATGGAAGCAGCTAAAGGCTCCAATATCTGTATCGGAGCCGAGAACATGTACTATGAGGAGAAGGGCGCTTATACAGGCGAGATTTCTCCCAACATGCTGGTAGACGCCGGCGTTAAGTACGTAATCATCGGCCATTCAGAGAGACGCGAGTATTTCGCAGAGACAGATGAGACCGTGAACAAAAAGGTGTTAAAGGCCTTTGAACACGGCATCACACCGATTGTCTGCTGCGGAGAGACACTCACACAGAGGGAGCAGGGAATCACCATTGACTGGATCCGCCAGCAGATTAAGATTGCATTCCTGAATGTGACAGCTGACCAGGCTAGGACTGCGGTTATTGCTTACGAGCCAATCTGGGCAATCGGCACCGGCAAGGTGGCTACCACAGAGCAGGCTGAGGAAGTTTGCGCAGCTATCCGTGTATGCATTGGAGAGATTTACGATGAGGCTACAGCTGAGGCAATCCGTATCCAGTACGGCGGCTCTGTATCCGCATCTTCCGCTCCGGAGCTTTTCGCACAGCCGGATATTGATGGAGGACTGGTAGGCGGCGCTTCCTTAAAGCCTGACTTTGGCAAGATTGTAAATTACAACAAGTAATAGCGGAATGTGTGCCCTGCCCCTGACCGGAGCGTGACCCAATGCGGGATTCACGCGCCATAAGGCGGCAGGGCATTTAAAACAGAAGGAGATTGAAAATGAGTAAAAAACCAACCGTATTAATGATTTTAGACGGCTACGGACTGAACGATAACTGCCAGCACAACGCTGTATGCGAGGGCAAGACTCCGGTTATGGACCAGCTCATGAGCCAGTGCCCCTTTGTAAAAGGCGAGGCCAGCGGCATGGCAGTGGGACTTCCCGAGGGACAGATGGGCAACTCTGAGGTAGGCCATCTGAACATGGGAGCAGGCCGTATCGTATACCAGGAACTGACCAGAATCACAAAATCCATTCAGGACGGGGACTTTTTCCAGATTCCGGAGTTCCTCACAGCAGTTGAAAACTGCAAAAAACATGATTCTGCCCTTCATATGTTCGGACTGGTGTCTGACGGCGGCGTACACAGCCACAACACCCATATCTACGGCCTGCTGGAGCTGGCTAAGAAGAACGGCTTAAAGAAGGTTTACGTACACTGTTTCCTGGATGGCCGTGATACGCCTCCTGAATCAGGAAAAGGCTTTGTGGAGCAGCTGGAAGCAAAGATGAAGGAGATTGGCGTAGGCGAGGTGGCGTCTGTCATGGGACGTTACTATGCTATGGACCGTGATAAGAGATGGGACCGCGTGGAACTGGCTTACAACGCTCTGACAAAGGGAGAAGGTAATCAGGCTGAAAGCGCCGCGGCAGGTATCCAGGCTTCTTATGACAGCGGCAAGGCAGATGAGTTCGTCATCCCCTTTGTGGTGATGAAGGACGGAAAGCCTGCGGCCACCATCCAGGATAAGGATTCCGTTATTTTCTACAACTTCCGTCCGGACCGTGCAAGGGAGATTACCCGCGCGTTCTGCGACGACAGCTTTGACGGCTTCCCAAGGGAGAAAAGACTGGACCTGGTGTATGTATGCTTTACGGATTATGATGAGACCATCCAGAACAAGCTGGTTGCGTTTAAGAAGGAGAGTATCACCAATACCTTTGGCGAATTCCTGGCAGCCAACAAAAAGACACAGGTAAGGATTGCGGAGACTGAGAAATATGCGCATGTGACCTTCTTCTTCAACGGTGGTGTGGAAGAACCAAACGAGGGTGAGGACCGCATTCTGGTTCCTTCTCCAAAGGAAGTTGCCACCTATGATTTAAAGCCTGAGATGAGTGCCAACGGCGTGTGCGATAAGCTGGTGGAAGCCATCAAATCCGGCAAATACGATGTCATCATCATCAACTTTGCAAACCCTGACATGGTAGGCCATACCGGGGTAGAGGACGCAGCCATCAAGGCCATCGAGACAGTGGACGCCTGCGTGGGCCGTGCAGTGGAGGCCATCAGGGAAGTGGACGGCGTTATGTTTATCTGTGCGGACCATGGAAATGCAGAGCAGCTGGTGGACTATGAGACCGGGGAGCCATTTACCGCCCATACCACCAATCCTGTACCGTTCATCCTGGTAAATGCAGACCCGTCCTGCAAGCTGCGCGAAGGCGGCGCCCTGTGCGATATCGTTCCCACCCTTATTGAGCTCATGGGAATGGAGCAGCCTAAGGAAATGACCGGCAAATCATTGCTGGTTAAGTAAGAAGAATGAAGCGAGAATAAATATATGTAAAAGCCAGCTCCGAATGTCCGGGGCTGGCTTTTTTGACCAAAGAGTGCCGGATTAGGCGCAAATGAATCAAAAAACAGTCAGACGACAGCATGTCTTGGGCGGACTTGCTGGGCCAATACCGTATCATCTGTATCATTACCGGTGTCAGGGGCTTTTTTCCGTGTCTGTTGTTCCAAAGCCGCGGCGCCCGCTTTATGCACAGACGGTTCAACTCCGTCTGCTTTGGCGGTATCTGGTCCGCTTTCAGAAGAACTGCCAGCAATCACTTTCCCGGCAGCTGCCTTTTCAGCATCGGCCTTCTCATCATCGGCCTTCCCGGCAGCGGCTTTCCCGGCAGCTGCCTTTCCCGGAACGCTTCCGGATAACTTGATGGAAGCCTTTGCGCAGGCAGGCCCTACCATTTCATACAAAAGCCCGCTGGACAGGATGATGGTTGAGAGCAGCTGGCCGCTTTCGGCAGGGAGCATGCGCTGCCCCAGCACAGCCAGGCCGATGGAAACGCCGGCCTGAGGAATCAGCGCCAGACCAAAGTAGCGGCGGATTTCCGGTGAGGCGTGGGTAACCGCGGCGCCCAGGGCGGAACCGGTGTATTTTCCGGCAATGCGGACCAGAAAGTAAACAATACCGATCACGCCGGCAGCTGCCAGGCTGGGAATGGAAAGCCTCATGCCGGAAAGCACGAAGAACATCACCAGGAGGGGAGGCGTGAACTGGTTTAACTGCTTAAATAAGTGTTTGTTGCCGCTGGCATTGATATAGGCTGTACCGGAGGCCATACATGCCAACAGGGGAGAAACATTAAGGGAGGTACAGATTCCGGCCACGCCCATAATGGTGACACAGGCCAGAACCAGGCTGTGGTCCTTGCTGCGGCGCTTGTGTATCAGCCTGCTGAGCACCACACCGGATAGTCCGCCCAGTGCCAGGGCCAATAAGTTAAAGAGCACCGGAAAGGCAATCTGTGAAACCGTCACAGATCCGTTTGAGGAGCTGGCCTGGACAAAAGCCGCGCACACGCTGAAGGCTATCAGGGACACTGCATCGTCCAGGGCAACCACCTGCAGGATGGTGTCCACAAAGGGCCCTCTGGCTTTGTACTGCCGGATGGTCATAATGGTGGAGGCAGGGGCCGTGGCGCAGCCGATGGCTCCCAAAAGCAGACTGAAGGACAGGGATAACCCCATAATCAGCATAACAATTGTGATGAAGATGCCTGCGGTCAGGGATTCAAACAGGGTCAGAATCACCATTTTCTTCCCATTGGCTTTCAGGGATGACAGTTTAAAATATTTTCCTACTCCAAATGCGATAAATGCCAGGGCAAGGTCTGTGATAAAATCCATCTGTCCAATATATTGTGAAGGGACAAGATTCAGGCACCAGGGCCCGATGATGACTCCCGCAATAATATAACCGGTAACATTAGGCAGGTGAAGCCGTTTTGTGAATCGTGTCAACAGAAAGCCGGATGCCAGCATGACTGCTATGGTCAATATGATTCCTGCTGCTCCCAGGTTTGATAAAAATAGTGCCATAATCAACACTCCTTTCTGCGTTTCTTTTTGTTTTGCTTGATTATAGTAGTGTTTGGTGATAAAATCAAATGATATTATTTGATTGGGATATAAAAAAAATTTATATGCGGAGGGGGACGGGCCTGTGTTTGACATGAAAGTAAAGACTCTTCTGGCTGTTATCGAGTCCGGAAGCTATACTAAGGCAGCTCAGAAGCTGAATCTGACCCAGCCGGCGGTGAGTCATCAGATTCGCCTGCTGGAAAATGAGTTCGATATAAAAATTTTTTATAGGAGCAAAAACAAACTGAAGCTGACTCCCCAGGGAAAGATTCTGGTGCAGTACGCCCGCAGGGCGGCTGCCGTTTATTCCAATGCCTGCCAGGCTATTGAGGACAGCAAGACTGAGACCAGCCATCTGAATGTAGGCATCACCCCCACGGCAGGAGAGACCATTATTCCCCAGGTGCTGGCCACCCTCTGTAATGAGAATCCGGATATACATATAAATATTTCTGTCAATACCATTCAAAAAATTTATAGCCGCCTGAAGGCATATGAATTGGATTTTGCCGTGGTGGAGGGAGGGGTGCCGGATGCGGCGTTAGTGTCCACCACCCTGGACACGGATTACCTGTGTCTGGCTGTTTCGCCCATGCACCGTCTGGCCAGGGCCAAGACAGTGTCCGTGGAGGAGATACGTCATGAAAAGCTGATTCTGCGCAGCCGCAGCGCAGGCACAAGGCAGCTGTTTGAGAAACATCTGGGGGCCAGGGACATGAGCCTGGAAGAGTTTAACGTGATGATGGAACTGGATAACGTGTCCATGATCAAGGAGTTGGTAACCATGGATTTGGGAATTACCATCATTGCCAAAAGCGCCTGCCGCGAAGAACTGGCCAGCGGCCGGCTGGCCATTATTCCCATTGAAAATTCCTCCATGGTGCGCCAGATCGACATGGTATATCAGAAGGATTTCCTGCATCCGGAGCTTATCCAGAATATTCGCGGTATCTATGAACAGCTGAAGGCAAAGTGATATTTCCCGTGAGGGGGTTTTCCGGCCGGGAAGATGGGCTGCCTGAGCGGTTACGGCTTAAAAGTTACGGTTTTAAAGTTATGAAATATCCCTTCCATTTTTATGGGAAATAGGATAAAATGGAGGTTGGTGTCCTCAAAGGCCGTAGAAGTCTCTGATGGCCTGTTTTTGTATAATTTTAATTGATATAACATATGATAGGAGTTTGAATTGTGTCTGGAAAAAAAGGTATGAAAACGAAGAAGCTTTTGGAAAGCTTTCTTCCATATTATGGAAGATATAAGAAGATTCTGATATTTGATTTATTTTGTGCGGCTCTGACTACATTGGGAGAACTGATTCTTCCTCTGATGCTGCGCTATATCACAAACCAGGGGATGCAGGATCTGGCATCCATGACAGCCGGAATTGTAATTAGAATCGGCGGCCTGTACCTGATTCTGCGGATTATTGACTCCCTGGCAGCCTATTACATGGCTTATACAGGGCATGTGATGGGTGTATACATTGAAACAGATATGCGCCAGGACGCCTTTGAGCATTTGCAGATGCTGTCAGACAGTTATTACAGCAATACAAAGGTTGGACAGATCATGTCCCGTATCACCAGTGATTTGTTTGACGTGACGGAATTTGCCCACCACTGTCCGGAGGAGTTCTTCATAGCAGCCCTTAAAACCGTGGTCTCCTTCATTATCCTGTCAGGCATCAATCTGGAACTGACCCTGCTCATATTTGTGCTGGTGCCGGTTATGATTATTTCCTGTACCTGGTTTAACCTGAAGGTGAAGGAGGCATTCCGCAGGCAGAGAAACCAGATTGGCGAGCTCAACGCCCAGATTGAGGACACCCTGCTGGGCAACCGAGTGGTCAGGGCCTTTGCCAATGAGCCGGTGGAGATTGCCAAGTTCGGCAAGGGCAACCGGGATTTCATGGACATTAAGAAGTATACCTACCGCTACATGGCGGCTTTTCAGATTACCACCAGGTCCTTTGACGGTCTGATGTATGTGGTGGTGATTGTGGCAGGAGGCATTTTCATGATACAGGGCAAGGTGGAGCCGGGAGATTTGGTGGCCTATACCATGTATGTAACCACCCTTCTCACCACCATACGCAGAATCATAGAGTTTGCGGAGCAGTTCCAGCGTGGAATCACCGGTATCGAACGTTTCCAGGAAATCATGGATGTGGTGCCTGATATCAAGGACAGCAAAAATGCAAAGAAGATGGAGCATGTAAAGGGAGCCATTTCCTTTGACCACGTAAGTTTTGAGTACCCGGACGACCATGTGCCGGTACTGGAGGATATAAACATCACGGTAAGGCCGGGGGAGAGGATTGCCCTGGTGGGTCCCTCAGGCGGCGGTAAGACCACCATGTGCAACCTTCTGCCCAGGTTTTATGATACCACCTCAGGCAGCATCACCATAGACGGGCAGGATATAAAGAACGTTACACTGCAGAGCCTTCGCTCCAACATCGGCGTGGTACAGCAGGACGTTTACCTGTTCTCAGGTTCTGTCTATGAGAATATCAGCTACGGACGTCCGGGAGCCACCAGGGAAGAAGTTATGGAAGCTGCCAAACTGGCAGGCGCCCATGAGTTTATCACTGAGCTGCAGGACGGATATGATACGTATGTGGGCGAGCGGGGGGTCAAGCTGTCGGGAGGACAGAAGCAGCGTATCAGCATTGCCCGTGTATTCCTGAAGAACCCGGCCATTCTAATTCTGGATGAGGCTACATCGGCTCTTGACAATGAGAGTGAATATCTGGTATCCCAGTCATTGGAGAAGCTGGCAGTGGGCCGTACCACTCTTACCATTGCCCACCGCCTGACCACCATCCAGGGGGCGGACCGCATACTTGTGCTGGCAGGCAATAAGATTGTGGAAGAGGGGAATCATGAACAGCTGCTGGAGAAGAAGGGGATGTATTACCAGTTATATACAACTGCAAACAGGCTGAACCAGGGGATTGCATAAAGGAGAACATTTAATATGAAAATAGCTATTGTTGCGGACAGCAACAGCGGAGTAACGCAGGATGAGGCAAAGGAGCTGGGCATATATGTGCTCCCCATGCCTTTCATGATAGATGGACAGGTTTTTTATGAGGGAATTGATTTAAGCCATGAAGACTTTTACGCAAGGATGGAGGAAGGGGCTGAAATCACCACATCCCAGCCATCGCCTAAAGATGTGATGGAGCAGTGGGAACAGCTTCTGGAGGACCATGATCAGGTGGTGTACATTCCCATGTCCAGCGGACTCAGCGGTTCCTGCCAGACGGCTCTTATGCTGGCGGAAGATTATGAGGGGCGCGTTCAGGTGGTGAACAACCAGAGGATTTCCGTTACCCAGAGACAGTCTGCCCTGGACGCCAGGGATTTGGCAGAGCGGGGATGGAGCGGTGAGCAGATAAAGGAAAAGCTGGAGGCAACCAGGTTTGACAGCTCCATTTATATTACGGTGGACACCCTTAAATATCTGAAAAAGGGGGGCAGGATTACACCTGCCGCGGCAGCGCTGGGGACATTGCTCAAAATAAAGCCGGTGCTCACCATACAGGGAGAAAAGCTGGATGCGTTTGCAAAGGCAAGAACCATGAAGCAGGCCAAGACCATCATGCTGACTGCCCTGGCCCATGACCTGGAGGAGCGTCTGGCTGATCCGAAGGCAGAACACACCTATCTGCAGATTGCCCATACATGCAGTGAGCAGGCAGCCCATGAGCTGGAAGAGACTGTAAGGGAGTTATATCCCGGAGTTCCCGTGTTTGGGGCGCCCCTGTCCCTCAGCATTGGATGCCATATCGGCCCTGGCGCCCTGGCAGTTGCCTGTACCAGGAAATTAAAGGAGCTGGAATAAGTGTCAGAAAAGAAATTTGTTAAGAAGCTGCGTACCTTCGGCATGAGCATGAAGGTACCGCTGACAGCCATCATCATAGGCGCTGCCCTGATTCCTCTCTTTCTGGAGGCCGGCATTATGCTGGGAACATTCCGGCAGAGCCAGCTGGATGCCAGGTTTATAGAGATACAGAACCAGTGTGTTATACTCAGCAATAAGATGACCCGGTCCGGCTATATGACGGCCGAGAAAAAGAACAATGCCAGCCTGGACAGCCAGATGCAGACCCTGTCCGATGTCTATAACGGAAGAATCGTCATTGTGGGAAGCAATTTCCGGGTGGTGACAGATACCTTTAATCTGGCCACGGGAAAGTACTATTTATCAGAAGAGGTCATCAAGTGTTTCAAGGGTGAGAACAGCAGCCATTACAACAAGGATATGCAGTATTTTGCCCAGACCATTCCCGTGTATGACGCGGCGGACGCAAAAGCTGTGAGCGGGGTCATTGTGGTTACCGCATCCACGGAGAACATTCTGTCCCTGACAGATAAGGTCATGGGAAAGTCCCATCTGTTTCTGGTGTGTATGGTTCTTCTTATCAGTGTCTTGGGGGTGGTGGCGGCCCATTTGCTGCTGCGTCCTTTTAAGAAGCTTCAGATGTCCTTTGACAGGGTGGCCCAGGGAGATTTGGATGCGGACATTACAGAGGAGACTTACAGGGAGACCAGACTCCTGTCCCAGTCAGTCCAGAAGTCCCTGAGCAAGCTCAAGGCCGTAGACCAGTCGCGCCAGGAATTTGTCTCCAATGTGTCCCATGAGCTGAAGACGCCCATCACTTCTATCCGCGTGCTGGCTGATTCCCTGATGGGGATGGAAGACGTGCCGGTGGAGCTGTACCGGGAGTTTATGACGGATATTTCGGATGAGATTGACCGGGAGAACCAGATCATAGAGGATCTGCTGATGCTGGTCAAGATGGATAAGACAGCCGAGGACCAGATGAACATAGAGCAGGTGAATATCAACGGGGAACTGGAGCTGATTTTAAAACGTCTGCGTCCCATTGCCAAGCGCGGAAATGTGGAACTGATTCTGGAGAGCATCCGGGAAGTGACAGCGGATGTGGATAAGGTAAAGATATCCCTGGCAATCACCAATCTGGTGGAAAACGCCATCAAATACAACCGGGATTCAGGCATGGTCCGCGTGACCCTGGATGCAGATCACAAATATTTCTACATCAAGGTGGCGGATACCGGTATCGGGATACCGGAGGATGCGCTGGAACATATATTCGAGCGGTTTTTCCGGGTGGATAAGGCGCGCTCCAGGGAAGTGGGCGGCACCGGGCTGGGACTGGCTATCGCGAAAAATGTCATTCAGATGCACCATGGTATCATAGATGTGGAGAGTACGGTGGGAGAGGGAACCACATTCAGTGTGAGGATACCCCTTAACTATGTACCGAGACAGGAGGCGAAGCCATGAGCAGACATACCGTGAGCAGACATGTCATGGGCAGACATACCATGGGAATACATGCGGTGAAAAGGCTGATACTGCCTCTGATGGCGGTTGTATTCCTGCTGTCGGGCTGCGGAGAGGGGGAAAGCCCTGTCTCCAACCCTGCCGAGGGCAGATATCTGATTTATTATCTGAATGCGTCCATCACCAAGCTGGTTCCCCAGGAGTACGAGACGGAAACAAAGGATAAGGGGGAGCTGGTGAATGAACTGATGGACCAGTTCCTGAATGTGCCAAAGGATTTGGACTGCCAGCCCGGCCTGACGGACCGGGTGACCTACCAGGGGAGCCGCCAGGAGGAACAGGTGCTGTATCTGTACTTCGACATGAATTACACAGCCATGAAGGCGGAACGGGAGATTCTCTGCCGGGCAGCCCTCACCAGAACCCTGACGCAGATTGAGGGAATTGACTATATCAATATTTACTGCGGTGACCAGCCTCTGATGGACCGGCAGGGAAATCCGGTGGGAATGCTGTCGGCCACTGATTTTATTATGAATACCAGCAATGTAAATGCCTACGAAAAGACGGAGCTGACCCTGTATTTTGCCGATGAGACAGGCAACCGCCTGGTGCCGGAGAAACGGGAGGTAGTCCACAACATCAATACTTCCCTGGAACAGCTGGTAGTAGAACAGCTCATTGCAGGACCGGGACAGGAGGGGCATAATCCCACGCTTCCCTCAGACTGCAAGATACTGAGCCTGTCAGTGACAGATAATGTATGCTATATCAACTTTGATTCCGCCTTTGCCAATACAACTCTGGCAGTGAACGAGTATATCCCAATCTATTCCATTGTGGATTCTCTTTCAGAGATGACAACGGTGACAAAGGTGCAGATTATGATCAACGGCTCCCAGGATGTGATGTTCCGGGATGTGGTGTCCTTAAATACCACCTTTGAAAGAAGCCAGAATTATATTGACGGGGAGAATGAGTAGAGGAAAGGAAATTTAACTGAATATGAAGAGACCGCTGGTTGTACTGGCAGCAGGTTACGTACTTGGAGAGGTGCTGGCCCTGCAGGATAATACGGCGGTGGACTTAGGGGTTCTGGCGTGGCTGTGTGCAGCTGCGGCGGGAATCCTATGGCTTTTGGATACAGGGTGGGGAGTACTGCGCCCTTCTGCTCCAAAAGAGAAGATGCAGGGCAGGAGCAACCGGAAACACAGGGTGCTTCTGCTCTTTTTGGTATGTCTCCTGTCTGGTTCGTCTTTGGGAATGGCAAGAGGATGGCAGGAAAAGGGATTTCTGGACCATGAGGAGTCCGTGGCCCGGACCATGGCCGGCGCCCGGATACTGGTAAGAGGAGTAATAAAAAAAGCGGAACAAAAGGAAGATACGGTTACACTTGTGTTGGAGGAGGTGACGGCTGAGGCGGGAAGGAGGACTGGGAAGTTCAGGAGGATGGTGGTGTATGCGGAGAACAGGACAACGGAGAAGAATGACTCTGACTCAGGGGGAGAGCTGGCCGTGGGGGTAAAAGTACAGGTGAGAGGCAAGCTGGCTCCGGTGGAAGGTCCGGGAAATCCCGGGGAATTTGATTTCAGGACCTATTACCGAACAAAGGGAATTGCATGCAGGCTGTACGGGGAGAACCTGGCAGTGGCGGGAGGAGAGGCAATCCCTTATTACAAGGGAATCGCAGAGTTTCGGATGCAATGTGCCGGTGTACTTGAAAAGATATGCATGCCGGAGGATGTGGCTGTATTTAAAGCCGTGCTTCTGGGAGATACATCTGATATGAATCCGGAGATGCGGGATATGTACCAGCGCAACGGAATTTCACATCTTCTGGCTGTCAGCGGACAGCATCTGGCTATTATCGGCGGAGGGATTTACCTGATGATTCGCCGGGCCGGAGCCGGATATGGCAAGGCCGGGATGATATCAGCTGTTCTTGTTATCAGCTATGGAATAATGACAGGCAGTTCCGGTTCCGCCATAAGGGCGGTTATCATGATAGTATGCCTGTGGCTGGCGGCGGTTAAAGGAAGAAGCTACGACACCCTGTCGGCGTTGGGAGCGGCAGCCTTAATTCTTCTGTACAGACAGCCCTATCTGCTGTACCACAGCGGATTTGAATTGTCCTTTGGGGCAGTTCTGGCGATCAGCGGATTGGGAGGATGGGTGCAGTCATTCCTTGAATTGGAGCGGGCGTGGGAAAAGACCCTTCTTATCAGCTTGAGCGTACAAATCGTACTTACGCCCATTGTGCTGTACCACTATTTTCAGCATCCGCTTTACGGCATTTTTTTAAATCTTCTGGTTATACCTCTTGTTTCTATCTTAATGTATTCGGGTATTCTGGGGATTGTGCTGGGAAGCTTCTGGATTCAGGGAGGGGTGGCAGCAGTGGGAGCCGGACATTATATTTTGAGGTTTTATGAGCTGCTGTGCGAATTTGCGGAAGGGCTGCCCGGATACAGTCTGGTGCTGGGGCGTCCGTCGCCGGGCAGTCTGGTAATGTATTTTGGCATACACGCAATGGGAACAGCAGTTGTGCTGTTTTGTATCAGGGGCCGGAGCGCCTTTATTCGGGCAAAATCTCCTGCAAGGTGCAACGATCATCTGACAGTAAGCCATTTTCGTACACGTGTATCCTCCATCAGTTGTAAACCAATGATTTTATTGTATTTCTTTGGGATTTATGCTCTTAGTTTTGCAGCTTTGGTCCCGCGTCCCGTAAAAGGACTGGAAGTTGTTTGTCTGGATGTGGGACAAGGGGACGGCCTGCTGCTCAGGTCCGGCAAGAGGGCGGTGCTCATAGATGGAGGCAGCAGCAGCCAGAAAAAACTGGGGGATATTGTGCTGGAGCCATATTTAAAAAGCCGGGGAATATCATGGATTGATTACGCGGTGGTAAGCCATGGAGACAGCGACCATATAAACGGTCTTATGTACCTGCTGGAGCAGTCAAAGGACATAGGGATAGGTACCCTGGTGCTGCCGGTGATGGGAAAGGGGGAGGAGGTATATGAAAATCTGGCTGCACTGGCCAGGAGAGAAGGGGCAGATGTGGTTTATATGAAAACCGGAGACTGGGTGGAAACAGGGGAGCTGACGCTTACCTGTCTGTATGCCGGTGAAGATTTTGGCGGCAAGGACCGAAACAGCCATTCTCTGGTTTTGTGCGGGGATTATAAGGGATTTCATATGTTGTTTACAGGTGATATGGGGGAAGGACAGGAGAGCAGCCTGGTCAGACTGGCAGAACAGGAGGGGACCCTGCAGGATATACATTTGAATCATGTACAGATATTGAAAACTGCCCATCATGGTTCCAGGACATCTTCATCGGAGGTATTTCTGGACCGATTGAGGATTCAATTAGCTGTGGTTTCCTATGGAAAGGAAAATTCTTATGGGCATCCGTCGCCGGAGACAATGGGGCGTTTCAGGAGGCAGGGGATTTCGGTTCTGGAAACTGGTAAAAAGGGAGCCATAACACTTAAAACAAACGGTACATCGCTGCGGGTCCATGCATTTCTGGAGGAAAAATCTCGTCAGAATTAGCTGGATGAAATACGCTTCTGACAGCCATATTATAAATATGGAAGAGATTGTGGAATCTTGGAAGGAGCAGGGGATGAATTATCAAGAAACAGCTAACGAGATTTTGTTTCACATAGGCGGGGCAGAGAATATCAGGGAGATGACACACTGTTTTACCAGACTCCGGTTTGAATTAAGGGATCCGGAAAAGGCAGAGCGCGGCAAGATAGAGCGGATAGAAGGTGTGATAGCGGTTGTGGAAAGCAGCGGCCAGTTCCAGGTTGTCATGGGGACAAAGGTGGGCCGGATATATGACCTGCTGAAGGAAATGACCGGCACAGAAAGAAAAGCGGGTGAAAAAAGAGAAAAGGTTTATCATAGGGACAGTAAGGACAGAGAGAAAAACACACCGGGAAATCATTTGGGAAACAGAATGATTCAGTCGGTTTCCTCCATGTTTACGCCTATGGTACCTGCCATTGCTGCATCCGGCCTTTTGAAAGGATTCCTGACCATAGCCAGGATGCTGGCATCCAATCAGGGCATTGATATTACAGGGAACCATACCTACGTAATCCTGCTGGCTGCCACAGATGCGATTTTCTATTTTATGCCAATCATCCTGGCCTATACCAGCGCCAGGGTGTTTGGGGCCAATGAATTTGTGGCCATGGCTCTGGGGGGAACCATGTGTTACCCCTCTATTATCAGTCTCATGGCGGGAGAGGAACGTATCCGTATGCTGGGAGTGGCATTGACCAGGGCCAATTACACATCATCAGTCATTCCTATTATAATAGGTGTGTTTATCCTGGCTTATGTACAGCGGTTTCTGGAGCGGGTAATACCGGAGGTCCTGAAAATTATTCTGGTACCGGGGATCTCCCTGCTGGTAATGGTGCCTGCGGTATTTATGGTGTTTGGGCCGGTAGGAATTTATCTGGGAAATATAATTCATTTTATCTACACAGGCCTTATGGGAATAAGCCCTGTTTTGTGCGGCGGCTTCATCGGAGGCATGTGGTGTGTGTTTGTTATTTTTGGAGCTCACAGAGCCTTGGTACCCATTGGAATTCAGGATGTGGCACTGAACGGCCGGCAAAACCTGCTTGCATTTGCAGGGGCTGCGAATTTTTCTCAGGGCGGGGCTGCCCTGGGGGTTATGATGCGGACCAGAAGCAGGGAGCTAAAAGCAGTGGCGGCATCTGCATCAGTGGCAGCCTCTGTCTGCGGCATAACAGAGCCTGCCATCTATGGGTGTAAC
>OCAS01000843.1_pt1 | contig 20284 bp, 20 predicted proteins | sample 1550751 | NCBI WGS metagenome assembly OCAS01 (sample SAMEA2580301, study PRJEB22360) | human gut metagenome | biome: human gut; feature: human-associated habitat; material: faeces | place: Denmark | collected 2008/2010
CCTTTGATAAAAAGCTTTAGAAGATGTTGGCTATATATAGACTGTCAAAGACCCGAGTCAGTCTACATTATAGTATAAACAAATTTAAAATACTATGGCGGATTTCTGAAAATTTCGTAATAACTATAGAGTACCATGCCGTTTTGGGTTATAATTGAAGTTGTTTTCTAAAGAAAAGGAAGACAAAGTATAGTATAATAGTCGAGAAGGTAAATAAGAGGTGATGTTGTGTCGTTTTTAGATCAATTGAATGAGCATCAGTTAGAGGCAGTACAGTGTGTGGATCATCACCTGCGGATCATTGCGGGGGCAGGAAGTGGAAAGACCCGGGTGGTAACGACCAGAATTGCATATCTGATCAATGACTGCGGAGTATATCCGAATAAAGTATTAGCCATCACCTTTACGAATAAGGCGGCTAGGGAAATGAAAGAGCGAGTGGAGAATCTGCTGGGAGATGTAGCCAAGGCGGTTACGATTTCCACCATTCACTCCTTTTGTGTGCGTCTGTTGCGGGAGGACATTCTGGAGCTGGGATATCCGAGGAATTTCACGATTCTGGATGCGGATGATCAAAAGAGCATTTTGCGGGATGCCTACAAGCAGATGCATATCGATGTCAAAAGCTACAGCTACAACAGTGTGCTGTCGTACATAAGCAACAACAAAACGAATTTTATTGATGCCGCAACAGCCAAGGCGGGTGCCGGTAAATGGGCGGGCGAACAGATCAAGGCCGATGTCTACGAGTTTTACGAGAAGCGCCTGAAGGAAATGTATGCGCTGGATTTCGATGATCTGCTGATTTTTGCCCACCGTATATTGAAAAGCAAGGAAGAGGTACGCGCAAAATGGCAGCGCCGCTTCACGTATCTGCATGTCGATGAGTTTCAGGATGTCGATAATCTGCAGTATGCCATCATCAAGCTGCTGGTAAAGGAAGGCAGCTATCTGTGCGTGGTCGGCGATCCCGATCAGACGATTTATACCTGGCGTGGTGCACAGGTGGATATCATCATGAATTTTGAAAGGGATTTTCCGGACAGCCATACCGTTGTCCTGAATGAGAACTACCGTTCCACCCAGCAGATTCTGAACGGTGCCAATGCACTGATTAAAAATAATCGCAACCGTATCGATAAGGATTTGTTCACCCGTGTGGAGAGTGAGGATAAAATCATTCATTTCTCTGCTATGGATGATGCAAACGAACCGGTCTGGGTTGCCAGCAAAATCATGACACTGCATCACGATCATGTGGACTATCGGGATATTGCAATCTTGTATCGCTCCAACTTTCTGTCAAGAGGGCTGGAAAAAGCGCTGCTGGATTTTCATATTCCGTATCGCATCTATGGAGGTGTGCGCTTCTATGACCGTGCGGAGATCAAGGATGCCTTAAGCTATCTGCGTCTGTTGGCTCCCTTTGATGAACAGGATCCCAAGGCGATGTACAAAAATCTTGCCGTCAAGCGTGTCATCAATTCTCCGAAGCGGGGAATCGGTGCAAAGACGCTGGAAACCATCGAGCTGCAGGCAAACCATGATGAAACGAATATGTATGATGTCCTGTGCGAATATGAAATCGGAAAGGGCAAGGCAAGAGCCAACATACAGGCGTTTGTTGCGATGATTGAGGAATGCCGCATGCTGGTGGATACCATCAGCATCGACCAGCTGCTGGAGAAGGTGCTGGAGGACAGCGGTTATCTGGATATGCTGCGGGAAGACAAGGAAATCGAGCGTCTGGAAAATATCAAGGAGCTGATCGGGGATATCTCGGATTATGTGGAAGCACATCCGGAGGGAACCCTGAATGAATACCTGCAGGAAATCTCCCTGTATTCCGATAAGGAGGAACAGGAGAACGGGGACTTTGTACAGCTGATGACGATTCATGCCGCAAAGGGGCTGGAATTTGATAATGTCTTTGTGTACAGCCTGTGCGAGGGAATCTTCCCGAATGAACGCTCTGTGGGAGAAGGCGGACAACCGGCGCTGGAGGAAGAACGCCGTCTTGCCTATGTTGCCTTTACACGGGCTAAAAAACAGCTGTTTTTATCCGACTCCTACGGCTACAGCTATGTACTGGATAAAATCAAAACAACCTCCCGGTTCATCAAGGAGCTTCCCGAGGACTGTATCGAGGATGTCGGCGCAAAACCGCGGAATACATTTTCCAGCGATGTCGATACCTTCAGCGGCAGTGACTTTCTGTCCATGCACAGTGACATGGTACAGCATCGTCCTCAGGAAAGCAGTGGCTATGCAAGACAGGCCGAGCGAAAATTAAGCGATGTGCGCATCGCAGATTCATTTGACGGAGCACCAATCATAAATGAGGATAGGAAACCTAAGAAAAAGGGTAAAATAAGAAAAGGCGATCTGGTTCATCACGAAAGCTTCGGAGACGGCGTTGTCATCAAGCTGGAGGAACAGCTGGCAACGATTGCCTTCGAACAGAAATTCGGAATCCGAAAGATCAAGATCGACCATTCGGCTTTATCGAAAAAATAGGAGGTTTCTAATGAGTCAGCAGAGGATTTTAGAATTACGAAGTATATTGGACAGGCTGGCGTACGAATATTACGTACTGGATCAGCCAAGTAAAAGCGATCAGGAATATGACCGCTACTATCAGGAGCTGGTGGCACTGGAGGATGAATTCCCACAGTACCGCGACCCCAACTCCATTACGCAGCGCGTTGGCGGTGTCGTCCTGGATGCATTCACGAAGGTGGAGCATAAGCGCACCATGCTGAGTCTGGGCAATGCCTTCAATCTGAAGGATCTGCATGCCTTTGATGAGCGTGTGCGGGAAGTGGTGCCAAACGCACGCTATGTGGTGGAGCTGAAAATTGACGGACTTGCCATGTCCCTGATTTATCGCGACGGGCGCTTTGTACAGGCACTGACCCGCGGAGACGGTGTTGTCGGTGAGGATGTTACGCACAATGTCAAAACGATCCCATCCATTCCGATGCATATCCCGCTACAGGGTGAGGTGGAAGTGCGCGGAGAGGTGTATATGCCCAATGCCAGCTTTCAGATGCTGAATGAGGAACGGGAAAAGAACGGGGAAGAACTGTTTGCGAATCCGCGAAATGCGGCGGCGGGAAGTATCCGTCAGCTGGACAGCTCGGTTGCGGCAAAGCGTAAGCTGGATGCCTTCTGGTATTACTTTGTGAATGCACAGGAATACGATATTCATTCCCATGAAGAGGCACTGCAGAAGATGAGTGAAATGCATCTGCGGGTGAATCCGCTTCGTAAGGTGTGTGAGCGCATCGATGAGGTGTGGCAGTTTATCGAAGAAATTACAGAGCAGCGAAATGATCTGCCCTACGCGATTGACGGTATGGTCATCAAGGTGGATGATCTGGACGCACAAAACCGTCTGGGCTCCACGGTCAAGGTGCCGCGCTGGGCGATTGCATATAAATTTCCGGCCGAAGAGGTTATCACAAAGCTGCTGGATATCGTGGTAACGGTTGGAAGAACGGGACGGATTACTCCGAATGCCGTACTGGAGCCGGTGCGGGTTGCGGGTACAACGGTATCGGCGGCACAGCTGCACAATGAGGATATGATTAAGGAAAAGGACATCCGTATTCATGATGATGTCGTGGTGCGCAAGGCCGGAGATATCATACCGGAGGTCGTTCGACCGCTGCTTGAGCGAAGAAACGATACGCAGGCGGTTTATCACTTTCCAACACACTGCCCGATCTGCGGAAGTGAGCTGGTACGCTTTCCTGAGGAAGCTGCCCATTACTGCATCAATCAGGACTGCCCCGCCCGTGTTGTGGAAAGCATGATTCATTTTGCGAGTCGGGATGCGATGGATATCGATACACTGGGTGATAAGAAAGTGGAATTTTTCCATAAGCAGGGCTTTTTGAATACCATTGAAGATATATACTGCCTGAAGGAGCATCGCCAGGAGCTGATCAATCTGGAGGGCTTTAAGGAAAAGTCGGTAGATAAGCTGCTGGATGCCATTGAGGACAGCAAGCAGAATCCGCTGGAGGATCTGATCTATGGACTGGGCATCCGTCAGGTCGGCAAGAAAGCCGCAAAGGTTCTGGCAAAGCATTTTCTGAGCATGGATGCACTGATGGCAGCGAATGAGGAAGAGCTTGTGGCAATCAAGGATATCGGACAGATTACGGCAGAGAGCATCACCGCCTTTTTCCATGAGCCGAAGAACATGGAGCTGATTGCCCATTTAAAGGGCTATGGTCTGCGGATGGATACCGAGGCTGAGCAGATTCAGGAAAGCTCATTCAGCGGCAAAACCATCGTACTGACCGGTACGCTGACGCAGATGACACGAAATGATGCCAAGGCGTTGCTGGAATCTCTCGGGGCCAATGTTAGCGGCTCTGTTTCCAAAAAAACCGACCTTGTCATTTACGGCGAGGCGGCCGGCAGCAAGCTGACAAAAGCGAATTCCCTCGGTGTCATGACGATGGATGAGGATACCTTTATGAAAGAGGTGAACGGAAATGAACTGGAAACCTAGAGCAGTCCCGATTCTGCTTCTTTGCAGCTGTATGCTGGTACTCGGCGGCTGTAATAAGGAAGATAAAAACAAGGCGGACAATGATAAAAGCAGTGAGGAAACAAAGGCCATCAACGAAGGGGAATACTCTGCACTGCTGCCGTTTTCAGTGAGTGATGCGGGGCAGAAGCATGCCCAGATGCAAACCAATCTGAGTGATACCCTGACCATCGGTACCGGGCTGATGGAGCTTTCCAAGGAATATTTCTCCAGTAAGACGTATGCCTTTCGGGGTGGAAAATATCTGGATTACAATACACTGGATGCCTCCGCGGATAACAGCGGACTGCTGGGGAGAACGAGCAAGAAAAATGCAAACGGTTTAAATCCTGCAGTCGGTGATGTATTTCCAACCGATGACGGGGATAAAAAAATAACAGCCAATGATGTGCTGCTGCTGGATATCTTTGAATATGACTGGTATCAGAACAAGGAGCTGAAGGGGCTGTCACTGGCGCTCGTATTCAATGATAAAATCGGAACGGAACCAAAGGAGGCAACCATCGACAGCGACAAAATGAAGCTGTATGGCGAGGAATGTGCGCGTAAGCTGGTTAATTATCTGCGAAAGGCAAAGCCGGAAATCGGAAACAACACACCGATTTATGTAGCGCTGTATAATACCTCCAGCGATGATGCGACGCTGCCGGGAACGTACTTTGAGGAAGCCTATTTTGAATCCAAGACCAATGCGGAATTCAAGGCGATCAATGAGAAATGGGCATTGTTTCCGACAAGCACGGCAACCAAGCTGGACGGGACAAACGCAACCTATTTCGACCGCTACAAGGCAAGCTTTCAGGATTTTCTGGGACAGGATATCGACATGATCGGCAAAGGTCATTTCATGGATAATGAGCTGACAGATCTGCGCATCAATGTGAAGCTGCATGCCAAGAGTGCGGATGAGGTCATTGCGGCGGTGCAGCTGCTGGATGAGCGGCTTTCCATCTTTTCCAGCAATAATTTTAAAATCACGGTCGTAGTCAAGGCGGATGATGTAGATGTCGCCACCATTACGAGAAACAAGGGTACCAGCAGTACAGTTGCACAGACACTGCTGTATTAATCCGGAAATAGAAAAGAAGAATAAAATGAATTTCGAAGGAACAGGTAGCTACGCCTTTTCAAGAATTTCATGCAACGGTATAAATAAAAAAGGGAAGATCGAAAAGAGATGTGACGGTATTGAACAAAACGCATTCTCTTTTTCAGAAACCTGAATCGCACAAGGCGAAGGAATGGAGGCAATCATGGAAGAATTTAGTGCAGAATATTTCAAGAAGCTGGCACATGACATCATGTTTGATCTGAATGATGAAGAGGTCAGTGAGCTGCAGGAGGAATTTAAGGTTTTGCTGCAGCAGATCGAGCTGCTGGACGGCATTGATACAGAGGGTGTTGAAGAAATGATCTACCCGTTTGAAGCAGAAACGACATTTCTGCGTGAGGACAGCGTAGATAATGTAATATCACAGGAAGCCGCGCTTCTGAATGTGAAAAGTGCAAAAGCAGGGCATGTACATGTGCCAAAGGTGGTGAAGTAAAATGGATTTTGAAAGAGCGAGAAAGCAGGACGTGGAGGGCCGCGTTTACAAGGCTTTGGAAAAAGCGAAGGAAGCACAGGCGCGTTTGAATGCTGCTGTTACCTTTGTAGACCCGAAAGAGCAGCTGAAGGAGCTGGAAGCAATCGGCGCAGATGCAGCGATGTATGGCATGCCAGTTGTTTTAAAGGACAACGTGAATACGAAGGGAATCCGTACCACGGCATCCTCCCGCATTCTGGATAATTATATCCCGGTATACAATGCGCATATCGTTGATAAGCTGCAAGCTGCAGGCGCAGTTGTAATAGCAAAGGCCAGTATGGATGAGCTGGGCATGGGCGGAACCAACCGCAATGCCTACACAGGACCAGTTAACAATGCCTGGGATGAAAGCAGAATTTCCGGAGGAAGCAGCGGCGGCAGTGCAGCACTTGTAGCGGCTGGAGTCGTTCCGTTTGCCATTGGTACGGATACCGGTGATAGTGTGCGCAAGCCGGCCGCATACCAGGGGATTATCGGCATGAAGCCAACCTATGGAAGAATCTCCCGCTATGGTATCATTCCGTATGCATCCAGTCTGGATCATGTGGGTTATTTTACCACATCCGTACAGGATACAGCGGTTGCACTGGAGGTGCTGGCTGGTCGCGATGACCGTGACATGACCTCATCCAACCGTGCAGTGGAGGCCTATGCGACCAACCTGAATCATGACCTTCGCGGAAAGCGAATTGCTGTTTTAGATAATGTACAGGAGGCGGTTGCGGATCCTGCAATCCGTGAGAATTTTGACGCTTTGATGAAGAAGCTGGAGGCACGCGGTGCTACTGTTACACATGTGCGCATGGATGATAAGCTGATGAAGGCACTGATGCCTACCTACTATATTATTGCGAATGCCGAGGCTACAGCCAACCATTCCAATCTGGATGGAATCCGTTTTGGTATGCGTGAGGCTGGAGAAAACGTGGAGGATGTCATGATCAACACCCGGACAAAGGGCTTCTGTTCCTATGTACGCAAGCGTTTTGTCATCGGAAGCTATTCTCTGTTTGTGGAAAATCAGGATAAGATTTTCCGCAAGGCGCAGAAGGTTCGCCGCCTGATTGTGGAGGAGCTGAACCGTGTTCTTGCCAACAGCGATGTTGTCATTGCCTCTGCTGCAGGAACAATCGCGCCGCTGGCAGAGGAATCCAAGGATTCTCATCTTGGGGCAGATAACAATGTGGCTGAAAATCATATGGTGCTGGGCAACTTCTCCGGATATCCGAGCATGACCATGCCAACCGGCTTTGCGGAAGGTATGCCGATCGGTATCAATATGACGGCGAAGGCATTTGATGAGCAGACATTGTTTAATATCGGACTGGCGATTGAAGAGGAAACAGGATTAAAAGGTAATGATGTGGAGGTAGACGCATGAAATACGAAACAGTCATAGGGATTGAAATCCACTGCGAGCTGAAAACCAAAACAAAAATGTTCTCAGGGGCACCGACATCCTTTGGAGAGGTAGCGAACACCTGTGTAAATGAAGTGGATCTGGGACATCCCGGAACACTCCCCTGTGTAAATAAGGATGCTGTGCGTCTGGCAATTCTGGCCGCAACGGCATTGAAGTGTGAAATCGATCCGCTGGTGAAGTTTGATCGCAAGAACTATTATTATTCCGATCTTCCTAAGGGCTTCCAGATAACCCAGCAGTTTCACCCGATTGGCTCCAACGGTGTCATCACCATTAAAACGGATGACGGGGAAAAGGATATCCGCATCAACCGTATTCATATGGAAGAGGATACCGCTAAGCAGTTTCACAGCGATGCGGGGACACTGGTAGACTACAACCGTGCGGGAACACCGCTGGTGGAAATCGTCAGTGAACCGGATATCCGAAACGGGGCAGAGGCAGCTGCCTATGTGGAAAAGCTGAGAAGTATGCTGTATTACCTTGGAGTCAGTGATGTTAAAATGGAAGAGGGAAGCATGCGCTGTGATGTCAATGTTTCCATACGTCCGCAGGGCAGTGAAGCTCTTGGTACCAAAACCGAGGTCAAAAACCTGAATTCCATTTCCAATGTACAGAAGGCGATTGATGCAGAGGTGGCACGTCAAAGGGAGCTGCTGGAAAACGGTGAGGAAGTCGTACAGGCAACCCGTCGTTATGATGAAACGCAGAAAACAACGATTCTGATGCGGAAAAAGGAAGGAAATGTGGACTACAAGTTCTTCCCGGAACCGAATATTCCACCGATTCGTCTGGATGCGGCATGGATCAAAGACATTCAGGATAATATGGAGGAGCTTCCGGATGAGCGTAAGGCACGCTATATGCACGATTATGCACTAAAAGAATACGATGCTGATGTACTCGTTGCCAATCGTGAGCTGAGCAACTTTTTCGATGAGGTATGTCAGTATACAAAGAACTATAAGAAGGCAGCAAACTGGGTGATCGTTGAGGTTACAGCTGCATTGAATAAGGCAAATATCAAGCTGGTGGATAATCCGTGTAATCCAAAGCATCTTGCGGATATGGTAAATATGGTGGATGCCGGTGAAATCAGCGGCAAGCAGGCAAAAATTGTGTTTGAGGACATCATGCAGGGCAAGGATCCGAAGAAGGTCGTGGAAGAAAAGGGTATGAAGCAGATGAGCGACAGCAGTGAGCTGCTTGCTATGGTCAGCGCTGTTCTGGATAACAACCCGCAATCCATTGAAGACTTCAAAAACGGTAAGGACCGTGCTGTCGGCTTCCTGGTTGGTCAGGTAATGAAGGCCAGCAAGGGACAGGCGAATCCGGCGATGACGAATAAGCTGATTCAGGAGGAGTTGAAAAAGCGCTAGCATTCTGTTGCGCCAGCCGGTGATGAAGCCTGCGAGCGTAAGGCACGGGTTGCTATGCGAAACACCGGCTTATATATTGCAGGGTAGCTTTTGAAAAAGACTGTCTGTAAAGCTGTCAATTTTAGGAAATCGTAAGAAGATTCCCGCTGTAATTCTCGCGGTTTTGTGTTATACTGGTAAATGTGCTATACTAGAAACACAATCGTGTAATCAGGCATGACTCCTAAGGAGTATGCTCATTGTCTATATAGTCAGGAGTGAACCCCATGAGTAAAAAGAAGAAAAAAACAAAAGCAGGCGGCGGAAAGAGCAAGATACTATACTGGATTGCCGGTATTGTTATTCTGATTCCTGTACTGCTGCTTGGATGGATTTATCTGAGTGCCAAGGAGAGCAGCGGAAGTCCTACGGTCGGCAGCCGTTTTGACAATTCACTGAATCCGGCCATAACAGAAGAGCAGCTGGACAAGGTGAAGTCCGCAATGAAGCTGGATGGTGTTGAAAGCGTTGAAGTCAATTTGATCAGTGCTACCCTGCGTATCAATATTGATACTAAGGATGATGCCAGCAGTGCCAAGGTGAAGAGTATTATGAATGAAGCCTATGATAAGGTGAATGATATTCTTCCTATCAAGAAGTATTTTACAAATAACGATTCCGATAAGATGTATGATCTGGAAGTGCATGTTTATAATTTCATTCCGGATGACAAGCATTCTGCGGATGATCAGATTTATAAGATCAAGACGAAGACAGCGGCAGCGAAGAAGCCGAATGTTTCTACACCTTCATCTCCGAAAAATAAATCCGTCGCAGAAAAGCTGTTAAAGCAGCAGGAAGAAGCAGCTAAGAAAAACAAGTAAAAGGGCGGCCTGCCCTTTTTTCAATGAGGTGAGAAGATGAAGAGAAATGATCAGGTATATGGTGTCTGCAGCGGATATACGCACGACGGGCACGGGGTTGTAAAGATAGACGGCTTTCCGCTGTTTGTGAAAGGCATGCTGGAGGGAGAAGCGGGAGAGCTGGTTGTCACGATGGCAAAAAAGAAATTTGGCTATGGCAGGCTGATGAAGAGAAGTAAAACATCCTCACAGCGTGTTGCTCCACCCTGTCCGATTGCAAAGCAGTGCGGAGGCTGTCAGCTTCAGCATATGTCCTATGCGGAGCAGCTGCGGTTTAAGAAGCAGAAGGTGCAGGATGTGATGCAGCGGATAGCACACCTTGATATTGAGGTGCGGGATGTGCTGGGGATGCAGGATTGCTATACCAATTATCGCAACAAAGGACAGATTCCGGTCGGAGTTGAGAAAGGTAAAACGGTTACCGGCTTTTATCGTATCAATTCCAATGCCATCATTGATACGGATACGTGTCTGATTCAGAGTGAACGGATCAATGCGGTATTACAGGAAATGCGTAAATTATTTGAGAAGTATCAGAATGCGAAGCTGTTTCGTCATCTGTTAATCAAGCATGCATTTTCCAGTGATGAGGTAATGGTTGTCTGGATTGTGCGTTCCTTTCAGATTCCACATGGGAAGGAGATGGTGCAGGAGCTGACTGCGGCATTGCCGTTTGTGAAGAGTGTCATATTAAATCTGAATGTACGGGATGATAATGTCATTTTGGGGGATAAGGAACAGCTGCTGTTTGGGGAGCGTGCTATCACTGACAGTATTCATGATTTGAAGTTTTCCATATCCTCAAAGTCCTTTTATCAGGTGAATCCAAGACAGACGGAGATATTATATGGAAAAGCTCTGGAGTTTGCACAGCTTACGGGAAAGGAAACGGTGCTGGATCTGTATTGTGGAGTCGGGACGATTTCTATGTTTTTAGCACAGCGGGCAAAACATGTGACAGGAATTGAAATTGTACCGCAGGCGATTCGTTATGCGAGAAAGAATGCGGCATTAAATGGCATTGCGAATATTGAGTTTGTGTGCAGCGATGCGGCTGACTATGCGAAAAAGCTGTGTGAGCAGGGGGCACATCCGGATGTGATTGTGGTAGATCCGCCGCGCAAGGGGTGTGATGTACAGACGATTGACAGTATGGTGATGATGCAGCCAAAACGGATTGTTTATGTGTCCTGTGATCCCGGGACACTGGCAAGGGATTTAAAGCTGCTGGAGGAGAAGGGGTATCGTACAGAAATTGTGCAGCCTGCGGATATGTTTCCGTTTACACATCATGTAGAGTCCATTGTTCTGTTGCGAAAAAGATAAAAAATCAAATCAGTTTTATAGAGATGTAAGTTGTTGATGATAACTTGCATCTTTTTCATATGTTAAGATTGGAGTGATAAGGATGATAAAAAATGATACATGTAGTGAAGATACCAGTTAAAAATAAAACGAAAGAAGTAGTAAGAATTGCAGTATATTGTAGAGTAAGTAAAAATGTAGAAGAACAACGTTCAAGTTTAAATATTCAAATTGCATATTTTAAAGAACTTTCTAACAAAGTAATAGAAATCGATTTAGCTGAAGTGTATCACGATGTTGGAAGAAGTGGGTTAAGAAAGAATGGAAGAACAAGCTATAAAAAAATGATTGTAGATGGATTATAAGGCAAATTTGATTACATTATTACAAAATCAGTTAGTAGGTTTATAATAAAGCATTGTAGTAAAATAAAAAAATATGATATATTTAGATTAGTGATAATAAAAAAAAAGGAGCTAAAAATATGAGTTGTCATAGTATTGGGCATGGATTAAATTCAGTGTCTAAAAAGGTATTAGAGTTGTATGATGAAGGGAAAATTGAATTTAGTGTTGCGAAAGATTTATTATACACCACAAGAAATGCTGTACATTATTGTGATGGAAATACGTATGAAGCGATTGCATGTTTTGATGGATGTAGATGTGCTAGATGTTTAAAGAAAACAAATGAGTTATATGGTCTTTATGATGCATTAGATGAGTGTAGAGAGTATTATGATATTTTTAGCAATAAAGAAGATGGAGTATTATCTGGTGATCTTTGTAAGGATTGTTTTGATGAAATTTGTGAAAAACACCATTCGATTATCATAGAAGACGAAGTTGTATATTAAAAAAGTTTTACTCGATAATGGGTAAATCTTCAATTTTTAGCGGAATTATTAGCAGATAGTAATAATATACCTATGATATTTGTGAAGTTTAATCTTATATTTTCAATAAGGGATTACTATACACATTGCTTATCTCTTTTAATCTTTGATTCACGTTGAGAGTGTTGTCTTGATGTCAAGGGTTCAGAAGTAACATGTGAAAAAGGCTTGAAAATAGGTCATTTTAAAAATAGATTGTAATTTTTAAGTACATTGAAATCACGAAAATGCTTGTAAATCAGGGCATGGAAACATATCAATACGGACAGTGGAGTTGACAGAGTAGTAACCAAAATTGAAGGTGTGAACTGGTCTTTTAGCGATAAAATGTTTGTCTGCTTTATAAATGATTTAGAGATGTATAGTAAGTGGGAATATTCAGGTGAAAGTGAGTTGCTTATGTTGGAATATAAAGAGGGCATACTATCTTTTGATAATATAATGCAATTCTATTTAGATAAAATGATGCGGGATAAGGTTATTGATTCAATTCCTTCATTTTTTCAGCAGTTACTTAGAATCTGTAAAAAGTTTAAAGCATTAAAAGACATTAGTAATGCATTTGGAAGGGATAAATTAATCCAAGTAACTAAAGAAAATATTTTAATAATATTCCATCAAGTCTGGCAAATGTATTTATACAGGAAAAATATTTCTGTATTCGAAACTATGGAAAATGAGCTGTATACAATTTTCGAAGGAATGAAATGGAACAGTTTTATGAATAAAATAAAAGTATTCGTTCAGAAGCCGGAAGTAAAATATACCAATCTGTAACCTTTGCAATGGTGGAAGCATATCGGAATAAGGATAAAAGTATTATAGATAAGCAGGGTTGAGAGGAAGAGTCTGAGTATGGACCAGATTAATAGTTGAATATCTAAACATAAATTGGCAGATTTCGGAATAGAATTTACTATTGTAAATCTTTAAAATATGCGTCAGTTTTATCTTGCTTTTCCAAAAACTACGTATTGTGTCGCGAATTGAGTTGGACACATTATCGCTTGCCTATGCGAGTGGAGAAACCCCGTGAATTTTAACGAATAAATTTACTCCACCATTATGTAATGAAAATACTTTTGTCATGGTGTATAAGGCCTTTATTTTACTGTATGTGGAGTCATAGCATTGCTATGTAGAGTTGAAAAGCCTGATAAACAAAGGCTTTCTTTTATTTATGTCTATTCAAAAATACTGCTTTCATTTGTATTTTAATAAAAAATAGTAGAATTTTTCTCTCTCGCACAAGGTGATTTAAGGTCGGTTGAGGAAATAGAAAACGCCGGAAACCCGCGTAAACACTACGTTTTTGTGAGTTCTCGGCGTTCCTTTTGCCCTCTGTTTTGGTGGTGCTTTTTCTTCAAATGGTGCCTAAATGGTGCCCAAATCCCACGCGGGGATATAAAAGCATATAAGAAGCGGTAAAGAGATACAGCCGTTAAAGCTCTAAATCGCTGTTTTTTTTCTTCGCTGCGCTCTTTGCTTTTTTCGGCTCTGCTTTCTGCTCTTTGGGCGGGGCAGCCTGTTTGACTGCGCTGTGGTATGCGTCAAGGACTTCTTTTTTCCGTTCAAGCCGCACGTCCACATAACGGGCGGTAACGGCTTCAAAGTTCATAGACAGTCCAAGCGATACCCCGATACCCGCAAGCGTATGTCCCAAGACCTCGCCAACGGTATAGAAGTCGCCCGTCAGTTGGTGCATATTGGTAGCTGCGGTGTGGCGCAAATCGTGAAAGCGGATATGCGGCATTTCCAAATCCTCAAGCAGCTTACCAAACTGTGAAGATACCCAAGACGCGGAGATAGGTGCGCCGTCCGGCTTAGCCACAACAAGGTCATTGTCATAATAGGGCTTACCGTCTTTCTCTGCCTGTTCGCGCTGCGCTTCCTGTATGGCAAACTGTTTGAGGAAGAACGGGCGGGCAAGCTCGGTAATGGGTAGCTTCCTGCCGTTGGATTTTGGCGGTGCCATTTCTTCAATGACTTTTGTTTTCGGCGGCACTTTGAAAGGTAGCTGCTCGGTAACGTCAAAGGTGTTGTTTTCCAAATCCACGTTACGCCAACGCAAGCCCAAGATTTCAGAACGGCGCATACCATAAAGCCCGCCTAAAATGACGGGCATTTCCCAAACCGTACCCTCGACACGCTGCATAAGGGCTTTTACCTGTTCCGGCGTGTACGGGTCGGGGGTCTTGTCGCCTTTCCCAAACTTCGTAAGGGTATCTTTTGCCGCATTGGTTTCGATATAGCGGTATTTGCGGGCATGGCTCAACGCCACACTCAAAACACGTTTTGCCCCGGCTGCGGTGGACGGCTTCAAGCCCTTGTCGATAATCTGCTGAAACATCTTGTCTACCATAGCAGGGGTAAGCTGATTGAGGGCAACGCCGCCGATATACGGATTGATATAGTTTGCAATCGTCTTTTTGTACCCGTCATAAGTAGAGGGGCGCAAGTTCACTCTTGCATAGCTTTCCACCCAGTCATTGAGATAGGCAGCGATGGTCTGTTTTCTCTGTGAAGTGATAGAAGCAACTTGCCCCGGATTTTGGAGCTTCGTTTTCATTTCCGCTTCATGCTGTGCTGCTTCCTTTTTGGTGGCAAAGCCTTTTTTGGCATACGACTTCTTTTTTCCGTCCGGGGCGGTGTACTTTATGTTTACGTCGTAGACTGTGCCGGGTCGCCCGGTCAGTACGCCGTTGCTGTCGCGTTTGTTTTTTACCTGTCTTGTTGAGATTGCCATAATTTAACCCCCTTGCTCTGCCGGGGGCTTTACGGCGGTTTTCGCTCGCTCGTACCAATCCCATATAGCGGTATCGGCAATCAAGCGACGGTTTCCGTTTTGAACGTATTCCAGTTCGCCGTTATCCATAAGCTCGCGTAATTTATTTTCTCCAATACCGCTAACCTTGCTCATTTGCTCTACTGTTTTCAGCATAGGCAAAACAGGGGCGGCATGGTTTGTAGTTTCCTTTTTAGCCATAGGAATACCCCCTTTCAAAATGGCTCAAAGGTATGTTTTTGAATAAAAGGGGCTTTAATCAGACGGCTATTAGCATAGCTCCACGAGAATTTCACTCCTGCGTGGTTCTCACGCAGCCCTACCCATTGCCTGCGACGCTTCTAACGCTCGGACTGTGGCTGTAAGGGAGTATCATTATCCCTCTTGTGTGTCGTCGCCCGCAAGCTGCTAACTTGCTTTGCGGCGGCGGTGTTGTTCGCTCGTTCCCAAAAGGGAAGTCATGGCGCACCCACCGTATGGCTCGGCACAAAAGGAACGTATCCGATTTGCCCTATACTGCGTCGCCGTTCTCTTGCGCCGCTTTCTTTTTCAAAGAACAAGGGGGCTGTTCTGCTCGCCGTAAAACGGAAAAGGGGTTACAAGACGTTTTACGGTCATACTCAACTATTCATCAGCCCGAAATGTGAGGATAGCCCTCATAAGTTTTGCTTGCAGCCGTTCCCGAACGTCCTCGTCAACGCCATAATAGACGTTGCCGCGCTCGTCATAGAGCTTCCGCATGGACAGGCTCGCTATGTAGCCGCTGAAATGCTGCAAGACCATTTTCATAGCGTCTGGGTCGCCTTTGCTCGCCGCCACAATGACGGGATAGGGAACAAGGGCGATTTCCGGGTAGTCGGATTGTTTACCATTCTTCCCATTCATCAGCGTGTCCCTCCAAATATTTCTTTAACAGTTCAAAAGAGCTTGTCCGTCTGTACTGTATCGTGCTGCGCGACGTATTGAACATCTTTCCGATTTCCACGTCGGTCATGCCCTCGAAATAGTACAGCAGGATAGCGGTCCTTTTTTCCTCCGGCAAAGTGCGGATTGCTTCAAGCAGCAGTTTCGGGGTTATCTCTTTTCCTGCCATTTGATAACGCGGTTCAGCTTCTTCATCTTGAAAATACTTGTCAACGGTGTAAAGCTGCCGTTCCTCATGCAAGGCAAGGTCGCAAAAAGATACTTCCCGTTTCCTGCGTCGCCGGATTTCGTCGTGGGCGTTGCACGCTTCGTTATGCAGCACCCGTTTACAGAAACTTTGAAAGGCACATTGCTTCTGAAATTCTCTGCGATTAGGTTCCATGTTCTCACCTCCTTTCTGTCGAAAGGTGGTAGTACCTCCCCTTTTCGCGTGATAATACAGACGACTTTTTCATACGCCGGACGGAAGCAAAAATTTCTTTGAAAAAAGTTCTGTAAAATGCAAAATGCGCCCGTCTGCAAGGCGCAGACAGGCGCAAGGGAAACATAAGAAGTATTTAGATGATGTAATTGTTCATCTTCATGCCCGGAATACCCCATTGCAAAAGATAGGCTTTTTTTAAGAAATTAGGTGGGCGAACAGTAAAAAAGGACATGATGATACCTCCTTGAATACCGCCACCACTTTTATAAAATATTCAAACCTATTAAAATCAAAAAAGCGGCGGCTTCAAACAAAGCCACCGCGATTTTTGCACGCGAAAATACATCTGTTTCGTGACGGCTTTTTTTCTTTACCGCCACGTGGCAGATACATTATTTATGAAATTGATTTATATACAAAACAGTTACCCAAGCAATAAAATAACCAAAATGCCAAGTACGATACGATACCAACCAAAGATTTTGAAATCATGCTTTTTGATATATCCCATAAGAAATTTAATCACTAAAACAGATACAATAAAAGCAGTTATCATGCCGATTACCAAAAAAAGAAATTCTGTGATTGTAAACGATATTCCAAATTTCAGTATTTTAATTGCACTTAAACCAAACATCACTGGAACAGCAAGGAAAAATGTAAATTCTGCTGCTGCAACTCTTGATACGCCCAATAAAAGCGCACCTATAATTGTAGCTCCTGAACGTGAAGTGCCAGGAATAATGGAAAGCACTTGAAACATTCCAATTAAAAAAGCTATTCTATAACTTATATCTTCCAAACTCGGTATAATAGGAATATTCTTTCTATTCCATATTTCAATCACAATAAAAGCTAAACCGTAAATGATAAGTGTTGCTGCGATTACCATTGGGGTGTGCAGATGTGCTTCTATATAATCATCAAATAGAATAGTTATGACAGCCCCCGGAATACAAGCAATAATTACTTTCAGCCAAATAATAAAGGTGTTCTTTTTTATTACTGGCTGCGTTTTATCTTTTAGTTGAAATGGAAACATCTTTTTCCAAAACATAACGACTACTGCTAAAATTGCACCAAGCTGTATCACTACAAAGAACATTTCCTTAAATGCGGCACTCATGTTGAGGTGGATAAATTCATCTACAAGAAGCATATGTCCGGTGCTGCTAATAGGAAGCCACTCTGTAATACCCTCAACAATTCCAAGAAAAATCACTTTGAGAATTTCTATAAAGTCAAATTCCACTATTTTAAGTCCTCCTTTTTGAAATGAAAAAATGTTAGAAGAAAACCCATTACTGATACAAAAGTAATAAGCCCTATGGATAAAAACATAGGATAACCAGTGTTTTGTATTCTTTCGTTGACAATGAAAAATGTGGCTGTCCAAGGGTACAACGCCCCTATATCTTGATTGCTAAGAGCAGCACTTCCCATAACGATAACAGAAGCAATAATAATTGGCACTACAAATCCCTTTGTTTTTTGTGCAATATAAGCGAATGGAGAAACAGTCGCAAACATTAAAACACCACCAAAAAGAAATTTGAGTAGCCACACGCTTGCTGTAAAAAGGCAATATCCATCCAAATAAAATGCAATATGGTATATGCCTGATAAAATAAAAATACCTATCCATGTTACCCCAGTAAGCATGATAATCCAAAGAAATAACGTGAAAAATTTTACAATCAATAGCCTTGTTCTTGAAATTGGGATAGGCAATATAGTTTTAAGCGTATGTTCCGAGTATTCACGACTAAACAGATAAGCGATAATTGCTACATAAATTACCATATTGGTTAATAGCATAACATACATCAAACTATTGCTATAAATGTCTGATAAAGTAATTATACGTTCTGGGTGTCTGAAATGATTTTGTAATGCCTCTGCAAACATTAAACATGGAGTAGATAAAACCCCTAATATACTGATTAGTACCATTTTTGACCGTTTTAACTTTAACAGTTCACAGTGGATAAGATTAAGCAATTCCACCACCCCCAATCAAATTTGAAAAATATTCTTCTAAGTTCTCCTCGCTTATGGCTATGCCCGTTACTGACAATCCACTTTTTACAAATATCTTATTGATTTCTGCAACAGGAATTGAAAAATCAAAAATCATAATTGATTTTTCTTGTCTTGAATATTGGGTAAATCCATAACTATCAAGTAAAATCTTTTCTGCTGCTTTGCTATCTGATACTTCAAATTTAATACATTTTCTATTGCGTTTATGAAGTTCAGTCATGTTCACTTCTTCTACTATAACACCTCTGTGCATAACACCGATAATATCTGCGATTTGTTCTATTTCACTTAAAACATGGCTTGAAATAAAAATAGTAGTTCCTTTCTTCTTACTTAATTCAGATAAGAATGAACGAATTTCAGATATTCCAATAGGGTCAAGTCCATTTATCGGTTCGTCCAGTATCAAAAGTTTAGGCTCGTGCATAATTGCCGCCGCAATACCAAGACGCTGTTTCATGCCTAATGAATAGTCTGAAAATATTTTATGATTTTCATGTTCTAACCCAACGGCTTCAAGAGCTTGTTCTATCTTAGACGCAGAAAGCCCACCACGCAACTTTGCAAGAATTTGTAGATTTTCCCGCCCTGTCAAATTATCATAAAAGCCTGGTGTTTCTATGATAGAACCAATTTGCTTATAAGCAGTTTGTGCATATTCTTTTGAGTTGCCACCAAAGAGCTTGATTACTCCTGCGGTTGGATAAACAAGTTGTAACATCATTTTCATAGCTGTTGTTTTTCCAGCTCCATTTCTTCCAAGCAGTCCATAGATTTTACCTTTTGGCACATGAAGATTGATATTATCAACAACAGTTATGGAACCGTACTGTTTTGTTAAGTTTTCTGTTTCAATAACATACTCCATATACATCAGTCCTTTCTTTTTGCTGTATGTGCTATCCACAATTCTATTATTAGCCGCTACATGGAAAGAAACAAGAAACGTACTTTCACATCAAGGGAAAAGAGCGAAACTTTTCGTTTCACTGCTCAAAATGTAATATTTTATAAAATAAAAAAGCCCCGACACGTATCGTATCAGGGCTTTTTTACAATGATTTTTCTTCATTTAGACTGTATTTCTTTAATGAGCAAGACAATTTTTGTTGCAAAGAGTAAGAAAAGCAGTGGTGTAACATAAGGTTCTCTTGCTACGGCAAACAAGCAGATTGCCAAAGCACCTAAACCAATAGAACCTTTTGTGATATAGTTACACCATGTATCTTTATGAAGCCGCATGAATGTCAATTTTGCAATTCCAAAACATATTAACAAAATAAAAATTGCCCAATATATAAAAAGGGTGAAATTTGTTATTTCTGTGAAAGATAGCAGATTGACAGAATAGATAAAATCACCTTGCGTTTTTCTGTATAGCGGAAGAAAAATAAATACAATAGCTAATAAGTCTACAACACCGCCAATAATATTATAAATTCGTTTCAAATTAGAACGATTTTCGGTTGCAGCTAATTCTAATAATTCGTTGCCGGAAAGTAATTCGTCAATAGAAATAGCAAACAAAGAGGAAATAGCCTTTAATGACTCAATATTCGGATAACCTTTTCCACTTTCCCATTTTGAAACGGCTGCTCTTGTTACATATAACTTTTCTGCAAGTTGTTCTTGTGTCATGTTGTGCTGTTTCCGTAAATGCTGTAATTTTTCATTGAATTCCATTTATATCATTCCTTTCACATTTCTTTTTTCGGGCATCAAAAGGTTTTTCAGCGTCCTTTGGTATTAACCACATATAACCGATTTTTGAAACGCCCGGTATTCGATTTTCTTTGCAAAGTATCTGCACACGCCGTTCAGAAATGCCCCATTTTTCCGCTGCTTCGGGACAAGACATATATTCCATAGTTCAACCGTCCTTTCCTCAAACCTTATCTATATAATTATAATCGGATAACCGAATAATAGCAAGTGTATGATATGCTCTATTTCTATCCGCTGAAGTGAAAAGTTAAATTCCACTTTCAAAGTAGCTAAGTAGAAAAGACTCTTACACAACAATCTAGTTGAATTTACACTTACAATTGCAT
>OCAS01000847.1_pt1 | contig 20109 bp, 14 predicted proteins | sample 1550751 | NCBI WGS metagenome assembly OCAS01 (sample SAMEA2580301, study PRJEB22360) | human gut metagenome | biome: human gut; feature: human-associated habitat; material: faeces | place: Denmark | collected 2008/2010
AACAACAAGATAAAGGTATTAAAACGGAGCAGCTACGGAATCCGGAATTTCAAACGGTTCCGGACGCGGATACTCCACTGTACATCATAGGATAAAATGGTCGGTAATGCGGAGGCTTATTTGGCATGCCCAAAATCAGTAAAACCTGGAACTAAACATAAAAAGAGCCCTTTTCATAGAACTGGAGCGGGATTTTACAAATCCCACCCCAACTATTGACAAAGAGCCAGTTAAGCCTCTTTTCCTCCTTGTGTCATTGCAAGCATAATAAACACATATTTTAAAAGAAAAGAGGCTTCTGTCCCTAACATTAACTCCATCATTTTTCCAAATCCTTAAAAAAATGGGAGGCTTTCTATATTGTATCCCAGACAAAAGAGACAACCTCCCCGGTTACCATCCTTAGTCCTCTTAAGAGGAAGTATGTGGCTCCCATTGCTCTTTTTATCGTTCCGAACGGATGCTTCGACAAACACATCTTTTGAGACATCTATTCTATACTTGGCTTCAGAAATAACTTTACTACCTTTACTTTTCTATAACCTACTTTTGCCCCCCCCCCCCAAACCCTCCACCAAAAAAATCGCACGATTCAACATATCTTCTGCGGTTTCATATATGGAACTTAGTTTTTCAATATTGGCCTGATTTTCCTCTGCTTTCAGTTCCTCATAAAGAATCCTCAGAGCATACCCATCTTCCATTATATGGGGGTAATCACATTTTCCAGGCAACAGATTAGGCCTTCCTTCCTCCTGTTCATAGCCCTTGTCCGCTGTTATTTCAAGGATTCTTTCCGGCTTTTCTTTCAGGATCTCTTCCATGGTTGGACCCAGAAGCCCATGAGTGGTTACCTAGTTCGCCATTTTAAAATACCGGATCGGATGGTTTTCTAAGTCTACTGCTTTTGGGAGATTATATGACACCGCAAAGCCATTTTTCATGAATCTTGCATCTGCATTCGTCACGGATATCTGAGATTCACCCGTTTCCTCCATAATTTTCTGGTAGATTTCTTCTAATTCCTCCTTCTCATCCATTTCTTTCAGAATCCACAGATACTAACCTGTATGTCTGTTCAGCCATTTAATTCGGTCATCCAGCTTATTTTTTATATCAAACAAACACGAGACGCGGTTATAAAACCTCCCAGGAAAGCGAACCGCCATAGGGGCTGTAAATTAAGTCCAAAATGAGGTAGCCGCTATGACTGAGAAGGCAAAAAATGAAAGCACTAGTTGGAGGTAACAACAAAGGGAGCAATTACTGCAGCATTTATCTGTTCTTCAAAATGCCTATTTTATCAGTACTTTCACCTGTACATGCTGTATACAGGCAGTAATATAACAACCAGAAACAATGGTAACACTTGTTACATTACAAGAATACTATACGTAGATACTACAAAAATGCGAGCTGCAGTGAGCATCTTCCGGCTACCGCGTCCCGCATTTTTGTATTAACCGATAAATCTATTAGCCTTCCCCACTTCATCGAATCATACTCTGTCGCAGAGCGTTTTTGTCCATTTAACTCCTCTTGTAGTCTCTCTATTACTCTGATATTTTATCCATTCCGTTTTGAGCGGATATTCCTACAACCAAAAGTGTAAACATAACTGGAAATACAATCGGCACTCCTATATTTACAACTGCCTGGGCCGCATAGCAGCTAACTGCATATACAATTGACATAACTGAGGCTTCCCTTTTTGAAGCCTTTATTATTTCGATTATAGAAGACACTAATAAAAAAAGATAGGAAAACAGCCCGACTATCCCAATAGTGATTAGATATTGCAAATACTCATTATGTGCACTATCAAATATTTCATAATAACGCTCAATCATTTCTCTATAATAGCTTTGTGTAACAATTCCAAATGTATCAGGACCGGAGCCAAACATCTTTCGGAGAGGTGAGTATTTCATGTAACATTCAATACCAATCCTCCAGATGTATCCCCTATGTGTTCCCCATTCATCATTAATCAATAAATAATCCTTTAATATCCCATACTGTTGTCCATTCCCCATTCGTGTCGCATCGAACGTCATATATATGAGTACAGCTATCACCAGAATTAACACTGTCCCCCAAGTTCGTCTGCATATACATATTTCGCACACGTCTTTGTATTTCTTCTGCACAACTCTCTCTAATATACATATGAAAGCGGTGCATCCCCACAGTGCTGCCACTACGAAAATAAGCCACCCCCCCCCCACGACTATCAAGCGAAATAAACCACCTATCGGCAACACATGCGATGCATACCTTCTATCAATCGCGCCAATTGCCATAAATTCTGTACTGATCATAGATATTAAAAGCATATATTGTTTTAATCCATACATATCACGAAACGCGTATAATGGAAGAAAAAGCACTATGACTCCTATTGTCAAATATGCATTATCACTATTCCCCGTAACCAGTGCAAATAATGATAGAATAACTGTAAATACATACCATGATTTTCTGGCCGTATTTCTCTCTCTTACAAATAACGTAGTACTCATTCCAAATATAAGTGCTACATAAGAAGCGTATGTATTGATATTACCAACTGTGGAGATAAAAGAAGTGTAATGGCTTGCATGAATATCTTTTTTTAACCCAAATGGATCGAGGAGGAAATATTGCATAATTCCAATTGAACAAACAACCATTCCTGTGACAAGAAAAGCCTCCAGATACCATCTCTTAAATTTCAAACAGTGGCCAAGCGTAAAGAAACTGATACCTAATATCAAATACAAAAAAGTCCCCATAAAGCGGCCTTCTGTACCCCAAAATGCCTCGAAACGGTAGTCAGACAAAACACAAGATAACACCACCGAAAACAAGAAACTAATCATCGCCCAATCAGATTTTCTGAGCTTTGGCGTTATTACAATCGTTCCTTTATTTAGCCAAAGAACGATAAGAGTCAATAACAGCATGACTGCCGCCATGCAAATAACTGTGCTACAATAAAAATAATATTTTGTATCTAATATATCAAAATAGTAATCATGAAATACCAGAGGTAGTATCGAAATAATGATTACTGTAGTTATACAGGCAATCACCTCATTTGCCAGTTTCCATCGTTTCATTAAATCCTTCATATACACACCCTCCTAGTATTCGGGCGCTAACTCGCACATTCTACACGTTTCATAGTCCCAATTCATTCATCTAAACCAGGGATGCAGCTGCATTACAGAGTAGCCCCGTGATATACCATGATCTTCTTTTTTATATTCCCTCTGTCTACCGCACCTGTCATTATGTATGCCAATGTATCATGCCACCTTCATCTTGTAGTTCTATAGCAGCCCTATTTCTCTTTCTCATTCTTTCTTCTCTTATTCTGTATAATGTTCAATGATGTAGTTCTTCCGCAAAATCTACATGTAAATACAATCTTACTTGTGAAAGTATCTCTTCCCGTTCCCTCTATCGTTGCCAGATTCTTTCCACAATACTGGCACTTAATATCCATTCCCTCTCCTTTTAATTTACGTTACAAATTCTACGGTCTTACGAAGGCTTCCGACACATCTTACTATACCATGCCATAGATGCAATATTTAAAGTCACTGCTGTGACTCTAAATATTGCTCTATTATTTGACTAAAGAATCTACTGAAAAATTGATACTCGTTTCGTATTTACCAGCTCACGCAAGCACCTTGTCACCGATATGCACTGCGTTCCGCTTCTCCACTTGCAAAAATCTATGACATGGTATGTGACAACACCTATCCTTGATTTCCCTGAGTTACCTCCCTCTTCAATATGGAACCCGCGCGGAATACGGGAACCCTACGCGGTTTAATCTCGATTGCTTCTCCGGTTCTTGGATTTCTTTCCTGACGTCCTGCCCGTTCTGCAACCGCAAAAGTTCCAAACCCCATCAAGCACACATCCCCCTGTTTTTAATTCCTCAGAGATAGAATCAATGATCCCATTTAGTGCATTCTCACTTTGACAGATGGTCAAGCCTGATTTCTCAGAAACTTTTTCAACCAGTTCTTCCTATTCATTTTGCTGCTCCTTTTTCACTCTTTTTTGTTATCATATCATCCATTTTTTCTTTCGCTAAGCTTTTTAGCTGTTCCCTGCCAGGCACAAATAATGCATGTGGGTATAGTTTATCTGAAAATTCCATGCCCCTATCCATTTGAAACAGGATTTTCACTTCTGCATTAAACGCAAATGCCATTTCTAAATAAACGAAACCTGGCAGATGGTCTGTCACAATTATGATGTCAAATCCTCCAGGAACAAATGACATCACTCGCAGAAGAGTTTCCCGATTTTTTGCCAACATCATGCTAATCTTGTAATCTGATTCAGCGTCAAGACAAATCAAAAAATCTCTGAATTCCCACAAAACATCATTCCTGCTTCCAAACACCCCTATATTAATTTCTGCCTCTCCTGTAGATTTCCACCGCATAAACCATACCTCTTATGTAAAGATTTTCAATCACTGCATGCACTCCTTCCTGACCGGTTAGTCTTCCAACCTACACACCTCTGTTTTTGCAACATATTCTTTTGGCTTGGAGCCGTCACTTCTGATTACCACTCCATAAGAAGCCGGATCATAACATTTGATTATTTTAGTCTTTATGATTGTTTGAGATGTCTGGCTCTTGCACAGATGCATCTGAAGCAGGCTTATATTGTATCGTACAAGTCAGACCGAATGCCTTATTTGCCAATTTAGATGCTATGGGAATTCTTGCATCTGAGTCTTTTGATACTTTCCCTATTGCGATAAGTCCAATGATTAACAAAAGAAAAGAGAGAATGCCGCTGATAAGACCAACGATTCCAGAGAAAGCAATTCCTAAGATAGGTATAGCATATAGCCCTGAAAAAATATTCGTTACGCATGATATGATACTTTCTACAAGAGCAAGAAAAAATGCCTGCATGACCTGCTTTGTAAGCCATTCATCCTTTTGAATCACAATAACAAAACCAAGCAACATACCGCATAATAAAGTTTGTCCTAAAATTGCTAATACAAATGCCAACACTGCATAAAAAGAAATACAAATATTAAATCTGTCTTTTCTCATTAAAAATCCCCTTCCTTGCTCAAAGCGATATATTTTGACGAATAATCCATAGTTCTGTATCCTATTTATGAAAACCAAACAATACAGTCCCATCCTATTTTTACATATGACTATAAATAGCCATTATTCATCATGGTGTCTCTACTGTTTCCTGTTCTTTTCTGGTATTCCCATTAGAACCTCCGTTCTTATTCTTTTCATTTCGCATATACTCATATTCACGCAGCATTCTCATCAGCTCTAATGCGCTGCGGAATGAAACACCGTTTCCGCCGCTGCATTTTCCTTTTATGCGTCCCTGCATACTGGAAAACTGACGCTGATGAATTTCAATAATCAATGTTTCACACGCGCTTATACCTAAAGCCATAAAGCTATCCATATTTTGAATCTTTGTACAGTATTTCATTGGAATATGCTCTCTATCCAGTTCCCGCTTCTCATATGCTTCTTTCATATGGGCGTCCAAGAATCTTGGCTCTGTTGTCGCCATCGGCCGGTGCAATCTCGCGCATAATGTATCAATCTTCAGTCCCAAGTCCAATATGCCGGTAAATTCTACTGGTTCCTTTAAATAAAAATTTACAATATTCCCACTTAGTTCTCCCTGCTTGTTTTTAATACAAATAAGAAACACACTCATACGGTCCGTGTTTGCCAGTGCATAATACCCGCTTTCTTCCATATGTATCACCTTATCCCTCATATTTCTTTCATTGATAATGGCTTTATCCGTCTTGCCGCATATTATGATTCTGCCCCATAATGCCATCAAGCACTATGGGGCAGAATTAATTCCACCTAAGGTGTTTCCCGAATCCAAGCTCCGTTTTCATCGACTTGGAATCCATCTGGCGTCATCTCATTTATGTACAGGGATCCCAATGGACGGCCATTCCGGTTCGTATATTCCCATCGCTTCGATACCTCATTAAACGTCCAAGTCTTCTGCTGGTTATCAGCTGTTAGATAATACCATATTCCATCAATCTTCTGCCATCCCAGCAACATAGCTCCGGTGAATGGGCTCAGGTAATACCATCTGCCATCGGTATCATCATAGTGCCATCCCTTTGTCATTCGACCGAACCAGCCATCGTGTACATTTGACAGGAAATACCACTTGTCCGTATCCCGGTCCAGGAACCAGCCGCTGTCCATAACGCCCTCACTGTCAAAATGATATGTGGCAATCTGGCTGCTTCCATTATGTGTGTATCGTATATTGGCCCAGCTGTCTTTGATATGGGCTCCGTTGTTCAATACAAATGCCCACTTATGGTTAATCAGGTCAAGGTTATCCCATCTGCCATCGGTTCCTTCCAAATAAGTGCGGTAACCGTTTTCTGCACCGCTATTACCCGGTCCACGTCCTCCGCCAGAAGAACCTTTTGAGCCGCCGCCTGAGCCGCCGCCGCCCGAGCCGCCGCCGCCTGAGCTGCCGCCGCCAGGGTTATCTCCTCCGCCGGGATTGTCGCCTCCGCCACTGCTAATACTGTCTACCAGTGCTTTCAGTGTATCAAAGGCATTTTCCAGGTCATCAACCGAAGGTCTGGGCAGGCGGTTCAGCACTTCAACAGCCTCATTCACAGCCTCTGTAAGGGCATCTCTGTCTTCTGCGCTTACAGACCCATTATTCTTCAGGGCATTGGCGATATTAATCTCCTCCTGCAGCCTTTCTTTTGCTTCCTGCCACTGGGTATCGTCTTCCGGCTCATAGACAGCATATAATTCCAAATCTCTTGTCACTGGATCTGAAGTATCATACATCCCTCCTCCAGACTGGCGTTTCGACAGGCCTGTGAACTCATACGCTATGCCTGTAACGGAATCCGTATAGCCTTCGTGAATATCTAAATCCATATAGTCTTCCGTATCATCCAAGGACCTGCCATCCCTTACCTTAAATGTATGAACCTGCCCCCTTCCGGTATCCATGATGGTCACTTCATACGCTTTATAATAACTAAATACCAGAGTATCACCGATATTAGCTTCAAAGGCAAAGCTTCCGGTAAAGTCCTCATTCTCATTCGGGTCAGGTGTCATCAGGACTTCTTCGCAGGTCGTGTCTCCCTCATCCTCTCCAAAATTAATTTTCCATAACCTGTATTCCAGATTTCCCAAAAGACTGGTGTCCAATTTTCCAAACACTTTAATTGCTGGAGTCAGATTTGCATCCTCCACCAGTGGTTTATTGGTTCCATCCACCTTTCGTGTAAGTCCGATATCCAGACTCCATGGTGTCTTAACGCTCTCCCCGTCATCCACTTCCTGCCTCACAGCTTCCGAAGCAGATGCCACCGGTGCGTGTCGGTCGAACTTAACTGTATAAGCTATCCGCTGCCCGTTTGAAAGCGCTGTGCTATCCTCATCGTTATCAACCAGTTCTTCCTTTAATTCCTGAAGTGCTTCATCTGATTTGTTCAGGGCAAATATCCCGTTTTTGGGTGAATAATCCACCGTTGCATTGGAGGCAGTCGCTACAGGAGGCGTTTCATACATGGCCTGGAGGATTACATCTCCCGCTGTCATTTCCACGGTCTGATTTCTTCTGGTCAGGTATGAGATATGCAGATTACCAATCTGTACTTCCCATTGTTTAAATGACTGCCCAGAAGGATTCATATCCTCCGCAGATATCCTGATCTGGTCCCCTGCCTTTACCAGGACTTCATCTGTATGTTCTTCCACATCCAGCGCTTCCCCGTTTCTTGTCACTGATTCCACATAACCTCCGTTCACCAAACGGAAGGTATACACACGATCCTGCTGCGAAGTGCCTGTTACCATTACCTGGCTCCCGTTTATCACACGGTCTGAAGGCGCATCGCCGTTATCTGCTTGTTTGGCCACGATGATATAGGATGCATTTGGTTCAAGTCCTGCAAGTTCTACTGTCCGCGGACTGCCGGACGGGCTTACCCATCCGTCTTCGTTCCCATCCTGACTGACCACATTTCCATCCATATCAAGAACCGCATACACAGCATTTTCTCCTGCCGGGCGGATAACAATCTTCTTTCGTCCCTCTGTCGTATCATCCGCTATAGAATAATTCCCTCCAATAGCCGGTACCATGACACGGGCCGGCTGACTTATTAAGGATGGGTCTACTGAATCTGTCAGTAGGTCTCCAACAACAGGAGCTGCGCTTTCCGCCATCTCATACACATAGTAGCTGTCACAGGGCGGCAGTTCTTCAAAGCAGCCGCTGCCAAGCTCTTCCCCTGTCATCACTGCCAAAAGCCGTCCATCACTGTCCGTCAGGGCATATTTACGGGCCTCATTTGCTCCGCTTATCTCAATCTTACCTATCCCGTCATTTCCTATCGTTCCTGTTCCATCTGGAATGCACAGGATTCCATCATCTCCTCCCACAGGTGTAAAGCGTGCCCTGTAAGTCTGATCCGCCAGAATCGTCATATTCGGGTCTGTAACCTGATTCCCGTTTTCATCAAACCAGCCAGCAAACATATAGTTACTGTCCGGTGTGGTCTGGGGCAGGGAAATCTGAGACCACAGAGTCCCTTTCGGCACATGCATGGAATTGGTTCCTGAAATAGAGCCGTGGCTTCCGCTTTCAAATCTTATATCACACCATTGTCCCGGATCTTCCACAAAATCCGCGTAAAGTTTGAGGTCTCCGGTCAGTTCAATATCTCCGGTCAACACGGTTCCTACTTTACCTGTACCGGAAGCATTGGCTTTATACCAACCGTTAAACATATAGTGCTGTTCAGGAGATGGCGTGATCCCTTCTGTGATTGTATCAATGGAGTGGGTGCCAAGCCGTAAGGAACGCGGGCTGCTGTCTCCTGACAAACTTCCATGTTCGCTGTTGTAATAGTTTATCCTGGCCCAATGGGTTGTATCATTCAGATCTTCATTATAGGTAACCGTAACAGTGCCGCCTGTAAAGTCTGTTTTAAAACTCAGCGTGGATGCTGTCTGGTCCATACTGATATCGGTAAAAGTTCCATTCCATCCAATATTAGGCGGATACGTATACCCAGCTTTTCGCTCTACATTTACCGTTACTGTTTCATTCGGAGACACCTCCCTTGTTTCCGGCTCAGCCAGCACATTGTTATGGTTGTCTATCCGGTTAATGGTTACATGGGTTACATAAGAAGGGTCAATCTCGTAAGTATATACCACGGTTACCGGCTGATTGGGCATCTTTCCGGTAAAGTTCTTTTGGGCATCAAATGTGCATCCTGCTGTCTGCGCCGAATATATCCCTCTTCCCGACAAATCATCTATATCCCCGCTGCCTGTTTTTATCTGAGCGCCGGTAAGGGTATAAGCCGTAATCTGTGCCGGTGCAGCAGAAACCTGCGACTCCGCGGAATAGAGATAGCTTTCCGGAGTACGGATAGCACGGCCACTCCCATCTGCATATTCTACACGCAGGGCAAATTTCTTTGAACTGTCAGGCTCATATCTGTATGCCACAGTCAGATCATCATTGGGCATATTTCCGCGGACAGACCGGGTAGACTCATTAATGGTCGCGGCCTCCCCCAGTGTTCCATGGCCTGAAGGATCATCAAAACGGCGCGTTTTGTTGTTCTTAATAATCACAGAAGATACCTTGTATCCCGGTATATCCCGTTTGTAGGTGGCAGATACTGCTGTATTGGCCGTCACCCGGGTTGTCCAGCTTCCATCATCAAAAAACTTATATATCTGGCCGTCACCGGCTTCGGGCCATGCATTCGGGTCTCCTCCATTCATGCTGCCATTTCTGTCCTCATCCAGGTCCCGGTAATGCATGACTGTAAAATCAAACTGACTGGACGCATCACCATTCCAGCGTGCCTCATACACCGTGGTTGAATTGTAAGGAAACGCAAAGGGCAGATACAGTATCTTATTGCCATCTGCATTATACCAGCCGTCAAAGGTATATCCCGGCCAGCTCAAACCCGCGTCAAATATTGGTAGCACCGGCCTGTCACCAGAACCCAGATTTTCCACGGCAATTCCATCGAAATCACTTGCTTCAGCCAGTGGATGGCCAGCCTGTCCGGCAGCATACGTAATCCGGTCTCCATCTCTGGGAACATTTATGTAATTTGAATGTGATAAATCCGGCCCCTCCTTGGGATCAAACCGAATGACTGCCGGATCCCCGTAACTCAATGCATACGCCGGCGCCGGAGGCGCGGCCATGGTTATCACCATGGCCACGGCCAAGACACGGGCCAGATATGCCTTAATCTTATTTGTCCTTTTCATAAAACCTCCTGCTATTGTAAAGCTCCATCAGCGCCTACCTGATAGCCGTCCGGTGTCTTCTCATTGCTGTACATGGAGCCAAGCGGCCTTTCCTGATTCTGCATAAACACCCATTTCCCGGTGCTGCGATCATATGAGTATGTCTGTGCCGTATTCTGAGGTGTAAAGAAATACCATTTTCCTTCAATTTCCTTCCATCCCATTACCATCTGGCCTGTAACCAAATCCAGGAAATACCAATGCTTATCCACCTCATCATAATGCCATCCTGTCTTCATCTTTCCCAGCCAGCCGTCTTTTTTCGCATTACAGTAATACCAGTTCATATGCTCGTCCCTGAACCAACCGTAATCCATAAGACCATTCGCATTAAAATGATACCAACCATTCTTATTCACATCACCATTGGCATAATCAAGCTTTGCCCATATGCTGGTCAGGCGTATACCCCCGTTAAGCACAAAGGCCCATTTATCATTGGACGCATCAACCAATTCCCAGTTCCCATTGGTTCCAACTACATAACTTTTACTGGTTTCCGCAACATAAGGCGCCGGAGTTGTGACAGGTCCGCCTGTGCTGACAGACCTAGCGCTGCCACCTCCTCCTTTCGATCCGCCTTTGCTTCCTCCCGAACCGCTTCCTGAACCGCTTCCTGAACCGCTTCCTGAACCGCCATGGCTTCCGCTTCCCCAGCCATCTCCGCCGGATGTACCTCCGCTGTTTCCTCCATTCTGGATTTTGTCATAATGATCATACCGGTCTTCCAGAATCTTATCGAAAGGTTCGCAGGCTTCCTCCAAACGGTCCAGGGCATCCAAAAGTTCATCAAGAGTTGCCCGGGGGCCCGTTCTGTCGAATACATCCAAGGCTTCCTCTATGGCTTCCTTTATCTTTTCCGTCTCCTTCAGCGTCAGGAAATAATCGTCTGATTTTTCGATTGTAGCTTTGATTGCATCCTCCAGCTGTTTCCTGGCATCATTCACTTCACCGCTGTTGTCATCGTAAAACGCATATACATACGTCTTCCTCTTGATTTCCTTGTCCGGGTCAAATTCCTTCAGCCGGTCTTCCCGGTAACTCCAGCCAATATAATTAAATTCAATCCCCTCATTATTAATGAATGAATCGATTGGTATCTCCACTTGGCTGTATTCAAAGGAATACGCTCCACTGCCTGGTGCCTCACCCCGGCGCACTTTAAAATGATAACGGTATTTTGGTTCTTCTTTATTATTGATAAAATAAATCCTGTATGCCCTGGAATAGATAAGCACATATCTCATTCCGGCCTGAGCCGTAAATGTAAACAAACCGCCGGTCTCTTCCGGATTATCAGACATATCAACCGGTTCAATGATCAGCTCCCCATCATCCGGATCCTCGGAAATAGCAAACAGCTGATAGTCCATCATGTCTACATCTTCTTTATCCAGCTGGACATATGTGTTAAACGTTGCTTCCGATGGCGAAGCTACACCTACTTTCCGCCCGTTCACATACCGTTCAATATCTACATTTAATCCCCAGGCTCCATGATACGCCTCTTCATGGTCCCCGTCATAATAAGACGAACGTTTAATTGCATTGGATTCAGTCGCCTTTACCACAGTCTTTTTATATACTACCTTATAGGTCACATCTGCATGGTTCACATCCATAAGGGTCCGGTCTGCGTCTGTGGTAAGCTCCTCCTCCAGGTTTTCAATTTCATTGGGGTCCAGAGCCATCTCATGTTTATTTCCTCCCCGTACCTCATCCGTCACTGTGGCATTGCTGGGTGTCGCTGCCGCACGCTCATAATAAGCTGTCATAACCACGTTGGAATCCGGCATCGTAAATGTCACATCCTGACGGCGTATGGTTTCTGTCATTCCAGGAACTGCCCCGATTGTCACCTTCCAGTACCGGAAATTCTGTCCATTTCCATCGGTTTCTTCCGCGTGAAGCACCACTTCATCGCCTTTATGGACCTCATCATATCTGGGGATATCTAATTCTACTCCATCAACAGAGTGGACCTGGCCATTAATCGCCTCCACTACATAGTTGGGAATATCCAGTTCGCCGCCTGGATCTGTGCTGATGTGAGTCCCGTCTTCCAATTTGCTTTCTGCAGTGATGCCGGATGCCCCATGAGGCCTTGCCACTACCACATATTCCTCATTGTAATCCAGTCCGGAGAAGGTCAGGCTTGCCGGTTGGCTGCCTCCGGCTGACTGCCATCCCCCATCTCCCGTCTCAGGAGTTGCGACCACATTTCCGTCCTGATCTAAAATGGCATAGTCGGAATCCGAATCCGCCGGCTTAATCACGAAAACAGTCTTCCCCTCATGTTCCTCATCGTAAAGAACCTGGTAATTGGTCTCCACTACCGGAACCAGAACCTCAGTCGCACTGCTCATAATTCCAGTCACACTGTTTATGGGCCGCCCGGTCTGTGCCTGTGTCGTACCTGTTGCTTCATATATTAAATACCGCGTACCAGGATACAGGTCTTCAAAATATACCCGTCCTGATATATTCCCGCGTACCACATCTATTATATTTCCTTCCATGTCCGTAATAATATACTGATATCCCTGGGTTGTCCCATAGACTGTAATCCTGCCTTTTCCCTGCGTATCAATACCTGCTGATGCATCCCGCGCCGCCACATCTGTACCAAAGACTGCCGGGTCTGGATAGAACCGTATGGTATAGGTATTTCCATTCACAAGTCTGCTGTCATCTTCCACAGGCGCTCCGCCATCATACCAACCATCAACCAGATAATTGACCTCCGGTGTATAGGCGGGCAGATTTCCCGTGATGTCGGCCCAGGTACGGTCGTATTGGATATGGAGATTTACGTTTTCCCCCGCATCTATGGTTCCATGCTCTCCTGCTGTAAAATGAATATCAACCCATTGGTCCGGATCTTCCGCAAAGTATGCAGTCACGGTAGCCGAACCTGTAAATCGGCTGCCGGCTGAAAGCAGCTCCTCACCACTATCCTTGATTCCGTTTCCATTCTGGTCGATAAACCAGCCTTCAAAGCGGTAATAGGTGTCTGCAGCCGCTTCAGGAGCCAGCCTCTTTTCCAGTATATCATTCCATGTATAGCTGCCTGCAGCACCCTCATCTGTTCCGTCATTGAGCAGCACGGAAGCTTTGTAAGTTCCTCCAGCCATGGCCGTTACATCAGGCGATGTATTACTTCCCCGGCTCAGGCTCCCATGTTCTCCTGCCCGGTAAATCAAATCCGCCCATTTTGACGGGTCTCTGTCATAACGATAGGTGACAGCCAGACGGTCGTTCGGCATAATTCCGTTAAAATTATGGCTGCTGTCAAAGGTTCCCGCGGATGCAGGCTCCGAGCGTTCAGCCTGGAACACATAACCATACAGATTTTTAAATTCGGCGGTCACAGGCGTATCCGCTGTTACATTTTGGGCATCCGGTCCTGTAATGTTTCTCAGCCTTTCATCCTGCGTGCCATTATCCAAATAATGAATCTTATACTCATAGCCCTCTTCCGTGGCTTCATACAGGTACGTTATCTCAACCGGCTGGTTCGGCATGGTTCCCGTAAACCTTCCATCGCTGTCAAAACTGCCCTGGACAGCGCTTACCAGATGCCCGTCCGTATCATCTGCAGCAGTTCCCGCCGTGATGCTGCCTGACAGGTACTGGAAGCCATAAACATCCATCGGAGCCGCTATAATCGCATCTTCCGGGAAAACATCCTGTATGTCAGCTGTATGGACAACCGTACCATTTGCAGTCACGTATTTAACTGTAAATGCGGATTTCGCATTTGGATTGCTGCGGTCTACCTGATAACCATATTTCACGGCCGCATCCTGCCCCGGCATCTTCCCCGAGAAGTCACCGGTACCTCCATTAAAGTTTCCGAATGGAACGGGGCCGTGCCCATCACCGTAATTGTAGGTTGCCGGATTCGTGGAGGAATCTGCCAAACTCCAGGTATAGCCATGGATGTTCTTCTTCCCCGAATGAACCTCTGCCTCCACGCTGTAGGCATCCTCGGCCGTGGTCGACTGGAACACGATGGAACCGTCCGCATTGACATAGTCAACCGTATAATCAAACTTCACATTACTGTCCGGTGAGAAAATTGCGTAATAAGTAACCGGGTCCTCCGGGAACTCTGACGGCAATCCGCTTATGAGATCTGGATTCATCCTGTCATTGACCGTACTCCACCCCACAAACTGGTAGCCGTAACGGCTGATATTAGGCAGCAGCGCATTGACGCTTCCTCCAACAGAACCCGTCAGAGCCTGAGGCTCCGGTGTCCCTCCATTGGCTTCAAATACAATGGAACCGCTGTTTCTGGTATATTCATACGTGATAACAACATCCTGGCCCGGCATGGTTCCCGTTACCTTGCCAAAATCCACAGCGCCGGCATCTGCCTGGGCGCTCAGAGTGCCGCCTGTCCCCTGGTCAATGGTTACACCTGTAAGGCTATATCCAGTAATGGCGGCGGGCGCGTTCACCTCAACCGCATCTCCTCCCGCATATGACAGGGGGGTGCTTGCCGGCGCTCCATTTACAGTTCCGCCTGTGGCAGAATCCCGGTATACAAAGGACACCGTATATCCATTCCGCTTTAATACTGCATTCCGCCCATTGCCAAGAATTTCCGTTCCCGCACTTACATACACACCGGAATTCCCCGCCTCCTGGTCTGCTTTAAAATTATCCGCAAAGGGGCAGGAGCCTGCAGCCCCCGGATAACTGATTGACGGCACGGCTATCTTTACTTCCTGACCGGGCTGGGATGATATCCCTCCCGGTGATGCCAGAGGAAGCTGCTCTGCTGTAACGCCTATCTGGGACGTGTCCAAATCGCTCATAACTGTTATATATTTATCCTGAGCCAGGTATACGTTTGCTTTCTTCCCGGACGGAGTTGTGTTGTCCGATATCTGATTCCGGTTTCTGATTTCAAATGCACCTGACCCATTGTAATAAACAGCTCCCTTTCCAGCGGACACATTTCCGGAAACCGTTCCAAAATTCATGGACAGTCCCGCGCTTCCCGTTACATTTACCGCGCTTCCCTGGCCAGACTCACTGCCGCTGCAGTTAGTGATTACAGCGCCGCTGTTAATCTCCAGCTTTCCGGATGAAGCGGATATCAGGGGATCCTGACTTTCCGCATGGTTTCCGTCCAGGACAATGTCAGTAAACTTTAAAGTGGGGCCTGATACGTTAAACAGCGGACCCGTATACCCGGATGCACGCGTCAGGGTTCTAATATAATCACCATCCTCATTCATGGGATGCCCCTCATGGTCATAATCCGTACTGGCAATGGTAATATCCTTTTGGCTGTTTCCCGTCACATCAATGGCGGACGAAATATCCGGATAATCCATTACATAAATATATCCCTTATTATTTCCTATTTTATTAAGCGCATATTCAATGGTTTTAAAAGGACTGCTGTAGGTTCCTTCTGCGTTGGAAGAATCCTGACCGTACTGGTCCGATACATAATAGGAGGTATCTCTGATGGCAAATGCAACCCTCCTGTGAACCGTCTCATATGGATGAAGCTGGAACTCCCATGAATAGGCCATCCCCGAGTCAATACCACTTACCGAACTACCTCCGCCTTCATTAAACACATTGCTTCCCCAGGAATTGTAATGACCAATCCACCTGGTATCAGGAGGCGTCACCCCAAGGCTGCTGTCATTTGTGATACAGTCAAAGGTGGTTTTAACATGCTGGTTGACCATATGAAAACCCCGGTCATTTTTATATACCGTTGCGTAGTCATCTTCCTGGGTACCTCCAATCATGACATCGGTTCCTGTTCCCATTTTGATAGTCCTGCCAGTTGAGCCGCCCTGACCATTTTTATCATAGACGTAGTAATCAACAAATACATATTTATTATCCGGACTCGGGGATACTGCAATTTTCACCTCTATGCCATAGGTATCCAAAGACTGTACCCCGCCGTTTGTACTGCCTCCTATCAGCTGTTTGGAATTAGTCCCGACCTGAAACCAGGTTGCATACCCTCCGTTACTGTAAGTTGTTTTAATACCAGCCTGAGCATAACTATGCTGCCCTGCCTGCAGGCCCCTAAGGTCGAAACGCCAGGAATTACCTCCCCCTCCCTGGCCAGTCACAGAACCATTCTTCCATGTATATGCAGTTGCCTCGCTGGCCCCATCTCCCAGATTTTCATTCTGAAGCTCCGTGGATGCATAGGACAGAATGTTGGGCTGTCCCATAACAAGCCCCGCTATCATGCATATGGCCAGCAACATGGCCGTCAGGCGTTTATAGAATCTATATATGCCGCTGTTCATTTGTTTCATCTCCTTTTAAAAATTCAGCCGCTCTTCCTCCGGCAGACCGTCAATGTCAGGCTCCATGCCCGCAGCCGCAATGAGTCCTCCGGCAAAATGATTCTCCTTGTTCCCCCTATCATAATGGTAAAATCCGGTTCCTTCCTCTCCTTTTCTCCACCTTGGCTTATCCTCATCCCCGCACCAAGCCACCAAACGGTTTTGAATAATAAGCAGGTAACCGCCCTCCTTATCCTTTACAATCTTCTTTTTGCCTTCAATCACTTTTCCCCTGGTATCCACAACCTGATAATAGGCATCCGCACCATCTTCTACTTTTACAACCCCGTATCCGTATTCCTCATCCGCTTCCAGACGAAGACCATTGATATAATACATGCCCTCTTTTTTCTGAAGCCGATTTCGGTTACCGAACGCCTTTCCGTTGGAGGCAAACCCAAAATGAAACACCCCATCTTCCAGTTCCACCGCGATATCCTTCCCAATCTGCATGGAACCATCATTAAGCTCATCCGGAGAGAACAGATACAGATCTGATTTCTCAATACCATATATAGTTCCTTCAATAAAATCCTCTGAGCTCCAGTCATCCACTTCATAGCGGGCTACAAACTCAGACTTTCCATCGAAGAGGACAAAACCTGTCTGCATCCTGCCAATCCCATCAAAAGCATAGGAACGTCCATTGATTTTACGAATACGGTTCCGATATACCTCGCCTCTTTCATCTGTATGCCACCAACTGCATTCCTGATCATAGTAATCTTCCGTATCCAGATTCTCCGATGGATACATCCAAAACCAACTGTCTTTCAGAAGCGCCCCACCGTCATAGCCGGAATAATACCGGGCTGAAACATCGCTGCTGGGATTACTCTTATCTGCATTGCTGATACTAGCCACCTTACTCCACCAGGGAATCATGATGCCATTTTCATCAAAACCATACTTGGCTCCATTGATGGTCTTTTGTCTAAGACGGTCTCCATTGCTCTTAACCTTCTTTGAATGGCTGTCAAAAAAAATCCACATCTTGTCATAATCCGTGTAGTTTCTTCCTGCAACCTCACTGTCTAGGTCGGAACCCCCGATTCCTTCATCGATTTCCCCATAATCCAGCCATTCCCCGGTCAGGAGTCTTCCATCCTCCCTCGCATAATAAACCCCTTCTGCAAAAGGGGTGTCTGAATCCTCAATGGGATTCCCGTCCTCGTCAAACCATCCAGATAGCATCTTCCCATTTTCGTCAAATATGTAGATACTACCTCCAATGTTCCTTTTAAAGCTGCTGTTCTTACGCCGGTAACCTTTCCCATCTGCACCGAAATAGTACCAGCCCTCTTCAAATCCATCTATGGCAACACTTCCTGCATCTGCATATATCCATGTGTCCTGTACCATTTTCCCTTCTTCATCCACATAGTAAATAGAATCCTTATCCCTGAACACACAATGCTTCAATATGGTTCCGTCCTCCGACAGATAATACCAATAATCCTTTGACTTTTTCCATGTCAGGGTTACCGGCTGGTCGTTCTGGTCATAATATCGCCACTCCTCATTTATCTTGGTCCAGCCTTCTGCCGCCTGTACGCTTCCCATCCCCAAAGCAGCTGAAAATCCCACAGACAACGTTAAAGCCATGATTGCTGTCATGCTTTTTCTCATTTCATTCTTTCCTTTCTGCTATTGTATCTATATATAAACTGCTGAGGCCCCCACCACCAGCAGGTAATCTTTCAATTCACAAAACTTCAGCTACATTGGCCAGCCCCATCCTTCCATTGCAATCCAATTACGGCACTAAATAAACGTTTATCTTCTGTCTGCCGAACCTCACTGCTTCCTCATGGGTATTGAAATAAATATCTATCACATTTCCCTTCACTAACTTTCCAGTATCTTCCACCACATAGATAATATCATCAATTTCCACTTTACTCCCCATAGGAAGCACCTCTGGATCTGCCGCAATTGTATGCCCGGCCTTCGGGATTTTCTCTGCCTTAGTCAATCCACCTTTCAATCCACAGCATTTTTCACAGCCACAGTAACCAGTCACTTCAAAAATCCCTAAGGGCTCTCCCAAATGTTCCTCTCTAGATTTTATTTTAAAAACCGGCAGTATCTGTCTGCCAAACGCAATGGCGTCTGCATGATTGGAGAAATACAGGCATAATGCTTCCCTGGCTCCAGGCGACACCTTATCTTCCACCCGATATATGTCCGGTCCGATTCTGAGCACGTCACCAATCTCAAACTCATTAAGGTCAGCCGCCACGGTTGTTCCTTGTATCGGAAGTCGTCCAGACCAAGTGACATAGGTGTCTGATCTTCCGATACAGTACTGACAGCCACAGTAGGCCGCCACAGCCAATTCCCCTATGTATGCTTCCTGGACTTCATTTTCACCTATTACTGCAAACAATGCATTTCCATTCCAGTTTCCTGGCTGCAAACTATCTGCCAACTGCAGTGCATCTGCGGCTTCTGCATCGTCCTTGGGTACATCTACAGGTGCTGCGTTCTCTGTTACTTTCTCGGAACCTCCCAGCGCCTCTGTGCTCTCCAAAACCACAGTCAACGGCGGTACCTGAATATAATTCTGAACAGATGCCCCTTCCGAAACAAAAAAATAAGTTCTTATTCCCACAACAATTGTCAGACCTGCCACTGTCAGATACCGTATCATTTTTCTTCGAATCCGCCGCCGTTTTTCCGCCCTGCGAAACTCAGTCATCTGCTGACGCTTTGGCGAAACTCTCCTCTGGCTGAGTCCTCCATTTTCTTCAGAAAAGTCCTGTGTATGGGGTCCTCCTCCATTTCCGCCTCCGGCACCAGTTTCCATCGGCGTAGCCCCGTACTCTTGTCCCATGTAATATCGCAATGCTTCCATCCCCCATCAATCCAAACTCGGTTCCAAGCGTGACCCCCGCCGTAGACCGGTTCACATCCCATACCTGCCATTCTGCATAACATCAGATATGCAGAGACGTACCCCCAACACACGGAACGCCCTTCCATTACAGCCTCGTAAACCGTTTTCCTCTTTAGTTCCGTGTCATATTCCACCTTGCTATAGACCCACTCGTAAAAAAATGAGGCTTTCTCTCTTTCAGCCATGCCGGCTCCTTCCGCTACAATATCGTAAAGCCTGTCCTCTGTCTGCCTATGCTGTATCGCAGCCTGGTGAGGATCGTCACACTGCACATAAACAACAGCCCTGTCCCCATTCTCTCCCACCGCCATCCGGATCTCCTGTTTTCCGAGATATATGTAGCGGTAAAAATAACGGCCAAATGACAAAGCATCCTCCACTGTACCAAAAACAACTCCTGAATCCTTCCATTCTGACAGTTCCTCGCTGTTTTCAATCAGTTCTAACATTTTATCTTGTATGATGTTTATAGAAGCAAAAACAACATATTCCTTTCATTTTTCTTGAA
>OCAS01000858.1_pt1 | contig 19900 bp, 19 predicted proteins | sample 1550751 | NCBI WGS metagenome assembly OCAS01 (sample SAMEA2580301, study PRJEB22360) | human gut metagenome | biome: human gut; feature: human-associated habitat; material: faeces | place: Denmark | collected 2008/2010
ATATTTATAAAATAATTATATCATAATTTACTTCTTTTTCCATTGTGACAGAACACAAATATTTGCAAAAAATTCTATTTTTCAGTCTATTTTTATCTAAAGTATACAAATGAAAGAAGATATTACCATTAGAGGGAGGTCCGGTGTATTGTAACAGAAATTCCCACAATTTTTCAAGAAAAAAGTAAGGAAAACCTTGATATATTATGTTAGAATAGGTCATATAAGTTAACATATGAGGAGGGGACATCATGCCCGATATAAATATCCTGGTAGTAGATGATGAAAAAGAGATTGCGGATTTGATTGAGATTTATCTTGTAAGTGATGGCTATAAAGTGTTTAAGGCGGAGAATGCCGCCAAGGGACTGGAAATTATTTCCAAAGAAGAGGTACACCTGGTGCTGTTGGACATTATGATGCCGGGGATGAACGGCCTGGAGATGTGCAAGAAGATAAGGGAAACCAACAACATCCCGATTATCATGCTCAGCGCCAAGTCCACGGATTTAGACAAGATATTAGGGCTGGGAACAGGGGCGGACGATTATGTGGTGAAACCCTTTAACCCGCTGGAACTGACGGCCAGGGTTAAATCACAGCTGCGCCGCTACACCCAGTTAAACCCAAACAGCGCGTCCAGGGAAAAGGCCAATAACGAGATTACCATTAAGGGAATGACCATTAATAAGGATAATCATAAAGTAATCGTGGACGATGAGGAAATCAAGCTCACCCCCATTGAGTTCGATATCCTGTACCTGCTGGCTTCCAATCCGGGCAAGGTATTCAGCACCGACGAGATATTCGAGAAGGTGTGGAATGAAAAGGTATATGAGGCCAACAATACGGTCATGGTACATATCAGACGCCTGAGAGGTAAGATGAAAGAGGACACCAGACAGAATAAAATCATCACCACAGTGTGGGGAGTAGGTTACAAAATTGAAAAGTGATATGAGCAGGCGCTACCATACCCGGGTTGTTACCAACATTCTGTACAGCGCTGTCATTTCCTGTCTGGTGGAAATATTTCTGGTGACCAACGTGTCCATGATCGCCAGATACATGGAAGAGTCCGGACGTATGAACCGCCTGCTTCAGGCTGTGCTGGATTACCATGTGGCGGTGGTGCTGGTCTATGTGGTATCCGGGCTGGTGCTGTTCGCGGTAACCTTTATGATTCTGCAGGAACCCTATATCCGCTATATCAGCAATATATCAGATGCGGTTCAGAGCATATCGGAAGGCAACCTGAACACCACCATTGATGTGATTGGGGATGACGAGTTCTCCAGCATGGCTGCCAACCTTAACAAGATGGTGGAGGATATCCGTGAGCTGATGGATAAGGAGAGGGAATCGGAGCGCACCAAAAACGAGCTTATAACCAACGTGGCCCACGACCTGCGCACACCCCTTACATCCATCATCGGATACCTGGAGCTGTTGGCCGGCAACAGTAAGATACCGGAGCAGATGCAGCACAAGTACATAGAGATTGCATATGGAAAGGCGCGGCGCCTGGAAAAGCTGATTGAAGATCTGTTTGGGTTTACCAAGCTCAATTATGGCAGGATATCCATGCATGTATCCCAGCTGGATGTGGTAAAACTGCTGGGACAGCTTCTGGAGGAGGCATACCCGAACTTTGTGGAAAAGAACCTGTCATATGATCTGCAGAGCAATGTACCGGTAAAAATCATAACAGCTGACGGCAATCTGCTTGCCCGTCTGTTCGATAACCTGATCGGCAATGCCATCAAGTACGGCGCCGACGGAAAAAGAGTCCTGGTAAAGATACTGGCCCAGGAGGATGTGGTGACGGTCTCCATTACAAATTACGGCTATGTCATACCGCCGGAGGAGCTGCCTCTGATATTCAACAAGTTTTACAGAGTGGAACAGTCCCGTTCCAGCAGTACGGGAGGCACGGGCCTGGGACTTGCCATTGCAAAGGAAATAGTGGACATGCACGGGGGAACCATCAATGTGACCAGCGATTTGGACGGCACCGTGTTCACGGTAAAGCTTCAGGTGAATTTTGACATCAATAAAGAGAATTTTGGAACCATTAGCTGACTTGAACGGAGAATATAGGATGAGGAAGTGTAACATGCGGATATTTCCAGAGAAAATAAAAAGGGCGCTGAAAAGCACCCTTTTTGGCTTAATGCTGGCAGCGTCTGTCACGGTCCAGTCCCTGGGAGCCCAGGCTTTGGGGACGGACAGCACGGCTGCCAAGGAGGAAACCGTGGAATCACTTGTGGCCATGGACGTGGTCTACGGTTATCAGAATACTGCGAAAAGCGGCCGTTTCCTGCCCCTTAAAATCGAGCTGTCCAGCCAGTCCGGCCAGGCGTTTAATGGAACCCTGTGTATCCTGGCCATGGAGTCGGACTTTCAGGGATATAACATGAACCTGGATTATGATGTATACCGGTATGAGTACCCGGTTGAAATCGAACCCGGCGGAAACGTAAACAAATCAGTGAGCATATCGCTGGGGGCAAGGGTGGACCAGATGTATGTGCGCCTGCTGGATGAGAATGGAAATGAGGTGGTAAGCAAACGCCTGAAGCTGAATCTGAACCTGGAGACAGCAGAGCTTTTTATCGGTGTGCTCAGTGACAACCCGGCGGAGCTTCTGTATTTTAATGGTGTGGGTGTCAATTACAGTACCCTGAGGACCAAGACCATCGAGATGACGGCATCCACTCTGCCGGCGTCGGAGCTGGGCCTGGATCAGCTGGATGTGCTGCTGATAACGGATTTTGATTCCGGAAAGCTGTCAGGTCAGCAGATAGAGGCTGTGTGGGAGTGGGTCCGCAAAGGCGGCGTTCTGCTTATAGGAACCGGGGAAAGAGGAGAGGATACCCTGAGGGGCTTTGGAAAGGAACTTCTGGAGCAGCCCCTTCCCCAACCGGATGAACGTATCATCAACATGGGTGTGGAATACGCGGTGGACCGGCCGGAAGGCGCGTCCATCCCCCTGGTTTGCACGGATGTCATGCTGAAAGGCGGCACCGAGGTGCTGGGCAGCGATGAGCTGTCCGTCCTCTCATCGGTTTCAGCTGGCAGCGGACTGGTAGCCGTGGCCATGTATGATTTCGTGGACATAGAGGAATTCTGCCAGGCCAATATCTCCTATATTGACAACCTGTTTACCACCCTTCTGGGTGAAGATAAGATAAACGGGCTGGCCAGCGCCATGGACGGCAGCACTTCCAGCCAGTTCTGGTCAGTCCAGGGACTGATTAATACAGGCAATATCAATAACCTTCCAAAGGTGGGGCTGTATGTGACCCTGGCAGTGGCCTATGTGGCCCTGGCCGGACCCGGCCTCTACTTCTTCTGGAAACAGAGGGGGATGCGCCAGTATTACCAGCTGTCTGTGGGGATTCTGTCCCTGTGCTGTACCGGCATGGTCCTTCTTATGGGGATGAGCACCAGGTTCACAGGCCCCTTCTTTACCTATGCAACCATAAAGGATACGGACAGGGATGAGATTTCGGAAACCACATTCATCAACATGCGGGCTCCCTATAATAAACCGTACTCCGTAACTTTGAATCCGGAATACACCCTGTACCCCATTACGGGAAGCGCTTACTACAATATGGGGCCCCTGCCCAAATTTACGGGTGAGGAGACGCCGTCTATAACCATACATTACGATGAGGAGGGAACCAGGCTCAGGTCCGACAATGTGGGCGCGTTTAACTCCAAGTTCTTTATGATGGAGCGCCGCACGGAAAACGGACAGCAGGAGGGATTTACAGGCGATGTGAATTCCTTTGACGGTAAGGTGACGGGAACCCTGACCAACAACTACAGCCAGGAAGTGGACAATGTGGCCATACTTCTGTATAATCAGATGATTCTCATTGGCCACATGGAGCCGGGTGAGACTGTAAGCCTGGACGGTATGAAGGTCATATACGGAATCACTAATTTCGGCTATGCCATGGCAGAGCAGATTACAGGGGCTTCCCGCTATAAGGAGGATAAGGATATACGGGATGCGTCCTATGTGCAGGCATTGGAGAGGACCAACCTTCTGTCCTTCTATATGGGTAACTATCTGTCAGGCTACCATTCAGAGGCCAGGGTACTGGGATTCAGCAATGAGAAGGAGGAGACAGAATTTTTAAAGTCCTCCAACTATGAGACGTATGGTTCCACCCTGCTTACATCCTCCATTGATGTCAACTATGAACAGGATGGCATGATATACAGGTCCGCGCTCCAGAAGCAGCCCAACGTGCTGTCCGGCGAGTATTACGAGTCCAACAACAGCATGTACGGCCTGACTCCGGTTATGTTAGAGTATTATCTGGGAAATGACATCGAGGTGGAGAAGCTGTCCTTCCACCAGATGAGCGATGAGGTGGTGCAGAGCATGCGGTATTATTACACGGTGCCCTTTGCCGGCAATATGTATTTCTATAATTACAATACCGGCACGTATGATTCCATGGATACCCATGTCCAGTCCTATGACAGGGAAGATCTGGAGCCATACCTGTCTCCGGGCAACACCCTGACCATCAAGTATGTGTACGATGCCACAGGCGATTACACCTGGAATATTATGCTGCCCATACTGACTGTCACAGGAAGGAGTAAATAATGCTGGAGATAAGAGGATTACACAAGATATACGGAAAATACCACGCATTAAGCGGCCTGGACATGACGGTGGAGACCGGCGCCCTCTATGGGTTTGTGGGGCCCAACGGAGCCGGAAAGACCACTACCATTAAAATCATGACAGGACTCCTGGAGGCAGAGGAAGGAAGGATTACCATAAACGGCATGAACGCCCGTTTTGACCTGGGAAAGCTCAAATCCATGATTGGCTATGTACCTGATTTTTTCGGGGTTTACGATAACCTGACCGTGTCGGAATACATGGAATTCTTTGCGGCCTGCCACCACATAAACGGTCTGGTGGCAAGGAAACGATATACGGCCCTGCTGGAGCAGGTGGGGCTGGAGGATAAGCTGGATTTCTTTGTGGACGGACTGTCCAGGGGTATGAAGCAGAGGCTGTGCCTGGCCAGGGCCCTGATTCACGATCCGGCCATCCTTATACTGGATGAACCCACATCAGGTCTGGATCCCAGAACCCGCTTTGAGTTCAGGGAAATATTAAAGGAGCTCCAGGAGTCGGGTAAAACCATAGTAATCAGTTCCCATGTCCTGTCTGAGCTGTCCGAGCTCTGTACGGATATAGGAATCATAGACCAGGGGAGGATGGTGCTGGAGGGAAATATAGACGATATCCTGTCCAGGGTCAATACCTCCAACCCGCTGGTCATATCTGTGTTCACCAACATAGACAAGGCGCTGTCCATTCTTAAGAGCCATCCCTGCGTGCAGACTATATCCCTGCGGGAGCAGGATATCTGCGTACGGTTTGCAGGTGATGCCCAGGACGAGGCCCTGCTGCTCCAGCAGCTCATTGACAGCGATGTGCTGGTTAACGGATTCACCCGGGAAAAGGGAAGCCTGGAATCCGTATTTATGCAGCTGACAGAACATGAAGAGGAAAGGGTGGTGTTGTCTTATGATGCAAAATCCGGTCTATAGCCGGGAGATGAAGGTCAGTTCCAGAAGTATCCGGCTGCCCCTCATTATCGTGCTGTTCAACGGAATCCTGTCCATGGTCACACTGCTCAACATGTATTCCGCCGTGGCCCAGGTAGAGTCCACAGCGGTTATCCAGTACAGCAGCTTTATGGATATGTATGAGTTCGTCACCACCATTGAGTTTATACTGCTGATGTTTATAGTGCCGGCCGTGACAGCGGCCAGCATAAGCGGGGAGCGGGAGAGGCAGACCCTGGAACTGATGCTCACCACCCAGATGACGGCGTCACAGGTGGTAATTGGGAAGCTGATGAGCGCGCTGAGCACGCTGCTTTTGCTGATTGTGTCCAGTTTCCCGGCAGTGGCCATGGTATTTGTCTATGGGGGAATCACCTGGCAGGACATCCTGTCCCTTCTTATGTGCTATATAACAGTGGCCTTTTTTGCGGGAAGCCTGGGAATCTGTTTCTCAGCCCTGTTCAAGCGGTCAACCATATCCACGGTAGTTACCTACGGAGTTCTGATAGCCGTGGTGGCCGGGACATACTTCATAAATAAGTTTTCGCTTTCCCTGTCCTCCATGAATATAAACAATTCAGTGGCGGCTTATGGGTTCGGGGAAAATGTGGTCAAACCATCATCGGGAAATGTGATTTATCTGCTGCTTATTAATCCTGCGGCTACATTTTATACCATCATAAACGGACAGATGGGAGGCAGCGCGCCCACAGCCAAGATGGCGGGATATTTTGGGATGCAGTCCACTGGTTTTGTGATGGAGAACTGGATTATCATCAGCATTGTGATTCAGCTGTCCATAGCAGCACTGATGATTTGGGTGGCTATCAAGGCAGTGGAGCCGGTTAAGCGCAGGCGCAGACAGAAGAAGGCAGCTAAGAAAGGGGATTAATCATGGGAATCATTAAAGCAGTTACCACAGCAGTGGGAGGAGCCCTGGCAGACCAGTGGCTGGAGGCCGTAGAGCCGGATGATATGGGGGACAGAACCGTCTTTGTCCGGGGCGTCCAGGTGCGCAGGGGAAAGGGGTCTAATACAAAGGGGTCATCTGATATCGTGTCAGACGGTTCCGTCATCCATGTGTATCCCAACCAGTTTATGATGCTGGTGGACGGCGGAAAAATAGTGGATTATACGGCGGAGGAAGGCTACTACAAGGTCAGCCATTCCTCCATGCCCTCCATGTTTAACGGGCAGTTTGGAGAGGCTTTGAAGGAGTCATTTAACCGTATCCGTTTCGGAGGCGTGACACCGGGGGCCCAGAAGGTATATTATGTCAACCTTCAGGAGATAAAGGGTATTAAATTCGGCACCCGCAACCCGGTGAATTATTTTGACAACTTTTACAATGCAGAGCTGTTCCTGAGGGCCCATGGAACGTATTCCATCAAAGTGACAGACCCCATTAAATTTTACGCTGAGGTCATTCCAAAGAATGCAGACCATGTGGAAATAGACTCCATCAATGAGCAGTACCTGTCGGAATTCCTGGAGGCTTTGCAGACATCCATCAACCAGATGTCGGCAGACGGCACCAGGATATCCTACGTCACATCCAGGAGCCGGGAGCTGGGACAGTATATGGCCCAGACGCTGGATGAGGAATGGACCCGGATGCGGGGCATGGAGATACAGGCAGTGGGTATTGCCAGCATTACCTACGACGAGGAATCCCAGAACCTGATTAATCTGAGGAACCGGGGCGCTATGATGAGTGATCCGTCAATTAGGGAGGGTTATGTGCAGACTACCATTGCGGAGGGGCTTAAAAATGCAGGTTCCAACGACAGCGGAGCCATGGCCGGTTTTATGGGCATGGGGATGGGAATGCAGATGGGCGGCGGCTTCATGGGCGCGGCATCCAACACCAACATGCAGCAGATGCAGATGAACCGGGCCCCAGGCCAGATGCCCGGAAATACCGGAATGCCGGGGATGGGAGGCCACCCGACGGGAGGTCAGCCAGCGGGCAATCAGCCGATGGGAGGCCAGCCGGCGGGAGGTCAGCCGATGGGAGGCCAGCCAATGGGTAATCAGCCATCGGGCGTCCAGCCGGCCGGAAGCCAGTGGGCTGTGCCCAACCAGATGGCCGGAATGCAGCCGGGCAGCGCGGGAATGGCCGGCCAGATGCCCGGAACACAGCCGGGCAGCGCATGGACCTGCCCCGGCTGCGGGACCTCTAATACGGGTAAGTTCTGCGGCGAGTGCGGCCATCCCCGTCCCGATACACCGTGGACCTGTGCCTGCGGAAACATCAATACAGGAAAATTCTGCAGCGAATGCGGGAAACCAAGGCCTTAAATGCTGTGATTACAGGAGAGAGAGAATATGGCAGCCATAACCTACAAATGCCCCAACTGTGACGGAGGCCTTGTATTTGACCCGTCTTCACAGAAATACCACTGTGAATACTGCCTGTCTGATTTTACCCAGGAGGAACTGGAAAGTCTGAGTCAGGAACTGGTGCGCAGGAAAGCGGAACACCAGGAACCGGGACTCCAGGGACAGGACCGCCGGGAACAGGAGCGCCGGGAGCCGGGCGGTGCAGGGGCACAGCCGGTTCTTTATACCTGCCCCAGCTGCGGAGCCCAGATTGTGACGGACGAAACCACCGCAGCGACTTTCTGCTATTACTGCCATAATCCGGTGGTGCTGGCAGGACGGCTGGAAGGGCAGTTCAGACCAGATTATGTAATACCCTTCCAGATAGACAGGCAGAAGGCGGAGGAGATTTTTTCCCAGTGGATAGGAAGAAAAAAGTATGTGCCGGAGACATTTTACAATAAAAAACAGATTGAGAGCATGAGCGGGGTTTATTTCCCGTATTGGCTTTACAGCTGCCGGGTGGACGGGGAGCTGGACGCCCAAGGGACCAGGCTTAGGACGTGGGATACCGCAGGCATGAGGTATACGGAGACAACGGTATACGACGTAAAACGCCAGGGAACCATGGAGGTAGACCATGTGGCCAGAAATGGCCTGAGAAAGGCCAACCGGCAGCTGGTGGACAGTGTGCTTCCATACAGGATGAATGAAAAAGAGGATTTCTCCATGGGTTATCTTTCCGGATTTCTGGCCGAGAACCGGGATATGGAAAAAGAACAGTTTGTGCTGGACGTGCAGACCGAGGTCAGGCAGTTTGCCCTTCAAAGCCTCCAGGACCAGGCCGGGAGCTACAGCAGTATGCAGGTACGCAAAAAGGAAGCAGGCATACGGGATGAGAAGTGGAGTTATGCCCTGCTTCCTGTATGGACCCTTACATATAATGACAAGGCCAGGGGAAAGATATACTATTTCGCTCTCAACGGGCAGACCGGAAAAATCTGCGGAAAGCTGCCTGTGGACAGGAAGAAGATTATAATTCTCTTTTTCTCTGTGTTCCTTCCGCTGTTTTTATTACTTATGACAGGAGGGTATTTCTTAGGATGACAGGACGCAGAATGATTAGATGGATCCGACTCCTGGTAGTTTCGGCGGCCGTGGTGTGCCTGGGAGTCTGGATCGGGGCAGGCAGCATACCGGATTCCCAGGCACAGGAATCCGGGGCATATGGCAAGACTCAGGCCTATAATAAGGACAAGAATTATGAAAAGGACAAGAATTATGATAAGGACCAGAACCATAAGGAGGCCCGGAGGCTGTTCGATGAAGCGGATCTCATAACATCAGAGGAAGCAGGAAAGCTGGAGGAACTGATTGCCCGCTGCAGGAAAAAGACCGGGATGGATGTGGCGGTGGTCACTGCTTATAATGACGGCAGCCATACGGCCAGTGAATATGCAGATGATTTTTACGACCAGAACGGACTGGGAACGGGCAGAAAAGCCAGCGGTGTGCTGTTTCTGATTTATATGGACAGACCCGGCAGCTATGGAGGTGAGGGCTATGTATCCACCACCGGTAATATGATACGGATTCTCACAGACCAGCGAATCGAACAGATACAGGATGATGTGGCCTATTCCCTGAAAACCCGTGATTATGCAGGGGCGGCAGCTGAATTCCTGAAGGATGTGGAGTATTATGTGGACAGGGGAATACAAAGGGGACAGTATAATTACGACACGGAAACAGGGGAAATCAGTATCTACAGAAGCATTCGCTGGTATGAGGGAGTGTTTGCATTCCTGGTGTCAGCCGGGGTGGCAGGTTCGGTGTGCATGGGAGTGAAGCGGCGTTATTCCATGGAGCCCACCGGGCGGGAGAGAGCAAACAGCCTTTTGGCCTACCGGGCAGATGCCAAATTTGCCTTTGGGGACGCAGGAGATAATCTGATTCGCAAATTTGTTACATCGGCCCCTATACCAAGGCCCTCACAGAATCATTCATCCGGAGGTTCAGGACGGAGCTCAGGGCGAAGTTCCACCCACCGGTCCAGCAGCGGCAGGAGCCATGGAGGCGGAGGCAGAAGATTTTAGAGGAATATTAAATGTGTTTTATGCACATTTTAAGGGTATGCGCGATATAATAAGGTATAGATGTGATTCAGAAAAATACCTTCTATCTGGTTGTGCCGCGCATCCAGCTGGTGCTTTAATCATAGATTACAGGGCAACCTGGGCGGTGATGACGTGTTGCAAGCGTTATTACCGTTTACATAGCCGGCATTATCTGATAAAATGAAACAGGAAGGGCACTCCCTTAAAGGGACGCCCTTTTATTGCTGTCAGGAGTTTATTTACCGGGAAGGAAGGGATATCCATGAATTATACCTATATCCTCACCTGTGCGGACGGCACGTTTTACTGCGGCTGGACCAATGACCTGGACAAGCGTCTGAAGGTCCATAACCAGGGTAAAGGAGCCAAGTATACCAAACCCAGACGTCCGGTGGTGCTGTCCTATTATGAGGCATTTGAGACAAAACAGGAAGCCATGAGCAGGGAATATGCCATTAAACATATGAGCAGGGCAGAGAAGGAACATCTGATAAAGAAAACGGGTTTCCAGAGGACAAGCTGACCTTGAGACTGCTGCCGAAACTGCATACAAGAGAAAAGAACACTGCTTGCGGTATGAAATCATTGATTTCATATCAGAAGCAGTGTTCTCTGTATTTATACCCAATTAAACCTTATGCCACAAAGCGGTACATCATCACATAGTGGCAGAGGCTTCCGCCCATAACAAAGAGATGGAAAATCTCATGGGAACCAAAATACCTGTGGCGGGAGTTGAAGAACGGAAGTTTCATGGCATAAATAATGCCGCCCACTGTATAGATGATACCGCCTGCCAGAAGCCACATGAAGCCTGCCCTGGGCATGGAGCTCAATATTTTGGTTATAGCCAGTATGCACACCCATCCCATGGCAATGTAAATCAGGGACGAAAACCATTTAGGGCATGTAATCCACAGAGCGTTGATAAGGATACCCACAATGGCAATGCCCCACACCAGGGTCAGCATAGTCCAGCCGGTTTTATCGCCCAGGACAATCATGCATACAGGCGTATAGGTGCCTGCTATCAAAATAAAAATCATCATATGGTCTATCTTGCGCAGCAGCTTATTAATCTTAGGGGAGATATCCAGGGTATGGTATATCGTGCTGGCCGCATAAAGGCCAATCATGCTCAGAATGAAAATTGCCAGTGCGCTGATATGCATATGTCCGGAGTCATGTCCTGCCTTTGAGAGCAGCGGTATGGCTGCGATGATAGCCAGAATCATAGCAATGAAATGGGTCAATGCGCTGCCGGGATCCTTAACCTTGGTAATCCCGCGTTTTAATTTTGCTGTCATAGTATCCAGCCTCCTTTTATTAAAAACACAGTACAGTTTAATCAAAACCCTGCAATGTAGTTTTGAATACTACATATGTTTGTATTATATACTATACACCTAAGACCAAAAATATGCAATACTTTTTAAGAATTACTTTGAATGTAAAACTAATTTCTGAATATAATCAACCGGGCAGAGGCAAAACTATGGTATAATCAAAAGCGTTCCTTTAGAATCGTCTGTACAGGAGACAGACAGATAAGCGAGGTTGAGGTATGGTACCAATATTATATGAAGATAAAGATATTATAGTAGTGCAAAAACCCGCAGGATTGGAGTCCCAGGTGTCAAGAGGCTTTGCGCCTGATATGGTAAGTGAGATACGCCGTTATCTACATAATCCACAGGATATCCACAACCATCCACAGGGAGTATCCACAGCCCAGCCGCCTTATGTGGGGGTTATCCACAGACTGGATAAGCCGGTGGAGGGAATCATGGTATATGCACTGAACCAGAAATCCGCAGCATCATTAAGCGCCGCTTTGCAGGCCGGAAAAATAAAAAAATCATACTTGGCAGTGGTTTGTGGAAAACCTGTGGATAAACAGGGGACATATGTGGATTATCTGCGCCACTACAAGGAAAACAACACATCAAAGATTGTGGATAAGTCCGACGAAAATAGCAAAAAAGCAGTTCTTAATTACAGGGTTCTGGAAGTTATCAACAACCCCAAAAACCAGGAGCAGATAGTATCCCTAATAGATATAGAGCTGCTTACAGGAAGGCACCACCAGATAAGGGTACAATTTGCCGGACATGCAACTCCCTTGTATGGAGATGAACGATACGGAGGCGGGTTATCCACAAAATCCACAACCATGACTGTGGACAGAGGAAGGAAAAAAAACAGCTTTGGGGATGCACGCCGGCCTCTGGCTCTGTGCGCCTGCCGGTTGGCATTTCCTCATCCGTCCACCGGAAAAATAATGGAATTTTCCATGGTTCCGTCGTCAGGAGCCTTTGCCTGGTTCCCGGACAGGGCCCGGAAACTGATTTCCCAATCGGAATGTGACAAATGCCATAAAGAAGTATGACAATCTGTCAGTATATGCTTAAAAAATTTCCATAAAGGCCATTGTTTGGCGGTTTATTTTCCATATCCGCGACATTGACAAAAAAAGGGGACTGCCGTATAATCCCCATTGACACTGGAAATCGGATTGAAATTAGGGAGGAACTAACATGGCAAGACCAAAGAGGACTGCGGCAGCGGCAGCGCAGACAGGCGCCGCGCAGAACAGGACAGCAGAGGTTAAGAAGGCAGCAGAGGTTAAGAGTACAGCAGAGGTTAAGACAGCAGAAGATGTTAAAAAGGCAGATGAGCCCGCGGTTAAAGAGGCAGTGAAAGAGACTGTGAAGAAACCCGCGGCAGCTGCGAAGGAAGAAATAAAGGAAACAGTAAAAGAGACTGTGAAAGAGACTGTAAAACCGGAGATTGAGAAGAGCGTTGTAGTGGAGTTCGGCGGCAGGCAGGTAGCTGCAAAGGATGTGCTGGCGCAGGCAGAGAAAGCATATGCGAAGACTCATCCGGGAACCGTAATCAAGTCCATGGAGCTGTACATATCACCGGAACAGAATGCAGCCTATTATGTGGTAAACGGCGAGGGTTCAGACGATTTCAGAATCGACCTGTAGAGTAAAAAATGGCCTTATATAAATAGGGTCATTTTTTATTTGACCTTTTCTGGAAATGCTGTTTTCTAACCCATCTCTTCTAGCCCATCTCTTCTAACCCGTCTCCTCTAATCCCCGTCCCTTAACTCCTCCCAGGAAACTTATGCTGGCCGTGAACACACCGCCTTCATATTCATAGGTAAGCTGGCCGCCGTATTCCTGCGCAGTGGCAGATGCCCTGTTAAGTCCAAGGCCGTGAAGCCGTCCATCCTGTTTGCGTGAGATCAGGGCGCCGTTTTTGACACGGGGAGGTGCGGGCGATGAGTTGGAAATATCTAAGAAGAGCATTTCCCTGGCCTTTCTCATCTTAAAGAGAATCCAGCCCTGTCCATCGGGCATGGAATGGGCGGCTTCATAGGCATTGTCCAGGAGGTTGGCAAAGAGACTGCATATATCCTGGTCCTCCATGGGGCGCAAATCAACAGCGTCGGCCTGTACCGTAAATGTTATATGAGACTGGATGCAGCGGTTTCTGGTATGGTTTAAGAGCACATCCAGGGTGGAGGTGCCGGTCCATATGGAGGGTGCCAGGCGCTCCAGGGGAATGCCCAGCTGGCCGATATAATTACGGGCTTCCTGGTATTTTCCTTCCTTCAGCATGGTGTCCATGACTAAAAGGTGGTTCTTCAGGTCATGGGAAAGGGACTGCTGTTCCTGTTGAAGCTGCCTGACCATTTCGTATTCCTGGCACACCATCTGGTCCTTCAGTTCAAGAATGCTTCTGAGCTCATGCTCCTTCATGTAATTGGAATAAAAGAGCAGGAGAAAAATAAAACACAGCACCATGACGAGGCATAGGCTCCAACTGAGCAGGGTAATCACGGAAATATCCTGAAGGGTGACCACTGACAGGAAGGTAATGCCCAGAATGCCCAGAAGGGAAATGGTGAACAGCATCCGCGGGCTGTAGAGCAGCCCCCCCTTAAAAGCGCGTCTGATAAGCATATATAACAAAAACAAAAGAGCGGTATCCGCAGCCAGGTAAATACACCGCAGCAGAGACAGCTGGTTCAGGATAAACTGCGCAAACTGGCGGTTGCCGGCAATGACCCCCATGACGGACATGCAGAAATAATTGATCACGTACAGGCACAGAATATAAAAGCTAACAAGGGACACTGCATAAAACAGATTCACCTGGAACAGTACCACCGTGGTCATACAGATATAAAATACAAACCAAAGAGTGGATATCATAGGGTCTATGCCCAGTATATCCATGGCCCGGACAGAACCCACCAGCACCAGGGACAGAATAAAAAACAGCACCTTTCCCCTGACCCGGTCCGGCAGGAACAGCCCCACAAAGCCATAGCAGAGCCACGCTTCAATGAAGTCTGAAACAAGTTCAAACATCTGGTACATGGACTGATACCAGTGGTTCATAGTCATAGCATTTTCCTCCAATACTTTGTTATAGCTTCACGGGTTTCCTTAAGGCGGTTCCGGCTGACCGGAAGGACAGAGCCATTGTCCAGGTAAATCTGCTCGTCCTCCAGTTTTTCCACATGGAACAGGTTCACGATATATCCACGCTCTACCATGAGAAAACGGCCGGTGCCTCCCGCTGTTAAGGTGTTCAGCTCCTCCAGTACCTGGGCCAGGGGCTTGCGCACAGGAATCTCTCCGCCTTTTGCGGCTATGACAGAGTATTTCTGCTGCTTATAAACATAGATGATATCCTCCGCGGACAGTTTCTGAATCCTTCTGGCTGATTCGATAATATAGGTATCTGAAGAGCTTTGTTTCAGAATGCGGCTGGCATCCTTAAGTGCCAGAGGCAGGCAGGTTTCCATCTCGGACTTGGGGATGTAGCGGAAAACAGACAGTTCATATGCCTTTACCGCGTACTGGGTGTGGGAGGTGATGAAAATAATCAGGGACAAGGGAAGATGGCGGCGCAGGGATGCGGCCAGGCTCATTCCGTCCTTTTCAGGCATTTCAATATCCAGCAGCAGAAGGTCAAAGTGGGCGCCCTCCTCCACATCGTAAAGCAGCTGGCCGCTGCTGGTGTAAAGCACTGTTTCCGGGGACGGGGATATGTCCCTGGCATGGTTTGCGATGACATGGCTAATCTGCTGTGTAAAGCAGGGTTCATCGTCACAGACAGCAATTCGTATCATACTCATAACTCCTTAATTTTTAACAGCCCTTTTTATGATTTCTCTGCTGATGTCCCGGACCGGACCGGAGCAGATGTAGTCATCATCGTCATACAGGAAACGGTGCAATTCTTCCACATTGGATTCCAGGGTGCTGGGGATGACCACGCTGCCTATCTTGCCCAGGCTTGCGGTGGTCTGTTCAAAAGGAAATCCGGCCGTACCGTTTATGTGATAGTTTTTTATATTATATGCAATATCCATAAACTCTTCCTCGCTTATGCTGGTCATGATTTGAGGCGCCACTGTATGGAATACCTGAATCAGGGTGGAAATATCTGCCTTCCTGGCGTTGTCAAATACCTGCTCAATAACAGAACGCTGCCGCTCGGTCCTCTTAAAGTCTGTGTCCATCTGCCTCAGGCGCATATAGGCAACAGCCTGAACACCGTCCAGGTGCTGCATGCCGGGTCCTTCCAGATGGGTGGAGGGGATTCCTGTGATGTTCACTGTCTCCGTGATAAAAGCATTGATATAATAGAACTCCGCCTTGGACAGTTCTATGTCCACGCCTCCCAGAAGGTTGATGGCATCAGCTGCGCTGTTCCAGTTAAAGGACACGAAATCCTCCACCTTCATATCCAGGTTTGTGTTAATGGCAGAGATATTGCCGGATGGTCCCTGGAGAAAGTAGGATTGGTTCAGTTTTCCATATCCGCTGTTTGCGGTGTCATTCATCAGAAATGTATCGCGGTATAATGATACAAGGCGTATTTCACCAGTATCCCTGTTGATGGAGCACAGCATCTGTACATCGGCATTATTTTCTTTTCCAAGTTTTCCGTTGCGGCTGTCCACGCCAAAGACAGCAATGGTCCAGTATCCGCCCAGCTTTTCCCGGGTCTCTGTGTCCAGGTTTTCATTGGTCATGGCGGAGGCCAGCTCCGGTTCATCCTCCGGCCGGGTAATATTGATGGAGCCGGCCATCTTTGTAATGTAGAGAAGGCCGGAGCAGAGGGCGAAGAGCAGTGTGGACAGCAGGATGATACCTGCCTTTTTTAAAATGGTTTTCCAGTTAAGGTTCATGGGTGCAGCTCCTTTCAGTGAGAATGGTGCGGTTTCCCGGTATGCCGCTGTACTCAGTACTGATGGTTCCATTATAGCATTGAATGGGGGGATGTGTGGAATTTGTCCGCGAATGGGAGGAAATGGGGCCTGAATGTGGGAATGTGTTTTGTAAAATCATGCTAAAAATGTTGTTGGATTTTGCAGGGATAGTATCAGTCAGAAGTGCAGACATCTATCCTGTGTACAGAAAAATACTGCTGTTTATACAGACGGGTCAGGAGAAAATATTAGGAATGTCCTTTAGTGACGGTGCTAAAATTTAAAAGGCTGGTAAAAGCAGTATAAAACATGCTAATACCAGTCTTTTAGAGTTATTCATAATATACTTGCAGAAACTATGGAAAACCATAACCTTCATATCAAAAATCAATGTTGTCAGGATCAGGACCAGTCCTTCCTGTTTCTCCAAGTCCTGTTATCTGCAGGCATTCCTCCGGTGTCAGGTTAAAATCAAATATATCTGCGTTCTGGGCCATTCTTTCCAGATTCAGAGACTTGGGAATCGGCAGGATATCCTGCTGTAACTCCCAACGCAGAGCTGTCTGCGCGGCAGTCTTATGATACCTCAGTCCGATTTCCTTTATAACAGGATTATCCAGAATGGTTCCATGGCCCAGAGGGCTCCATGCCTGAACCTGTATACCCTTTCTGCGGCAATAGGCAGCGGTTTCTTTCTGTGTGAAGAAAGGATGGATTTCCAGCTGGTCCACACTTGGCTTTATATGGGCTGAAACCTCAATATTGTCTATATGGTGGGGCAGGAAATTACTCAGCCCGATGGAACGGACCAATCCTTCCTCATACAGGCGTTCAAAGGCCCGCCATGTGTCCCTGCTGACCTGTTTCCAGTCATCCTTAAAGACAGCCGGTACAGGCCAGTGGATTAAATATAGATCAAGGTAATCCAATCCCAGGCGCTTCATGCTTCCCTCGAATGCCCTAAGGGTACTGTCGTATCCCTGGTCCGTATTCTTCAGCTTCGTGGTGACAAACAGCTCGCTTCTGTTAAGACCGGATTCCTTAATACCCTTTCCGACGCTTTCTTCATTTCCATAAAGCTGGGCTGTATCAATATGCCGGTATCCGCAGCCAATTGCTTCCCTGACAGCCTTAACCGTATCAATACCATCCGGGGTTCTCCATGTGCCGTAGCCCACACAAGGAATCTTAACCCCATTGTTTAAAACAAAACAATCCCTTATATTTTTCATGCAAATACGTTCCTTTCTGTTTTAAACCATTTTAATACAACAGGCGAGGCAGAAATAAAACAACATCCGGCAAAAATGCAAGCAACCCAATGGCTAAAAGAATTGCAGCCAGGAATGGAATCATGGATTTAGTATACTCCTGCAGGGAACAATCCAGGATTGTATTAACCGTATACATACTCATACCCACAGGCGGTGTGTTTACTCCCATGGTTACAATGACACACATGAGAAGTCCAAGGTGCACCGGGTCAATTCCCACAGACTGGCACATAGGAAGAAGGATTGGTGTCAGAAGCAGTATCACCACGGAACCTTCCATAAACATCCCCACAAATACCAGAAGGATAATAATAAGGATTAGCACCAGGGAGGGATTGGTGGTGATGCCGGTAATAAATGTGGTCATTTTCTGAGGTATCTTATCAATGGGTATGCCGTAGCCAAACAGTGCCGTCATGGAAACAATCATCATAATAGAACCGATATCCGCGATGCTGTCTCTTAAAGCGGTTATAAAGGATTTGATGGTCAGCTCCTTATAGATAAAGGCGCCTACAAATACAGAGTAGAAGCAGGCAAAGGCCCCGACTTCAGATGGGGAAAAGAATCCCATCCTGATACCAACTAAAAGGATGACCGGAAACATGACAGCCCAAACCGTTTCCTTTAGATTGATACCGATTTCCTTCCATGTGGCCCGGTTCTGCCTTACCGGTTTATAACCACGCATCCGCGCAATGACTGCCACAGATACCATAAGAACAATCATCATATATAAGCCCACAAAGATGCCTGCTGAAAAAAGCTTTCCGATGGAGACACTGCCTGTAGTGCCGTATATGATAAGACCCACTCCCGGAGGAATCGTGGCAGTAATCAGTGAGGTGAATGTAAGGACATTTGCAGAGAACCCCTTGGAATATCCGCTTTTTATCATGTCAGGCCCCAGAAGCCGGGCTTCCATGGCTGCATCTGCCGTAGCGGAACCAGACACACCGCCCATCAGAGTGCTTAAGACCACGCTGGTCTGAGCAAGCCCGCCCCTCATATGTCCGGTTAAAAGGGTGGCAAGACTGACAAGGCGTTTTGTGACACCTCCGTTATTCATAAGGTTGCCGGCCAGGATAAACAGGGGGATGGCAAGCATGGAAATGCTCTGGACCTGGGTTAAAGGCAGCTGCGCAATGTGTGTCAGCGGAAAATGGGTGTTTAACAGGAAGAATACCATACCGGACGCACCGATTGCAAATGCAACCGGTACACCCATTACCAGGAAAATAAGAAATACTATAAAAACATATATCATATTGTCGTTCTCCTTACATTTTTGAAATGACGGTTGTATCTGATGACATCATCAGGTCATACAGACGTTTGACAGCCGTTATAAACATCAGGGAGAAACCTACCGGAATAGAGGCGGCAACCCACACGTAACTGAGAAAGGGAATGCCCTCCAGCGTTCTTTTGCCCACATTCACACAAAGCAGGGCACCTTGTTTTACCATCATGAACATCATTACCAATAAAACAGCATATACCATGACGGCAACGGCCTTTTGGAACCTGACCGGCAGTTTGGCAATCAATATATCCACATTCACCATTCTGCCTGCCCGGAAGGCCACATCACCGCCCAGAAAGGTGGTCCAGGCCAACATGAGCAGTGCCACATCATTACACCAGTTCAGCGGATGTCCCAGCAGGCGTACCGCAGCTCCCAGCATCAGCACGGATGTGAACCCCACAACACAGGTCATGGTAATTGCAAGCTCCGCTTTATTCAGAATCTCAAAAAACTTTTTCATTCCCAGTTCTACCTTTCATTAAGCTGCATTTCAGGATGATTATTTACCAAGTGCACTCATAATTTCATTGTAGGTATCGGTCAGGCCAAGCTGTTCGTAAGACGCCCTGGCAGCCTCGCGGAATGCGTCTGTGTCGATCTCAGAATGGTCAATTACAGTCATACCCTCATCAATACACTTCTGCTTTGCCTCCTCGGTGAATTCGCCCAGCATTTTGTCGGAACAGGAATTGCATGCCTGGTCACATGTCTCAATCAGGGCATCCTGATATTCCTTTGGAAGACTGTTGAACCAGCCGGCGTCAACTACCACTGGATTTAACAGAAGAATATTATGTGTTTCGGAGATTGTGTTCACATTCTTTATCTCATAATAACTTTCAGAAACAATACATGGATAAACATCCTCATAGCCATCGATTACCTTATTCACAAGGTTGTTATAGATGTCGCCGCGGCCCATTCCCTGTACACTGCAGCCCAGTGAGCTGACAGCAGCCCGCCAGATTTCCGTGTTGGGGCAGCGTAAGGTGAGTCCTTTTAAGTCGTCGGGTTTCAGGACTGGCTT
>OCAS01000865.1_pt1 | contig 19740 bp, 15 predicted proteins | sample 1550751 | NCBI WGS metagenome assembly OCAS01 (sample SAMEA2580301, study PRJEB22360) | human gut metagenome | biome: human gut; feature: human-associated habitat; material: faeces | place: Denmark | collected 2008/2010
CCCACCCCCTCCTGACAAACAGGGGTAAACCTAAAAAAGGGGTGAACCGCAGCCTTGATGCCTGGTACGGTTTCCCCTTTTTACATTTTTCAAATCCCATTTTTCTTTTATCTTATATTTCTTTTATCCTATATTTCTTTTATCTTATAATGGATCCTTTTATCCTATAATCCTTTTATCCTATAATCCTTTATCCTATAATCCTTTTATCCTTCTAACCCTTCTCTCCTTCTAACCTTCCATACATTCCAATCCTTCTATCCTTCCAATCCTTCCATACGTTCCAATCCTTCTATCCTTCCAATCCTTCCATACATTCCAATCCTTCTTATCTATCATGCGTCACCGCTTTTCCCGGCAGTTTGTCAGCCGGACAGATATCAGATTCCGGTCAATCCCTTCACAGCCCAGTCGTACGTATCCATTGCCTGCTGGAAGTTTACATCGGCCTGGGCCTTTGCGGCTGCCCCGTCAAGATACGCTGCCTTGGCCTCCATATATTCCTGCCGGGACAGCATGCCCAGTTCCATCTTATGGGATGCCGCCTTCCACTCTGCTTCCCTGGCCGCCTGGGCCGTGCAGGCGCCTTGCCATGCGGTCCGGCTGGCCAGTGCGTCCTGATACAGGGTTTCAATCTGGGCGTACAGGTTTTCTTCCCCCTGGTTGATGGCTCTCTGGCGCGCGTGAAGTTCCTTGTTGGTTCCGCCGGAAGCGCCGCCTCTCTGCTGCCTGAGCTCATAGTTATTGCCCAACGCCCTCCATTTGTCCACTTCCAGGGTGATATTGTCCACCCGTCCCTGCTCCGGTACCGGCATGAAGTCAATTACAGCATCCGAATCCGCCGGATATCCAATGACCATGAGAAGATTCTTTCTGACACGTCCCATGTCATCTGCAAGGGCCTGGGCCGTGTTCACAGCTGCCTGGGCCGCCTTTCCCGCTTCATCTGCGTCAGCCTGGGCAATGGTCCCAAGGGCTGCCTGCCTTACTGCCTTCTCATATTTGCCCTGCATAAGCTCAGCGTTGGCAGCAGCACTCTCCTGCTCTGCCCGCAGGCTGTGGTAGGTACCCATAAGGCTCTGGGCTGTCCATATCATGGTATCTTCCATCTTCCGCAGCGACATGGTGCTGGAGCTGCCTTTGGCAGACCGTATCTGCTTATCAATGTCCTTGGCTGCATCTTCCAGGATTTTTGCCTGGGCGCGGTAGCTTTTGGCGCCCTCGGTGTCTCCGTTTTCCTCCATATCGTCCGCCTCTTCCCTTAAGAGACGCCTTGTCTCCATGATATCTTCCCTGGCAGACTCGTACCGTCCCAGCCTGCCCTCATATTGGATGCGTTCCATCTCAACCTGGGGCGAATATGCTTTTACCAGTTCAGGAAGGTCGCTGTATCGGATGACCCCGGGCGCATCAGACCCCGCCGGAATCTCATCCGCCCACACCACGCCGGTTCCATCCTTTGCCGGGACTGCGCCGGTTCCAGCCAGCATTGCACTGGAAAGTATCAGGACCAGAAACCGGGCTGAACGTCTGGTCAGCACTCCGGCTGTACCTGCGGCCCTGCGCCGCGCCGGGCGTCCAGTGGTCAGTATGTGTTCCCTCTTATATCTGAATCCCATCCTGTCACGTCCCTTCTGTCTGCGCCAGCCCGTTCACGGCCCACCGGTAGTCCTCCATGGCCTGCCTGAATTTCAGTCCCGCAACATCCCTGGCCGACTCCTTGGATGCCAGGCCGCCCTGCTGCTGCAGGTATTCATTTCTGGAAATGGCCCCTAACTGGTAGCGGCGTTCTGCTGCCTGGGCGCTTCTGGCTTCTACCTGGTACTCTCCTTCTGCCTGTATATAGTCTGACTGGGCCTGCTTCAGCTGATTGTATCTGGCTTCCACATCTGCCTCTATCTGCTGCAGCCCGCTTTCCACCTTGCGGACCATCACATCAAACTGGTTTCCATTGCCCGTGTGTTTCAGGCGGCGTTCATTGGCAGCCTGGCTGTAGTTGGTCTCCTGGGCCTTTTCCTTATCCGCAGCCAGGTCAATCCTGTCCGCTTCCTCAATCCCCGGTATGCTGATTTCCCGTATCTCAGGTTCAGCGTCATAACTCCATCCAGTCATTACACATAGTTCACGGCGCAAATCGTCCCGTTCCTTTTCATTGGCTTCAATGGCTGCCCTGGCCGCCTCTACTTTTTCCTGGGCCCCAAGAAGTTCTGCCTGGGTTGCCATGCCCTGGGCTGCCTTTACGCCCATGGATTCATACTGGCTTTGGGCTGTCCGGGCCGCCTCCTCCAGCGCAGGCGTCTGTTTGACTTTCTGCCAGTAAGAGTTCATTTTGGTCTGGGCCTCCTTTACAAGGGATGCCTCCTGTCTGTCGTACTCCAGTTTCTTGACATAACCGTCTTCATTCATGGCATCGGCCGTGTCCTGGTTCTGTTCCGCCTGAACCCGTGAAAGGGCTGCGTTTGCAGCAACGCTTCCATATCCTGGCTGGTCCTCGTCCGTGGTGTCCATCATCTTATCGCTGGCATCATAGAGATGGTCGGCCACGTCCTGATATGCGTTCTTCAGGTCATCGTTGCTTTTGCCCCTGTATTCATCATACTCAAGCCTGTTGTTGATAATGGTTGCATTGTATTCATGAATCAGGTCTGCCAGTTCCTCATATTCCATCACATTATCCCTGAGGGACGCCCATTTTTCCGTGGAATAGGCAAACTCCGGGCTGGCCCATGCCGTCATTGGTAAGGATACGCTTAAAGACGCCGTCAGGCACAGCATGCCCAGGCGCATGCCTGGCTTCCGACCCGCGCCTGCGTCCTGTTTCCTGCCGGCTCTTTTGCCGGACGCCATCTGGCCGGCCCTTTTGATGCCGCATCCAATGGCCGTGTTTTTACAGACACCGCCAAATCCCCTCAGCTTATCTTCTGCCTTCCTTCTGTTCTCTGTCATCCACTACCTCTTTTCCAATCACGCCGGAAGATGATGAACTTCTGTCTTCCGGCACATACAAACCCTTTGACTTTATACTGCCGGTATGGTCATGCCGCCCTTACTGCCGTGGCTTCCCATACCGCAATGCCATCCATACCGCAACACTACTCATACCGCAGCGCATCAATGGGATCTGACTTGGCTGCCTTGGACGCCGGGTAGAGTCCGAAAAAGATTCCGACCACGGCTGAAAAGGATACGGCCACCAATATGACCCCCGGCTTTATGACGACCGGCATCCCAAGGAGGGCGCCTCCCAGGGACACAAGCCCAACACCCATGATTACCCCTATGATGCCTCCGCACGCCGACAATATGGCGGACTCTGTCAGGAACTGAATCAACACATCCCGGGTCCTGGCGCCCAGGGCTTTCCTGATACCGATTTCCCGGGTCCTCTCGGTCACGGACACCAGCATGATATTCATGATGCCGATACCGCCAACCAGAAGGGATATGGCTGCAATCCCTCCCACTGCCATGGACAGGCCCCCCATCATGGAATCCACGGAGGTCATCTCCTGCATGGCTGTGTACATATAGATATCCTCGGGCTGCCTGCCGTGCATTTTCGCTACGTAGGATTTGAACTGGCTGAAAAACAGGTCCAGGTTCACATCATCTTTTGCATACACGTGCAGCTGGTAAAAATTATCATTGGGCCATGTCAGCAGGGTATAGGGGATGAATGCCGACCCCTTGTCGCTGTTGCTGCCTCCCATCATAAGGGCCTGGAAGGCATTCATGTTTTTCCGGTACACGCCCACCACCGTAAAATCATCGGTGGAGCCGTACAGGGTGGTCCTGAAAGTCTTGCCCACTGCATTTTCCACCCCAAAAAGCATTCTGGCGCTGTCCGTGTCCATGACCACGTTTTTCTTCCTGCCCAGGATATCCCCCTCATTCAGATAACGGCCATACACCATATCCACCGGCTGTACATCCTGGTAATTGTAATCAATGCCCTGGTACTCGAACTTGATTTTTGTCCGCTTATAGGAGGCTTCATCGCTGGTAAAGGCGCTGCTGTCAATATACGCGATCTGGTCGCTGAAGGCCTCCCTGGCCCGCTCCATCTCATCCAGGTTAAAATAGTCGCTCTGCCTTACGTCATCCACCCAGTATCCAATGGAAAAATAGGCCTGGGTAATTCCCACATCCTTATACAGATCCGCAAACAACCCCCTCATGGTATCGCCGATGGATACAATGGATATAACAGAACCAATGCCGATGATGATTCCCAGCATGGTCAGGGCGGAACGCATTTTATTGGCGCGGATGGCTGAAAATGCCATCTTCATATTCTCAATCAGCATCTTCTGCCTCCTCTTCCAGGATATCCTCCATACCGTCAACCGGCCCTTCGCCCGGGTGATGGGTATTCAGCGTATCACTTTGTACCTGCCCGTCGCTGAACCGGATGACCCGGTCCGCAAATGCAGCAATATCTTCCTCATGGGTTACCACCACAACCGTGGCGCCTTCCTTATGAAGCTGCCGGAACAGTTCCATGATTTCAATGGATGAAGCCGTGTCCAGGTTACCGGTCGGCTCATCTGCCAGGATTAAAGGCGGCTGGTTGGCCAGCGCCCTGGCAATGGCGACCCTCTGGCGCTGCCCGCCAGAAAGCTCATTGGGCATATGGTCCTGCCTTGCGCCAAGTCCCACCCGTTCCAACAGCATATGTGCGCGCTCCACGCGTTTTGCCTTGGGAACCCTGGCATAGGTCATGGGAAGCTCCACATTCTTAAGGGCAGAGGTCCTGGATATCAGGTTAAAGGACTGGAACACAAACCCGATCTTCCGGTTCCTGATATCAGACAGCTCATCCGGCGTCATCTCTGCCACATCCACGCCGTCCAGATAATAATGTCCCAGGGTGGGACGGTCCAGACATCCCAGTATGTTCATCAGGGTGGATTTACCGGAACCTGAGTGACCCATGATTGCCACGAATTCCCCCCTGTCCACGGTCAGGTTTATCTTCTTAAGGCCCAGCACCTTGATGGCGCCTGTATCATATATCTTGACCAGGTTCTCAAGTTTCAGGAGGGGCCCGCTTCCTTCTGTCTCATGGACCGGCCTTTTTCTGCGAAGGACCATGTTGATGATCTCTTCTTTGGAAATCCGGCCAGGACCGCCTCCCCTTGCATCCATGGTTTTCTTACTTTTTATCATAAGGCGCCTCCCGCTACTGCGGACGCACAATAACATCTGTGCCATCCATAAGGTGGGGTCCCGGGCTCATGACAACCTGCATTCCTTCTTCCAGGACCGTGCCGTCTGCCGGGATTACCTCCACGGACACATCCCCGTCCACCCCAAGGGTTACCGGTATCCGCTTTATCTTCATATCCTGGACGATTACGATATATGTAGTGTCCCCATCATCCAAAAGCGCGGTGGTTGGAACCACGAAAGCATCTTCCGATTCACGGATCAGGAGTTCGGCCCTGGCAGTAATGCCCGCAATCAGCTTGGTGCCCTGTCCGTCCACGCGGATGGTTGTGGGTATGACACGCTCTGTTGAGCCGCCGCCCTTTTCCTCGCCTGTGGGCGAGATCTTAACTACCTCCCCGTCCACGGTCTCCCCGTCCAGTATGTCCGCGCTGATGACTGCTTCCTGCCCTACCTTAACCTTGCCAATGGAAAATTCGCTGACCTTGATCTCCAGTTCCAGCTGCTCCAGATTCTCTATGCTGAATATGGGCTTGTCGTCCTCCACCTTATCGGCAAACTGGCCCACCTTGGAGTTCACCCTGACCACGGTTCCGTCAATGGTGCTTTTTATCTGTGTGTTCTCCAGCTCTTCCTTTTTCTTCTCCAGGTCAAACCTTGCATTCTCAATCTGTATGTCATAGGATTTATCCGCCCTGCCCCTGCCGTTTTCCACGGTATATCCTTCCATGGCACGTCTGGCATCGTTCAGTGCATTGGCGCTGGCCTCCATTTCCATCTGGGAAATATCGCCGCTTGCAAACAGCTGGCTGTTACGGCTGTGGTCCAGGCTGGCCTTCTGGAAATCCTGAACCGCCTTCTCATATCCCAGGGCTGCCTCCTTATCCTTTTCCTGCTTGTTGTTCACGGCAAGGTCATATGCGTTCTGGGCAATCTGCACTTCCCGCTCCAGGTCCGTGCTGTCCAGCACTGCCAGTACCTGGTCCTTTTTAACCTGGTCGCCTTCCTTTACGTTCATGGTCACGATTTCAGCATGTATGTTGGATACCACGTCCACGCTGTCGGTGCCGGACACAGGACCGCTGAGGGACAGCTTCTCCTGTATGGCCTGTTTTGTCAGAGGCGTCACATCCACCATGATTCCCGGGCTCTTGCCGCCGCCCCCAAGCTTTGAACCGGCCAGAAGGACAATGACCACCACACCGGCTGCAGTAAGGATTTTCCTCCTGCGGCTCCAGCCTTTGATACGTTTAATAAGGCCCGTATTCTTTTCCCCGGCCTCTTTTCTCTTCTTTCTTTTTTTCTTCTTCCGGCCGCTCCCGTCATCCTCTTCCGGCTCCATCAATTCTTCTACCCTGCGGTCTATTGCTTCGGATTCCTTTTTCCCATCTTCCGTCATCCCATCCGGAGCAATCCTACGCTCCATGTCATCTGTCCTGTTCCCACTTTCCATGCTTCCCTCCTGAATCCATGTCTATACTGTATTAGTCAGATTAATACAGTTATATCATATATTGTCTTGTACTACAAGAAAAAATAAACATTACCCTTCAGATTGTTCATTTCATAAGGCAATTATAGATGGATACGATAAATATTTCACCCACTATTTACATAACATTTTATAAATGAAAACGAAAGAATTACTTAAGATTACTGTCAATAGCCGTTTTTGCAGGGTTTTGGCATCGGTCTCAGGTCATATCCTCCTGGCTGCGGACAGGCGGAGGACTTATATTTTTCCAGGAATTCCCTATCTGTATGGTGTCTTTTCTGTATGGTATCCTATCTGTATAGAAAGAACAGAGCGTATCTCCTGTCCGGAAATACGCCCTACCCTTATCATGATGCATCCTTATGTATACCTATCCATACCATGATGCATCCTTATATGTACTTATCCATGCCATAATCCATTTCCATACATACCGATCCATGCCACGATATTCACCATAATCTCATCCACAAACCGCCTCTATGGCCGCCTCCAGCCGCTCTGCCATCTCATCCACATCCGCCTTCCCAATCACCAGCGGCGGCACGAACCGTATGATATTGGCTCCTGCGCTGATAAGCACCAGGTTCTGCTCCAGCAGCGCGTTTGACACCACCGGACCAACCGGCCCAGTAAATTCCAGACCCTGAATCAGGCCCATCCCACGGCGTTCCTTCACCACATCATACTTTTCCACAATCCCGTCCAGTTTCTCAGACAGATATGCACCGATTTCCTTTACATGGTCCACAATATGGCGCTCCTCAAAGATATCCAGAACAGCCTTTGCACCGGCTGTCACCAGCGGGTTGCCGCCATAGGTGGTTCCATGGTCCCCGGGAACCATGGCAGAGGCCGCCTTGCCGCAGGCAAGAAACGCGCCCACAGGGAGCCCGTTTCCAAGGGCCTTTGCCACGGTCATCACATCCGGCTTCACGCCGTAATGCTGCCATGCGAACATGTTCCCGGAACGCCCCATGCCGCACTGGATTTCATCCAGGATAAGAAGCAGGTCATGCTCATCACAGAGCCTGCGCACGCCTTTGATGAATTCTTCATCTGCAGGGTAGATGCCGCCCTCCCCTTGGATTGTCTCCATGATCACAGCGCAGGTTTTGTCATGAATCAATGCCTTCACGCTTTCCAGGTCATTGAAATCCGCAAAGCGGATTCCGGGCACCAGGGGCTTAAACGGCTCCTGATAATGGGCATTGCCTGTCACGGACAGGGCGCCCAGGCTGCGGCCGTGGAAGGAGTGGTTCATGGCTATGATTTCACCGGTCAGGTCCATTTCCACATCCTCACAGCCCTCAAAGCCATCTCCCATCATTGCGTGCAGCCTGTTATAATGATAACGCTTTGCAATCTTTAACGCGCCTTCAATGGCTTCGGTCCCGCTGTTTGTAAAGAACACCTTATCCATCCCGGAAACCTCTAACAGCTTCTCCCCGGCCTCAATGGAAGGCTGGTTGTAAAACAGGTTGGATACATGGGTCAGCTTATGAAGCTGCCCTTCCACTGCCTTTGTGTATGCCTCATCCCCATATCCAAGGCCCATGACGGCAATCCCGGCCCCGAAGTCCAGGTATTCCCTGCCTTGCGTGTCATAGAGCCTAACGCCTTTCCCGTGATCGAATACCACCGGAAAACGGTTATATGTCTTGTATAGGACGTGTTCCGCCCGTTCCATCAACTGACTGTCAGCCATGATAATACCTCTCATCTTCTTCTGAATTAAATATTGCGGTGCCGATACCTCTGTCCGTGAACACCTCCAGAAGGAGGCAGTGGGGGATGCGTCCATCCATGATATGCACCCGTGACACGCCGTTTTTCATGGCGTTGATGCAGTTCTGAAGCTTTGGGAGCATGCCGCCGCCCAGCATGCCGCTGTCCACAAAATCCTGTGCCTCTTCCACTGTCATCTCGGATATCAGGGATTCCTTGTCGTTAAAGTCCTTAAACACGCCCTCCACGTCCGTGAGGAATGCAAGCTTCTCAGCCTGGACCGCGGTGGCGATGGCGCAGGCCGCGTCATCTGCATTGATATTATAGCTGTAGAATTCCTCGTCAAAACCAATGGGACATATGATGGGAAGGAAATCCTTTTCCAGCAGGTCATAGATGATTTTTGGGTCAACCTCATCCACATCGCCCACAAATCCAATGTCCTCTCCTCCTGAAAGCTTCTTATGGCATTTTAACATCATTCCGTCCTTGCCGCTGATACCCACTGCCTTGATACCCAGCTCATTGACCAGCTGCACCAGGCTCTTGTTCACCTTGTTAAGCACCATCTCGGCAATCTCCATGGTTGGCTCATCCGTAACCCGCAGTCCGTTCTTAAACTCCGGCTCCATGCCCACCTTTCCTACCCATCTGCTGATTTCCTTGCCGCCCCCATGGACGATGATGGGCTTAAACCCAACCAGCTTAAGGAGCACCACGTCCTGGATGACCTTTTTCTTCAGTTCCTCATCCACCATGGCGCTTCCGCCGTATTTGACCACCACGATTTTCCTGTTAAACCGCTGGATATAGGGAAGCGCCTCTATCAGGACGGCTGCTTTCTGCATTGGTTCCAAATTCATCTCATTTTCCTCCTTATGGCTGCCTCACACGCATCTGTCAGGTCTTATGACCTGTAATCCGCATTAATCTTCACATAATCATAGGTGAGGTCGCAGCCCCAGGCCGTTGCCCGGGCATCCCCCATCTTGATGTCCGCAATGGCCGTGACCTCTGGCTCAGAAAGGATCTTCGTGGCTTCCTCCTCGCTGTAATCCACTGCCACGCCGTCCTTTATGATCTGCATGCGGCCGGCCGCGCTTTCAAAGAAAAGGTCCACCTTTTCCGGGTCAAAGTCAGCGCCTGAATAACCCATGGCGCAGAGGATCCTTCCCCAGTTGGCGTCGTGGCCGAATATGGCGGCCTTGGTCAGGCTGGAGGTAATGACGGATTTGGCCAGGACCTTGGCCTGGTCTTTTGTGGCAGCGCCCACAACCGTCACTTCAAACAGGGCGGTACAGCCCTCGCCGTCCCCAGCCATTTTCTTGGACAGGGTCTCATTGATATAGTTAAGCGCCTGACAAAAGGCCATGTAATCGCTGTTCTTTTCAGTGATTTCAGCGTTTCCCGCCAGGCCGTTGGCCAGCAGGAGCACGGTGTCGTTGGTGGAGGTGTCCCCGTCCACGGAAATCATGTTGTATGTATCCTTGATATCCTGGCTCAATGCCTCCTGAAGCAATTCCTTGCTGATGGCCGCGTCCGTGGTCACAAAGCTGAGCATGGTGCACATGTTGGGATGGATCATGCCTGAACCTTTGCACATGCCCCCGATGGTCACCAGGACGCCGCCCAGTTCAAGCTGCACGGCCGCCTCCTTATTCTTCGTGTCTGTGGTCATGATGGCCTTGGAGGCAGCGGTGCCGCTCTCGGGACCAGCCTCAAGAAGAGGCGCCATGGCCTTAATCCCGGCCTCAATCCGGTCCATGGGAAGCTGTTTTCCAATCACGCCCGTGGACGCCACCAAAACGCCCTCCTGCGGTATCCCCAGGACCTGGGCCGCCGTTGCCGCTGTCCGGCTGCAGTACTCCATGCCTTCCTCAACCGGTGCAGGCATTGGCAATCCCCGCATTGATGACCACTGCATGGGCCGCTGCACCGCCTGTCACCTGATTCTTATCCCACTTGACCGGAGCCGCCTTCACCACATTGGTGGTAAATGTACCAGCCGACCTGCAGGGGGCCTCGCTGTAAATCATGGCCATATCCTTCCGGTCCTTATATTTGATGCCTGCTGCGGTGGATGCTGCCTTAAATCCCTTTGCAGCCGTCACCCCACCGGATATTTTCTTTAATGCCGCTGTTCCGCTCATTTCCATTCCTCCGTCTACCTATCCGCGCTATCCTTAATCCACATCCATCCTGAATCCTCATAGTTGTTATGGATGGCGGGAATGAATTTTCAAACACCCCCAGCCGGTCAGCGCACGAACCTGGTTATATTCTCTTCATTTAATATAAATTCATAGCTGTTCACATCTTCCCGCTCCCTCCATCCAATCCCCTTCCAGAAGGCATTGCCCACATCATTGCTTTTAAATGCAATCAGGCTGATCTTACTCACGCCCTCCTTCTGAAGGGCCTCCATGGCAGCGCGCACCATCCGGTAACCAATCCCATGCTTTCTGTAACCCGGAGCAACGCACACATGGTAAAAACATCCGGTCCTTCCATCGTGGCCGCACAGGATGTTGCCCACCACATGGCCATTCTGGACAGCCACCACGCTGGTGGCAGGGTTCCTTTTAAGGAAACGCTCCACCCCTTCCTTTGAATCATCCAAGCTTCTGATGCCAAATCCCTTAATCTCCGTCCACAGGTCATATACCTGGCCGTAGTCTTCCATGGTCATCTCGCGGATGAGGATATCCATTGTTCCTGACATGTTCTGATAATTCCTTTCTTAAGGTAATCCTATGGAAATACCGGAATCTGCTTCAGTCCCGTATTCTCCGGAAGGCCGAACATCAGGTTCATGTTCTGGATGGCCTGGCCGGCCGCCCCCTTCACCATATTGTCAATGGCGCCCATCATCACAATCCGCCTGGTCCTTGGGTCTATCTTAAAGTTCACATCCGCAAAATTGCTGCCCTCCACCCAACGGGTCTGGGGCACCACGTCCTTTTCCAGGACACGGACAAAAAATTCATCCTTATAATACTTATCGTAAACAGCCCTTACCTCTTCATAGGTAACTTCCTTTGTAAGGGAACCATAGGCAGTCACCAGGATTCCCCGGTTCATGGGCACCAGATGGGGGGTGAAGCTGATGGTCACCGGCCTGCCCGCCGCATAGGACAGCTGCTCCTCAATCTCCGGCGTATGCCTGTGGGTTCCCACGCCGTATGCCTTGATATTCTCATTCACTTCACAGTACAGACTGTCCATCTTGGCGCCCCTGCCCGCGCCGGATGTGCCGGACTTGGCGTCAATGATGATTGTGTCAGGGTCTACCAGACCTTCCTTCACCAGGGGATATACGGATAAGAAGGAGCAGGTGGGGAAACAGCCCGGATTGGCAATGAGCCTGGCCTTCTTCACCCTTTCACGGTTGACCTCAGGAAGCCCGTATACCGCTTCCTCCAGGAACTGCGGGGAGGCATGGGTCAGTTTGTACCATTCCTCATATACGGATACATCCTTAATCCTGAAATCAGCGCTTAAATCAATGATTTTAACCTTGGACAGGATTTCCTCATCCACCAGGGATGCGCATAAGCCCTGGGGTGTTGCCGTGAACACCACATCCACCTGTCCGGCCAGTTCCTTCATATTATCATCCATGCATTCCTCATCCACGATTTTATACATATTCGGGTAAAGGGACGCGTATTTCTGTCCGATGTAGCTTCTGGAACCATACCACTTAATCTCTATGTCATCCCTTTGGAGCAGAAGCCTTGCCAGCTCCCCTCCCGCGTATCCTGTGGAACCGATAATACCAACCTTAATCATACTCAGTCTCCTTATCCATATTTATAATTATAATGTAATAATCTTCCTTCGCATTTTCATTATAGTTACTTTTCCTTTAAAAGAAAAGCTTGTTTTACGGTTTTTATGCGCCGTATTTCCTTACCTGCCCCTCGATTTTCATAATTATACATTATAAATGCATAATATGCAAGTTTTTTTAAATATTTTATTTTTATACTTGCATTTTTCTGCATAATGTTGTATATTTATGAAAGTTCAATGAGATATGATATTTTCAGGAGGATATAAAATATGAAAGAGAAAGTAATTTTAGCTTATTCCGGCGGACTGGATACAACCACAATCATCCCGTGGTTAAAAGAAAATTTTGGTTGCGGGCAAATCTGCTGCTGCATTGACTGCGGCCAGGGCAATGAGTTAGACGGACTTGACGAGAGGGCCAAATTATCCGGCGCCTCCAAATTATACATAGAAGACCTGGTGGATGATTTCTGCGACAACTACATCATGCCCTGCGTAAAGGCCAATGCGGTGTACGAGTACAAGTATCTTTTAGGCACGTCCATGGCACGTCCCGCCATTGCAAAATGCCTGGTTGACATTGCCCGCAAGGAAGGCGCCACCGCCATCTGCCACGGTGCAACCGGCAAAGGCAATGACCAGATCCGTTTTGAGCTGGGCATCAAGGCCCTGGCGCCTGACCTTAAGATCATTGCTCCATGGCGCATGACCGATGTATGGACCATCCAGTCACGTGAGGATGAGATTGAATACTGCAAGCAGCACGGCATCGACCTTCCGTTTTCAGCGGACAACAGCTACAGCCGCGACCGCAACCTCTGGCACATCAGCCATGAAGGCCTGGAGCTGGAGGATCCGTCAAAGGAGCCTAACTATGACCACCTGCTGATGTTAAGCGTAAGCCCTGAGAAAGCGCCTGATGAAGCCGAGTACGTTACCATGACCTTTGAAAAAGGCGTTCCCACCAGTGTTAACGGCGAGAAGATGAAGGTTTCCGACATCATCCGCAAGTTAAACGAACTGGGCGGCAAGCACGGCGTCGGCATTGTTGACATCGTGGAAAACCGTGTGGTGGGCATGAAATCCCACGGCGTGTATGAGACGCCAGGCGGAACCATCCTCATGGAAGCACACCAGCAGCTGGAGGAACTGGTATTAGACCGCGCCACCATGGAGGCCAAGAAGGACATGGGCAATAAGCTGGCCCAGATTGTATATGAAGGAAAATGGTTCACCCCTTTGCGCGAGGCGGTCCAGGCATTTGTTGAGTCCACCCAGGAATACGTTACAGGCGAAGTGAAATTCAAACTGTACAAGGGCAACATCATCAAAGCCGGAACCACATCCCCATACTCCTTATACAGCGAATCACTGGCTTCCTTCACAACCGGGGACCTGTATGACCACCATGACGCCGACGGCTTCATCACACTGTTCGGACTGCCATTAAAGGTCCGCGCCATGAAGATGGCCGAGGCAAAGGCAGCCAAGAAGGATAACTGATTCATAGGAAAATGCCCCGCAGCCAGGTTTACGGTACGTACCGTCCTGGTGCAGGGCATTTTTTTCCTGTGCTTTTTATGATTCTCTATGTTGTTCCGTAATTTTCTGCACATGCCAGATAGCATGGTTCATCTAACTCCCACATTACGTTCAGGATACTGCTCCAGCGCTTCCATGCAGAATTCCTTCAGCAGCTGAATGTCCCCGTTTGATGCCTCTTTATGAAATGCCTCTATCTCTCCCGGCATCTCCTCACCATCTTCAAGATAACAGAGGATATCCAGGGTACATACATCCTGCCTCCTTCGCATGGATATGGCCAGGTTGGGTTCCGTCCCTCCCCAGTCAAACCCATCCGACCTGCCGGATGAAAACTCCTCCAGAAGGCAATGCAGGCGCTTAAGCTCCACGGTAAGGAAACAGGCAAGACGATTGGCGGCCGTATATCCGCCAAATTTTTTCCCGCAGTAAAGCATCAGCCAGTTGTTATCCCAATAGCTCTTGGTAGGATGGGGATACTCATAGCCGGTTACCTTAAGTTCAATTTCCTGATTGTCACCTTTTAATATCATCGCTTCTCCTTCAATGCAATCCCCGCAGCCCCCATGGCCCAGACCGCAGCCCCCATGCTGTTCCAAAATCGACGGCTACGAAGTACTGCCTGTGAAGATACTGACACCGTCAGAACTGGCTAAACAGGACAGCGTCGGCCTAAGGGAACCGTAACAGAACATCCGTACTACAGCGCGATATAATGGGGAATAATGTCCTCAAAGCTGCCGTCCTTCATCAGGAATCCCCGTGGTATGACGCCAAGCCGGGTAAATCCCAGCTTTTGGTACAGATGAAGGGCGGCTTCATTGCTTTTGACCACCGCGTTAAACTGGAGGATACCATACCCCAGCGCCTTCCCCTGTTCCATACAGTGGCGTACCAGCTTTTCGCCAATCTGACAGCCCCGTAAGTCCCATCTGACCGCGTAGCTGGCATTGCAGATATGTCCGCACCTTCCCACATGATTGGGATGCAGGATGTACAGGCCGGCAATCTCCCCACTGTCCACGTCAACCGCAATCCCGGTATAGGACTGTCCCAGGAAGAATTCCTCTCCCGTGGATTCTGTCAGGCAATCCATCTGCGGAAATGCATTCCCCTCTTCCACGATATGGTTCCATATCCGGATTGCCTCTTTTGTGTCTTCCTTTGTATATTCCCTTATCTGTATGTCCATGTGATATTCCTTCCTGTGGTATGTCTTGGTAAGTCATGATTTGCTTTCGTATGGCGCAATGCGTTTTCGTACATCGTTATGCGTGCCGTGATACATTAAGATATATAAAATCATGCAGCTATAGGCATGATATAGTCAGCGGTACAGCACGTAATCATTCATTTCCCTGGAAAACCCGGCTTTTTTCAGCAGTTCACCTATCCCCTCGGGATATTCCCGGACAATCAGCCGTTTCAGTTCCGGAAACAGACGTTTCCCCTTGAAATCATTGACAAATATGGTAAGCGCCTGTTCCAGGCCATGGGGTTCAAACACCCGCAGGATCCTGCCCTGCCGCTCCAGGACAGCTGCCGCCCGCCCGCAGTGAAGGGCAGCCGCGGTGCCGGGTACATTGGGGAAATCCCTGTCCCCGGGCTGGGCCAGTGATTTCCCCCATATCTGGGCCGGGTCAGCGGCATTCAGCCAGATAATCCCATCCTCCGGGGCTTTCAATGCCGCCGTCACTCCTTCATACTCCTCTTTTCTGATAAACTGGGCGCCTGACATCCCTTCCACAAAGTATCCGCGGCGCACCTGGCCTGTGTACTCCCAGATGCGCAACAGTTCCATGGCGTCCTGGTAATTCAGGGCTGGCCGGCCGGTCCCGGCAGCTGCCCCCGTCTGGCCGGATTCCGGCAGATAAGGCGAACCTGCCAGACCAGAGGCAGCCCCTCGGAAGGTTTCCCTGCACATAACGGGCTGTTCCCTGAAAGTAAGCTCCAGCCATTCTTCCATTTTCTTTGGCTTTGGCGGCCGCACGATGTCCCATCGGCCGGCGGAAAGGGCCATTACCCTGGCGCTCACCCGTTGTCTGGCCGTGGCCTTCTTTACTTTCTCCCGGTTCTGCCACTGTCTGACCGGGACAAAGCTGTCCGCACAGACCAACCCCTTTTCCGCCAGGCCAAGAAGCAGCTCCTGGGCGCTTTTTTCCTTCGGGATATCTGCCAGGAACTTTAAAAAGCAGGCCCCTCTTTTCTTCAGTTCCTCATAAATCCTCAGTTCCTCCCCTTGAAGGATTTCTTTTGTATCCGGCAGGGGCGCGTCCCAGTCAATGTCCTCGTACCGGCAAAAACAAAGGGAACCATCCGGGGACATTTTCCAGTAATAATCCCCTTCCCCAAGGATACGGTCCAGCATTCCTTCCGAATAATTACGGACGCGGCGGGGCAGCAGGACATTTTCCCAGAACCGGACAGGGAACATCCTTCCGCAATACAGATCAAGGGTCTTTTTCAGCTGTTCATCGGCCTGGGTATATGGCTTTGCCCGCTGGGCCAGCAGTGCGGCATAGTGGGCGCCCGGCTGGGTAGCTGTCTCATGGCGCAGGTTCTTAAGGGTGGACTGTCTAGCCCTGTCATAGAGCTTTTTGTGATAGAAAATCCCGTCCGCCTCCACGATTTCGCTGCGGCTGCACAATACATCCAGGATTGCCCCCACCCGTTCCCCGGGCCGGAAATACCGCTCTCCTATCTGCCCCGGCGTGTGCCCTCCCCGGTAACGCAGAAGGCGGCGCACAATAGCCGCGGCTTCCTCCGTCCCGTCCATGGAAAAAGCACGTTCATAATCCTCTTCCTGCTCCGCGGCAATCCACAGGCCCGGTTCAATATAGAGGGCCCGCCCCTGCGCGGCCAGGCTTGCCAGCCACTCCACAGGCACCTCAAGTTCCCCTGCCTCCAAATCCCCTTCTGTCATCAGCAGGGAATGCAGCTGCGCCTCATCCTGGGGAAGTTTTGTGCGTTCCAGCTGTTTCTCCAGGGCGGCAGGCGCGGGCCGGATTCCCTCCAGGTATTTAAGCTCATCATAGACAGCCTGACGGATACCGGGTGTGACGGGGGCATATTCGTACATTTCGGCGGCCTCCACCTGCCATTGCAGGGGCAGGGACATGGGGGAAGGCACCTCTGTGTAAACCTCCCTGACATGAATCAGGCCGGCCCGTATCTCATGAAGGACCTGAATCACGCCTTCTATGTCCCACTGGTCTTCCAGACATTCGCGTTTTGTCTCCCGGATCAGGGGGTGGTCCTTTTCATCCATCAGCGAATCCAGCATTTCCGTGCTCTTTAAGCGCTGCATCCACAGCGGCTGCCGGCCATTCTGCTTCATTCCCATCATCAGCGCCCTGGCAGCGTTATAGCGGAAGGCCATGCCGAACAACGGGGTGAGTGGAAGCATGGACTCCAGGGTTTCCCTTACCTGGTCAGGTTCAAGCCGGTACAGCAGCCCCTCCGGCATGGCATGGCTGCCATATGGATACAGCAGGAAGCCGTCCTCCTCGTCCACACATCCAATGTCAAAGCCGCAGGCATTCCTGACCATATGCTGAAGCAGAAGGGACAACGGGCCGTTCACCCTGCGGCCAAGCAAGGCGTGGACCATCACCTGGCGGCACCCGGTATGGTCGGTAAAATGTTCCACTACAATGGTCCTATTGTCCGGGAGCCCGCCTGTTGACTGTATCTGGCGTTCCAGAAAACCGGAGGCATTGATAACCGCCGGCCCATCCATCCCCAGCGCGGCCAGCTCTTCCCGGAGCCGCCCCTGCTCATGGGCATTTTCCAGGACGGCCAGGATTTTCCCGAATTCCCGGCTGGTCTTTAAGGTACGCCCCCTGATTTCCCCTTTCCAGAAGGGCAGCCTGGCCCCCTCTGGGGCTGCCTGGGATACATAGACCGTGTCCTTGTCAATCCCGGTTATCTTCCAGCCAAATGACCCCAGCATGAACTTATCTCCCAATTGGGATTCATAGACAAATTCCTCATCCAGTTCCCCAAGCTTTACCCCGTCCTCTGTCTTAGCGGTGTAAAGGCCTTTGTCCGGTATGGTCCCGCCGGCCGCCGTGGCCAGCATGCGGCTGTAGGCATCTCCTTCCACCCTCCCATGGATCCGGTCATACAGCACCCTGGGACGGACCGGGATATCCCGCCTGTGTTCATAATCCCCGGCCAGCATGGACAGGACTGACTTTATGTCCTCACCGGTCACACCCCGGAAGGGATAGGCGCGCTCCAGGACAGACAGGACGTCCTCCACGCGGTAGCCTTTCCCGTTAGCCATGGAGACCAGATGCTGGGCCAGCACGTCCAGGCACAGTCTTGGGGGCTTTGTGTGCTCCACGCCGCCCTGTCTCGCCACCTGGGCCGTCATTCCGCAGTAAACGCTCTCCGAAGCCGTCCTGGGATACATATACATGACACTGACCCGGCCCGGTCCATGGCCAGCACGTCCCAGCCGCTGCATGGTGCTGGAAACCGTGCGCGGGCATCCTACCTGGATTACCAGGTCCAGTTCCCCCACATCGATTCCCAGCTCCATGGATGAGGTTGCGCATAGAAGGCGCAGCCTGCCATCCCTTAAGTCCTGCTCCGCCTCTGCCCGCTGCTCCTTGGACAGGCTTCCATGATGCACCCGGGCAAACCCGTCCCCGCCCAGAAGATTTACGTAGTAAGCCAGTTTCTCCGCATACCGCCGCCCCTCGGAAAAGGCAATGACGCTGCGGCAGGACAGGCACTGCCGGTACACGGCCTGTCCCAGTTCCTCCCACACAGGGTCCTTGCGCCTGCCCTGTGCCGGTGTGGTTCCAAGAATCTCTATCCGGATCTGTTTTTCCATGGACGGTGCGCAGATGACCGCTGGTTCCGGGGACAGGTACGCGGCTGCCAGTTCCAGGGGTTCTATGGTGGCAGACAGGCCGATACGCTGAAGCGGCCTCTCACAGAGGCGGTCCAGCCGTGCAATGGACAGCATGAGATGGGCTCCCCGCTTTGTGTCAATCAATGCGTGAAGTTCATCAATGATTACCGCCCTTGCTGTCCTTAACACCTTCTGCCCGGTCATGGAAGTGAGCATCAGGTACAGGGATTCCGGCGTGATGATCAGTATGTGGGGCGGATGCTTCACCATTCTCTGGCGGTCCTTCTGAGGTGTGTCCCCGGTGCGGATTCCCACCTGGATGTCCAGGCAGACGGATTCGGCCGGACAGGCGGTTTGGGGCGGCCTGGCGGATTCGGCCGCGCGGGCGGTTTGGGGCGGCCTGGCGGATCCGGCCATGTGGACAGCGCCCTCAAGGCGCTCCATCTCATGCCGTATCCCGTCCAAAGGCCGGTTCAGGTTTTCCCGTATATCCCCTGCCAGGGACTTTAACGGGGACACATAAATCAGATACAGTTCCTCCTTAAGCGTACCCTCCTGCGCCATGGCATACAGACGGTCTATGAAAACAAGGAATGCGGACAGCGTCTTACCAGTTCCGGTAGGCGCGCTGACCAGGACCGGATGGCCGGAGGCAATGGCCGGCCATGTGTCCTCCTGGACTTTTGTGGGCACGCCCAACTTGTCCTTAAACCACCTGGCGGTGGGTTGTGAAAATAGGTTTAATATATCTGTGGGCATATTTCCTCCATTTAGCTTGCATCTGTGAATCCTATCTCTTCTCATTCCTAAAACACGCTGGTGCTTACCAGATTATATCATTCCCACATTAATTATTCAATCCGCATCATCCGCGCAAAAAATCCCCGGTCAGCCGGAAGACCCAACTGTCTTCCGCCGCTGTCCGGGGACCATCATTGATAACACTATTATATGACTGTTTTATATACCTGGCTGATTGAGCTGATTAAACGAACCCGCATTACAGTGACTTTACAGCCTCCACCACGTTCTCAACCGTGAATCCGAACTTCTTAAACAGCAGTCCCGCAGGTGCGCTGGCACCAAAGCCCTTCATGGTAACGGCAGCGCCGTCCAGGCCGATATATCTGGCCCCTCGGGAGCGTAT
>OCAS01000868.1_pt1 | contig 19685 bp, 15 predicted proteins | sample 1550751 | NCBI WGS metagenome assembly OCAS01 (sample SAMEA2580301, study PRJEB22360) | human gut metagenome | biome: human gut; feature: human-associated habitat; material: faeces | place: Denmark | collected 2008/2010
CTTCCCATGAATGTCTATATGGCGGTCGCCCTGCTCTTCGGCGCCCAGCTGGCCTGCCAGCAGACCTTCATTGCCCTGGGCGACAGCAGGACCTCCCTGTTTTTAGCGCTGCTCAGAAAGGTCATCCTGCTAATCCCGCTTATCTATGTGCTGCCCGGGCTTCTTGAAAACAAGGTGTTTGCTGTTTTCCTGGCAGAACCCATTGCAGATACCATTGCGGTCTGTACCACGGTTGTGTTGTTCATCATTTCCTTCCGGAAGCTTAAGAGGACCATGGGATAGGTTTATCCAAGGCCCTGTGCCCTCCTTCGTTCCGGGCATGACAGGAAACCACTGTTTCCGGACCATTATTTATCCTTCATATATTCATCCATGGCGTCCGCCACAACCTTTGAATATGCCACTGCCTCCACCACGGTCTTGGCGCCCAGGACCACGTCGCCGGAGGCAAATATCCCTTCCACCGTTGTGGCGCCATTCTCCGAGGTCTGGAGCAGGCCGTTCCTGGTGGCCTTCAGGCCGTCCGTTGTGTTGACCAGCTTGCTCTTTGGTCCCTGGCTGATGGAAATCACAACCGAATCAGCATGCACCTGCTGCATGTCCTCTGAATACCCGGTGATATTGCCCTCCTCATCATAAAGCACATCCTGGAACACTGGCCCGTGGTCATTGATTTCCACAATCCCCTTGCAGAATTCAAACTTTGCCCCGTCAAGCATTGCGTACTGCGTCTCATGAAGGCTGGCGTCAGAGTGCCTGCCCCTGGCATACAGCGTCACATGGCGGGAACCTTTCCGGATCACGGTGCGGGCCACATCCATGGCGGAATTGCCCACGCCGATGATTGCCACCCGGTCCCCTAAATCGTACGCGTCCGGATTGGCCAGGTAATCAATGGCAAAATGGACATTGCCCAGGGACTCCCCTTTAACCCCAAGTGTCTTTGGACGCCACACTCCTGTTCCGATGAAAATGCTCTTATACCCATCGCGGAACAGGTCCTTAATCTCCAGGGCGCCGCCAATGGTGGTGTTGGGCCTTATCTTAATGCCAATGGACAGAAGCATTTTCTTATAACGGTCCAGGATGGACTTGGGAAGCCTGAATTCCGGTATGCCGTACTGGAGCACGCCGCCAATCTTGTCCCTGGAATCAAATATGGTCACGCTGTAGCCGCGTTGGGTCAGCAGGATCGCAATGGTGATGCCTGCGGGACCGGCGCCGATAACAGCCACCTTCTTTCCGTTCTTCTGCGCGCAGTCTATCTTAATCCTCTCCAGGCAAGTATCCGATATATAGTTCTCAATGCTGCTCACATGAACCGGCTGCCCTTTCCTTCCCAGGACGCAGTGCCCTTCGCACTGGCGCTCATGGTTGCACACAAGGGAACACACAAGGGACATGGGATTATTGGCAAACAGCATGGCCCCCGCATCCTCAAGGCCGCCTTCCTTAAGGGCCCTGATCATGGCCGGGATTGGCGTATGGATGGGGCATCCCTGCTGGCACATTGGTTTTTTACATTGAAGGCATCTGTTTGCTTCGTCAATTACATGGACTGCCATGGTATGTTTCCTCCTTATTTTGAAACACGGTCATCTGTTTTCTCTTCATTCCGTTTTTTGCAGACCAATCATAGCACGGCCTTGTGACCGCTGCAAGAGCGGCGGTGTACTTTTTGCAGAACAGCCTGACGCAAAATTAACGGTATCACGTGAAATTTCCCATGATATCCCAGCCGCTGCCCACAGCCCTGCCCTGGACATTCATGCAGAAAAATGCCTCTGGCAGACCATTTGGCAGGCCCGCCCGAGGCATTTTCCCTTTCCTTTATATTGTTAAATTTTTCATCCGTTCCTAAAATTTTTTTATATGGCTGCCCTGCTCCTGCCCAGAATGCGGAACACACCGGTCACTTCCAGTATCTTTGCCACATGATAGAATATCAGGGAATCAATGGGCCACATGACCAGGTTCCTCATAATACGGGGTATCAGCATTGCCAGGAAGGCCTTCCCGTATAACAGGGACAGAGCCCATGTGTTTAAAAACAGGTTGCAGACAACGGCAACCACCAGCTGGATTGCCAGCACACGCCAGAGGCTGATGGGCTTTTTGTAAAATGCGCACCCATACAGCAGCCCCTTTAACACCACGATCAGGGTCAGGGCCGGCATGAAGGGTCCCATGGGTTTTACCAGGTACTTGAGGATATCCAGGGCGCCGGCAAACACGCCTCCGGCCACAGGGCCGAACAGATAGGCGGCCAGCATGTTGGGGATTCCGGCAAATCCAATCCTGACCGTATCTGTTATGTAGATGGTCAGGGAGCCCAGGATTACCCCGATGGCTGCCAGCATGGCGCAGACCGTGATGGTCCTCACCTGCTTCAGTTCCCGGAAAGAGCTTGTGAATGTTTCAGTCAATCGTTTCATGGTAATTACCTCCTTTGCAGATTTCTCGTACTACAGACGGAGAGTATGCCAGGTATTGCCTTGGCCGCCGCCTGCGGGCGGAACGTCCATGGAAGGCATAAAAAGCGGCCCTGCACGGAAAATCCGCGCAGTCAGGCCGCTCCATCATCTCTGTATGCAGCGGGATGCGGCTTATGTACCGCAGGAAACCAAAGGTTCCTTTCGTCCAGCTGACAACTCCCTGTTCAGCCGGCACTTAACGCACATATGCCTACTCTGCTTTTCAATATTTTATTATGCCGGTTTCACACGGCACTTACTATACTATACACCATATGGTGAAATATGCAAGCATTTTTTGAACAATGGAACGCTACGGGGACTCCCAGTAGAAAATCCCATCCTCCTTGGAGCGGATGGCAAAATCCGTGTCATACAGGTACTCCAGGCAGGAAAATGTCTTGCTGATCACCATCTTAAGCTTTATGAACTCCGCCTCATCCTTTGGTATGGCCTCCATACCGTAAGCCAGGCACGCCACCTCCTTGGTGGTCATCCTGTGATGGCCATGGTCCAGGATATGCTTAATCAGGTCCGTCTTGTCAAGATAGGCAAACACGATCCGGTTCACCACCCGCTTCACATCCGCCACCGGCAGTTTGTGGGCCGGCAGCACCAGGCAATCCGCATATTCATGCTTAAAATGCTCCAGCGACTCAAAATACCCCATCAGCAGATGTTCATCCGGGTAGGTGGTCCCCACAATGGGGACAATCCCGTCAATCACCTGGTCCGCACAGAACAGGATCCTGCGGTTCTTTTCATAAAGCCCCAGCTGCCCGAAGGTATGCCCCTTTAACGGCACTGCCTCAAAATCATATCCCCCATAGGAAAGGATCTGCCCTGCCTTCACAGGCGTATAGGAAAATCCCGGAATCTCAAATTCCCAGCCCTTGTGCTCAATGACCCGGCGGTTCACTTCCATGAACATGTTCCAGACCTCGGGCGTACCTTCCTCCGTAACACCCACGGCCCTCAGTACCTCGGGCTGGTCCTCTTTGGAACCATGGCTGTGGTTATAATACAGGCAGTCATAGCAGTGCCTGTCTTCCTGGGGATTCATGAACAGCCTGGCCCCCCGCTCCGCGTACACGCTGGCCAGCCCGCAGTGGTCATGGTGCTTATGGGTCAGGAAAATATCCAGTTCATCATACGTAATCCCAAGGCTGCCCATGGCTTCTTCCATGGTTTCCAGGCACTGCCTTTTCCTGAAACCGGCGTCCACCATCAGGCTGCGCTCCCCTTCCCTTCCGGGAATCAGGAAGATTTTTATCTCATCAATGCTTTTCTGATTGCTGTGAAGCACCACTTCATAGATACCTGGTGCGCGTTCCAACATAACTGCCACCTGTCTTTCTGTCACGATTTTTCTGTCATTGTTCCCGGGTCCTGTTTCCTGCGGCGCCTTTTTGCCGTCCTGGCCACGCACCAGGCAATCACGGTCCCAAGCACTGCTCCTGCCAGCACATCCGTGGGGAAATGTACAAACAGATATAATCTGGAAAATGCAATCAGCACAGCCAGCATCAGGGCCGGTATGCCCCACTTCCTGTTAAACATGAAAATACTGACCGCCCCCTCAAATCCCACCATGGAGTGACCGGATGGAAATGAGAAATCCCGCGGGACCTGGACCAGCAGTCCTACCGACGGATCCAGCCAGCAGGGGCGCTGTCTGGCCACCATGTTCTTAAGAGCCACATTCCCCAAAAGGAAACCGATACCGATGGATATGAGCATACAACCGCCCATCATCCTGGTCCTTGGGACCGCAAAAAGCACGGCGGCCAGCAGCAGCCAGAAAATCCCATGGTCCCCCAGCGTGGTGATGAAGGTCATAAGCCCATCAACCAGCGGGGTGTGCAGCTCCTGCAGTAAATATAAAAAACGGAATTCGATTTTGTCCACCTCTCTCTAACCGCTGAAGCTCATGCATTGCAGTTCTAAAAATAATGTCCCCTGTTCGTACCATTATATCCCACCGTCTATAAATTTGCAATATGTTAATATTTTCACAAACAGGCGCGTTCCAATCGAAAAAACTTGCATTTTTATCAAACTGTGATAAAATCCCTAACTAAAGCATGGTTGAAAAACACAATGGTATCCGTGTTTTCCGAAACCGCTAAAAGAGGGAGCGTATGAGTATGAAATCAACAAGTATCAAGGAGTTTCTGAAACGAAAAAATGTAAACATCACCGTGCAGACCTACCTGATTGATGCGCTGGGAGCCATGGCCTTCGGCCTTTTTGCGTCCCTGCTCATCGGAACCATCTTCGGCACACTGGGCCAGCAGTTCGGCATTGAGATCTTCAATGTGATTGCGGACTATGCCAAAAGCGCCACCGGCGCTGCCCTTGGGATTGCCATTGCCCATGCGTTAAAGGCGCCGCAGCTGGTCCTGTTCTCCGCTGCCACCGTGGGAATCGCAGGCAACGCCCTGGGCGGGCCCGTAGGCGCCCTGGTGGCCACCACCGTGGCAGCGGAACTTGGCAAGATTGTATCCAAGGAAACCCGTCTGGACATCATCGTGACTCCCGGCGTCACCATTATCTCCGGCGTGCTCATCGCCCAGTTCGTAGGCCCCGGGGTGGCCGGATTCATGGACTGGTTCGGCAACCTGGTCAAGACTGCCACGGAAATGCAGCCCTTTATCATGGGTATCCTGGTTTCAGCCCTTATCGGCATTGCCCTCACCCTCCCCATCAGCAGCGCGGCCATCTGCATCGCCCTTTCCCTGGACGGGCTTGCAGGGGGGGCTGCCACGGCAGGCTGCTGCGCGCAGATGATTGGTTTTGCAGTCATGAGCTACCGTGAGAATAAAATCGGGGGCCTGATGGCCCAGGGGCTTGGCACCAGCATGCTTCAGATGGGCAACATCGTCTTAAACCCACGTATCTGGATCCCGCCCACACTGGCGTCCATGATAACCGGCCCCATTGCCACCATGGTCTTCCGGCTCCAGAACATCCCGGCCGGTTCAGGCATGGGAACCTGCGGCCTGGTGGGACCCATCGGCATCTATACCGCCATGGGCGGCGGTTCCGGCATGTGGCTTGGAATCCTCATGGTGTGCTTTGTGCTTCCGGCGGTTCTTACTTTTATCTTTGGTGAGGTTTTAAGGAAGATGGGATGGATTAAAGAAGGGGATCTGAAGCTGGACCTTTAAAAACCGGAACCATTGCCGTCTGGCAGGGGTATAAACAGGCAGGAAGACAGGAACCCACTGGATGGTGGATTCCTGTCTTCCTGTCTGTTATATGGCATCTTTTACCATCTTCTCCCGGCAGCCTATTCCTTCCAAGCCGACCTGTAAATCTGGACCGTACTGTAAATATGGGATTCCAGGGCCTTCCTCAGTCCGTCCACATCACACAGCAGCAGCTGGTTCACAATCTCCGTGTGCTGATCCTGTACCTGGCGCAGGGTCTTTGGGGTATGGCAGCCGTATCCCGCAAACATGCAGGAATGGGCATTCAGGCTGTTGTACATATTCATGATCTGCTGGTTGCGGCTGCATTTGACCAGTTCCGTGTGCAGCATGCGGTCATGTTCGGTCAGAAGGTTGAAGTTTTCTTTTGTGAAATCCGCAATGCATTTGCCGTATTCATGATTGGAAATGTCCAGTATGTCCTGGATATGCTTCACAAAGTCCTCGTCATGGCGCACGCGCTCCACTGCAGGAACGGCGCAGAACTGCTCGACCATCAGGCGGGCCTCCCAGTTATCCTTCATGTCCTGGAAATTAAAGGTCCGCACCTTCATGCCGCACTTTGGTATGGATACCACAAGACCCGTTGCAACCAGCTGGTTCAATGCCTGTTTGACCGGAGTCTCGCTGGTCCCAAACTCCTCGCAGAGCAGGCGCACGGTAAGGCGGTCCCCTGGCTGATATTGTTGATTCTGAATCTTTGCCCTGATTTTCTGTGCCACCTCATCCGCAAGCAGCTCAGGTCCTTCATGCCTCTTTTCCATGTGGCAGCTCTCCCCTGTAGAACTAGTCTAATCCCAGTTATTTTACATCATTATAATATATTTTTCCAATTTCGTCCAGTCCAGGTCAACCCCCAGGCCATCCCCCTGGGGGACGTAAAAGTTCATATGGCTGTCCGCCCGGAACGGCTCTTTGACAATGTCTGTTTTCAGAGGATTGGGATTCTCCTCGGATTCCATCATTTCTGTATTGGCCATGGATGCTGCCATATGCAGGCTGGCACCGAACAGAACCGCGGAACCAAAACAGTGGAGGGAAACCTTCCGTCCGGACGCCTCTCCCATGGCGCCAATCTTGCGGCACTCCGTAAACCCCAGCCGATATCCGGCTGCAGGATATCAACCGCATCCATGCGTACCATGGTTTCAAAATTCTTCAGCCCCTGCTGGGTCTCGCATCCCGCAACCAATATGGGGGGCAGATCCCTGGATATGCGCTGCATCCCCTCCAGGTCTTCAAAGGGAACCGGCTCCTCCAGCCAGCACACGCCCAGGCGGTGAAGCTCCTGCCCGGCCTGGATGGCCGTATAGGAATCCCAGGATGCATTGGTATCCACAATCAGGCGGCCCGTCCCAAGAACCTCCCTGGCCGTCTCCATGCGCCTGATATCCTCTTCCACGGTCACGCTGCATTCCTGGTTCGCCATGTAGCACAGAGGTGAACCGGGACGGTCCAGGTTCCGCCCAATCTTGATTTTGGCATCCTGATAGCCTTTTTCCATATATCCCTCAAGTTCCGCCCTCAGTCCGTCAATCCCCTTGCCCGGGGCGTAGAAGCCCCCGCTGGCATAGGAGGGGACCATATCCGAACAGGCGCCCAGCAGCTTATACACAGGCATATGGCAGATTTTTCCCAATAAATCCCAGAGTGCAATATCAATACCGCTGATTGCTCCCATTATCATGCTTCTGCGGCCATGGGCAATGGTGCGCCAGTACATGGTGTTCCAATGCTTTTCAATCTGAACCGGGTCCTGGTCCATCAGAATGGGGGCCAGCTGCATTTCCACAATGTACTTCATGACAGCCAGGGGGGCCCCATATGTAAATGCCTCACCGATTCCATAATATCCGGAGTCAGTCTCTATCCTCACAAGAAGCGCCTGTCTGGCAGCAGAGGTTGACAGGGCGTCGCTGATAGGAGAACAGGTACAGCCCAGGGGGATTCCTTTTACTGCTGTGATTTTCATGGTAATTTCCTCATCTTTCTTAATAGATACAATCGTAAAACACACCCTGGCCAGCCATCATCACACGCTCATTCCCAACAGGGTGGGGAACCACAGGCTTAACCGCGGGATGAAGGTGACCAGCAAAAGGGCTGCCAGAAGGGCGCCCAGCCACGGCACCAGGGCTTTGGAAAACCTTCCGATGGAAATATTGCCAATCTTGCTGATGACAAAGAGGACCAGCCCAAAGGGCGGGGTCAGAAGCCCAATCATCAGGTTCAGCACCATGACAATGCCAAACTGGGTCAGGTTGATGTCATAGGCGGCCAGAAGCGGAAGAATCAGCGGAACCACGATGGTAATGGCCGATGCAGTTTCCAGAAAGCAGCCAATGATCAGCAGGAACACATTGATGATGATTAACAGCGTGAACTTGTTGGATACGATGCTGGTCATGGAAGCCAGTATCATCTGCGGGATCTTGGCCCTGGTCGCCACGTAGCCAAAAAAAGGTGGCGCCTGCTATGATCAGGGCAATGGTGAGTGAATCCCTCACCGTCTCCTTCAGGATGGCGATGAATTTCTTCATGGTCAGTTCACGGTAAATGAACACATCCAGCACAAGGCTGTAAAGCACCACAATGGCCGCGCTTTCCGTGGGGGTGAACACGCCTCCGTAGATGCCCACCAGCAGGATGAAGGGGGCCATGAGCGGAAGGAAACCTTCCTTCAGCGCGTGGAAGAACTCCCCTGCCGTGGGGAATTTGGTTCTGGGATAATGACGTTTTACCGCATAGATGGTGACAACCACCATCATGATGAAGGCCATTACAATGCCAGGTATGATTCCGGCCATGAACAAAGCCCCGACGGACGCGCCTGACACGGTCGCATATACCACCAGGGGGATGCTTGGGGGTATGATTGGGCCCAGCGTGGAAGAAGCAGCTGTTACACAGCAGGAAAAGTCATTGTCGAACCCATTTTCATTCATGGCCCTGATTTCGATGGCCCCAAGGCCTCCGGCATCTGACACGGCCGTGCCGGACATGCCGGCAAAAATCACGCTGGACAGGATATTCACATGACCCAGGCCTCCCGGAAGCCAGCCCACCACCTTCATGCAGAACGCAAACAGCTTCCTCGTTATCCCTCCCGTGTTCATCAGCTTGGCCGCCAGAAGGAACAGGGGGATTGCCAGCAAGGTGAATGAGTTGGTACCCGTATAAAGATATTGGCTTAAAATGCTCCACTTCATTCCGGTGGTAGCCATCATCAGGGCGCAGCCGGTAAGGGCCATGCTGATATATACCGGGACCTTTAACAGGAACAGGGCCAGCATGCTGATCAGGATTACTATTATAATAAGCTTCATATGCCCAGGTCAACCTCCTTTTCTTCCTGCAATGCCTTTTCTTTTGCCTCTGCGTTAATATCCATGGTCTGGTTTTTCCCAACCATGGCGGCGCCTGCTTTTATGATAGAGACAACCAGCATGCAGCCAAAAGAAAACATGAATGCATAGTAGAGCCAGTTCATCTTTATCCAGGTCATGGAAACAGCTGTAACGCCCTGGTTGCTGCCTGTAAAAGTAATCAGGCTGCGTATACAGAATACACTGAAGGCCGCTGTGAGGATACTGACCAGGATGCTGATGATCCTCTGTGCTGTCTGGGGAAGCATATTCACAACCATATCAACAGCAATATCCGCTCCTTCCGTCAGCGCCAGCGGCGCCCCCAGGAAAATAAGGAGGCTGAAACTCAGCCTTGAAAGTTCCTCTGTGAAATTCTGTCCAATGGTAAGCAGGCGGCAGGAAATCTGGATACACATGCAGGACAGGATTAAAAGCAGCAGGAAGACACAGACGGTTTCCACTATCTTAAGATACCAGTGTGCGATTTTTTTTAACATGCGGGAAAACCTCCTTGATGAAACCGGCCGGGGAACAGGGCATCAGACACTGCCCGCTGCCCGGCCGGATTTTCCTGTTATTTTGCGTAGCTCATGACCTCGTCGTATGTAGATACGTTCCATTTTGTCTCAAACTGCTGCTTGTAAAAGTCTGTCAGGGCATCACGGAATGCTTCACGGTCCACATCCACCAATACCATGCCTCCGTCCAGACAGTCCTTCTTGTACCGCTCCCTGTTTTCCTTGGCCAGCTGGTCCGCATAGGCCAGATTTTTGGCCGCACAGTCGTTTAATACCTGCCTCTGGCTGTCGCTCATGGAATCGTACAGGTCCTTGTGGATGAACAGTCCCACAAACTCATACACATGGTCTGTCTCAGCAATATTCTTCTGCACCTCATAGAGCTTCAGGGTATCCATCTGCTCATAGCCGCCCTCGCAGGCCTCTGTCACCTTGGTCTGAAGAGCCGTATAAAGCTCGCTCATGGCAACCGTGGTGGAGCTTACCCCCAGCGCGCTCCATGTATCCACATACACGGTCATGCCGGGAAGACGGAGTTTTAATCCGGCCACATCGGACGGGGACTTTACCTCCTTGTTGGAAGCCAGTTCACGGACATCCCTCTGGTGCCAGCCCAGGGTCACGAAGCCATTTTCCTCATAGCGTTCCTTCAGTTTATCACCAATGCCGCTGTCCAACAGGGCTTTCAGATGGGCCTCGTCCTTAATCAGGAACGGGCTGTCCAGGAATGTGTACTCAGGCGCATAAAGGTCCAGTCCTTCCAGCCCGGTCATGGCCATATCCAGGTCACCGCTGGCCACGGAGGAATAGTTGTCAGAAGCGCTTCCCAGGGTCCCGTCTGCAAAAAGGCTGATGTTGATGGTGCCGCCGGACTGCTCCGCCACATCTGCCACGAACTGTTCCAGAGCCACTCCCGCCGGACCATCGGACGCATAGGCTGTAGCCAGGTCGATGTTAAAAGTCTTATCCTCCGGTGCAGCTGCATCGGAGGAGGCTGCGGCCCCCTCACTTTTCTGTCCCGCATCCCCGGAGGTCCCTGCCGGTTCCTGTCCGGCTGCAGATGTAACCTGGGAGGATGTTCCTGAACCGCTGCATCCGGTCAGACCGGCTGCCAGTACGGTACAACAAAGTAACGCCATGATTTTTCTTGATTTCATAATGATTCTCCTTTGCTTTTTCGGTGTTGTTTCCCCGACCCGTGTTAACTTGTCAGTATTAGGTCTAATTTGTTTCATGCACTAATTATACAAACTTATAAGTGGAATGTCTATGTGCAATATTCATTAATTATTGGGTCTAATTTTATTCAGATTTTACAATGTTTTTCTTTATTATAGTATTATTTTTTTCATATTCAACTTATAATCAGGTCCAAAAAAGCATCAAGCATCTGTAACTTCACCAAGAATTAATTAGGTCTAATTATTCAAATTTGAGCAAAAAATAGGGATGCTGAAAAACCGGCCACAGCCTCTTTCAGCATCCCTTATTTAAAAATCATCCAGCCAGTCTCCTGTCCTGACCTTTACTTTGCAAGCTCAATCCGGATGGTCTTCATGGAAGCATCATACTTCCTGAACGTACACTTACTGTACATCTTGGCTGCAAACAGCGCCACATCCGCCTTGTGGTAAAGGCCGTCAAAATCCGTCCCCTGCTCCGGGACCATGACATAACCCGCAGAGATGGAGAACACGATGTCACGGCCTCCCCCATGGCGTGTGGTGGACATCTCATCCACAATCCTGTTCAGTTTTGCCTCCACATCCTTTTCGCTGATATTCTTACACAGGACAATGAACTCATCCCCTCCAATCCGGCATACAATGTCATCACTGCGGAAATAGCTTTTCAGCTTTCTCGCATTCTGCACAATCATGGCATCCCCAAAATCATGCCCAAATACATCATTGGCCAGCTTAAAATTGTCCAGGTCAAACATGATCAGGGCCCCCGGGGCCTGTGTCCCCTTGGTCAGGTAAGCCTGGATGGCCGGTATGGCAGACTGACGGTTAAGAAGCCCGGTCAGGGGGTCTGTGGAAGCCATCCTGGTCAGCATCTGGCTCTGCAGCCTGGTCTCGGTAATATCCGTGGTATATCCCACCACCACTGCCGGGATTTTATTTTCATCCACCAGGGTCTGGGCCGCGGTCCTGAACCATACCCGGGAATTGTCCTTTGCAATCACCGGGAACTCAAGGATAAGGGTACCCCCGTCCTGATTCATGCGCAGCCTTTTATTGTATTCGTGAAAAGCCTGCCTGTATTCCTGAGGGATACAGCTCAGGTTTTTAAGGCCATGGGACAGGTTAGGGAATACTTTCCCTACTTCCGCTCCCCTGCCGCAGAAATACTTTATGAAGTTGGAATTGGTCACATTGGTCAGTACCAGGGTGTCCTGTCTGAGATTCCACTCCCAGCTGTTAATGTCAGCCAGCCTGAGGATGCTTTCCTGCTTCCGCCCCAGAAGGTCCAGTTCCAGCTTTTTCTCCTGGATGCCGGTTACGTCCTTGTAATTAAACAGATAGATGGTTTCATTCCGTGTATGTTCCACGGACATGGCCTCGGTCCTCACCCACATGCGCCTGCCGTCCCTGCACACAAATGGGGATATGTACACAAAACTGCCGCCTTTCCCTGACATTTCCCGGATTTCACGGAGCAGTTCCCCATAACCATCCCCCTTCCGTTCCTTCAGATACCCTCCAGCCTCCAAAAGCTCCAGGTACCCTTCCCTGGAATATCCCATGGTCCGGGCCAGCCCGTCAGCAATGATTTCATGCTCAAACCGCCCGTCATGACAGCTGACAAGGACAAAATCCTCCGGAACATGGGCCAGAAGCAGACGCAGCCTTTCCCGCAGGGTCACCAGTTCCGTAACCTCCAGGACAACGCCCTGGAAAAACTCCTTGTCCCCGTACAGCATATGCCTGGTCTGATCAATGACCCATATATATCCCCTGGCTGCCTTCATCCGGTATTCCATATTATAGGTTCCTTCACTGCCGGTAAGGATGTCCGCCCCCCTCATCACCCGGTCCCTGTCATCGGGATGCACCATATTCATGAATTTGTCATCAAACAGTTCCTTAATCTGGTTCCTGGTATACCCAAATATTTCCAAAAATCGGTTGCTTATGTAGGTGAAATCAAAATCACGGTTCTTGGCACAGCGGTGATATCCCCCCGGCATGTCATTATTAAGGAAATTCAGTTCCTCATTCCTCTGTTTTAAATTGCTGTTGCTCTCCATCAGCAGGCGTTGGGCCTCCATGGTCTCAGATATGTCCGTACACGCGCTGACAATGGCAAGCCTTCCGTCCTCGGCTTCAATTACACGTCCCTTATCCAGGGTCCAGAACCAGGATCCGTCCTTTTTTTGCATCCGATAGATGGTGGTGTACTCCAGACCCGCATAATACTCAGGTCCTATATCCTGCCCTACCCGCATCCGGTCGTCCGGATGGATGGTATTGATTACCTGATACCCAATGGCATCTGCCAGCTCCTCAAATGTATCATAACCCAGAAGCCGTACCATCTCATGGTTGGCAAAATACAGCGGGAATCCCTCCTCACAGTATCCGCCAATCATTCCGCCGGGCGTCATCTGCGCAAATATGGACGCCGCCACACGGCGGTTCTCCTCTGCCAGCTGCATGAAGGACCCGTCCTTCCCGGATATATGGACCACTGCGGATAAGGCCCTCTGGGAGGCTTCCAGCATCCGTTCCCGGTGCCGCTGCTCCGAAATATCAGACACAGCGCCGTAGAACAGCCTCCGCCCATCCTGCTCCCTAAGGAAGAACACGCGCAGATGCATCCACATATAGGTGCCGTCCCCTTTTCTGCGGCGCAGGTCCCCTTCCGCCCCTTTCAGCGGATTTTCATAAGCCTGGGTAAATATGCCAAAGGCATGCTCCCTGTCTTCTTCCCGGGTATCCTTAAGGATGAATTTCCTCTGTTCCTCCAGTTCTACTGCGCTGGTGCCTGTAAGGGCGCAGTACTGTTCATTAACCCGCAGCAGCTCCAGCTGTCCGTCATATACCTCGTAGAACGCCACGGCGCCCAGTATGTTATTCATCATGGCATCGCTGGCAATATCCTCTTCCAGCATGTCCTTAAGCCTTACACGTTCAATCTGTTTTGCCCTGATTCCCCGGAAGTCTATGTTGTCCTCATCCGACAGAAGGGGTTCAAATACCTCAATGGGCATGGGATGGAAGAAATAATACCCCTGTCCATAGGTGCACCCCATGTTCATCAGGAAATCAATCTGCTCTTTTGTCTCAATCCCTTCCGCAATTATGCGCAGCCCCATGATATTGGCCAGCCTTGTGACCGCCTCCAGGATTTCCATGCCCTTGCCCACGGATTTACCATCCATCTCAAGGAATTTCATGTCAATCTTAAGTACGTCCACATTGACGTCCTTCAGCATGTTCAGGGAGGAATAACCGCTTCCAAAGTCATCCATCAGTACCGTAAAGCCGGCTTCCCGCAGTGATTCCACCACGCCGGGAATCACATTATACTCTTCCACATAAGCGCTTTCCGTTATCTCCACTTCCAAAAGCCGCGGTTCAATGGCGTATCTTTCTGTCAGTTCCTTAAACACGGCAGTCACATCCACTGCATAGATATCCATCCTGGAGACATTAACCGATATGGGGACCGGCCTGTGTCCCCGGTCAATCCATCTGCGCAGTTTCCGGCAGACCTCTTCCCAGATGAACAGGTCCAGTTTGGTAATCAGACCGTTGTTCTCCAGCAGCGGAAGGAATACGCCCGGAGGAATCAGGCCCCTGACCGGATGGTTCCAGCGCACAAGGGCTTCCAGCCCCACAATCCTGCCCGTGTCAAGACAGCACTTAGGCTGGGCATAAAATACGAATTCCCCATGGTCCAGCCCCTTCTGCACCTCGGACAGAAGCTTATGGTTTTCCTCCATCTCCCGCATCATACGGCTGTCATACCGGCACATTCTCCTGGCATAACTTCCCTTCACCGATGCCAGGGCTATACATGCCCTATCGTACATGGTGCTGATGGACATGGACATATCCTCGATGCCATATATCCCAAAGGCAGGCAGGAAACCGGCCGTGCCCCCGCTCTGTCTCACATACGTCATGATCCGGTCCTGCAGTTCCCCGATGGCCGCCCTGTGGTCCGGGATGATGATGACAAAATCATCCCCTCCCATGTATCCTGCAATTCCCTTATATGCGGCCTCAATTTCCTTCAGATGGCAGCCGATCCTGGACAGAAGCCGGTCCCCCTCCTCCTGCCCATACCATTCATTAAACAGCTTGAAGTGCTCTATATCCACTGCTGCCAGACAGTATGTCCCGGTCTTGCCAGAAAGGAATTCCTGTGCCCGTTTCAGGAACACGGTCCTTCTGAACAACCCGGTCATGGGGTCGAATTCCGCGTCCTTTGTTTCCAGCGCCTTCTTAATCTCATCCTCATGGGATTTCTGTTCGCTGATATCCTGTATAAAACACATGACGGTGTCATCATCACCCGAACCCCGCTTAAGGGGCACCACGACCTGGGACACCCAGGTATAGCCGCCCTCCAGGCGCAGCCTCCTGAACTGTCCCTTGAGCGCTTTTTCATCCCTCCCATGGTCCAGGCATCCGCGGATCCTTTCCCTGTTCCAGAATTCCCGGAAGGAATCCCTGTCCTCGGGATGGATCATGGCGCCGGCCATCTCCTCAAGCATCCGGCCAAGGTTCCCTTCCACACCAGGAATCACATACTTGTCCTCTGCGTGGTATAAAAGCCGGTAGCTGTCCCTGGTAAAATCCAGTTCAAACAACTCATCATATACAGATATATTGGTAAGGCTGTAAAACAGGTTCTTGTTCCCCTCATGTATCTCCCGCACCAGGACCATGTTGCAGGTACCCATTCCAGGCCAATCAATCCGTCCTGTCCCCACCTCCAGCCACTTCTGGACCACCTTGTTGTAGAATACCACCGCCTCATCATCCTCCCGCTCAAAGGGACAGCGCGCGCATGGCTTCGCCTCCTGGCACAGTTTCTCATAACAGATGTCTCCACACTGCAGTTCCGGAAACTTATCCCGAAGGGCTGAATTGAAATGTACAATCCGGTAATTGTCATCAATTATATAAATACTGGTTTCGTTGCTGCTCTTTACCGTGTCCATGGATGACCTCTTTTCCATAATCTGCCGGGGTGTGCCTGAAGATTGCTTTCCGTCATCTGTGCGTCCCGGTTTGTGGGTGATTCGGGCCAAATGAAGGGCGCATAGCGGGCTATGTAACCTGAATTTGGCCTAAATATACCGCGAAGCGGGGCGGGCTTTGCCCTAAGGTACCTAGGGCGGATTCCTTAGGGCAGATGGCGGGAATGAATGTCCAAACACCCCCCTGATGTTCATGGTACCATTATATTCTGCTTCCGGTACTGCCGTCAACCGGAGAATCTGCTTTCACACCGCAAAGGGAAAAAGGATTTCCAGCAGCCACACCGGAAATCCTTTTTTGCTAAACCGTATCCGAGTACTTCCTCAGATGGTTCAATATTGTCTTCTTGTATTCCAGAAAAGCTTCGGTCACCTGGAAATCCTTTGCCCTTGGCTTTGGCTCCTTTATCACGATTTCCCCTGTTATGGTGCCCGGCTTTCCGGTCAGCAGGTATATCCGGTCGGAAAGGAGAACTGCCTCGTCAATATCATGGGTAATGAACAGGGTGGACAGGCGGATCTGTTCCATCACATCCAGGTACCAGCCATGGACCGACTGTTTCGTAAGCATGTCCAGGGCGGAAAACGGTTCATCCAACAGCGCCACACTGCCGGAAAAAAGATAGGTCCTTAAAAGCGCCGCCCGTTGGCGCATGCCCCCGGAAAGCTGGGCCGGATACTTTTTCTGGGTGCCTTCCAGGCCAAATCCTGCAAAATATTTCCCCGCCTGCTGCCTGGCCTCTTTTTTCTTCACGCCTTTTACAATCAGGGGAAGGGCCACATTATCCTCAATGGTGCAAAAGGGGAACAGCAGGTCCTTCTGAAGCATATAACTCACATGGCCCGGGCATCCGGTAATATCCTCCCCGTCCATCACCACCCTCCCCTTATCCGGGGCGCTTAGGCCTGCAATGATATTGAACAGGGTGGTCTTGCCGCCTCCGCTGATACCTAACAGGGACACCAGCTCCCCTTTGTGCAGCTCAATGGAAATATCCCGGATGACCGGTTCCCCGTCAAAGGATTTGGATATTCCTTCAACCCTCAGCTGTGCCATCGGCTCCTCCCCTCCTTCCGCCGTATGGGCCCCGCATCCATATCAGGGCAGATACTCATTGGTAAAACCTGTATTTTCCTCAATGGGGGTCTCTGTCAGCCCTTTTTCACCCAGCCAGCCATAATATGCATTCCAGCGCTCCGGGGAAATGTATCCCCACTGCCCTGCATCTGCCTGGTACTTGTCAGCCAGGTATATCTGGCTGGCCTTCACAAGCTCCGGGTCCAGTTCAGGCGCCGCCTTACAAAGGATGGCCGCCGCTGCCTCGGGTTCCCTGGCCGCATACTCATATCCCCTGCCCACGGCTTTCACAAATGCCTTTGCCGTGTCCGGTTCATTTTCCAGGAAGTCATTGTTCGCAATAATGACCGGGGTGTAGAAGTCAAATACAGGGTCCATGTCCGCAAATGCAAAATAATCCGTTTCCAGCCCCTCCAGCTCCGTCTTCACACCTGCCCAGCCATAGAAAATCCAGATGGCGTCCACTGATTTCGTCTTAAGGGCAGTTACCTCGTCCGTGACCATGCTGGGAATCAGCTTAATCTTGTCAAAATCCCCGCCGTCCGCTTCCACCACTTCCCGGATAGTGGCCTTTTCAATGGGAATGTCCCAGGTGGCATACTGTCTGCCTTCCAGTCCCTTGGGCCTGTCCATCCCCTCCCCCTTCCGGGAAATGATGCCGGATGTATTGTGCTGGATAACCGCCGCCACCGCTGTCACCGGAAGCTTGTTTTCGCCTGAAAACGCAGGCGCCAGGCTGTCCTGAAAAGACATGGCAAACTGGGCCTTGCCTGACGCAGCCAGCACCTCAGCGCCGTTTTCCGGCGGCTGCACCATGGTTACCTCAAGGCCCGCATCCCTAAAATATCCTTTTTCCCGGGCCACATATAACCCTGTATGGTTGGTGTTGGGCGTCCAGTCCAGCACAAACGTAATCTCCTTAAGGGGCTGTTCCTCCTGACTGCCTGCCCCATGCCCATCACTGCCTGATGCTCCTGCGCATCCGGTCAGGATTGCTCCAATCAGGGCCGCTGCCAGCAGGCCTGTGTATCCTTTTCTCATCCTGTCCTCCTTCTGCCTGTCCCGTCTCCTTTTTCCCATGGCATGCACTTTTCCTGCAGCAGCTCCACTGCCCGCATAAGCAGCAGGCTGATGACCGATATGAGAAATATGACCGCAAACATTTTATCAAATGAAAATGCCTTCCTTACCCTGGTCATATATACGCCCAGTCCGCCGAAACCGCCCAGCCACTCCGAGATGACCGCCCCAACCACTGCATAGCTTGCCGATATCTTAAGGCTGGAAAAGAACTGGCCCATTGCCCCCGGCAGCTTCAGATAACGGAATATCTGCATCCGCCCTGCGCCCATGGCCCGCAAAAGGTCCACCGCGTCCGGGTCAGCTGACTTAAACCCTGTGAGCAGCCCCACCGTAATCGGAAAAAATGTGGTAATGACAATCAATATGACCTTGGGCGTCATCTCATAACCAAACCAAAGCACCAGAAGCGGCGCCATGGCCACGGCCGGCACGGTCTGGGTCAGCACCACAATGGGATAAAATGCCTGGTAAGCCCGCTTAAAACGGTCCATGAGCAAAGCCGCCGCAAAGCCGGTGGCAATTCCGCATAACAGTCCCAAAGCCGCTTCTGCCAGGGTTATCCGGGCATTATCCATGAGTATGGGGAATTCGCTTATAAAAGTCCTCAGTACCTGGATGGGGGAAGGCAGCATGAATCCCTGGACGCAGCCCAGGGATACCGCTGCCTGCCACAGGACCAGGATAAAGGCCGCTGCTGAAAATGACCATATCCTACTGGTGGTGTTTTGTAACTTTCTTTTCAATGGTAAGTACATCTCCTTCAGGATGGTAAGATACTTTAATATACGCGGCCACGGAAGGCGCGCCCGCCCTGACTGCAATATGCTGGCACTCCTTGACAATATCCATGAGCTGGTCATAATCCCCCTCAATTGCAGTCTCAAAGGGTCCTACATAGTAGTGTAACCCCGTACTTTTAATGTAATCAATCACCTCGTCCACAATGCGGATTAATTCCTCATTGTCCTTTGCCTCCGGTAATGTCTGAATGGCTACACTTGCGTTCATAGAAACCTCTCCTCCTCATCTTTTATCAGCAATTCCGGTTATAAAAATCCCGCCCGGATAATCCGGGCGGGATTTTACAGACATGGTCTGTGCACTTCCTACGCTGGCATTATCCAGATCAGGTATCAGGGTTCGGAAACCGGAGTTCCATCTCAGCCGGTATCAGTTACGGACCAGCACCCCTCTTTGTTTTCTTGCTACAGTATACTACGGCAGGGTTTAAAAGTCAATTTAAGATTCCCTGCGCAGCTTAAAGATAACCATGGTCAGGGTTCCCTCTGTCCCTGCTCCCGGGCTGTTGTAGGTGAGTGTGAACACAGTGGGCTGCACCACCTCAATGATGAAGGAAACAGACCCAAACGCGCTGGACCGGTCCGGTCCTGTCATGAAATAAATCCCGTATTCAATATGGGAGCTGCCATTATAGGACGGGGTAATCTGCATATATGTTGTACCTGAGTACAGCACCGACACCTCATAAAAAATAGAGTAGAATCCCGGCTGCAGGGTTATATGGGTCGAATCCGTCAGCACAATGTTATCTGTAATGTCCGCTACCCCGATTCCCATGGGAATCAGTTCCGCATTCCTGTATACGGCGGCAAAATTAATAAATGATGCAAATATATCATTGGGATATGGCTCCGTAGGGCCTGTAGGGCCGGTTGGACCCTGGATTCCGGTGGATCCTGTAGGGCCGGTCGGACCCTGGATTCCGGTGGATCCT
>OCAS01000869.1_pt1 | contig 19679 bp, 22 predicted proteins | sample 1550751 | NCBI WGS metagenome assembly OCAS01 (sample SAMEA2580301, study PRJEB22360) | human gut metagenome | biome: human gut; feature: human-associated habitat; material: faeces | place: Denmark | collected 2008/2010
ATCCTGGGCCAATTCCTTAAACATTCCTTCCAGCACCGTTGATTCATTTTCGCTGGGTATTCCGTCACCTCTGGCACTTCCGTCTATGCAAAGATTGAACGGAAATGAAGATACTACGTCATCACCGCTGGCAAACTCTATTATGCATATAGCAACGCCAGATTCCGCAAGCATCTGATTCGTCAGAGAAAAAACCACTGAATTCTCCATTATATTGCCATCGATATACACAACTTTTTTCGACGGCTTTACTACCCAGACACGTGCTGTAGCACCTGCAGGTATATCCCAGTCAACTACCGTACACTCTATTTCCCTGCCAGTGTCTCCCTGCATTGTATAGACAGCCAGAGGCATAGTCCGCTTATGTAATACACTAATCTCAATTTTTTTTACTGCTTTCATATTTCACCTCAACAATCTTGTATCCATATGGTTGATTTATAATATTATGATCTACACTGGGCCAATTGCGATCCATACTAATATTGTTTCTGTTGTGTTCGTCCTTGTCACGTAAGCGTCAAAACCATCATTTGAATTATTTGAAGCGCCAGTTCCTAAAACATCAGTGCCGGGAACGGATGTTACCGGAGTAACCACAACACATGGCTGCCCTGCGAAGGCCCTCGGAAATTGCACATGCTTCATTGTCGGGGTATTTGCGACTGGTTTAATACTGACACGGCCGTATTGAATTGATATCCCTTTTAAAGTGGAATCAAATTCACCATTGAACATTTCCTTCAATGCTTTTACCTTTGTTCTTCCAGTCTTCGGATTACCTGTAGTTGGAGCCGTTTCAATGAGCAGATCATCTGTATCATTTATGGTCGTTAAAAGAGGGAACGATTTTATAAGCACACCATCAACTTCCGTCGTTGCATCAAGTCCTGTCATATTTTATACCCCCTGATCCACTAAAAAATTATCGCTTATAAATCTTTCTATGTCGTTAACTTTTGCTTTTATCTCGTCATCTACCAAGACAAAATTTCCTTTGTTGTTTTGGCTTATAAGCCTCCCTCTATCGTCGACCTCTGAAAAAGTAAAAGCAACTCTAATTCCTTCACCGGTTGTAAGTTTTGTGAAACTCGTTAATTTCTTCATCCTGCATATCCTCCAAACCTTCGTAATATTCTTTCACCATAGTAACCGCTTGCGCTTCGTAATCAATCTCTTCTGCATTATACGGTACTAACTCATCATCTGAAAATAGTTCCAGTCTTTCAAGTTCAAAACCCAATTGCTTTATTTTGATTTCCCAGGAAAACTTAACATTGGGGGTTCCTTTTACCACAAAATAGGACAATGTTTTGCTTTCTACCCATATATCCCCCTGATCTTCTTTCTGAAGAAATACTTGATAACATGCCTCTGTATTAACGGTTTCGGAAAAAACATCATCCAAAAAGATATAACACTCACCCATATTATCTGTACGCCCCTCTCCTATGTCGCCAAACATGGGAGCTGGCATTTCATAGCAGTACAATTTCACGTCACCATAATTTCGGGTCCCCGCAATTCTGCTTTTAGTCCCGCTGCATGAAAGTGAACCTGTCGAATATATATTATTTGTTAAAGAAACTAATGTCTTACCAGTGGATGCATTAATTGTTGCTATATAACCATAGTCAAGCATTGTGCCTACTCTTGCATAAGCCTTTTGTGTAAAGTCATTGGTACCGCCTTCATCATTGTAAACAAATACTGAGCCTTGTGCTATTTCACAAGATGTAGATTTTCCACCGGAAGTATATGTTTCTTTTATCACAGGATAATTTGTACGCCCTTTGTTATTGTATCCAACCAACAAATTATCGTTATAGTTCAATCCCAGATTATCCATTTGAGCTATTTCGGCACCAGATGCATTTAAAATTTTCAACAAACCATTTTTATTGTCATTACCGCCTAATTTTATAGTCCCGCCATGCAGCCAGTCAAAATTTAATCCTATTGCTGTAATGGTGTTAAAAAGAGCATTTCCGTTTTTGTCAACGGCCCACGTAGCACCTCCATCAAGAGAGGCGATTATTCCGTTGCTTGTCCAGTAACACGTGTAACTAGATTCTTCTATGGTAGGCTTATCGTGCATGTAATAAATGATACTCCCATCTTCCTGTTCTACAGGGGTGAGATACATGCCATATCCTTGACTTATTAGTTTTGTGATTTGCTGCAATACTGACTCGTAATTACCCAACTGTTTAATACTGTCCTTTTTGGCATTTACATACGCCTTTGCCGCTTCACTGGTATATTTGCTACTATTCCTAATTGTATCATTTGCGCTGTTTGATAAAGACGTATATCCAAATACATTAAACACAACGTCAGTAATAACCGTCATATATGTATTCCTTTTATCTCCTCTTGTAGATGTGATATAGGCCAGATCCATAAATTCAATTGTTGGGTCTGCCGTATGATCGCCAGAAAATTTTCTGAATCTGACACCGATCAGCTCGTTAGCGAGCCATGACACCACCTTTTTCTCTTCTCCCGTGATAAGTGGATTAGAAATTGATAGCACATATCCCTCGTTTCCTTCCATTATCTCATTGCTATTCTCGCTATTCTCATCTACAACAGTTTTTATGCCTGTTATTATGATGTCATCTGTTCCTACTTTCATATTGCTGAAAAAGTTTTTTAAGTCATGTGCCTTATTCTTTTTCCCCCATACACTTAATATCTGTTTTCCGTTTGTGTCCAGGATAAACTTACGATCAGCACTCATTATTGGTGCTGTATATTTGCCAAAGTTATATGTTTGTATCTTAAGGAATCCATCCACATCAAATCTGGCATTCCCACAGGCTATCATAGCGATATAGCCTAAAATCTGGCGCTCAGTCATACCCTCAGGCTTAGTTTTCACTACAAAATCGTCATGCAGAAATGTACTGGAACCCATCATGAATCCTTTGCGTTCACAGATGTCTCTATACATTTCTCCTATTGTGGCAGGGAACTTAAGTTTAGTTGCATAATCCTTATCCGCCTTATACATATCATCAACGGCTTCTACAATAATCGTACTCCCATAAGATTCGGGGGTAATTACGGTGTATGTGCCCTTGTTTACCGATTCTATGGTACCCGAAAGCTGTAATTTCAAGGTTAAATGTATTTCAGCCATAAGGAAATCATAGTCTGCGAACTGTTCCTTATCATTTATGATTTCGAGCTGTATACTCTTTGCTATTGCCGCACCAAGAGGAAGAGTGTTCATTCCGGCAGAATCAGTTATTGAATTATTTGACAATGCAAAATCTTTCGGACCTAAATTAATAGTCCTACCGTCGGTAAATAGAATATCGGCATATTGCAAAAAATCTCTGCGAATTTTCATTACTTCTCTAAATTCATTGCTTACATTGATCACTCTGGATTCACACTCCTGAAATTAATTTGTAACCCTTCCCAAATTTCAAATCCTTCTTCAAGGGTTTGCGCATCCATATTAAAATTAGAACAGTAAAATTCGCCATCCTGCCAGCGGCCCGGGATGCGCGGATTTGGATAGTGAAGTAATACGCTGCTTCTTCCAATACACTGGTTAAGGATATTTGCTATCTCCTCCCACCTAAGGTAATCCCAGACTATATCATAACCCCCAATCGTAAACATAGGAGTATTGTGCATAACGCCATCCTGCGATCTGTCACTGTCTTCTGTTGATGTGGTTGCAAAGACTGGACTATATGTAGATGGGGCAGCGATTGCCACCCCATTTATTTTGAATTGTTCCATGTTTGTCCTCCTATACTAAATCAAATGGATTGACGCCGGATTGGGTCCGTCTCATTTTTGCTTCATCAATAACGAGTTCAAATAATGTCCTGCGCTGCACATCAGCTTTTACATTATAGGTTCTTGCGCCTGCATTTCCTCCCATTTCCCTGTATGCTTCTTTAAATGCTTTCTTCATGGTGGAAAGGGGAGAGACAACTTCTGCCTCTTTGTTGTTATCTCCCAAAATAGCGGCAAATTCACCAGCACGCCTTGGAACAACTGTGCCGCTTGCCAAACGCGGCATAGTGTAGCTTCTGGGACGGTAGGAATAACTACTAAAGCTTAATCCCGACCCAATACCGGTTATGGAGCTAAAACTATACCTGATGCTGTTTATGATGCTGGATATCCTACTTGCTAAACTCAACGCTGCAGAAACAATCTGTTGGAACGGTCTGGTCACGATGCCAACAAGACTTGAAAATGTACTTTTGAATGATTGGGTGATCATTTTAAGCGGTGATATTGCTCCACTCTGCATATTCTTCGCCCCATTTGTTACACTTTCTTTTATAGACTTCCATTTGGAATTTGTTTCGCTTAAAGCTTGCTTCCACTGCTCCGCAATGCCACTCTTCAGCTCTGTGATTTTGCTTTTAGACTCTTTCGCAAGCGAGGAAGCCGATTCGGAAACCGAAGCTTTTATACTCTGCCATTTGCTTGCCGTATTATCCATTAATTCATTCCATTTCGTTGACGCAGACTCTTTTAAATTGCTTATCTTTTCCACGGCACCTGATTTCATACTTGACGCAATGCTTACGACTTTTTCCTTCGCCGCAGTCATTTTGTTCTGGGCAGACGTCTTTATCACCTCAAACGCTTCTCCTATATTTTTCTTTAACGTATCTATCTGCTTTATTGTTCCTTCTTTTAATTCCGTAGATTTCTGTACCACCCAGTCTTTTGCCGCTGTGAATTTAGGGGCTACAGATGAACTCCACCAGTTAGGAAGGTCTTCGGTAAAGAACTTCTTTACTTTATCCCAGTTACATATAACAGCAATAAGAGCCGCGATAGCAGCCACTATAATGATTCCCCAAGGGCCTGTTGTTGCCAATGCGCCACCAATCGCTTTTATTCCATTTCCGAGTATGGTTGAAACTGTTCCGAGTCCACCAGTAATAGCGCCCATTACTTTTCCGCCTGTAGCAAACACTCCCCCCATTCCTTCACTACCACTCAAAAATCTTGTTAATAGAGTAATCGCTCCTCCGAGTTTTCCAGTGGCCTGCGTGCCGCCTAGTGCGTAAGAAATATCTCCAATAAACCCTAGAATCTTTGCACCAATATTTACCGCAGCCAATATTCCGGCCACGACGGCTATAATCTTTCCTGGTGCGGTTTCTAATATTCCTGAAAGGAATCCACCAAATCCTTCAACCAGCACTGATTTTACAAGTTGCCATATGCGTTCAAACACACCCTTCCAATCAATCGCAGCCAGCATGTCACCGACATTTCTGCCAAATTCTTCCCAATTCGTTTCCTGTACTGCTGTAATAAGGGTATCCAAAATTCCTTTTGCCGCATCGCTAAATGTAGCACCAACATCTGCCCAGTTCACTGTACGGAAAAAATTATTCAGACTTGCGGCAATCTTCTTTCCGACTTCTATCCACCTAATTTCCCCGATAAAGTTATGCAGCATGTTAAGCGCTCTAGTCAATGAAGAACCCATAAGTGCGCCAAACGTACCGAAGTCAATGTTGTGTATCATATTCATCAGGCAAGAGCCTATCTGACTTCCTATTTTTCCCCAATCCACGCCTGTGACAAACGTGTATAGGCTATTTAAAACACCCTGTAAGCCAATTCCCAATGCAGTGCCGAGCAATGGAAGGTCAACGCTTTCAGAAAGCCCCATAATGCAGTCTGCAAGTGCCTGTCCGATTTTATGCCAGTCTGCTGTTGTGACAAATCCGTACAGCATCTTGACTACAGTCATAAAACCGGCCCCAATCATAAGTCCAAATTTCTTCCAGTCGACTGTATCAAAAAGTCCGTTGATTCCCTTCGCAAATGCCTTGCCGCATTCCTCCCAATCTATTTTGGTAAACAGCAGATACAAAGTATTTACAAGTGTGTTGATACCAGTTCCGAACATTTTGCCTATTGCGTACCAGTCAATTGTTTTCACAAGGCTATTAAAAAGGTCGCAAAATTTATTGATGAAGTTCGTGATGACTCCACCGCAGTTTTTCCAGTCAATAAAATCAGTTATCTTCTTAACCGCACCGTTGATTTTTTCTCCAAGGATACGCCCTATCTCCTCAAAATCACCTGATTTGATAAGGTCTTTCAATCGTTTTACAAAATCCTGGATCGCATTATCTATCGGCACTGTTTCAAACATGTCCTCTGGCTTTAGCCCAGTATCGGGTGTACTGATCCCGCTGTCATTACCGCTGTTTTTAGATGTATCAGTGATCTTCTTTTGGATTTTGTTTATCTCGTCAATGGGTGAGAGATAGCCTTCCGCCTCGTCCGCTGCGTCTTTCAGCGCATCAGACTGATCATTAATAGAATTTGTAGCCTTATCCGCGTTCTTTGCCGTCTCTCCGTAAGTCTCGGCGAAGTCCTGCTGTACTGCCTTTGCCCTTGTGAAACTGTTTTTTCCGGTAAGCGCCGCAATAAACATTCCAACGTATGTTATAGCCTGTGACAAGAGATTGATAAATTTTGTCAATATAGGAGCAACTGCGCTTATAAGTGGTGCAAATGCCGTAGCAACGCTGTTTTTAAGGCGTGTTAATGCAGACAACAGCATGGACAGACTCTGATTTGCTTCATCAGAATACTGCGATAAGTTTACAAGCCCTTCTTTTATTGCTGTAGTAATTCCAAACAATATCTTAAAGACCGTACTATACATGATAGACATTCCCAGCATCCTGCCCATGCCGAATTTATTTGATTCTTTGTTCGTCCTATGTAATATACTTGCAAGCTTCTTAAATCCAGTAGAAACACCATTAACAGCGCCGCGCACGCCGCGCAGCATAAGAGATTTACTAAGAGTAAACGCATGGAACGTCAGCTTATTTACGCGTTTCGCCAATCCGCCAAGTGCTACCGCCAAAGTTTTTCCAGTCTTTGTTGAACGCTTCTGCGCATTGCTGGTATCATTAAGACTTTTCTTATACTCCTTTTCAGCCGCTCTTGCTTTTTGAAGGCTTTGATATACGCTGTCGTATTCTTTGTCTCCAAGCCCTAGCCCCTGGCCTGATAGTCGTTTCAACTCCAGTTCGTAATATCTGGTTTCCTCTGTTAGGTTTCTAGTCTTGGCTCTGAGGGATTCCAATTCAGTCTCCATGCTGTCCAGTTTACCGCCGTAAGCCATATCATTAAGATTCTTCTTATACTCCCTAATCTGTCCATTTATGTTCTGCAACTCAATATATACGTCCTGATACTCGTCACTGTTATCGAAATATTTTCCAGCTTTTTCAAGTTCTTTCAGTTGCCGTTTATAATCCTCCGCTTTTGCTTTTAGGTTGTCTATTGCGCTGGATGCTTTATTTGCATAGTTTTCTATATACTCTATAGCCTTAGGATCATATCCGCCTTTTCCAGACCATTCTATACTTTTGGGGAGTTCACCTTCTTTGATATCGTCAGCACGGTCTATATGGATATCGTTTAAATCTTCTGCCTGCTTTTTTGCCTTTTTTTCCGCGTTTTCTAACTCTTTTATTCCATTAGTAGCCTCTTTTGCACTGCCGCCGGCACTTTTAAACCCTTCTGACATGGATGCAGAGAGCGCGTCTATTGATGCGCGCAGCTTGTCACATGACAGTACCAGGCTTTTGAGTATGTCCTTTATATTATCTGCCCCAGCTTTTACGCCATCTGTATCAATCGACGAATCAATGATAATGGAACCATCTTCCAATCCTGTCACCCCCCCCCTGCTATCCAAGCATTTTATTCAGCTTGTCCCGTTCTTCCTGCTCTTCCTTTGAGAACCGTTTGTCCAGATCACATAATTTACGGTTTTCGTTATAAAATTTCTTCTCCCATTTTTCCATCTTAGACTTGCTGTTTTTTTTCTGTCGGATATTTATTACCTGTAAAAATGTACCGTCTGGTATTTCCATAAAATACCCCAGGAACGTCCACCAGTGCATATATTTCATTGCCCTTACGTCATGCCCGATCATTTTATTTACAGATGGAAATATCAAAGGAGCGTCTTGTTCCCAGTCCATAATGCGCGGTTTAGGCTTGTTATCCCCTTCAGTTCCCGCGTCGATAAATTCCACGCCTTTTTGTATAGCTTCTGTAACCTCTTCTTGTGACAGCGGTTTCCCATTGGACAGAACATATATTGTCCCCATATTTTCAACAATTTCAATGTCGGTATAGAGTATGTCAATCATTGTCAGAATCTTGTCTGTGTCATTTAACTCAGGGTCATTAAAAGCTCTAAGAATATCAACGATTTCACGAAAATCCGTGCGTATCTTATGCTCTTTGCCACAAACGATTAAAGATTTTGGAAGTTCCCATACATCCATTAGTTATGGTACTTCCTTGTGTATTTATTTACCTTTGTATTGGCCCTGTTCACCCTGATTTTGCTCTCTTTTTCGACCAGACTTGCGATTTTGTCTAACACCTCAAAAGCAAATACATTTCCGTTAGCCAGCATAGATAAAGGTGCGACTCTGCTGAATAAAGATGTGCTTGTGTCCTCATTCAGCAGATATGACATTTTCTCCACAATACCTTTATCCGCGTCCACAATGAATTTTTCTGCATCCTCTCCTTCTTTCAGATCGAGGCTGTTAAAATATTCAACCACGTCATTGTACCGGCTTAGTATACCGGTATCAGACGGGTTCCAGAAGAATTCACCCATAGGGCGCCTATGTTCGTCTTTGATAACATATTTCTTTGCACCGGTGTTAATAATCAGTTCTTCTTCATTTCTATTCGCTATCTGCGAATTTGGTTTCACTAATTTATTGCTCATACTCTAACTCCTTTTCTGGGCTAATTAAAAGTTCGTTATTACTCAGCGATTCAAAATATGCTTTTTTAACTGCATTCAGTAGCGTTCATGCTTCATTACTGGACCCTGCTGTAAATCTCTTAGTGCTTAAATCAAATTTACCTTCCACACGATTTCCGGCATTATATACAGTGAATGGGATCTGCACTCCTGTTGTATCACCGCCTACAGAATCAGGGATTACATACACATCTTCACGCCACGCCTTAAGGACTGAACCGTCAGCCTTCAGCAGTACATCTACCTGTGAGGTCTTACATGCATCCCCCTTCTTCCTGTTCATTGCTATATCCATGATTTTTTCTGATAAATTATCATCGTATGAGTAATAATAGGGCGAAACCTCTGAACTTACCTCATATCCAGAATGCTGTACGCTCTGGCTTCCTAATATATTTTTTTTCGTTTCGACTTCTGGGTTAAGCTCCTCGTTAAATTCTTCCAGATCATCCCCCAACCTAACATAAGTGCTCGCTGCATAAGTTGTGTCAAAAGCAGCATCAATAAAGTGTGCAAGGTACTGTCTTTCAGCTTTCATATTGTCATTCTCCTTTACTCAAAATAATTATTTTCGTATTGCACGGTTATATAAACAACCCAGTCGCAGATGCCATCATCATAATTGTTTGCATTGTATGATGGTGTAGTGCGACGGATTGAATTTATCTTGCGGCCCCCTATTTCTGGGTACCTATCCATCTTATAATTCTGTCTGGATACAGTTATCTCTTGCCGTTCTAACCATTCTCCCAGTTTATCAAGCTTCTCTTTTACATTTATCCGCAAATGCTCAGATGTTGATGCGGTACGATAAAGCACATAAAACGGATATTGGCAGGTTTGCCGTACCTCACCAACGATTGTCTTTTTTTCTCTCTCTATTACCGCTCCGGATACCGGATACCATGCCACTCCCGAATCATCACTGATAAATGAAAAAACAACCTCTTCCTCTTCTGTCCATCCAGGGAACCGGTTTATCAGCTCATCTATGGCCTTTGTCATCACTGCCGAGCCGCCAGTGTCATATTTTATACCTGCCATACTCTTACTCCTTTATGACGTTCTGCGCCTGCGCAATCCAGCTCTTAAGGTCTTTCTTTTTTGCTGGGATGAACCATTCTTTCTGCACATCAGGATTATGTGATTTGCTATTCTTAAAATCCAACTCACGCTCTGTCGCCTTAAGTTTTGTCCCCTTTTTATATCTCAAGCCAACTCCAGGTATATTCATAGGACCTTTTCCGGTTTTTGCATCAACCATGACTTTTCCCATATATAGATATCGGCCTTCCGGTCCTGCACCAGCATAGACGGTTCCTGTACCTTGGACAGCGGCACTTTTTGCAACAGTGCGTTGTATAAAGTCCCCGGTAACTTTTGGCATAAAAGGTATCATACTTTGCATTATGGCACCATCAAGCGCGTACTGTGCACGGCGCATAGCTTTTTCAGCTCCGCCCATGTCAAGTTTGATCTTGACGCCCATTTCCTCTATAGAGAACCCCTTGAAATGCTTTCGTGCCATCTACTCACCACCGATCTCGAAGTGTGGGATAAGGCTGTATTTCCCCACAGTGTTAATTTTAAACACATTATCATATTTAGATTTCATATAGGATAACAGGCCATTCGTATAAATGCTTTCATCCTCAACAATCACTTTCTCAGCGTATTCGCCATCAATAAAGAAGTCACATCCCTCGTTGAATGTGATTGAGGTTGCTTTTTCCTCATCTGACTGCGTATTCCACTCTTTCGGCAGCATGTACGGTTTTCCGACCACCAGTACCTTTCCGCCTACAGATATATACTGGATATGCAGGTTAGCCTTATTCGCTTCTGCCAGCCCCGTTCTAGCCGTGACAGCGCCCTTATCTACAATCAGATTTACACCGTCAATAACTGTCGGGAACCAAACAAAGCCTTTCTTTTCACTGCCGCTGCGATTAAACACTGTAACTGTGCTATCGTACATGGGAACCACCTCACATCACATCAGCTTTTGAAAATGCTACGAATATTTTTGGAAGCTGAGCGGCCATCCAGTCAACCATCTCTTCATTCTTCGCCCATCCTTCTTTACATATGAAAGTATTTTCAGAAAGCCCGCTTTCTTCAATAAAGGCATGGATGATTTCATGTCGAGCTACTTTCTTTTCGTAAACCTCAAGATTCTTGACTGAATTTAATTCTGGTTCATGGACACAAATCACAAGTTCTTTACTGGTTTTGTCACAGTACCCATCCATTTCTTTTAATCCTTCATCCTCATCTCTCTTACGGAAAAATAGACTATATTTTGTCCCTAAAACATTGATTTTACAATCCTGCATATAATAGCAACTCTCCTTTATTATCTTTAACGCCGGTAAGGTATTCCCTTACTGTGTCGTACTCTAACTTCCTGCGCGATTTCACATCTTTTACCGCTGTAGTTATGGTACTGGTTGTTGTACCCTGTCCCACAGCATAATGTACAGACTCGCTCCCAGATGACACGGCGGTTATCTGCTTTCCCATCACCGTTCCGTCCTCTTTATGGATAACACCAGTTGATTCGTCTGCTTTCCTGTCTTCCATTTCTATCCGATAAAACAATTCAGCCAGGGCGCATACTGCTTTCTGTACCCTGGCTGCCGCTCTTTCATTAGTCGGAAGTCCATCTATCAACCGGTTGAATGTAAAAATGTCAATCTCATCACAAGACCGTTGGCAAAATTTTTCAAAGGCCTCTTCTGGGATTGCGTCTCCAAAATAGCGTGTTGTGTAAAATTCGTATGTGGTATACATAACGTCACCTCTTATCCATTGGACTTAATCATACCCATGCGGATGTTCTTCTCCTTGTAAGCCAAAGACCAGTTTGTCTTTGTCCCGAGTTCTACATTGGTTGGGGACTCCTTTTTAATTCTTGTTGCGGCAATAGAAAATCCATTTGGATGCATGACATACCCCTGCTTCGTATACAGTTTGCGGATGCCCGCTTTTGTCTCTGGGTCGTAGTCTGCGTAGTATGGGTCTTCATAGTTGGTCTTATCACAGGTAAGTATAGAGCCGGAGCCAATCATATAAGTCTTATATACCGGCGCGGAACCAGAAGTATCTACTGTAAACCGATCAGACACTACCGGGATGAAGCCTCCGATCGTCGGCATTTCCACATCACCAGCCAGAGCATTCGGCACAGTATATTTGTTGTAATCCACAAGCCCCATAGCCTTGTATCTGGCATACATATAAGAGTGCAGGAACAAAAGTCCCATATTCTCTGCAGAATCCCCGATTGCTTTCTGCTGTGCGTAAATAAGCGTAGTCTCATCTACTTTATTTGCCTCCGCAGGGTCCCCTTCTACAGCCGAGATATCTGTGATATGATTCGCCATCCCGTCAAGGCTTAACACAGCATCCACAATAGACATCAGGTCTTTAGCTCTCACCTGACGATAGTATCCGGACACACTGTTCGCGACATGTGTCATAGGGTCCGCTCCAGTCAGTTCTTTTGTAAAATCCTGCGCCTTCCATGCTTTCATCCTCTGGATCAACATACAGGTCTGTTTGCTTCCAGTAATCTCGGACGGGGTGTTGTCCGTTTCTCCATCATTGTTCAGCGCCGGGTCCTCTTCGGCATCAATCGGCACATAGAAAGGCAGTGTTGCCACATTTCCCTTGTCACCGATCAAATCCATAATCGTATTATCCTGTACCAAAATACCGGATGCTAAAATTCTGTCATTCCATGTAGGCTGTTCTGCCATATATTCGGAGAATACCTCCGGGTCAAATACAAAACCTCCAAATGTTCCAGTCATTGCCATAACTTATTTCCTCCTATTTTCATTTTCTCATTGCTTCGTACAGTTCCGGGTCACTCTGTTTCAATTTAGTACGTTCGTCTAGGGACAGCTTCCTGAAATCATCTTTTGTCATGCCGCCATTTCCAGTACCGGTGAACTTAGTAGTGAATTTTGCCTTATTCTGTTCAGCCTTCTGCTGTCCCTCATCCACGACAATATTCGGGATCTGGTTCCCGTCTTTGTCTGTGATAAGTCCTTTGAAGATATCTTCAATAGATTTTCCTTTTGCGGTATCCTTGTCCAGTTCTTCCATGAGTTTCTCCCTGATACTGTCTGCGGTCAGGGAGTTCACGAATTTCTTGTCTCCCATGAATGTGTCTACTGTCTTCTCCAATGCCCTGCGTGACTCTTCGGCAGCACGCTCTTCCTTCTCTTTCTGCAAGTCTGCTGTTAGGGTTTTAACCTGGTTTTGCAAGTCTTCCACATCCACCTTCTCAAAATCTTCAAGTTTTCCCTGCACGTCCTCAAGAGACTGTTTGTATTCGTCCCTTTTGGCTGCCGCCTTCTCGAATTCAGCCTTTGTCCGGTAATTTTCTTTCCATGCCTTGTCGAATCCATCCTTCTTGCCTTCCGGGATCTCAATTCCGAACTCTTTCATGATTTCATAAATGTTTTTTATTTTCCTTGCCTCCTGAAATGATTTTATTGACCGCTCTTTCTGCGGTTGGATTCTGCCGGATTGACCCCCGGCCAGGTAACACGTGTGAGGGGAATCGAACCCCCTTGTATGTTCCCCGAGAACCACACGCACCTCTTATGTAGATTTGTTATTGTATCTATCCGCAGCCGCTCTGACCTTCATCTCATCTGAATGCCCCCACTTTGCCGTATGCAGCCTTTCATGCAAAGGTTTCATATTATGCATATCACAAAAATTCTTATATTTCGCATTCTGTCTTTTAAGGGTGGCAGCTATGTGATCATATTCCTGCTGTAACTCATACTTCAACTTTTCATCCCCCGTGCTCTCAATTGCTGTTCGCAAACCAAGCAACTCTTGTTTTGTTTTACGGATATTACGTTCCATTTCTCTCATGTGCTTGTTAATATCCTCAATCTTCTTGTTCGCTTCGGAATCAATGTCACCATATGGATTATGAATGCCGTCTCCAGGTCCGAAAGAATGGCGGCAATTTGCACCGCACAATCCAGTTACGGAACCGTATCCTGTTGAAGTGCGAAAATCAGGAAACCTTTTATCCTGACCAGTACGGCTAAAAAATTTCCCCTGCCACCAATAATGATTACCTGGGTTTTCCCCGCCATCTCCAGTACGTGCCCCATAATGTGCGCTTGTGAGTATAATGTCCCACTCCATTTCCTCCATGCGCGCAATCTGTATATCTCCTGTGGCCTGCGCCACACCTGTTCTTACTGCCCTTGCAACTGCTGTCTCTATGTAGTCCTCATGACCGGATGGATACACAATTTTCACGCCAGTTTTCGACACATTATCAACTGCTTCTCTCACCGCTCCCGATAACGGTTGTACATTTCGAGTGACCTTCTCATACGCCATATCACATTCCTCAATAAACGTCTGCTGTGCGGCATTGACGGTTGTCCGTGTAAGGTTCCGCAGTTCCCCATTAGTAGCTTCATAATTTCTTTGCATAAGCCTAATCAGGTGTGGCGCTTGTTTTAGTGGCGTAGGGGACAGTCCAGCAGCTTTATACACTTCATTGTCATACTCAATAGCTTTTATCCCTGCCTCTTCCATCCTGTTTTTGACCTCATTATATTGGATTCTGAGATGGCTTGATATCTCCTTCTGGATATCCTCTAGCAGGTATCCTGACTCCTGAATTGTTTCTATCTGCCATCTATCAATTGGAGTGAAAAGATAATCCTCTCTCCTCTCCAGTCTCCTGACCATACGAGAGATGATAAGGGTTATAATCTTCTGGTGTAATTTACTGGCATTCTCTTCTGCCCCTTCTGTTATCTGCCTTAAATAATCCGGTGACAGCATAAGCTACTCTTCCTTTCCAAATAACGTCGGTTCATCCGGCTGTGCCTCTGCTGTGAGGGCTTTTGCTTCTTCCTCTGTCATGTTTTCAAACTTCACAAAATACTTCCATGCCGGGATTTTCCCATTTACCACATACTTCCACCAGTTTGCCTTGTCCTCTTCGTAGCTGTATATGATATCCCCGAAGCCGTATTCCACCTCATACTGCCCGGAGGGTGCCAGGCCATACAGCTCCGCCATGATCTGCAATGCATATATCAGGCCGTCCATACAGTTTTCCAGCTTGTCCCGGCAGTCCTTTATAAATTGTATTGTCCTTTGCTGGTCAGCCTCAATTTGTGTTGCCGTTACCATCCCAGTTTTTTCGTCAAATACGAAGTAACCGTTGCTGTAACCGCACTTATAAGCAATAAACGACAAGTACATGTTGATTCCCACTTTTCTTGTTTCCGTATTTAATTGTGGGTTTATTTCCTGATAGAATTCGTTTGCACTACTCCCGAACACATTTCTCACAAATTTAGGAAACCTCATGTCTTGTTTACTTCCTATTTTTATTCCACTTTTTTGTGTCAATCTATCATCCAGCAGGGTTATTTTTTGGCTGATGTCAATTTCATACGCATTCCTGCTATATGCTATATCCAGGTCCTTTAGTTCCTCAATCGCAGTGGAGAATATAGGTAGTCCCAGTATGCTGCTACTATCTACATTATTTGCGTCAGGTGTACTGAACACTCCAAATAGAGGGCTATCAAGCCTCTCATTATTTCCCTTGGTGATATATGCATCTGGCAACAAATTCGACCAGCGTGTCTTTTCCAGGTCTATCTTCTCTCCAATTTCATCTTGACTATCAGACACATATGCCCTATTAGATATGGCATACACATAGTCAGATTCAAATCTGTGATACTCCAACCTGGTATAATACCTATTACCATTCTGGTAGCCATCTTTGAATATAATCCCATTGATATTACCGTTATCGTCCGTGGATGTGATGATGAAATCAGCCGGGGCAAATACATCCACACCGCTGCCATTAGGCTTGAGAATCGCTGTGCCATGCGCCAGCCCCATCTCTACCCACTTACGTAGGTTGAAATAGCATTTGTCTATCTGGCCCTGCAAATATTCCCCCATTGGCGATCCGCTAACAGAAATGGAGACTGCAAGCGTTATTAGTCTGGCAGTCTCCTCACATATCGTTTTAGCAAAATTAATTGTCCGAACATTGTCCTCTTCATTTACCCACGCCGGATGACCTCTGTATATCATCACACACTTATTGATAAGAGCGTCCATCTGTGGGGACGTTACCGGGCTGACATTAAACTCTCTTTCTGCTTCATTCTTAAACAACATTCCCCACCACCTTTTTATCGTTGATATAATTCCCATTACGCTGAATTCCCCCTCCGATTGAAGAAGTCCTCATACGCATAGCGTAATGCCGCTATTATATGGTCTTCTTGTCCCTCTGGATATCCGCTCATGACATTGCCGTCCTTATCTCTGGCATACTCATATTTGGTAATTTCGTTGTAGGCATTTGGTGTCCTGCGCCTGTCTATCACGATCGTCTTGCCTTGCAGCCACTTAAACCCGTACTCTACGCTTCCAGGGCCTTTGATAGCTGCTCTTGCCAGAATACCCATATCCCTGTAGTCATTCACGGATTTGTTCTCGTTGCTGTCACAAGTAATCAGATAGTCATCATACCCATGTTTGATTATCCACTCTGCCGTTTTCTTATTCGGCGTTTTGTTTACATAATTCTCACAAATCAGATATATCTTTTCATGATGGCTGTCGTAATACGACCGGATAAACGCATACTTATCCGGGTACCATCCCCAGTCAACACCCTGATATATCCTATCCATGCGGCTAATTTCATCATCTGTGATTTCTCTGATTTCAAGGTATTCAAATACGTTCCCGCCAGAACCGTTAGCCACACCGTCATACTCATTCTCATATGCTTCTGGATTAACTTCTCGCAAATGCTCCGCATCATCGATAAACTTCCTACCCAACCACTCCGCCGGCACATCCTTATACGTGCTCCTGTACACCACAGCATCTGGATTCTCTCTCTCTGTCTCCGCTACATATTCATTTGCCCAGTTATTTTTACTCTTAGGCGGATTGAATGATTTAAACTTATATGCAACATCTCCACCGCGGATAGCAGACTGTTCGATGCTACGGATCTCTTCCGGCCCGGCGAACTGGTCAAGCTCCTCAAACCACACTATCCCGATATAACCAAATTCCGGTTTGATTGATTTTATTTTCAGCGGGTCATCCGCACCACGGAAATATATTTTCTGTCCAGTAGGTTTGTATATAATCTCTAGCGGAGACAACTTATATATAAACTCATCCTCTAGTCCCATCTTCTGTATTGCCCATTTCATCTGTGCATAGACTGAGTCCTTCAAGGTATTTCCTACCTTTCGCAGAATAAGGGCGTGCATATCACTGTTATTTTTTATCAATTCTCCGACTATACACGACACTGACGAAGATTTCGTGGAACCTCTACCACCGGGGAAATCATATTCAGTATGTTTTCTATTCCTTATATCACGGATAATTGGGTGAAAACCGTCTGCAATGATATCTAAGTCCATATGCCATATACCGGCATTACGGGCTGCTTCTGCAATACGCTGTCTCTCTTCTTCCTCTTCCTTGATTTTTAAAGCTTTTTCTAAATCATTCGCAGCTTTTAATCTTTCTGTGAGGGCAGCGTCAAGTTCAAATTGGTCTTTTTCTTCCCCACGAACAACACGGGAACGAAATTCTTGTATTTCTTTCAGGCTGCATATCCGCTGTGAATCAATTTCCTGCTGTCTGCTGGCTATATATGCCTTTATGCCCTCGTTTGCCATCAGCCTTCCCACTCGTTTATTCAGGCCCTTTTCTGCATATCCGGCATCTCTCGCCGCCTTTGTCATATTGCCGCCATTTTCTATGTAATTATCGGCGAACGCCTTATATTGCGGTTTTAACTTTCCTATAAGCTCGTCTTGCATTAAGTTTTCACCGCCTTATATATGTCGTTCAGGCATTGTATAGCCTCTATGCCAGATGTAGACGAAAGTATCGTCATCTGCTCATCTTTTAATTTCCCTGTTTTCTTACGGTGTGATACTGGGGTGGTAAGGCGGAATATTGTTATCATACGTTGCTGATCTTGAGCATAGAACTGTCGCGTATCTATGCTTACTACTAATCCTTCTTTTAGTATAGCTGTCTGTAGCTTTTTCATTATGCTTCGTGCATTCACCTTATCCCCTCCTCTATTTTATTGCATTAAAAAGAGACGGTCCTAAACCGCCTCCTAATCAATCACTTATATACACCCATGTAATCCAGCTCTTTTGTCAGCCGATATATGGTCTCTTCCAATATAGATACAATCCTGTTTGATACCTTTTTCTCTGTCACATGCGAAAAGCCATTCCTTCTGCAGTCATCCATTCCATTTTGATAAGCGTCATGGACTTCTGATATGTAGTATATCTCTCCTTTGTAGGATTCCAGATATTTTGATTCCTGAGATATTTCTTTCCGCAGTGCATGGTATCTACTCAGTATCTCCTTTTCGTCGTTACGCTCCCCAGCTATAAACTGTCTTGCATCAGCCTGTAGCCACCTCATTTTTCTTTCATAGAGCTTTGCTCTTGCAATAATTTGTTCCGGTGTAAATTTTCTTAAATCTTGCATATTATCACCTCCCTCATATAAATGGTACCGCTGATTGGAAGGCCTTGCAATATATAACAGATAATTACCAGTATTTTACTAATTTGCAAATAAAAACAATGCCTATGGTTCTAAATACAAGCCGCCGCTCTAACCCCTGAGCTATATGCCTATAATAAAAGCGCCCAGCCAGTTATCTGACCAGACGCTCTCAGTATTAATTTAATTTACTAATCGCCATTTTCTCTTCTCGCAAATAAATATCCGCTCAATGTAAACAGCAATGTTTTTACTATTTCAACAATTGAGTTCGTTATCTCCGAAAGTTCTCCTTTTATAGTGACGCTACAAACTACATCAACTAAAAATATCAATCCGAGAAATACTAAACATCCAACAATTAATCTAAAAGCCGAAAAATAGCGTTTTTCTTTTCGCTCTTTATCCTTTTCCTCTGTATCTAATCTGTGCAATTTCAGATTATCTTCAACTGTGACTGCATCATCTAATGGTTCATCAATTTCTTCATTGGGTTTTCCGTATAAAAAATCTTCATCTTTCATGAAACAAATGGGTCCTCTTCCATTATATCACAATTCGATAAATAACTATCTCGACGTTTAGCGGCTTTATACCAAGCCGTCCCTTCTCGGTGGGTCATCTCAGATAACGGAATACCATCATACTTTTTATACTTATCCCATATTTCATTGATTGCTTTTTTAAAATAACTTGATGAATCTTCATTGATCAGATAAATTGTACCATCTGCTTCAGCATGATAACCTTTTATAGCATTTCCTTTGTACTTTTTAAATTCATCATACAAAGATCTAACTACCGGTCCATATTTCCATACTTCAAATGGCTCAGAAAATAGTGGCTTCTTTGTATCCTGGTAATATTTCTTATACACAAGATACGTTAATTTCTGTAACTTCATAGGAGTGATGTCGATATTCTCGGAAAAACCTTTGTTCAATATGTTATTGGCAACATTCAACGCATTTACCATAACTTCACCCCCGTAAACATATTTTCTTATTATTATAATAACAGAAATATATATTTGCGTCAATATTTCTCACAAGCATACACCAAAATACCCCGTATTTCCACGGGGTATTGCCAAAAAATGTATTTGGTGGTACGCCAAAGGCGATTACTTACCCCAGGGGATAATCCTGGAGGCCACGGCAGCACATAGTGCACATCATGCTGTCGTACTCCCTGCCTCTCCGGTGATCCGGTGACAGATAAGCTTACTGGGAATGTTGGATTTGAACCAACGACACTGCGGTTAACA
>OCAS01000873.1_pt1 | contig 19546 bp, 20 predicted proteins | sample 1550751 | NCBI WGS metagenome assembly OCAS01 (sample SAMEA2580301, study PRJEB22360) | human gut metagenome | biome: human gut; feature: human-associated habitat; material: faeces | place: Denmark | collected 2008/2010
TAAATAAATTGTTTTTTATATATCAAATTTTTAATATTTTTTTGTATTTTTTATCATTGTCACAAAATTATCTCAAATTTAAATAACTAAATTTAACTAATTACTTGTTATTATGCAAAAAAAGATATATTATATATGTGTATATTTGTGTATCTTTCGCAAATATTCTAAAACTAAAAAGGAGGGGACAAGATGAAGAAACTTTTAAGTTCTTTAATGGTAGCTTGCTTAATGTTTGTTGCAACTATCTCAACTGTTGGTGCTGTTGGTTCTATCACTGCTGATGAACAAAAAATCATCGATGCTTTAGAAGCTGGTGTTACAGTTGATGGAGTTAAAGTTAATCTAAAAGCTGCTGATATTAATGCTGCTAAAAATTACTTAACTAACAATGATGTTACAGCTGCTCAAGTGACTACTATTTTGAACAACATTGAAGGAGCTAAATCTTATATGCAAACTAATCATATTAAAGATATCGCTTCTATCAAAGGTGCTCATGCCACTGCAATTTTAGGTTTCGCTCAAGCTGCAGCTGATGTACTTGGGTTAACTATTAAAGTTGGTGCTGATGGTACTGTCACTGTTTACAAAGGTAGCGAAGTTGTTTATTCAACTACAAACGTTATCAAAAAGACTGGTTATGATTTCACTCAAACTGCTGTAATGGCAGCTGGACTTGTAGCTGTATTATTCGGTGCAGGATATTACGCTAAGAGAAAACAACTTTTAGTTAAATAATCGTGCGATTAAAACATAAGCAAAAAAAGATAATGGCACTAGTATTAGTGCCATTATCTTTTACCATTATCTGCTACCTAGTATTATTTTTAATAATTAGTCCAATTATTGAACCAGTCATGTCTATTTACAGTCTTGTTGCTAGTGAACATGCACCAAATTTAAATGATAACAGCAACAAAGATCTATATAAAAATAAACTAGTTAGTTCTGCTACTATTAAAGCTTCAGAAGTAGTAATGCCTTCTTATGGTGACCTATTTGGTAAAATAACCATTGATTCTGTCAACAAGACAATTAACCTATACTATGGTGATGGTAATGATCAGCTTCGTAAAGGCGCTGGATTATTCAACGGTTCATTTTTACCAGGATTTAACCGTACTTCATTAATTGCCGGTCACTCATTGCCTTACTTTGAATGTTTAGGTGATGTCAATGTTGGAGATATTATTAAAATATCTACCCATTATGGTGATTTTGAATATAAAATAACAGATACTAAAATTGGTAAAGCTACTGATGAATCAAATTACGATCTTGCCCAAAGCGAGAAAGAACAATTGATCTTATATACATGTTATCCATTCGAATTGATTGGTTACAAAGCTGACCGTTTATTTGTTTATGCAGATAAAATAAGTGGTCCAACGATCTTGGAGGGACAATAACATGGCAAGAAAAAAATCAAGTAGTCGAACTACATTATCGTATATTTTATCATTATTAATTGCAATCTTTCTAAGTATCTTAGTAGTTCTAACAGTAACTCGTTTTACTGTTATGTCTCCAAGTTTCTTAATTTCTAAAATGGATGGAGCTGATTTTTATAAACAATCAGTTGTATCATTAAATGAAGAGATCCAGCAAGAAACACAGTCAACAGGATTTCCTATAGAAATGTTTGAAAACTATGTTGATGAAGATACTGCTAAAACAGCAATGGAAAAATACATTAATAATGCCTTTGATGGTGGTGAAACCACTATTAACACAACTGAATTTGAAACAAAACTTACCCAGGATATAGATAACTATTTAACAACTAATAATATTATTATTAATAGTGAATCACAAGAAGCAATTAGCGTACTGAAAAGTAACTTGATTGATTTATACAAAAGCTATTTATCATTCCCTTATCTAGCCCTTGTTATTGATGTTATAAATACATATGATGGAATCTTTTTAATTGCGGCAGCAGCTTTAGTTGTTTTAATCGGATTAGCAAGTTTCTTATTATATCGCCTATATAGTCATTATCAAGGTAGAAGACGCTATTTCTCATATGCCCTATCGGCTTCTGGTTTAATGTGTTTCGCTTTACCATTCTTTATCTATATTGGTAAATTTATTGATAAAATCAGTTTATCACCTGCATATTTCTATAATTTCTTTACAAGTACCTTAAACTCTTACATGTTGACATTTGTAATCGTTGGTTTAGTAATGATTGTTTTAGCAAATATTGTAGCGTATATAAAATTTGAACGAAAATAATGCGCTTGTAATTAATACAAGCGTTTTATTTTGCTTATAAAGAAAAAAGGCTCTAACTTAAATTATAGGCCTTTTAACTGTTATGTGTAATTATCAAATATTTGTTCAGCGGTCTTAATTAAAGCTTTTGAAAAAGCCAGCTCAAATACTTCATAATCAAATGAACTTCGTGTAATTCGATTAAACAGTCGATAAAAATCATCATGATTGCTGATAAAATAAGGAATTCCTGCATCAATACCCAAATACTCACAATACTTAAGATAATTATTGGTGTCAATGTTTCCACCTTTTTCAAATCGATAGACAGTACTCTTACTGATTTTCAACACTTTAACAATTTCTTTTTGGGGAATCTGCTTTGTTTTTCTAATTCTTTTTAACACTTTCCCTAATGTCAAGATAAACCTCTTTTACATTACCCCAATTTAAATTAAACCTAATCGCTGCAGACACTTAAAGATTCCATCATCATCAGGCTCTTCAAATGTATCATCCGCAATTGCTTTTAACTTATCAGGAGCTAAATACGATACTACTCCATAAGCTGCCTCGCTAATCATTTGAAAATCATTCATACTGTCACCAAAAGCAATCGTATCTTTCATATCTCCACCTAGATATGCAACTGCTCGTTTCATTGCATCACCTTTAGTACAATTTTTTAAAATAATTTCACCATTAATAAAATCGTCTGTTTCCTTAGAAAAAATAACGATATTAAAAAACTCACTTAAATACTTTACACAGTCATAAAATGCCAACTTATCTTCTGCAATAAAACATACTTTTGTTACTTTCGTTTGCAAAATGTTAAATTCACTGATTGGTAAACGTACTTCTTCATTTCTACGCTCTTCTAAAAAACGTGCTAATTCAAGATTTCCTTCAAGAATATTTGCTTGCTTCTTTTCAAAAAAATCTTGGACACCTGGTGTTTGATACAGAGCATCTTTAGTTTCTAAGCTAAATAAAATTTTAGCATTAGTAAATAAAAGCATTACTTCTGATAAAACATACTGGTTAATAAAATTCTCAAAGATGTATTTACCATCAATACTAACAAAACCACCGGCTGAAGAAATTATTCCGTCAAATCCAATATCCCGTATCGATTTCATTATCGACACCGGAGCACGTCCCGTACATAAAAATGTTTTATGACCATTTGCCCGTGCTTTCTTTATTCCTTCTTCAGTATTCTTAGTTACTCGTTTACTTGGACCAATTAAAGTTCCATCAATGTCAAAAAATAAATATTTACCCATCTTTATCCTCCGTTATGACTATATTATACAAGGATTTCATCAATTAGTATCGGTTTTTCAACAAAAAAATCAACAATTTTATAAGCTCCATATAATTCGTTAATTAATTCATCGCTTACTTCATTATTTGCATGGATATAAGCTAATACTTCTCCCACCTTACATTGATCTCCAACTTTTTTATTTAAGATAATCCCTACGCTATGGTCAATAACATCATCCTTAGTCTGACGACCACCGCCTAATTTCATTGAAACTATTCCTAATGTTTTAGCTTCAAGAGTTTGAATATACCCAGCTTGCTTAGCTTTAACCTCAATAATTAGTTTAGCTTTAGTAAACAACTCAGGATTACCAATATACTCATCATTTCCATGTTGATATTTAACCATTTCTTTAAATTTATCTAATGCTTGACCAGTATCAATTACTCGCTTAAGCATTTTTAAAGCGGACTCTTCATTTTTGCATTTTTTGGCCTGTACTAACATATGACTGCCAGCTTCAAGACAAAGATTTAAAAGATCCTCAGGACCACTTCCATTTAATGTATCAATCGCCTCAATTACCTCTAAAGAATTCCCGATTGCTTTTCCTAGCGGTTGATTCATGTTTGAAATAGCTGCTCGAGTATCTTTACCTAGATGTTGTCCAATTTCAATCATTGTTTGTGCCAAGCGCTTAGCTTCCTCTTTAGTTTGCATAAAAGCACCTTCCCCATATTTTACATCTAATAAAATAGTATCGCTGCCAGACGCTAATTTTTTTGACATGATCGATGAAGCAATCAAAGGGATACAATCAACAGTTGCAGTTACATCACGCAGTGCATACATTTTTTGATCAGCCGGTACTAGTGTAGCACTTTGTCCAATAATCGCGATACCGATTTCATTAACTTGTTTAATAAAATCATCTTTACTTATTTGAATTTGCAAACCCGGAATCGACTCTAATTTATCTAATGTTCCCCCTGTATGACCTAAACCACGCCCCGACATCTTAGCAACTTTAACCCCACAAGCTGCAACCATTGGTCCTAAAACTAAAGATGTTTTATCTCCAACACCACCTGTTGAATGTTTATCAACCTTTACACCTGCAATTTCACTTAGATCAATTATTTCCCCACTATGAAGCATTTCATCAGTTAAGATAGCCGTTTCATGTTTAGACAGCCCATTAAAACATATTGCCATTAAAAAAGCACTCATCTGATAATCTGGAATATTGCCATCATTATATCCTTTAATAATAAAATGGATTTGTTCTTTTGTTAACTCATGATTATTTTTCTTTAATTCAATTAAATCAACCATTCTCATACTTACACAACCTCCGTAGTTATATTGTACTACAAACAAAACAAAATATTAATCTAAACAATAATAAATAAAAGACTTAGAATTACTCTAAATCTTCTAAAACAACAGCTGTTCCCATTAAAACCGGTTTATTTGAATCACGCAAATCAAAGCCCCAATACAGCATTGGCACCTAATTTTTCAGCAGCTTTAGCTAAATTTTCTTGAGCTTTGACAATATATTCTTCCACTCCCATTGTTACTCGAAAAGCTCGTATAGCATCATCATAGCCGACTACTATGCCTAAGTCTTTAACTACTTTTTTATTAGGATAACTGCTTAAAGTTGAAATAATCATTTCTATTTCCTCCTTTGTATCTTCTCTAATTATATCTTTTAATTTATAAAAAAAGCAACCATTAGGCTGCTTATTCGAATTTACTATCAACTTCAAAAATATTATTTCCATTCAAATAATCTTTAACTAACATTCGCTTCTTTCCAGCTAGCTGTAATTCTGTAATTAAATATATTCCTTCACCAGTTTTAACCCCAATTGCATCTTTAAAGATCTTAACGATTGTTCCATTTTCTTGATGAGCGTGGTGCTTAAGGGCATTTTCACATACATGAATTTTACCGGCCCAGATCTTTACAACTTTACCTTGATAAGTGGTATAAGCACCTGGCCATGGATTCATTCCACGTACTTGATTATATACTCGAAGAGCACTCTTACTAAAATCTATTTTTTCTTGTTCATGACTAATTGTTGGTGAATATGTAACTAAACTTTCATCTTGGGCAATTGACTCATTTGTACCAGCAAGTACGCTCGGTAAGGTTTCTAGTAACAACTCTGCTCCAGCAATACTCAAACGCTCATATAATTCTCCCGTTGTTTCCTCTGCTCCAATTGGCACTTCGACTTGAGAAATAATATTTCCAGCATCCATTTTTTTGACCATATACATGATCGTTACCCCTGTAACTTCTTCACCCTCCATGATTGCATAATGTACTGGCGCGCCACCACGATATTTAGGTAATAATGAAGCATGAACATTGATACAACCTATTTTAGGAGCATTTAAAACTGCTTCTGGAACAATTTGTCCATAAGCTGCAGTAATAATTAAATCCGGCTCTAAGGCTATGATTTCCTGATATTCTTCCTTAATTTTTAAAGGCTGATAAACTGGTATCCCAGAAGCCAAAGCAACTTCTTTAACTTCAGGCATTGTTAACACCTTTTTACGACCAACAAAACGATCGGGCTGAGTTACTACAGCAACAACATTATAATTATTTTCCAACAATTTTTCTAAAACCTGTTTAGAAAAACTTGCTGTTCCCATAAATATTATTTTTGCATCTTTCATAATATACACCATCACTTTCTTACTATAAAAGTGTACTAATAATATTGGAAATAATCAATACTAATGTTTCAATAACTTTAATACAAACTTCACTAATCTGTTTAACTACTAATGATAATGTATTTTCTTCATTATCATTAGTAGTTCCATAATCGGTAGTAATTGGTTTTTGTTCTTTAACATCCTCTTCAAACTGAGTAATATTCTTGTCAAATACAGCTTTTTGGATTCCGTAGTCTCCAAATAAACCATTAATCATAAATAACAATAATCCAACTAAACAAAGATCAATTAAAAAATTTTTCATCCTAAATATTCTCCAATCGCTTTAGCAATAATTTCTACTGTCGCTTGAACTTCTTCTTTAGTATTACTTTGAGCGCCAACCTCTATTAGAACCATATTGTCACTAATTCCTTGATTATAGTGAGATTTTTTCACATAAACACCACGGCTGATTTTTGGAACTGTTGCATTAGCTAAATCTGACAGTTTTTGTGAAAGCTGATTAACCGCATCAAATTTACCACTGCTTTTACCTACAACAAACATGATTTTAGCATATGATTTTCCATCATGGCTAATGGTTGACAGCTCTTTAGAAATCGAATCGCGATGAAAATCAATAATTAAGTCATAACCACCACTAAGCTTTAAACTCTCTTCAAGATACATTTTAGATACCGTATATGATTTATTATAAGCTATTTTATGAACCGCTTTATAGCCTTCAAAATCATTTCCTTCAACATCGCACTGGTATCCTTTATTATTTAAACAATCTTTTAAATAATTAGCTCCTTCTACGACATTAAAACCATCATATTCTTCACCCTGGTGAGTATTATAAATATGAATCTTTTTATCTTTCGTGGGAACAAAACTAGTGTTGGTTGGATTGGTTGCCACTGGAGTAGTTGGATTATTTTGTTCATTATTAATTGCATTAATAACTTGGGCATTTGATCCGCTTACTTTAGTTGGAAGATAAACAATTAAACCTACAATAACCGCCAATTTCAATAAAATTAAAAACGTATTTTTAAGTCTCATCTGCATCACCTACTATACTATACAATACAATAGTATGCATGAATTGTAGGATTTAGTACCTTAACGCATTAATACTTTTACTTATTATTTTTGACATAATTTCACACTGTTCATCAATTTGCTTATCACTTAATACAAAATTACAATCAATCGGATTCAATATTTCATTAAATAACAGCTCTAATTCACTATCATCCAATTTTCCTAATTGTCCTAACATCATTTCTTTTTGCTGTTCATTTAAGCTCCCATGATAACGTTCACGCTTTCCTACTTTTAATTTACTTATTGGATTTAAACTATCACCAAAGTAATCTAGCGTATAATTTAAGACATCACTTACTAAACTGCTTGCATAAATAACAGTTGGTATACCAATTGCAATTACCTTAGCACCCACAGTCTCCTCGTTGATTGCCTGACGATAATTACCTATCCCACTACCAGGATTTATCCCTACATCGTTAATTTGGATTACATGAGCTAATTTATGATAATTTTTAGCACAGAGGGCATCTACAACGATTACAAGATCAATATCCTCTTTATCCACTAACGCTTTTACAATCGCTCCAGTTTCCATCCCTGTTTGCACCATCACCCCAGGAGCAATACCTAAAATATCATAATAGTGATTAATTAATTTGTCTTCATCATCAAGAAAATGAGTAATCCGCACATCCCTTAAAGTTCGTGGGCCAATCGCATCATTAGTTAAATATTGATTACCTAACCCTACCATCAAAATCTTAGGATAATCAATCTTATCAATTAATGGCTTTAAATTATTTACAACTTCCTTAATAATAGCAGTTTGTTCCAAATAGTCTTTAAAACTTATTTCGATATAAGTTCCAATCCCCTGATTAATACTTTGATGAGCCTGAAGGATCGAAACTTTTTCAACCTTAACACCATCATTAACATACTCTTCCTTTTGATAATGCTTACCAACTTCTAGTTGCTCTAGCGATTCGGTTGCTAAATCACTACGTATATTACTAAAATTCATCCTATCACCTATTATAAATATCACCAATTATGGAAATTTAATACATATTTGTCCAATAATATCGTATCAATTCAAAAAAAAGTTGCATTTATTGGATTATTTTTATATAATGTAAAAGCAAGAAATGAAGCGAGGTGAAAGATCATGGCAAATATGAAACAACAAATTAAACGGTATAAAAATGATAACCAAAAAAGAGCAAAAAATACTTCATATAAATCAGCATTAAAAACTGCAATCAAAAAAGTATTAGCTGAAGTTGAAGCTGGAAATAAAGATGAAGCAGTAAAAGCTTATAACGAAGTAGCTTCTAAATTAGATGCTTCTGTAGTTAAAGGAATTCATCATAGAAACTATGCTAGCAGACAAAAATCTAGATTAGCTAAATTAGTAAACTCTATCTAATGATAGGGTTTTTATTTTAAAGGAGAAAATTGTATGGAGAGAAAAGATATTGATATTAAAGATACATGGGACTTAAGTACTATCTATAATAGCCATGAAGCTTTCTATCAGGATTTAGAAAAAACTAAATCTTTAATTAATGATCTAATTACTTTCAAAGGTAAAATTTGTAATAGTATTGATAGCTTTTATAATTTTTTAACAACAAAAGATACGGTTGAACGATTAATGAATAAATTATATTGCTATGCTCATTTAAATTGTGATGTCGAACCAAAAAATCAGGAATATCAAACTATGATGGCCACTATAATGGGAGTTTTAGAAGCTTCGTCAGTACAAATATCATTTGTCGATAATGAAATCATTGAGGCTAAAGATAAAGTACTGGAATATTTAAAAGATCCAAAATTAGAAAAATATACTTACAAGATTAATTCATTATTATCATATGAAGCACATATTCTGCCCAAAGAACAAGAAGAATTATTAGCTAAAGTGGAAAGTATTGCTGATACTTCTAGTCAAGTATTCAATGCTCTTCGTCTTGAATATGAAGATGTTGAAGAAGATGGAAAGTTGAAAACATTAAATAATGCTACTTTAAACCAATTCCTAAAGAATAAAGATGAAAAAGTACGTAAACAAGCATATACTAATTTCTTTAAAGAGTATCAGCGCTATGAAAATGTCTTTGCTCAAACATTGGCCGGGGTAATGAAAAAGGATGCTTTTTATGCCGATGTACGTAAATTCAATAGTGCTCTTGAAGCTAGCGTTTTTGATGATGATGTTCCTAGTGAATTATTTTTTAAAGTTTTAGAAAGTGCAAACGTCAAATATCGACACTTATTTCATCGCTATAACCGACTAAAAAAAGAGCTTCTAAAGAAAGATGTTATTTATAATTATGATTTAAATATTCCACTAGTATCTTCAATCAACAAAAAGTATACGATTGATCAGTGTTTTGAAATTATTAATGAATGTCTTAGACCATTTGGTCAAGATTATTTGGACATTATTAATAAAGCTCGAAATGAACGCTGGATTGATTATTATCCTACACCAGGTAAACGAATTGGTGCTTATTCTAGTGGTAGTTATGACACTAATCCTTTTATCTTAATGAATTTTATTGGTGACTATAATTCTCTTTCTACTATGATCCATGAACTTGGTCATAGTGTTCATAGTTATTTATCTAATCATCATCAAGATGCAGTTAACGCTAATTATCGTATTTTTGTTGCTGAAGTTGCTTCAACTGTTAATGAAACGTTACTGATTAATTATATGATCAAAAATGCTAAAAATGATCAAGAAAAAGCATACTTTATTTATGAACAATTAGAAAACTGTGTTGGTTTGATTTTTAGACAGCCAATGTTTGCTGATTTTGAATATAAATTGCACACGATGGCAGAAAATAATGAACCATTATCATCAAAAGTTATTACTGATCTATATGCACGACTTAACCAAGAATATTATGGAAAAGATGTAACTATGGATGAACTAGTTGGCTGGTCATGTTATTATGTACCACATTTCTATTATGATTATTATGTATATAAATATACGTTAGGTATGACCGTTGCCTTAGCCATAGTTAATCGTATTTTAAAAGGTAATCAGCAGCAAGTAACTGACTACTTAAATTTCTTGAAATCTGGAGGCAGCAAAGCACCTGTTGAGCTTTTAAAACAAGCGGGTGTTGATCCTTTAGATGATCAAATTTATGAAGATGCATTTAAATATTTTGAAGAACTATTAAATCAATTTGAAACAATTAAAAAAAATGCTTAAAGAATCAATTATGATTCTTTAAGCATTTTTACTTTTTTGCTTCTTTCTTTTTCGGAAGCACCAAACTTAATAACAAAGATACAACAAATACACCTGCAACAGCATTACCATTAAATATATCTCCCACTACTGGTGGAAAAGCTGCAAAAAAATTACCCGAAGTTTGAGTTAATCCTACCCCAATACAAAAAGCTAATGAAACAATGATCATTGTGCGCTCATCAAACTCATTTTCTTTAAGCATTTTGATTCCTTCATACATGATTGAACCAAACATCATCACTGTACATCCACCTAAAACTGCTTGTGGTAAGGAATTAAAGAATGCTCCTAACGGTGGAAATAGGGATGCTAAAATTAAAATCAATGCCCCTACTAAAATGGTAAAACGATTAATAACTTTTGTCATCGTAACTAATCCCACATTTTGGCTGAAAGATGTTAAAGGAATACAACCAAAACACCCTGAAATTGCGCTAGAAAGGCCATCAACAGCAAGTGAACCTTGTAGTTCCTCCATCTTAATATCACGTTCTAAAGCACCGGTACACACTGCTGTAGTCGCTCCCGTTGTTTCTGCAGCAGATACCAAAAATACGATTGCAATAGTGAAGAATGCTCCTAAATCAAAAACTGGTGTATGACTCGTAAAAAAAACTAACTTGGGAATACTAAAAAAACCTACTTCTTGTATTGTTTTTGTTATTCCTGAAAAATCCACCATCGGAGCAATATTTGCGACCGTAAAAATAACAGATAGTAAATATCCAAAAATAAGTCCCACTAAAATATTTAAATTTTTATAAACACCTTTCAGTAAATAACGTGATACTAAACAGACAACTAAAGTGAATGTACCAACTAATAAATGATACCATGACCCAAAATCAGCAGCACCATTTCCACCGCCCCATGAATCCATTCCAACTGATAAAAGTGAAAGTCCAATTGCAATTACTACACAAGCTGATACAACTGGAGTTAAAAAACGTTTCCAGTATTTTGCACTCAATCCGACAATTCCCTCAAAGATCCCACCTAAGATGACCGCTCCGATCATCCCTTCATATCCTAAGTCTGGGTTCGTACAAATTACTAATAAACTTCCTAAAAAAGTGAAACTAACACCCATAACAATAGGTAATTTCGAACCAATCTTCCAAACTGGATAAAGTTGCATGCAGGTTCCAATCCCAGCTACAAACATTGCACATTGCAGCAATTGCGTGATCTCAGCTGAAGTTAAATGTTCTCCTGTTCCTCTTACAAGTGCTGCACCACATACAATCAATACAGGTGCTAAATTCGAAACAAACATCGCTAAAACATGCTGCAACCCAAAAGGAATTGCTTTTTTTAAAGGAACTCTTCCATTTAGCTTGTAAATATTTTCTGTACTTACAGATGTAACCTTTTCTTCTTTACTATTTTCCATCATAATGACCCCTATTTTCTTTTATCTTCTTGAAGTTATAACTGCTATCTATCCAAACAATAATAACTATAAAAAACGATAGAATTTTACCATAAAAATAGACAAATATCTACTCCCTAGTAAGCCTTTTCTTTAATAAAGCAATATAATAGAACATTTATTTTTATTAATAAGGAAGGATATGTTATAATTCTAACGAGGTGAAATTCATGAAGAGAAATGAAACAAGAACTATCAAAGTGGGAAACCTTACTATTGGTGGTAATAACGAAGTAATTATCCAGTCAATGACAAATACTAAAACTAAAAACATTGAAGCAACTGTGAAACAAATAAATGCTCTAGCTGCAACTGGCTGTCAATTAGTGCGACTTGCAGTTTTAAATAATGATGACGCTCTAGCTATTAAAGAAATAAAAAAACATGTTAGTATTCCGCTAGTCGCTGATATTCATTTTGATTATCGTTTAGCATTACAGGCAATTGAATCAGGAATTGATAAAATTAGAATCAACCCTGGTAATATCGGTTCTCCAGAAAAGGTTGAAATGGTTGTAAATGCCTGTAAGAAACATCACGTTCCAATTCGAATCGGAGTCAATAGTGGTTCTTTAGAAAAAGATATTTTAGCTAAATATGGCAAACCTACTGCTGAGGGAATGATTGAAAGTGCGAAAAAGCATGTTGAAATATTAGAAAGCCTAGGTTTCTATGATATCTGTATTTCTTTAAAATCATCAAACACCTTACTTACGATTGCTGCATATCGACTAGCAAGTGAAACTTTTGATTACCCTTTACATATTGGTGTTACAGAAGCCGGTACAAAGCTTGGTGGAACAATTAAATCTAGTTTAGGGATTGGCACGATTCTATATCAAGGAATTGGTAATACAATTCGAGTTTCTTTAAGCGATAGTCCCTTAGAAGAAATCAAAGTAGCAAAAATACTTTTGAAAGAATTAGAGCTAATTGATAATGTCCCAACTCTTGTTTCTTGTCCAACCTGTGGAAGAATTCAGTATGATCTGATTCCCGTAGCCCAAGAAATTGAAGATTTTTTAAATACCATCAACGCTAATATTACCGTAGCTATTATGGGTTGTGCTGTAAATGGTCCCGGTGAAGCTAAACATGCTGATATCGGAATCGCTGGTGGTTTTAAAGAAGGTCTTCTGATCAAAAAAGGTGAGATCATTCGCAAGGTAAAACAAGAAGATATGGTTGAAGAATTAAAAAAAGAAATTTTATTAATGATTAAGTAGTACATTTTAGTACTACTTTTTTACTTTATGCATATAATTGAAAAAAAGGAGGAAACATGATGAGTAACACTAGTTACAATGAATTATTTAATTTAGATTTTAAGATGTTTAAGAAGCTTGTATATGAGCAGGATATTGATATTGACGAAGAGCAATTATTACTAATTTATAATTTAATTCAAAATAATCGCTATGCACTGATCGATAGCCATTATAATGAAGTTCTCTACAATTATATAAGTGAAAAGACAAGTATCTCTACTTGCCTTAAAATTAAAAGTTTTTTATCCAATTGTCCCCATTACTTTAATCTAGGATTAAAAGTTTGAGTTCTAAACATCTCAATTTCTTCCTTATATGGAGCAATTTTTTCAATATATGGTGTTTCTAAAATCTTAGGAACACTTTTTAATTTATCATGATGAACGATCATATTCAATGTATCAAATCCAATATGACCATATCCAATATTTTCATGACGATCTTTACTTGCTCCACACTCATTTTTAGAATCATTTACATGAACAACCAATAACCGTTCCAAACCAATTTTTTGATCAAATTCTGTTAAAATATCATCAAACTTAGTTAAATCAAATCCAGCATCATGAAGATGACAAGTATCCATGCAGACCCCTAAACATTCATTATTATCAACATTTTCAATAATATATTGCAATTCATCGAAAGTTCGACCACATTCACTTCCTTTACCAGCCATTGTCTCTAAAGCAATTTTAACATTACCACAATCTTTTGTTGCCTCATTCAATCCTTCAACGATTCTTTCCAAACCAATCTGACTCCCAGCTCCTACATGGGCACCTGGATGTAAAACTAATCGTGTTGCTCCTATCGCTTTACAACGTTCTATTTCTTGCTTTAAAAAGCTGACTGCTAATTCAAAAGTCTCAGGTTTTGTTGTATTAGCTAGATTGATAATATACGGTGCATGCACAACAACATTATCAATTTCAATTCCATTTTCTTTCATTAATTCTTTTGCTTCTTCAATGCGTAATTGATCAATAGGCTTACGGGCAGTATTCTGGGGAGCTCCAGTGTAAAACATGAAAGTATTAGCCCCGTATGATAATGCCTCTTTGACTGAACCTAATAACATCTCTTTTCCTGACATTGAAACATGACTACCAATAATCATTAATTCTCTTCTCCATTCCTCTTAGCCGCTTGAGCTGCACGAGCTCTTTCTTTCTTTTGTCGGCGAATATCATTTTGAATCATTGCTCGTTTTTGTTTACGAACAACTTGCTCAACTTCTCTTTTACGTTTCTTTTTATAACCAGGTTTTACCTTTTTTGGTTTACGAATAATTTCTAATTCGGTTTGTTGTTTAGGACGTTTATTTCTTTTTAAACGATCACCCAAATCAACAAATTGACCATTTTTAATCGTCATATTTTTAAAAAGAATTCCTTTACGTTCAAGAACTTTTAAATTTGCTTCATCGGTTGTATCATACATGCTGTAACATATTCCAGTATAATTTCCACGGCCGCAACGACCACTACGATGAATATAAAAATCCGGTTCTTTAGGAAATTCCATATTAATAACATGCGATACTCCATCAATATCAATTCCACGAGCCGCAATATCCGTTGCAACAATAAATTGATATTCATTGTTTTGAATTCGCCGCATCATTTGCTTACGTTCACGAGGTTCTAGATCACCATGAATCTCTCCCACTTTAAATCCGTCTTCTCGTAATTTTTTAGTCGTACTGGCAACATCACTACGAGTATTAGCAAAAATAATACATACATAAGGATCAATCGACTCAATAATCTTTTTTAATACCTCATAACGGTTTTTATGCTTAGTTGCAATTAGAATATGTTCCACATTTTCAGTAGTTACTTTATCATCATCAATCTCTACTAATACTGGTGATTTCATATATTTTTTTAAAAACGGTCTTAACATCTGCGGAATCGTTGCAGAAAAGACCATCATCCTTAAATCATCACGCATCTTCCCGGCTACAGCATCAATATCTTCCAAATATCCAAATTCAAGCGTCATATCAGCTTCATCAACAATAAAAGTTGAAGCAGTTGTAATTTTTAAAGCTTGTTCATCTAAAGATAAATCTTTAATTCTTCCCGGTGTCCCAATAACAACATGTGGTTGAACTGCTAGTTTATTAACGGTCTTTTGACGATCATTTCCTCCAACGATCAAAGATACTTTGATCTCACTATTATATTTAGTAAATAATTTAGCATTGTTATAGATTTGGGTTGCTAATTCCCGTGTCGGGGCTGTAATTACAGCTTGAACACTATTATTCTTAGGATCGATGCGATCCATTACCGGTAACAAAAAGGCATGAGTTTTTCCTGTACCTGTTTGTGAAATACCAATAATATCACTATTTTTATACACTAAAGGAATTACTTGTTCTTGAATTGAAGTTGGTTTTTGAAAACCTAATTCTTCAATTGTTTGTAAACAAAATTCCTGCATTTTAAATTTTGTAAATGTACTCATTTTGTACTCCTTTCTTTGATAAATTCAACTAATTTTAACATAACCAAAATAAAAAGCAAATAAAATAAACCTATTCTTTAAATAGATTTAGTATGTTCTATTCTAAGTCCTCAAAGTTAGTTTTAAAGACCTAAATCCCACTTAAAAACAAATAAAATAGTTAAACAACAATAGTTTACCCAAACAATTTTTATCTAGCTATTGCCCTTTGCAAAAATAACCTCTAACTCCAAGCAAAATAACAAGTATTCAATATCACAATTATTAATTATTTGCATACATTATTAATAAAGGAGGGATAAAAATGAACCCATTCTATGATGAAAATTTTTACTACAATAATTTCAATCCCCAAATGAATCCCATGAATCAAGGGTTTCCTGTTAATAGAAAACTAAAAACCCGCGCCAATTTACAAAAAACATTACATTATGCCTCTAAAACTGTTTATACCATTAATCAAGTAATTCCTCTAGTCTATCAAATCCGCCCTATTATCAACAATACTAAAAATGCTTTTAGAGTCATTCAAGCAGTTAATCATATTAACGATATTGACTTTGATGAGGTTGAACAAAATATTACTCCTATCGATCAAGAGAAAAAAGAAACAAAAGAAGCATCAGATGACGTAAAGTTTGAAAATATGGTACAATAACCACGAGGTGATTTAATGAAAGTATATCCAATTACACCCAGAGGATATTGTAAAGGGGTTGTTCGTGCAATCGAATTAGCTAAAAAACAAGCCCATCAAGATGATGTTTATATTCTAGGCATGATTGTCCATAACCAATATATTGTTGATGCTTTAAATAATTTAGGTGTCAAAACGATTGATAAAAAAGGTGCTTCGCGTGAAGAATTATTAGATCAGGTTTCCCAGGGAACGGTTATCATTACTGCTCATGGAGCTAGTCATAATGTTATAAAAAAGGCTCATTCAAAAAATATTCAAGTAATCAATGCTACTTGCCCCGATGTTATTAAGACTCATGACTTAATTAAAAATTATTTAAATCAAGGGATTGAAATTCTTTATATTGGCAAAGCTGGTCATCCGGAATCAGAGGGAGCATTATCAATTGATCCTGCTCATATCCATCTGATTGAAAATAAAACCGATTTTGAAAATCTTGATCCTAATTTAAACTATGTCATTACAAATCAAACGACAATGTCTTTATATGATGTTTATGATTTATGTGAATATGCTAAAACAAAACTAAATAATTTAATTGTTGCTAAAGAAACATGTCAAGCAACAACTGTACGTCAAGAAGCTATTGCAAAAATTAATGATGAAGTTGATGTCATTTTTATCGTTGGTGATCCTCATTCGAACAATACTAAAAAATTAGCTAGTATCGCACATGAAAAAGCTAATAAGGACACTTATATGATTGAAAGTGTTAATGATATTGATATATCTATGTTAAAGGAAAAACATGCTGCAGCTGTTAGCTCAGGGGCATCTACACCAACATACTTGACAAATCAAGTAATTGAATATTTACGTCAATTTGATTATCAAAATGTTTCTACTCATCCTAAACCTAAAATTGATTTAGCTAAAATTATTTAAAAAGCTTAATTTTCTCTCGAAAATTAAGCTTTTATTCATCTGGCAGCCAATTAACTCTTCGATAATAAATTAACAATCCAATTGCACAAATTGCCCAAGTAACAGGCCATCCTGCAAAAACAAAAGCTAGATTATGCGTTAATGGAACGGTAATCATTAAATAGATTTGTCTTAAAATAACAAAACTTCCTACCATAAAATACATTGGTACTTTAGAAAGCCCTGCTCCACGCAATGTACCGTTAAGAATTTGAACAATCGGTAAAATAATATAGCATGGTGCAAAAACATTGATCATTGTCACCCCTGCAGCAATTACGGCTTTATCATTAGTGAAGATTCCAACTAACTCACTACCAAATAATCCCATTGTAATCGAACCAGCTAAGATTACAATTGAACACATTAACCAGGCTGCTTTTACTCCTTGACGGACACGTTGATATTGTTTTGCCCCCATATTTTGACCCACAAAAGTTGTGATTGCCATATTAAAACTTTGCAACGGTAATTGCAAAAATCCATCAATTCTGATCGTTGATGAATATCCAGCCATTGCTGCAGTTCCAAAACTGTTAATATACGATTGTACTATAACATTTGAAAAAGATGTTAAACTTTGCTGAAATGCTGCAGGAAAGCCTACTTGTACGATTTTTCTAACAATATGTTTGTCAAATGAAATCTCATTAATTTGCACTCGATAATCTTCTTTTGTGTGAATCAACTGGTACATTACCATTACCGCACTAATTGCCTGAGCAATTACTGTTGCGATTCCAACTCCAGCGATTCCCCAATTAAAACTACAAACAAATAAAAAATCTAAAGCGATGTTAACAACACTGGCAACGATCAAATAAATTAAAGGTCTTTTTGAATCACCGATTGCTCTTAAAATTCCTGAACCCATATTATAAACAAGGCCAAAAGAAATACCACAAAAATAAATCATCAAATACATCGATGAATGAGGTAAAACTTCTTGTGGTACTCCAATAGCCTTTAAAAGCGGTTGGGTACACAATAGCCCTACAACCGTAAAAACAACACATAAAACTCCTGTAAGAGCCAGTGATGAATGGACAGCACGCTGCATTTTTTCAATCCGTCGTGCCCCAAAATATTGGGAAATTACAACTCCAGCCCCCGTTGCCAGTCCCATAAAAAAGCCTACAAGCATATTAATTACTGGGGTAGAAGCTCCTACAGCAGCTAATGCATTACTGTTAACATAGTTGCCAACTACATAAGAATCGACTGTGTTGTATAATTGCTGAAATAAATTACCGATCAATAATGGAATTGAAAACCATAAAATTGATTTATAAATACTCCCCTTAATTAAATCCGTACTTTGATCTGCCATAAATCTCCCTCGCTTTAACATGAAAATGATACACCTTATTAACCAGCATTACAAGAATTGCTTAAACAATTCTTGTTCAAAATATGAAAATCAATTATATCTAAATATCACGATGTTATAATTTATACATGGAGAAATTATATGGAAAAAAAGATTATATTTTTTGATGTTGATGGCACACTCGTAAGTGATACCGGCGGGATTGAACATGTACCTGAATCTGCCAAAAGAGCAATTGCTTTAACTAGAGCTAAAGGAAATTTAGTATACTTATGTACTGGGCGCAGCAAGGCTGAAATCTATGATTTCATTCTTGAATGTGGAATTGACGGAGTAATTGGAGCTGGCGGTGGCTATATTGAAATAGGAAATCAAATGCTCTATCATAAAAAAGTGACAAATAAAGCAGTTAATCATATGGTTGACTATTTTGATACTAATAATTTTGATTACTATGTTGAAAGTAATGGCGGTTTATTTGCAAGCAAAAATCTAGTTAAAAGACTTGAAAGAATTATATATGGTGATTATGAAAATGATCCTCAGGCCAAAGCTCGCTATGAAAAAAAAGACAGCCATTTTATTAACGCTCTAATTGAAGGTCAAGAGATGCGTCGTGATGACATTAATAAAGCCTGCTTTTTAGAAAATCCGAATATTCCATTTAATAATATTATTAAAGAATTTGATCGAGAATTCAATGTAATCCATTGTACTGTTCCTGCTTTTGGTGATAACAGTGGCGAATTATCAGTCCCAAACATCCACAAAGCTAATGCTATTGAAACATTGATCAACTACCTAGGAATTGAACGTAAAAATACTTATGCATTTGGTGATGGAATGAATGACAAAGAAATGCTTGAATATGTTAATATTGGAATCGCCGTCGGCAATGCT
>OCAS01000874.1_pt1 | contig 19502 bp, 28 predicted proteins | sample 1550751 | NCBI WGS metagenome assembly OCAS01 (sample SAMEA2580301, study PRJEB22360) | human gut metagenome | biome: human gut; feature: human-associated habitat; material: faeces | place: Denmark | collected 2008/2010
TTAAGTCCCAACTGGCTGTTGGGTACTGAAACCCTACACTTATATATTAGGAGGAGGGTAGAAAATGTCGCCAAGAACAGGCAGACCAACGGATAATCCAAAAAAGCACGAGACTAGAATCAGAATGTCAGATGAAGATATAGAGATTTTAGAGTATTGCTGTAAAGAAACAGGAATGTCAAAATCCGATGTAATTCGTCAAGGAATCCGTGAAGTATATGCCAAAATAAAAAAATAGAGATTCGTTCCACCTACCAAGTATCACGAATCTCTAATACACCAAAGAGGTTTCTCTCTGATAAATATAGTATATCAGCAAAGGAAGCCTCTTTCAAGAAGAATTTGAGAAAACAGTGCTTGACTTATTGGGCTACATCAATTATATTATATTTATGGGCTACAGAAAGTGGGTGATATGATGAGCCCAAGAACAGGAAGACCACCAGTAGAGAATCCAAAGTCAAAACCTATTCATGTAAGGCTTGATATTGAAAGTAACAATATTCTTGAACGATACTGTGAACAGGAAAAAGTGGCAAAGACAGAAGCAATAAGACGGGGAATTAAAAAACTGGAGGATGACCTAAAATAAAAAAAGAGGAGCAACCCCACCGACCAAAGTGAAATGGTTGCTCCACACCCCAAAAGGAGTATATAAATAATAGCACTGTATTTCTCCTTTTGGCAAGTATTTTTTGAAAGGAGTTTTTATTATGCAGAATTTAAAAGTAATTGAAAATGAGTTAGTACCAGTATACGAAACCAGCACCGGCGAGAAAGTAGTTTATGGTTCAGAACTTCATTCAGTTTTGGAAGTAAAGAGTAATTATCGCGATTGGATTCGCAACCGTTTGGGCGATTGTGAGGCAGTAGAAAAAGAGGATTATGAAGCCGCTAAAATTTTAGCACCTTCCGGACAGACTAAAATAGACCATATCATTAAACTTGATACAGCCAAGGAAATGGCCATGTTGGAGCGTAATGAGAAAGGCAAGCAAGTACGCCGTTACTTCATCCAGGTGGAAAAGAAGTATAAGGAGAAAACGATCAGAGAGGGCATCACCCAGAAGCCCGAAAAGAAGAAAAAGAACCTCTCCGCCGCCAACATGCTTGTGAAGACCGTCAGCGGCATTTTCAAAGATGCAGGAGTTGACCCGATGTTCATCGCGGCAGAGGCGAAACGGCTTTACAAGGAACAGGCCGACATTGACATTCAGATTCCGTTGATTACAGACAGCACTACACAGACGTTATGGGACTGCACTACTATGGCAAAGAAACTCGGCATCTATTCTGAGTCCGGTAGACCACATGATAAAGCAGTAAGCGCCATCATCCAGAAAATCGACCTTTTTACAGATGAAATTGTAAAGACAGCTTACAGCCGGAACGGCCATGACGGTGTGACCGTTCAGTACAAAGAAAGTGTTCTCGAAAAGGTTCAGGAATGGCTGGAAGAGAACGGCTATCCCTCATTGATCGAGTTCCGGCTTGCAAATGGCAGTGTTAATAAGTGCCGGGTTTGTTATCAGGAGGTGGCGTAATGAAAATGATGGAAATACGAGAGGAAATAACTCAAAATTGTCGCAGGGTACGACGGAAAATGGTTTTAGAGCATATTAGCCTATTAGTTAACATTTGCGCTAAGATGGATGATAGTAAAAGATTTTCTGAATTGTCAGAATTGGAACTTGAACAGGCGTCGCTTGTCTTGAAGGTCTTAAGGATGAATGATCCGAAATTAAATAGAATGTTATATTGTTTTATTCGTGGCTATGAAGAACGAAGAACTGCATAAACCTAAAAGAACGTCCTCCGGGGCGTTCTTTTTATACAAAAATTAAGAAAGCGAGGAAAACAGATTATGAGTAGTTTAAATGCATTTTTGCACCCAGTACAGGCAGAAAACAGAGAGGTGATTGTATCAAACCGTTTTCAGGAGAATGGCAAGCCGGTTCCCTTTGTAATCCGGCCCATTACTCAGCAGGAAAACGAGGAGTTTATCCGGAAACATACGAAAAGGGATAAGAAGGGTAATGAAGTGTTTGACCGGATCAATTACAATCGTGAGTTGACGGCTACAGCAGTAGTAGAGCCAGACTTAAACAATGCAGATCTTCAGAAAAGATGGGGAACCTTAGGCGCTCCCAAAACCCTGGCAAAAATGCTCTATGTGGGTGAGTTCGCGACTCTGATGCAGGCGGCTCTTGACCTCTCTGGATTGGATAAAGATATCAACGAGGATATCGAAGAGGCAAAAAACTGATTGAGCAGGGCGATGGAGAGATGAATTACGCTCATTTCGCCCTGCAAAGACTTCATATCAGGCCCGGGGTGCTCGCCGGAATCTGCGGGGCAGATGATCCGGTAGACCCCAGGGAGCGGGCATTTATTTATGCGAGCATTGATCTACGGATTAAAGAAGAAAAGAGACAGGCGGCTAAACTGTCTTAGGAAGGTGGGAAAGAATGCCGACTTTAAACGCAATGTTTCGTCTGATGGATGGTTACAGCAGCCAGATCAAGAAGATTGTTGAAAACACCGATAAGGCAGCTAAGGCTATTTTAGGAGCCAGTAAAAACACGGATGGATTCAATGGTTCTTTAGGACGTACGGGAGCCGCTGCCGATGTAGCCAACTCAAGCCTATCAAGGCTCGTTAAAACAGTAGTGAGTCTGGCGGCGGTAAAAAAGGGAATGGACCTGACAGATACATACACCAATACAAACGCCAGACTGGCTATGATCACTGGAAGCCTGGAAGAACAGAGGACTCTCCAAAAAGATATTTTTGCGGCAGCGGACCGATCTCGCGGCGATTATACAGAGATGGCCAATGCGACAGCAAAGCTTAAAATGCTGGCAGGCGATACCTTTGGGAGCAATCTGGAAGCAGTAGGGTTTACAGAACTGCTTACCAAATCCCTCAAGGTGTCAGGGGCAGGTACGGCTGAACAGAACTCCGCTTTCCTCCAGCTGACGCAGGCTATGACGTCTGGAAGACTACAAGGTGATGAATTTGTTGCCGTAATGGAGAACGCCCCTATGGTAGCTGATGCAATCGCTCAGTATATGGGAAAGACTAAGGCAGAATTAAAAGAACTGTCCTCAGACGGCGCAATTACGGCAGATATCATCAAAGGGGCGATGTTCCAAGCCGCAGATGAGATTAATGGAAAATTTTCGCAGATGACGCCTACGTTTGCAGATACCTGGCAGAAAATTAAGAATGCAGGCACACAGGCTTTTGCAGAGGTGTTTGAAAAGGTAAATACCGCTTTGAATTCAGCAGGCGTACAAACCGCCTTAAATAACTTTATTGGTTTGATTTATCTGGCAGGGGAAGCAACAGAAGGATTTATAGATTTTTGCATTGCTGCCTGGCCGATGGTATCACCGTTTATTTGGGCGGCGGCTGTGGCTTTGGGAATTTATGCAGGAGCACAGTTGGCTTTAAATGGTTTGGCACTTATATCAGCGGCTCGATTTGGGGCTCAGGCAATAGGTGCAGGGTTATATGCATTATCATTGTGGGCAACAACTGGAGCAACTTGGGCAGAAACAACAGCGCAGTTAGGACTTAATTCTGCATTATACGCGTGCCCTATTGTATGGATTGTAGGGCTGGTTTTAGTACTTGCAGCTGCTTTCTATGCCGGAGTTGCAGCAGTCAATCATTTTACGGGAGCAACCCTTTCAGGAACAGGAATAATTGGCGGAGCATTAGGCGCGCTTGCGGCATCTGCAACAAATAGCTTTATATTCATCTACAATGTTATTGCAGAGGTAGTCAATTTCTTTGCCAATGTTTGGAATCACCCTGTTGCTGCCGTTAAAATCCTCTTTTATGATCTGGCCATAACCGTGGTTGGATATATGACAGAAATGGCCCGGTCGGTTGAAGCTATTATAAATCGTATTCCAGGAGTAGAGGTTCAGATTTCAGCAGGATTGGATAATTTTAAGGCAGGAATTGAAAAAGCAGCAGCTTCTGCAAAAACCGCTTCTGACTGGAATGAAGTCGTGAAGAAAAAGGATTTTGTTAATGGCGCTGATTTTGCCAACAAAGGATATGAGATAGGAAGCGGTCTGGCGGACAAAGCCTCAAACCTGTTTTCAGGTTTCAATCCAAATTTGGATGGGGCTGGCGGATCCGGCATTGATCTTTCACAGTTTGCTACTGCTGGTAGTCCTGCCACTGTAAAAGGTACAGGTAAAGGCGGTGCCGTAAAGGTTGAGACAGATAAAGAGGACATCGAGTGGATGCGGAAACTGGCAGAACGGGATTACGTGGCCCGGATCGCCCAAAATACCCTTGCGCCTAATATCAAGGTGGAATTTACCGGTCCTATCACAAAAGAAGCTGACACTGACGGTGTGGTGGGTCATATGATTGATCGTCTAAAAGAGGTGATCGCCACAGCTCCAGAGGGGGTGCCGGGATAATGTCATATTCAGTTTATTTTAAATATGGGAATAAGAAATACAAGCTCCCCGTCAATCCAGAGGAGATCAAGAGGAATCGGGAATTGAATATAGAGACTTACCAGGTACTTGGGACAGGACAGGTTTCTGTCCCATCTTATTATGGCCTGGAAGAATTTAGTTTTGAAGCGGAATTTCCCAGTCAGGATTATCACTATATGAACCCCGGTGCAAAGGCCGATGCGGATTACTATGAAAAAATGTTTCGTAAGGCCCAGAAGGACTTAAAGCCAATCCGCTTTATTGCCTCTAACGATATTACAGATGATATCAGTATTATGGTACTGGTAAAAAGCGTGGAGGCTGTAGAAAAAGCTGGAGAAGAGGGGGATAAGTACCTGACGATCAAGCTTTTGGAATACAAGGCACCGGGAAAACGGTATGTAGCGGTACAGACGGCAGCAGCTACAGTAAAGCAGGAAGATACGTCTGCGTCTGCAGAAACCAATCCCGCAGTGACAGAAAACAAGACCCATGCCGTCCAGTCTGGCGATACCCTTTGGGGGATTGCAAAGAAGTATTATGGAAATGGCAGCCAATACAAGAAAATTGCGGCAGCTAATCCAGGAATCAAGAACCCCAACTTGATCTATCCTGGACAGGTGCTTACGATCCCGGCATAGGAGGTGTTGCGAATGGAAATTCTGGCAGAAAGCCAGGGATATATTTATGATATTTCGGAAATGTGCAAAGAGGTTTCCTGGTCAGAAACGCTGAATGAGGGAGCCAGCAGCCTGGACATCTCCTATATCAGTGACGGGCTGGTACTGCAAAATGGGGATGTTGTTCGCGTGACGGAAAACAACCAGGTGGATGGTATTTTCTTCGGATCCGTTTATAAGGTATCCGGGGACAGCCGGGATGGCGGAGAGGGGCAGACCATAACTATTAAGGCATACGACCAACTGCGGAGGGCAAAAAACAAGGATATCATTGTACTGGAGAATGGAACACTGAAGAATTTAGTGGAAAATATGTGTACATTTCAGAGTATGACGCCGGGAACCATCGAGGATCCCGGCTTTATCATTCCCACGATTGCTGACTATGAAAAATCATGGTTGGATCATATTGTACAGGCAGCATCGGATACCCTGATTGGGACGCAGGAGAAATATTGCCTGCGTGATGAATATGGGAAGGTGTGTCTGTGGAATATGCGAAACCTCCAGCTACCGCTGATTCTGGGTGATAATAGCCTATGTACAGGATACAGCTGGGAAAAGTCCATAGACGATGATTATTACAATCAGATCAAGGTGGTGTGGAAGAACGAAAGCGGCGGGCAGATTGACGTGGGAGCCGCCCACGATCAGGACGCGGTGAATCGATATGGACTGCTTCAGTATTTGGAAACATCCCCATCGGGTATTGATAATGCGGCCAAAGCCCAGGAGCGGGCTAATAATCTATTGAAACTGTATAACCATGAGAAGGAAACTATGAAACTGGACTGTCTGGGTGATCTTCGGGTGCGGGCAGGGAATAGCATATATGGCAGTATTGGGAATATTGCATTAAACCAGAGACTGATCGTTAAAAAGGTCACGCACGATTTTCTTCCCACACATACAATGTCGGTGGAGGTGATGACGGGTGAATGATAAAGGGGCGTATCAGGAGTTTTTTGATCTCGTAAAGACGGTGGTAGATAACTATATGAAATGCCGGAAACCGGCTGCGGTGCTTATGGGGACATACACGGGAAGCGCGGTTGTGATTGGAAAGATCCCGGTTCCAATGAGTATGGTTACAGGAAATATGAAAGACCGTCTGGTGTCGGGGGATAAGGTGCGGATCCTGCGCAATGACCGGGGGAAGGAATACTATATTTTGGAAATCATCGGAAAACCGTACCAGACAGGAGGCTGACCATGGCAGGACTAACAACCGATCTGGCAGTTCAGGAGCAGACATATGAGACCAGGACATATAAACTGTCAGATACAAAAATAGAAGGATTTGTGGATGAGTTAGAGGCTTTAAAACAGGCCATTTACAAGATATTGTCTACAGAGCAGTATGAATATCCCATCTACAGCTTTAAGTATGGGATTGCCTGGAAGGAACTGCTCGGAGAGGAACGGTCATATGTAAGGGCAGAACTGCGGCGAATGGTAGAAGAAGCGCTTCAGCAGGATGACCGGATCCGCGAGGTGGATGGCTTCGAGTTTGAATTTTCCGGGGATACATGCCGGTGTACCTTTGATGTATCAAGTATTTACGGGGAATTGCAGATAGAAAAGGAGATGACGGTGTGAAAATGACATATGAAGAATTGCTGCGGGCCATGCTTGATAAGGTGCCAAACGATGTGGACAAGCGGGAAGGCAGTGTTATTTATGACGCTCTGGCACCATGTGCATATTTTCTGACCCAACAGAACTTCCAACTTGACAATTTTGTGGATCTGGTCTTTCCTGATACAGCCCTTGGTGAGTATCTGGACCGGGCAGCAGATGCCTATAATATTTACCGCAAACCCGCCACCAGGGCTGTACGTAAGATGACAACGTCAGGCCCGGTAGAAAACGGGACCCGGTGGGGAATAAATAATCTGGTTTATGTGGTGACGGAAAAAAGGAGCGACACGGAATACTGTGCAAAGTGCGAAACATACGGAGTGATCGGGAATCAGTACAGCGGATCCATGCAGCCTGTTTCAAACATCACAGGCGTGACAGCATCACTGGGTGACATTGTTACGCTTGGCACGGATGAAGAAACGGATGAAGCGCTGAGGGAACGCTTATACACCAAGATTCGGTTACCGGCTACATCCGGGAACGTCTATCATTACCAACAGTGGGCTCTGGAGGTTTCGGGCACTGGTGCTGTTAAAGTATTCCCTTTGGCGGATGGTCCCGGTACTGTTACGGTGCTGGTCGTGGACAGCAATAAACAGATATCTTCTTCTTTGCCAGATATGGTGGCGGCGTATATTGAAACCGTGCGTCCGATCGGCGCTGCAGTGACAGTCAAAAGCCCTGAGGCGGTTAAGATCAATATCAAGGCCAAAGTCTTAAGGGATGGGAGCAAGACGCTGGCAGATATCTTGAAGGCATATAAAACGGCAGTGCAGATGTTCCTGCGCGAAACGGTATTTATTACCTATAAGATCAGCTATGCAAAACTTGGCAGCCTGCTGTTAGATGTTCAGGGTATAGAAGATTTTGAAGGGTTTCTCCTGAATGAAGGAACTGGAAACGTTGTAATCGGGGAAAGGCAGATTCCTATAGTAGGGACTATTGATTTGACGGAGGTGAATACACTTGGAACTGATTAAGCTTCTCCCGGATTATTATGATAAAAATGTGACTATGCAAACTCTGCAGACGCTTCTGTCCGAAGTGACGGATGATCTGGAAAACGGATTGAGCAGTACAATTTCGGAATGTTTTGCATCTACAGCGTCGGGTCTATTGTCACGATACGAACAGCTTTTAGGGCTGGAGGTGGACGTATCAAAGCCTGATGACTTTCGGAGGGAACGAATCAGGGCGAAGATATCAGGGGTGGGTACTACTACCAAGGAAATGGTGAAAAATGTGGCTGGCAGTTATTCTAATGGCGAAGTGGAAGTGATCGAGGATGCGGCCAATTATCGTTTTGTAATCCGCTTTGTCGGAACGCTGGGGATTCCAGGTAATGTGGCAGATTTGAAACTGACAATAGAAGAAATCAAGCCTGCCCACCTGGCGGTGGAGTATGAATATATTTATAACACATGGGGTGATGTGGCGGCGTTGACCTGGAAGCAGGCTTCGGCATACACCTGGGAAGGGATAAGGACGGTGGGTTTATGAATACAACAGAAAATTATGGCCTGAAAAAGCCAGAAAGTAATGAGTATATTTCGATAGAGGTCATCAATGAAAATATGGATACCGTTGATAAGACCATGAAAGAATTGGACAAAGATAAGGTAGATTCCATTGGAGGCGACACCGCGGACACTCTGGTTTCTGCCTTTGATGCATCATCAGACAGTTTCCCGGTACCGGCCGCAAAAGAAAAGGCCCGGACACGCTGGGGGAAGATGAAGAAGTTTACGGAAGATTTTAGGAATTGGATGACCGGCGTCTGCCTGATCGGACAGATCGTAAACAACTGTGTTACTGACCGGACAGATCTGCCCCTGTCGGCGGCTCAGGGAAAGGTATTGATGGATCTTTATACTGTGCTCAATACCAAGAGCTCTAAGATTGGACATACCCATGATGACAGGTATCACACAAAGCAGGAGGATAGCGAACTTTTCTATGCTAAAAATGCAACCAGTGTCTCGGATTGCCTCGTGGATACAAACTCGCCAGGAATATACATCTATGCGGATAACGCTACACACAGGCCAGTAGAGGGAGAAGGAAACGGCGGTGTTATCCTGACATTTGGTTTCCTCAAGATGTGGACAACACGGATTGCCATCAGCAACGATCTGCGGCTGTTTGTGTCACTCCATACTCCAGGAGTATCCTATGGAGAATGGAAGGAAATTTCTGGTAGGACTTAAAGCATTTTCCAGTCTGTGATTATACTGTTTGCGCGGCTGTATATGTATAGTCTTGAATCGCCTTTCGGTATTGCCAAAGACGTAATAAAGTTCCCCCAGTCACCTACTGTAATAGCCACACCTTCAGATGCCTGTGTAATACCAGCCTTGTATGGCGTGTTTTTCGTATTGGCATCATAATATAGCAGACGGCCGCCGCTCTGTATATTGAAAAGATCCATACTATATTGAGGAAGTCCCTGATAAGTATTGAAAAGATTATTTACCTCAGCCTCAGTATAGTATCGTTCATCATGAGCGTGGCCGATTTTTGAGGAGTTGGTATTGCGCACAATATGTAAGAAAATTCCGGGCCTGAAAGGGCCTTTTATAATACATAAAAATACAAATTATTAGAAAGGAAGGATGCAAAATGGAAAAAATCAAGATCCAGGATACTGAGTATGAAATTATCCGTATCATGCCAGCTGCCCCCAACGTGCTGCAGATTGTGTTTGCAGATAATATCCCAAAGGAATGGGGGGATATTACCACATTTACAATCGGAGGCTTGGAGGCAGGCAATATAAGCGGATACGATACACTGTACCGCACTGACGGCCAGACAATCTACCTGAGCAATGACGGCAGCGTATATGAACCGCCGGCGGATTCAGGACTGATGGATGAACCTATGCTGATTAAGGAGGAACAGGCATGACGGATGAAGAAATTGTGGTAGTGCTCGAAGGCTATAAGCATGAAATAGCATCTTTGAAACATCGCATGGACAGTGTAGGGAAGATTGTGGATGCCGTACACACACTTGCTTTGGAGATGGCCCGGCAGACGGAGGAGATTAAGCACATGAATAGCTCCATCCGGCAGCTGACAGACGATGTGACGGAACTGAAAGCCAAGCCGGGGCGGCAGTGGGAAATGCTAATCGGGGCGTTGATTGGGGCGGTCGTGAGTGCGGCGGCCTCAATGCTTTTTTGAAAGGAGGTGACATAAATGAAAGAGAAACTGGCTAAGCTGATCGATGTTAAGTCGATCATGACTCTGGCGCTGACTGCGGGATTCGTGGGTCTGACCTGCACTGGGGAAATTTCCGGGCAGGAATACCTTACAATCTTCACGATGATTGTGGGGTTCTACTTTGGCGTTCAAACAGAGAAAAGCAGACAGAAATAGAAGGAGGTGATCCATCTATCTCCCGGTCCGGCCAGGGTTAGAGCCGGAGCAACTACCATTACATAATAAAAATGAAAGAGAGGACAAAATTTATGGCAAAATTAACAGGAAAACATCAGGATAAAATCCCTGGAATGGGAGGCTATGTAAACGCAGGGCCAGATCTGCAGCCTAAGGAGCCGACCCCATATCTGCATGATGCACCATGTGATGTACCGCATCCAGACAAGCATCAGAGCGGCGTAGGTGGCCCATCTGATCGTAATAACAACGGTGTAGATGACAGTCAGGAGTAGAGTCGTGCGACGTCGCAACGCAGACAGGCCCCAGGGGATTCCTGAGGTCTATATTTTGATTGCGGCATAACTGCAGCTGTGCTATAATGCTAACGTTACCGCCTCCGAATCTGGTGACAGAAGGGAGGTGTCTGAATTGGATACACTTTTATCGTTTATTGTTGCCGTTGCGGCTGGTGTGGTTAGCCACCTCATCAACAAATGGTTGGACGGCGACAAATAGTCGGTAACCAGCCTATGGTCTAAGCCACCATAAAAACGGAATAGAAAACCCCAAGGAATTGCGGTCCTTGGGGTTTTCATTTTTGCTGTCTGAAATGGACAACTTTTATCGTTTAGCCTACTGGCATTATAGCATATGCAGATTTTAAAAGCAAGATACCTGAAAATGATTTTTGTCCGGTTTTGTACCGGGCTTTTTTATTTGGAGGCAAAGACATATGGAAAACGCAGCAAAGAAACTCATTGATCAGGCCGCCCATTGGGACGGCTATCTGGAAAAGAAAAGCAACGCCCAGCTGGATGATTTTACGGCCAATGCCGGCAGCGGCAATTTCACTTGCTTTGCCAGGGACTATAAGACACACACTGGTCAGAACCTGCAGGCCCAGCCCTGGTGCGCCATGTTCGTATCAGAGGTATTTGTGCAGGCATTTGGGCTTGAGGAGGCTAAGAAACTTCTGGGAGGCAGCCTGTACCATTATTGCCCCACAGGGGTCAACCAGTTTAAAAAGGCAGGCCGGTGGGCCGCGGTGCCGGAGCCTGGGGCAGTGATCTTCTTTACCAACGGCCAGAGAGCCTATCATACAGGGATCGTTACAGAGGTGACGGCAACGCGGATCAAGACCATTGAGGGCAATACGTCCGGTGCATCCGGTGTGATTGAAAACGGCGGCGGGGTGTGCCGGAAGGCTTACAGCCGGTCTTATGGGAAAATTCTTGGCTACGGGCTGCCGGACTGGTCGATTGTCAGCCAATCAGAATACGTATTAGGCTGGCACCATGACAGTAACGGATGGTGGTACGCAGACACGCCCCACACCTATTATAAGTCCTGCTGGCAGGTGATTAACCATCACAAGTATTATTTTAACCAGGATGGCTACGCATTAACGGACTGGCATCAGATCGATGGGAAATGGTATTACTTTGAGCCGGCGGCAGGCCACCCGTTGGAATGCGCCTTGTATGTAACTGACGCCAGCGGGGTACAGGGGCCGGGCGAGTTTTAAACCGGATCAAACAAGTGAATATGGAATGTTCAGCCTTGGGATGTTTCCCAGGGCTTTTATTGTACGAAAAATAAACGCATAGGAAGGATGTAGTTTATGTTAGTAGAAATTACCGGGAAAAGATATGAAGAAAGATTGATTACCACAAGCCTTAAAGTGGCAGAACATTTTGAGAAAGAACACAGGCATGTATTGGACGCTATTAGAAATCTCACGGCCGAAAATTCGGCAGCCAGTTTTTTCACCCTGACTACATACAAAAACCGTGGAAAAGAATATCCTATGTATGAAATGGACAGAGATGGATTTTCATTACTTGCTATGGGATTTACAGGCGAGAAAGCTTTAAGATGGAAACTGGACTATATCAAAGCTTTCAATGCTATGGAAAAAGAACTCAAGAGAATCTATACAGAACGGCAACAGTGGCAGATTGAAAGGGACAAGGGAATTATTGTCCGCCATATCCTGACCGATACCATAAAAATGAAAGTGACTGACAGTCCCCATAAGAAATTCATGTATCCCAATTACACCAAGCTTATCTACAAGACCATCTTCGGAAAGACCATGAAGGAACTGCAGGAGCAGTATGGGGTGAAGAGGAAAGAAAGTATTCGGGAATATGTGACAGCGGATGAACTGAAACAGATTGAATCCATGGAGATGCTGGTGAGTAGCCTTATAAGCTGCGGTTGGGGATATGACCAGATCAAGGGATTCATCCAGGAGAACTCGACGAAGATGCTGGCGGGTTAAGGTACTGTGGGAGCTTCCGCCACAGAAGGAAGAATGTATTGTTATCCTTTGAATCTAGATGTCGATTTATTCTGTTAGACTGACGCCCAGTCAGGACGGGGCGCTGCTGTGGCCGGGGCTGGGAAAGTAAAAAATAGGGGAGATTGTCGAAAAAGAAGTAGCAGAGATGATATGAGTGTGCTATAATGCTGATGTTACCGCCTCCTATACTGGTAAGGAAGGGAGGTGCTTACTATGGAATTTATTATATCCTTTATCGTCGCTGTTGCGGCTGGTGTAGCTTGCCACTACATCATCAAATGGTTAAACGGCGATAAGTAATCGGTAACTAGCCTGTGGGGTTAAGCCTTCCCACTCCGAAAAATAGGAATAGAAAAACCCGAAGGTCTTGCACACCTCCGGGTTTTTTGTTGTCGCTCACTATGGAACAACTATATCCTTTATTGCCTACAGGCATTATATCATACGCAATTCCTAAATGCAATATTCTATAAAAACCTTTTTTTGTCTCCACTTACTCACAACACTATAAGTTATTGCTATCCGGTGGCCCAGACGGAGAGATGGGCGCATCCATGCGATACCTTTCCCAGCGCTATGCCATGCCGTACAAAGAGTGTAAGGCGGTTCTGACAGACATTGGTACGGAAGAATTAGCGCACCTGGAAATGATCGCGGCTATCGTACACCAGCTTACCCGTAATCTTACAGCAGAGCAGCTGGTAGAGCAGGGGTTCGGGCCTTACTATACCGACCATACTACTGGCATCTGGCCTCAGTCTGCAGGAGGAGTACCATTTAATGCCTGCGAATTCCAGTCAAAGGGCGATGTGATCACAGACCTCCATGAAAATATGGCTGCAGATGGTGCAACTGCATATGTGCAACATAGAAGTGTTAAGTAGAAGTTCTATATAATCTGGTGTGCCAGACACCAGATTTTACAGAACTTAGAAATTCCAATGTATTTCAATCGGGACATTTCTTGTCCCTGGAATCCGTTTTCCTACTAATATATAATCAATTAGAGTTTCAACGGTTTCTCTGTCTAAATGTTCAAGATTTGTGTATTGCTCAATGAGCTGGCGGCGATTATCGCCTGTCTGGATTTTTCTCTCAATTACATCAAGCTGTTTTTGCGTTTCAATCACCAGCTTTTCAAGCCGTTCTCTGTCATTTGTGAAGTCTTTTGACAAATTCAGGAAATCATTTTCGGAAAGAATCCCTTTTACTTTATCAAGATAAAGTTCTCTGATTACCTTTGCGTCTTCTTCAACCTTTTTTTGATAAGTAGCAAGTTGTGTTTCTAAAGCAGTTTTTTTCTCCTTTACGTTGGAGTGAAATTCCACGTTCTGTTCCAATTCATCTTTATCAAGATATTCTTGTGATAACTTGTTCAGTTCAGAAATAACTGCCTGCTCCAACTTCTTCACAGAAATAAATGAGCCTATGCAAGCGTCCTTTGCAACATGGCGATTTGAACATTGTAAATAATGTCTTCCATCTGTCTGCTTATTAGAACGCATGGTATAGCCACAGTTCATGCAGCGAGCTTTTCTGGCAAACAGCCCTATGGTTCCTACTGTAAATGGTTTTGCTTTTTCAGCTACCATAGATTGTACTCTATCCCAAAGTTCACGGTCAATAATCGGTTCGTGTGTTCCCTCTACTCTGTACCATTCCTCTTTAGGTCTGGGCTTATTTTGTTTTGTCTTATACGAAACACTGCCGTATTTTCCTTGAACCATATTTCCGATATAAATTTCATTTGTCAGCATATCGGAAATAGCAAAATATTTCCATAAGGTACTATTTTTTCTGGTAGGCTGCTTATAGCGTAAACCATGAAGCCGTTTATATTCCGTAGGGTTTGGAATCCCACGGTCATTCAGCATACGGGCAATCGCTGTTTTGCCATATCCCTGTGAAAATAAAGTAAAAACTTCTTTGACAACAGCAGCAGCTTCTTCGTCAATAATCAGGTGTCCCTTTTGTTCAGGGTCTTTTTTATAACCATAAAGAGCAAATGCACCAATATGAAATCCATTTTTCCGGCGGTCAGTCAATACGCTGCGGATGTTTTCTGACATATCCTCTAAATACCACTCATTAACCAAACCATTGATTTGTCTTGATTTTTTGTTTCCTTTATTAGCGGTATCTGCATTATCTACAATACTGATAAAACGAATCCCCCAAATAGGAAACAATCCATGTATGTATTTTTCCACTAACTCTAACTCTCTGGTAAATCTGGATTGTGTTTTACAGAGGATAATATCAAATTTTCGGTGTTCAGCGTCATTTAACAGCTTGTTAAATTCTGGTCTTCGTCTATCTGAACCAGTATAATCGTCATCACTGTATATATTGTAGACTTCCCAGCCTTGTTCCAATACATATTGAATCAGCATGGATTTTTGATTTTGAATACTGTTACTATCATCAGTTTCATGTTGTTTGTTTCTATCTTCTTCTGATAAGCGGCAATAAATAGCAACTTTTGACTTTGTGTTCATCATATTTTATCTCCCTTAAAGAGAAGATAAAACAAACATTCCACCTACACTTATTATACCGTGTTGAGAAATGTTTGTCTATCATTTTACAGGTAATACCTGCCCTTTGGATTTTTCTAATTGATTGATGAGTTCTATCCATTTCTGATTGAACTCTTTTTTTAATGCCGACTTATCTTCACACTTAAATACATTTTTGCAGGAAATTTCTGCTTCTTTTGGCATAATTCCACCTCACAGTCTTTACTATGTTTACAGACTATGCAAAAATGCTTGTTCATTATGAAAGAATCATCCTTAGCAAACCGAACAGCTTCCGCTAAAGCTCATGGGAATCTCACCCCTGCATGGTTCTCATCCAGCCGTACCCTTTGCCAGCGGTGCTACATCATCACACGGACTAAGGCTGTACGGAAGTATCATTATCACGATAGAAAGGTCATGGCGGCAGCTCTGCGGTAAGCTGCTTATGGAACGCTGGCAGGAATCGCTATCCGGTTTCATCCCTCCTTTGGTGGGTTACGGCGTGCCAGCCCAACGGCTCTCTTTCTATCGAAACGTATTCGGCTGCTTTATGCTGCGTTGATTAGACGCTTTCTTTTTCAAGGAACAATCCGGCTTTGTTAGCCTGTTAAAATGCACTGGTGATAATGCACTTTAATAGACTGGCAAGCTCTGTCTGGGAAGCATGGGCTTGTCCATGCTTCCACAGGAGAGCGTTATTTTTATTTTGGTTCCCTGATTTCAAAAGATAAAATCTTTGCAATCAGACGTGTTTCCATCCGGCGGCGTAGGGTTTCATCTACAACCATGTGGGTATTCCCATATTCGTCTTTCATGGGACGCATGGAACGGCTGGCAATAAAACCGCTGTAATGGCGTACAATCTGGTTGACTGCTTCAATATCGCCGTCCGCAGCCCTTACAATCACAGGAAACGGAATCATAGGGTGCTTTGCTGTCATGCTTCTTCCTCCATAAATTTTTTGATAAATTCCAGTCCGGCGTGTCTTCTTCTCTGGATGGTAGAACGATTAACTTCCAGAATTTTTGAAATTTCCGTATCGTCAAATCCAAGAAAATAATATCTCAGGATAACATCACGTTTCTTTCCATCCAGATTTTCTAATGCTTCTGCTAACAGGCTGTTTTCAATGCGGACAGTAAATCCATCTATTTCAAAAGTATGGAAGTGGGATGGATAGGTGTCTTCGGAAGAAAACAGATTGACGGTGTAATCGTCCATATCACAAAACAGGGTTTCCCGTTTGCACTGCCTGGACAACGCTTTGAGATAGTCTTTGCGTTCATCTTCCATAGCGACTTTACAAATGTAATCAAACTGGTTCTCTATGGTTGTCTGAAATTCAGATGGCTTCATCATTGCTCACCCCCTTTCCAGCCTTGAAAGGGAGCGAGTTGATAGGAATTTCTGCTTCTTTCCCCCTTTTCGCTCTTAGTCCCGACAGGACAGGGGGTGCAGTTGCGTTTTGAAAAGAAAAATTTAAAAACTTTTTCTTCCAACTAAAAAAGCACGCAAACAGACGATATTTCTGCTTGTATGCTTCAATAGTTCTTTCTATGTATTCTGAAAAACCACATTGAGGGTCAGACTTTTCTAGTGTAGGTGGATGGCTTTTTTTAGCGGTTTACCGAACGTAGATATATTTAAGAAAATATTTTGCATAGCGGCTTCCTCCTGTAAGCCGCTGTCTGTATAAAGTAGTAGACTTTAAAAATCATCTATATTTCAGGCAAAAAAAGACGGCGGCTTTTGTTAAACCGTCGTCTGGAAATGATGATGTAATTTTTGACGCAGGGAAAGTATGCTGCCAAATAACGGTTTTTTTTATTTCCGTTTCGACAGCATAGTTTTATCTTTGATACGCATAATAGGAACTGTACAACTATACGATACGTTTTTCTGTACCTGTCACTATTACAACAGGAACAGTAAAATGTATAGAGGTGGTGTATTATGCGTAAAAAAGAAGATAAATATGATTTCAGGGCGTTTGGGCTTGCCATAAAAGAAGCCCGTAAAAAACAGGGCTTGACCCGTGAACAGGTGGGAGCAATGATTGAAATTGACCCACGCTATTTAACCAATATTGAGAATAAAGGGCAGCACCCCAGTTTACAGGTGCTTTACGACCTTGTATCTCTGCTGAATGTATCAGTGGATGAGTTCTTTTTATCCTCTGATAGTCTGGCAAAAAGCAGCAGACGAAGACAGCTTGAAAGCAAAATTGACAATTTTACAGACGCAGACCTTGTTATCATGGAAAGCGTTGCAGATGGTATTGTCAAATACAAGGAAATGGAAGATAAATAACTTCTATTGCCTGCAAGAATAAGATTGAAATTAAAATGAGCCGATAGTCTATAAGCTGTATAGCTTATAAATTATCGGCTCTGCGTCTAAGCGTCTGGCTCTTTGATAATGGTTGTAATTCCGTTTTTGATTGTCACTAAATTTTCTTTTTTGCACTTTGGACAAAAGAGAGGGAAATTTACCAGTTCCGTGTCTTTGCGTATTTTAGTTCGTGTCTTGCTGTTACAGACAGGACAAAGTACCCATATTTGTTGTTCTGCCATGAAAAGCACCTGCCTTTATCAATTATACTACTTTTCTATATTTTCCAAAAAACTTATTACCAAAGGTATAAAGGCATCTTTATTTGAAATCATAGCAGGATGTCCACCGTGTTCAAAAATACATATCCTTTTATCTCTAATCGGGAGCTTTGTATAAACATTTTCAAAAAATTCACCGGACATAAATTCATCCTCTTTACTTCCTGTTAGTAGGACGGGTAAGTTTAATTCACATAAATTTTTGTGGAAGAATGTCTTATGTTTTTGATAGTGTGTATAGATTGCAAGAGTATCATTATCAACAACATTTTCCCAATCGTCCCCGTGATTTTGCTGATACAAAGTCCGTAGCCACAGATTTTCCTTAGAGATTGCTCTGTCTTGATATATGTTTGCAACAAAGGACTCCAATGGTGTTTCTCCCTCAAAGCTATCAGCTACAATTTTTCCAACTAAATCAGGTCTTTCTAATGCTATATTTAAAGCAACTAAAGCACCTCCGCTACTCCCTAATAGATTTACTTGTGAATAGCCAAGATAATCAATCAGTGAGATTGCCTGTTGTGCTTCATCATACCATAAATCATCCGATATGCTGGAAAGTCTATCAGAGTAGCCATTTCCTAAGAAATCAATTAAAATAACTTTGGCATATTTTTGTAAATCATCAACTACTGGAAGAAACATTCTTGAAGATAGCGAATTTCCATGAAGTAATAATAGTGGTATGCCTGTTCCATATTCTTCAAAGAAAATTTTTTTATTCTGATATGTAAAATATGGCATATTATATTCTCCCTCCAATCTTTTAAAAAAATTATAACCGTAACAGGGGGGAATTTTAAACCACAAGAATATTTGTGAAATAAAAGTGTGCCATAGAGAATATGGAAACTCATCTATGGCACATAATACAGGTTATTTTTTCTTTTTTTGCCGGATAATACGCTGTATGCTTTTTTCTACCAGATAATATTTTGCTGAAAGTTGGGTAATGGAGCAGCCCTCCAAATATTCAGAATAAATCTGCTCATTTCTCTTTTCAAGGAAAGATAAAGTTTCGGTACTTTCTCCCCAATTTTTTCTATTATCTGGCTTTTTTGGAACATAAATGGAGTGTCCGTCAACGTATTTCTGGATTTCTTTTATAATATGTTCTGGCAAAACTTCTTCTGCCTTATAATAGCTCATTCTGCACCTCCTAATTTGTGTTACTTAGGATTGCAAAGGCTATCATATTTTGATGTGCAATAGCCTTTGCTATGCACACATTTTATTTACTGCCATTGTGCCTGCTCCTTTCCTTATCTGTTATAAGAATAGCGGATTTTTCAAAAATATTCAACTTTATTTCACAATCTTCCAGTTTTCCCCGTTCTTTTCCAGCACAAGGTCAAACTGCGATACCTGTGTTGTCATGGTCTGGTTATCCAGATATTTCACCGCAAGGGAAGCCGTCACCTGATTTTCGCTTCGGTTATAAACCGGATTCACTAGTTCCGAGAAAATATACTCTTTTCCCACAGGTTTCAGCACGCCCTCATTCACATAATAGGTTAGCTCCTTTGCGGTTGCCGTAGGGTACAGCTTGAAAAAGGTAGTGAGAAATTCGTTGATTTCTTCCGTAGTGATGGAATCCACTGTACCGTCACTTTGTACCGCTTTCGGCGTATAGCCGGATTTTACGGGAACGCTGGTAATGGTTGGGTTCTGGATAATTGTCAGGTTTCCAGAGCTGTCCACATAGACCGTCACCTGATAGGCGGAACGGACAGTTTTACTGGATTCTCCCTCTGTAATACGCTGTTCCACCGTATAGGTTACTTGATAATGCTGCTCCTTTTCTTCTGTGATTTCCCATATCTGGAAGTCAGTCAGGGCAGACGATACGGGGATGTCCTTTCGGACAGTATCTACATTCAGGGCTT
>OCAS01000876.1_pt1 | contig 19478 bp, 15 predicted proteins | sample 1550751 | NCBI WGS metagenome assembly OCAS01 (sample SAMEA2580301, study PRJEB22360) | human gut metagenome | biome: human gut; feature: human-associated habitat; material: faeces | place: Denmark | collected 2008/2010
GAGGAAACGCCGCAGAATTATTTTCAGGGATACGGCACATCGCTATTAATATTTTGACGAATGATAAGGTATTCAAGGCAGGGTTAAGACGTAAGATGCGAAAAGCAGCCATGGACAGAAACTATCTGGCGTCAGTCCTTGCTGGGAGCGGGCTTTCGTAATCTTTCCCTGATTGCGGTCCCTTATGGTAGCGGAACCTTACGTGAAATGAGATTATATGAAAACCACATCGAATTTAGTTATTTTTCTGATGAAACATGGAGAGTGGAAGTTTCGTCATCGCGTTTATTCAGGCTTCCTTTTCAGAATGGTTTTTTAGTAACACGTCATCCATTTCGCTTTAGCTATTTTATTCATATCAAGTTGTTTCGGTGACATTCACACAATCTTATATAAAAAGGATTACGAATGGCAACTGCCAGGATAAATGTTTTTTGCACGAACGAGGAACTGTCTAATTGGCTCGCGATTGTAGCCTCAAAATACAAATTACATTCAATTTGGTTTACACTACAAGATGAATACTCTAAGCAATTAAATGTCTTAACAGAAAAGATCCCTGCCGTAGCACATCGAATTTATCTTATGCCCAGCATTAAACCTAACAATAGAAGAATAAAGTTTAGTAGCATTGATCGTTATTGTGGTTGAATTGAAATAAAGCCGGGGCATTTAGTTGAGTATAATGGGGAAAAGATTTTACAACTTACTGAAATTAACACAACTGATTCTAAGGATAAATTAATATGCTTATGTAAAGTCATTCACTGGCTTAAACGACAGATTATAGCCAATGAATTCTCCGGTGTAACGGGAAAGAACATCATTTATGGTGGAGAAACTATTTATCCTCATAATCTTTATACGCATCAAGCCAAATCTCTTTTTCATGATAAAGTTATCTGGAAACAAGACTTCCTATTTAATTCTGTCTATGAACCATTTTTACCTTAATTCTTCCAGCAAGCAATATTAACCATTATGAATATGACTAAAAAAGAAGCATTAGCATTCCTTGCTCTAAACCAACCTATGCCAAATGATTATGACATCACTCAGGAACTTATCAATAAATATAACAATGTAAGGCTTTATTTTTCTGCAAATCCTGCTGAAGAAGCCATACCGTTATTTTTACAATCGTTTGGGGAAGGTGATGGCTTCGGTGTATATCAGTTGGTCGAAGATTTTTTGTACAAGTGTGATAAAAACATTATAGCTTCAAATATCGCCAACATACTGGAAAATCCTCTGACAATAAAAAGTGTCCGATGTTGGTGTACATTATTGGCAATGGCTTTTCCCGATAACACCTTAATTAAAGGATTAAATATTTCTCTACAATCTGATGATGAAGATACCCGAGACATGGCTATGTTAAGTTTAAAGATGATTACAGAGGAATATAAAACATTTGAATTCCAATAATTCCCCCTTGCATAAAAGATCACCATCATGACAAAAACACAAGCAAAGTTGCTTATTTATAAAGCAAACAAATTTATGCAAAAGCTTGACGGAATTGACTCGTTTAGTATAACCCTGCTATATGATAACTCTTCATTAATGAGAAAAGAGTTTCATCAAACACATAATATTGATTGCCTCAACGACAGACTTTTTTTACCTCATCCGGTAAATATAAATCTTCTAATCAGTCAGATAGTGACATTATCTGGTACAGCTGAATGTTTTCGTTGCTGGCTTATCTATGAAGGTAAAGTAAAAATAGTTATAAATGGGAATAATTTCACGTCATTTGCGCAGAGTATTTTCAGAGAACAGGGAACCTATGATTTAACGTTATTTTTTGACATAACTCGTAGAGTAATAGTAGTCTGTGATAATGAGTATGACATTGATATTTACACCACCACCTATTAAATGCATTGTTTTAGTTAACCAAGAAACATTCCAATAAAATACACAATTCAAGAGCATAATAACCATGCAATCAACCAATAGCGAATCCCCTTATAAATTTGCGAACAAACTACTGATTGGCCTGTTAGCATGCATGCTATACAGAATAATTACCATCATAATTACAATCAGTTATACCTATTTTACAGTTCCTCATAAAGTACATATATCAACAAATATTTACATATTTTTTTCTTTCTTATTTATATCATTGATATTTTTTGTCGTTACTTTCACCTCTAGTAAAAAAGTGGCAATTATAATTGCAACGCTATCGACAATATTATTAGGAGTCGAAACCTTTAATTCAGGACTGCCATATCGCGCCTTATCAATGATGTTTTCAGCCATGCTTTCATATTTCTTTATATTTTTATGTAATTTTAACTTTAAAGATAAAGAGAATTCTAAACATATAAACGTCCTGAAAGTTGCGTGCCCAATTTTGTACGTTTTTTATCTTTTTTATGAGCACGTATTTTTCAGGAATGTCTCTTTGATTGTTTTTTCCTTTGTTATTTTAACGTTCTTTATTTCCTGGTTGAATATTAAACTTAAATAATCTAAAGAGAAATGAAGTTAGCCTTCCTGTACCCACAGCAACGCCGTCTTTTTGTTCAGCACGGGGAAAATGATCTCCCCTGCTCACCTCCTCCAGACGCTTACACTACATGATGACCTGATCGGTGCCACCACTCCTCTTCACTATGACGTTTACCGCCCCTCCTTGACACCACGCTTTTGTCTACATTCTACGCAAACGGCAACTTTTATAACCAGTGTAAAAATAACGTGCCGCAATAGTCATACCTATTAATGGTAAAAAGCTGTCACAATTCATAAAAAACCTTAATATACGCCACCCTAAACATAACCAGCGTTAATGTAAGGTTTTTGTGTGGACTGGCTTCTTGATGTTTTTGCTACCTGGCTCTACGGCTTAAAAGTAATCGCGATAACGTTAGCGGTCATCATGTTCATCAGCGGGCTGGACGATTTTTTTATTGATGTCGTCTACTGGGTACGCCGCATTAAACGCAAGTTGAGTGTTTATCGCCGCTACCCGCGAATGAGTTACCGCGAACTGTATAAACCAGATGAAAAACCGTTAGCGATTATGGTTCCGGCGTGGAATGAAACGGGCGTCATCGGCAATATGGCCGAGCTGGCGGCGACCACGCTCGACTATGAAAACTATCATATCTTTGTTGGCACCTACCCCAACGACCCCGATACTCAGCGTGATGTTGACGAAGTGTGCGCTCGCTTCCCAAACGTGCATAAGGTAGTCTGCGCGCGTCCTGGCCCCACCAGCAAAGCCGACTGCCTGAACAACGTGCTGGACGCCATCACCCAGTTTGAGCGTAGCGCCAATTTCGCTTTTGCTGGTTTTATTCTGCATGACGCCGAAGACGTAATTTCACCGATGGAATTGCGTCTGTTCAACTATCTGGTCGAGCGTAAAGATCTGATTCAGATCCCGGTATACCCATTCGAACGCGAATGGACGCACTTCACCAGCATGACTTACATTGATGAGTTTTCAGAACTGCATGGCAAAGATGTTCCGGTGCGTGAAGCCCTCGCCGGACAGGTGCCCAGCGCAGGCGTCGGTACTTGTTTCAGCCGCCGCGCCGTGACCGCACTGTTAGCTGACGGTGATGGTATTGCTTTCGACGTGCAGAGTCTTACTGAAGATTACGACATTGGTTTCCGCCTGAAAGAAAAAGGTATGACGGAAATTTTTGTCCGTTTTCCGGTGGTGGACGAAGCCAAAGAACGCGAGCAGCGTAAATTTTTACAGCACGCGCGGACGTCAAACATGATCTGCGTGCGCGAATATTTCCCCGATACCTTTTCGACTGCGGTTCGACAAAAATCTCGCTGGATCATCGGCATTGTTTTCCAGGGCTTTAAAACCCACAAATGGACCTCCAGTCTGACGCTGAACTACTTTCTCTGGCGCGACCGCAAAGGGGCAATCAGTAACTTTGTCAGCTTCCTCGCGATGCTGGTGATGATCCAGCTTTTGCTGTTGCTGGCGTATGAAAGTTTGTGGCCCGATGCCTGGCATTTCCTTTCTATTTTCAGCGGCAGCGCATGGTTAATGACTCTGCTGTGGCTAAACTTTGGCTTGATGATTAACCGCATCGTGCAGCGGGTGATTTTCGTTACTGGCTACTACGGCCTGACGCAGGGGCTGCTATCTGTCCTGCGTCTTTTCTGGGGCAACCTGATTAACTTCATGGCCAACTGGCGCGCGTTAAAACAGGTACTTCAACACGGCGATCCACGTCGTGTCGCGTGGGATAAAACAACGCATGACTTCCCCAGCGTGACTGGCGATACCCGCTCGTTGCGTCCGTTAGGTCAAATCCTGCTGGAAAATCAGGTCATCACTGAAGAACAACTCGATACAGCACTGCGTAATCGCGTCGAAGGTCTACGCCTGGGCGGTTCAATGCTGATGCAGGGGCTGATTAGCGCCGAACAGCTGGCACAGGCGCTGGCAGAGCAAAACGGCGTGGCGTGGGAGTCGATCGACGCCTGGCAGATCCCTTCATCACTGATTGCCGAAATGCCGGCCTCCGTGGCGCTGCATTATGCAGTGCTGCCGCTGCGTCTGGAAAATGATGAGTTAATTGTCGGCAGTGAAGATGGTATTGACCCGGTTTCGCTGGCGGCCCTGACGCGTAAAGTCGGACGCAAAGTGCGTTACGTCATTGTTCTGCGGGGACAAATTGTCACGGGGTTACGCCACTGGTATGCGCGCCGACGCGGTCACGATCCGCGGGCAATGTTGTACAATGCGGTTCAGCATCAGTGGCTCACGGAACAGCAGGCCGGTGAAATCTGGCGGCAATATGTGCCGCATCAGTTCCTGTTCGCCGAAATACTGACCACGCTCGGTCATATTAATCGTTCAGCAATTAACGTGTTGTTATTGCGCCATGAACGCAGTTCTCTGCCGCTCGGCAAGTTTTTGGTCACCGAAGGCGTTATCAGCCAGGAAACGTTGGATCGCGTCCTGACAATTCAACGCGAATTACAAGTTTCGATGCAATCACTATTACTCAAAGCAGGTTTAAACACAGAACAGGTTGCGCAACTGGAGTCCGAAAATGAAGGAGAATAACCTTAATCGCGTCATCGGATGGTCTGGTTTACTGCTGACGTCTTTATTGAGTACCAGCGCACTCGCAGACAATATCGGCACCAGCGCAGAAGAGCTGGGGCTGAGCGATTATCGCCATTTTGTTATTTATCCCCGTCTCGACAAGGCGCTGAAGGCACAGAAAAATAACGACGAAGCAACCGCCATCCGCGAATTTGAATATATACACCAGCAGGTGCCGGATAATATTCCGCTAACTTTATACCTTGCGGAAGCCTATCGCCATTTTGGTCATGATGACCGGGCGCGGCTGTTGCTTGAGGATCAACTGAAACGTCACCCAGGAGATGCCCGACTTGAGCGCAGTCTGGCGGCTATTCCAGTTGAAGTGAAAAGCGTTACGACTGTTGAAGAACTGCTTGCCCAGCAAAAAGCGTGCGATGCTGCGCCGACCCTGCGTTGTCGCAGTGAAGTTGGGCAGAATGCCCTGCGGCTGGCACAATTACCTGTCGCCAGAGCGCAACTGAACGATGCGACGTTTGCTGCATCGCCGGAAGGAAAAACGCTGCGAACCGATCTGCTGCAACGGGCAATCTACCTGAAGCAATGGTCCCAGGCAGATACGCTATACAATGAAGCACGCCAGCAGAACACATTAAGCGCGGCAGAACGCCGCCAGTGGTTTGATGTGCTTCTTGCCGGGCAGCTGGACGATCGGATCCTGGCGCTGCAATCACAGGGGATCTTCACCGATCCGCAGTCATATATTACTTACGCGACCGCGCTGGCTTATCGTGACGAAAAAGCACGCCTCCAGCGTTATCTCATTGAAAATAAGCCGCTGTTTACCACGGATGCACAAGAGAAAAGTTGGCTCTATCTGTTATCTAAATACAGCGCCAACCCCGTTCTGGCGTTGGCGAATTATACGGTACAGTTTGCCGATAACCGCCAGTATGTTGTTGGCGCGACGCTACCGGTGCTGTTAAAAGAAGGTCAGTACGACGCAGCGCAAAAACTGCTCGCCACCCTCCCCGCCAATGAAATGCTTGAGGAGCGTTATACCGTTAGCGTGGCGACCCGTAACAAGGCTGAAGCTCTGCGTCTGGCACGATTGCTGTATCAGCAAGAACCGGCAAATCTTACCCGCCTGGATCAACTGACCTGGCAACTGATGCAGAACGAGCAGTCACGCGAAGCTGCCGATTTATTGCTGCAACGCTATCCTTTCCAGGGCGATGCGCGTGTCAGCCAGACGTTAATGGCGCGACTGGCGTCTCTGCTGGAAAGTCATCCTTACCTGGCAACTCCGGCGAAGGTGGCGATTTTATCGAAACCCTTACCGCTGGCGGAGCAACGTCAGTGGCAAAGTCAGTTGCCGGGTATTGCAGATAATTGCCCGGCAATAGTTCGCTTGCTGGGCGATATGTCGCCTTCCTACGATGCTGCCGCCTGGAACCGTCTGGCAAAGTGTTATCGGGACACGCTACCCGGTGTGGCGTTGTATGCATGGCTTCAGGCCGAACAACGACAACCGAACGCCTGGCAACATCGTGCGGTAGCCTATCAGGCGTATCAGGTTGAGGACTACGCCACCGCACTGGCGGCCTGGCAGAAAATCAGTCTTCACGACATGAGCAATGAGGATCTGCTTGCTGCTGCCAATACCGCCCAGGCGGCAGGAAATGGTGCGGCTCGCGATCGCTGGCTTCAGCAGGCAGAACAACGTGGGCTGGGAAACAATGCCCTCTACTGGTGGCTGCATGCGCAACGTTACATTCCTGGTCAGCCGGAACTCGCACTGAACGATCTCACGCGCTCAATCAATATTGCGCCTTCTGCCAACGCTTACGTTGCGCGGGCGACAATTTATCGCCAACGTCATAATGTCCCGGCGGCGGTGAGTGATTTGCGCGCCGCGCTGGAACTGGAACCGAATAATAGCAACACCCAGGCAGCGCTTGGTTACGCCTTGTGGGATAGCGGTGATATCGCACAGTCGCGGGAAATGCTCGAACAGGCGCATAAAGGGCTACCGGACGATCCGGCACTTATCCGACAACTGGCCTACGTGAACCAGCGTCTGGATGACATGCCTGCGACGCAGCACTACGCCCGGCTGGTGATTGATGACATTGATAATCAGGCGCTGATAACCCCACTGACCCCAGAGCAAAATCAGCAACGCTTCAATTTCCGCCGTCTGCATGAGGAGGTCGGTCGCCGCTGGACGTTCAGTTTCGATTCTTCTATCGGCTTGCGTTCCGGCGCAATGAGTACCGCTAACAATAATGTCGGCGGCGCAGCGCCAGGGAAAAGCTATCGTAGCTATGGGCAACTGGAAGCCGAGTACCGCATCGGACGCAATATGCTGCTGGAAGGCGACCTGCTCTCAGTTTATAGCCGCGTCTTTGCCGATACCGGAGAAAACGGGGTGATGATGCCGGTGAAAAATCCGATGTCCGGCACCGGTCTGCGCTGGAAGCCGCTGCGCGATCAGATCTTTTTCCTCGCCGTCGAACAGCAGTTGCCGCTGAACGGGCAAAATGGCGCATCCGATACCATGCTGCGCGCCAGCGCCTCATTCTTTAATGGCGGCAAATACAGCGACGAATGGCACCCGAACGGTTCAGGCTGGTTTGCCCAAAACCTGTACCTCGATGCGGCGCAATATGTCCGTCAGGATATTCAGGCGTGGACGGCAGATTATCGCGTCAGCTGGCATCAGAAGGTGGCGAACGGGCAGACTATTGAGCCTTACGCTCACGTTCAGGACAACGGTTATCGTGATAAAGGCACTCAGGGCGCGCAGCTTGGCGGTGTCGGGGTCCGCTGGAATATCTGGACCGGCGAGACGCACTACGACGCCTGGCCGCACAAAGTCAGTCTCGGCGTCGAATATCAACATACCTTTAAGGCGATTAATCAACGTAACGGAGAGCGCAACAACGCGTTTCTCACCATTGGAGTGCACTGGTAAATGCGTAAGTTCATTTTCGTATTGCTGACACTGCTTTTGGTCAGCCCTTTTTCCTTTGCGATGAAAGGTATTATCTGGCAACCACAAAACCGTGATAGTCAGGTTACCGATACCCAGTGGCAGGGGCTGATGAGTCAGTTACGTTTGCAAGGCTTCGATACCCTGGTTTTGCAATGGACCCGTTACGGCGATGCATTCACCCAGCCAGAACAGCGCGCGTTATTGTTTAAGCGTGCAGCAGCTGCGCAACAGGCTGGCCTGAAGCTGATTGTCGGGCTGAATGCCGATCCGGAATTTTTTATGCACCAGAAACAGTCATCCGCGGCGCTGGAAAGCTATCTTAATCGCCTGCTGGCTGCCGATCTCCAGCAAGCCAGATTATGGAGCGCCGCGCCTGGCGTAACGCCGGATGGCTGGTATATCAGCGCGGAAATTGACGACCTGAACTGGCGCAGCGAAGCCGCCCGTCAACCTTTGCTGACATGGTTAAACAACGCTCAGCGGTTGATTAGCGATGTTTCAGCAAAACCGGTTTATATCAGTAGTTTTTTCGCCGGAAACATGTCGCCCGATGGCTATCGCCAACTGCTGGAACACGTTAAAGCAACCGGCGTTAATGTCTGGGTACAGGATGGCAGCGGCGTGAATAAACTTACCGCTGAACAGCGTGAACGTTATCTACAGGCCAGCGCCGATTGCCAGAGTTCCGCCCCAGCAAGCGGCATTGTTTATGAACTGTTTGTCGCCGGCAAAGGCAAAACCTTTACAGCGAAACCGAAACCGGACGCAGAAATTGCCTCGCTGTTAGCGAAACGTTCCTCTTGCGGTAAAGACACGCTCTATTTCTCTCTGCGCTATTTGCCCGTCGCGCACGGCATTCTCGAGTATTAAATCTCCTCCAGGTAAGTCGGGTACGACCTGGCTTACCTCTTTCGCTCTCGTCAGAATTCCATCAAGATTAATTGCTAAAAAGCGTGCTAAAGAAAGAAGATCGTTATCGGCGAACGGGCCGATCACTCATGCAGGAAGCATAGATCCTTTGAGCGGAGTTTCTGATATCTGAGGAGTGCGAAATGCAATTGAGCAGCAGTGAACCTTGCGTGGTGATCCTGACCGAAAAAGAGGTAGAGGTAAGCGTTAATAACCATGCTACGTTTACCCTTCCGAAAAACTACCTGGCCGCCTTCGCGTGCAACAATAACGTCATTGAACTCTCAACGTTAAATCACGTATTAATCACCCACATCAACCGTAACATCATCAACGATTATCTGTTGTTTTTAAATAAGAACTTAACCTGCGTAAAGCCCTGGTCGCGGCTGGCTACCCCGGTTATCGCTTGTCATAGCCGTACACCGGAAGTGTTCCGGCTAGCCGCCAACCACAGCAAGCAGCAACCCAGCAAACCCTGCGAAGCGGAGTTGACGCGCGCATTGCTTTTTACCGTATTGTCTAACTTTCTTGAGCAATCGCGGTTTATTGCCCTACTGATGTATATCTTACGCAGTAGCGTCCGCGACAGCGTCTGCCGCATTATTCAAAGCGATATTCAGCATTACTGGAATCTGCGAATTGTCGCCAGTTCGCTATGTTTAAGCCCCAGCCTGCTCAAAAAGAAATTAAAAAACGAAAATACCAGCTATAGCCAGATTGTCACAGAGTGTCGTATGCGTTACGCCGTACAGATGTTATTGATGGATAACAAAAATATCACTCAGGTAGCGCAATTATGTGGCTATAGCAGCACGTCGTACTTTATCTCTGTTTTTAAGGCGTTTTACGGCCTGACACCGTTGAATTATCTCGCCAAACAGCGACAAAAAGTGATGTGGTGAAGGGCAAAGCGGAAACAGATAAGACGGGGATAAATGAAGAAGAAATGGCGCGCCCTGCAGGATTCGAACCTGCGGCCCACGACTTAGAAGTTCCTAGAACGACATTTTAAGTCAACAACTTACCGCGCCATCTCTGCGCTCACACGTCCCACTACCTCAAAACATGTAAAGCCTTGCAAGCCATTGTGAGGCCTTATGTGTCTCAGTTTTGTCCCTCTTTTTTGTACCAAAAAACATAGCAATTGAGGATAAACCTCATGCTATTTTCGCTTATATGCCTCTAAAGGCATGGCGCTTAAATAGATAAAAACACCACAAAAGCATAAAAAACCACACAGTAAAACCGCAACATAAAACAATAACAGATAATTAAACCAAAAACAGATAGCGCATTGTGATAATCATTCAATACTAAACAAAATATAAACAGTGGAGCAATATGTAATTGACTCATTAAGTTAGATATAAAAAATACATATTCAATCATTAAAACGATTGAATGGAGAACTTTTATGCGGGCGAAACTTCTGGGAATAGTCCTGACAACCCCTATTGCGATCAGCTCTTTTGCTTCTACCGAGACTATATCGTTTACTCCTGACAACATAAATGCGGACATTAGTCTTGGAACTCTGAGCGGAAAAACAAAAGAGCGCGTTTATCTAGCTGAAGAAGGAGGCCGAAAAGTCAGTCAACTCGACTGGAAATTCAATAACGCTGCAATTATTAAAGGTGCAATTAATTGGGATTTGATGCCCCAGATATCTATTGGGGCTGCGGGCTGGACTACTCTCGGCAGCCGAGGTGGCAATATGGTCGATCAGGACTGGATGGATTCCAGTAACCCCGGAACCTGGACAGATGAAAGTAGGCACCCTGATACACAACTCAATTATGCCAACGAATTTGATCTGAATATCAAAGGCTGGCTCCTCAACGAACCCAATTACCGCCTGGGACTCATGGCCGGATATCAGGAAAGCCGTTATAGCTTTACAGCCAGAGGTGGTTCCTATATCTACAGTTCTGAGGAGGGATTCAGAGATGATATCGGCTCCTTCCCGAATGGAGAAAGAGCAATCGGCTACAAACAACGTTTTAAAATGCCCTACATTGGCTTGACTGGAAGTTATCGTTATGAAGATTTTGAGCTAGGTGGCACATTTAAATACAGCGGCTGGGTGGAAGCATCTGATAACGATGAGCACTATGACCCAGGAAAAAGAATCACTTATCGCAGTAAAGTCAAAGACCAAAATTACTATTCTGTTGCAGTCAATGCAGGTTATTACGTAACACCTAACGCAAAAGTTTATGTTGAAGGCGCATGGAATCGGGTTACGAATAAAAAAGGTAATACTTCACTTTATGATCACACTGATAACACTTCAGACTACAGCAAAAATGGTGCAGGCATAGAAAACTATAACTTCATCACTACTGCTGGTCTTAAGTACACCTTTTAACGAAGTTAACCAGATTTTCTCCCCGGTGGTATTGTATAACCCCGGGGAATTTGTTTACAGTTACAAGTAGACAATATCCACTAATTTTGTAAGCATTTAACCTATGTCATAACGTGTAATCTCTTACCGCAACACAAGACCTCAATATATTCAAATCTTATCTTTATTCCGATATTCAGAGACACAATGCGAAAAATAATTACTCATTTCAAAGTTGTTTTAACGTTACTTCTACCAGTAACCGTATCTGCCCAGCAGATACAGTGGCAATCCTGTATGGCCAGTCAATTCAACCACTGGTTTGGTGAGGAAAAACCGTCTCCTGACTTACTATGTGGTTATTTGTCTGTTCCATTAAAATATACAGACACAGGCGGAGATGCTTCTTATGAAAAAAAATCACAAGTCAAACTAGCGTTGACAAAATTGCCGGCAAAAAGCAAGCATAAAGGAAGTATCCTGATAATAAGTGGTGGTCCCGGGTTACCAGGCATAAATCCTTATATTAACTTTGACTGGCCAGTCACAAATCTTCGTGAGTCATGGGATATTATTGGATTTGATCCTCGAGGCGTCGGACAGTCCACTCCGACAATAAACTGCCGGCAATCAGATACAGAGACTCGGGAAAACATAACCGAAAAGCAACAAGTATTAAATAAAATTAATGCCTGTATCCATAATACCGGAGCCGAAGTCATTCGCCATATCGGCTCTAACGAGGCTGTATACGATATTGATCGTATTAGGCAAGCCTTGGGGGATAAACAACTGACAGCCGTGGCGTATTCGTATGGAACTCAAATTGCAGCCTTATATGCAGAACGTTTTCCCTACAACGTAAGATCTATCGTTCTTGATGGAGTCGTCGATATCGATGACCTGGAGGACAACTTCACATGGCAACTCAAACAGGCACAGAGTTATCAGGAAACGTTTGATCGCTTTGCATCCTGGTGTGCGCGTACAAAAAGTTGCCCGCTTTCTTCAGACAGAGATAAGGCAATAACTCAGTTCCATGAGCTATTATCAAAATTACATCACAAACCTTTATTAGACAGTAAGGGAGAAAATATATCTTCAGATGAACTCATATCATTAACAACAGACCTTCTGCTATGGCGTTCATCATGGCCAACCCTTGCAACTGCCATACGCCAGTTCTCTCAGGGGATTGTCAGTAATGAAATTGAAACTGCGCTCAGTGCTCCGATAGCCTCAGAAGAGTCAAGCGATGCTTCGGGGGTAATCCTCTGTGTAGATCAGGGGGATGAGCAATTAACACCAGAAGAGCGAAAATCCCGAAAAGACGCTCTTGCGAATGCCTTCCCGGCTATTAACTTTGACAATGGACGTTCCTATTCACCTGATTTTTGTGAATTATGGCCAATACATAGCGACCTGAACAAAACTCGCCTGAAAAATACTGTTCTGCCCTCTGGTTTACTGTTTGTAGCACACAAATACGACCCAACAACGCCCTGGATTAATGCCCGTAAGATGGCAGAGAAATTTTCCAGCCCGTTACTAACAATAAATGGTGATGGGCATACATTAGCTCTCACCGGAGTTAATTTATGTGTAGATAAAGCAGTTGTACATCACCTGATCACTCCACAAAAAATAGAAAATATATACTGCCCAGGAAATTCTGAAGCAGAAATACAATAATTTCAAAATATTCCGCTATTTGCTCCCAATGCAAAACATATATTGCATTGGGAGCATATTCATATTTTTGTTATTCTTGTATGAAATCGTCTCATGTACACGGTCCTTTTTTCGCCGAAAACTGATATTACTTTAATCAAAAGTTGACGTGCCAGATTCGAAGTAAATTTATAAAATATCAAATCAATATACATTTTGCACCTTCGAGATAGTAATGGCTATTACTGTAACATGAGTTACAAACAGCTTCATACCCAGAGCTACTGATGTATCAACACGATTCAACAATACCCGATATTTATTCCATGCCTCCAGCAACGATCTTTCTTCCTCCGTTGCGATTTCCAGATCTACAGCATCCTGCAGTGGCGCAATATACTCACTGAATTCCTGGATGTAGAACTGTGTGGTGACGGTCTTCCAGCCATTCGGCTCCTGCTGTATCGAAGCATACCAGGCTATTTCAATATCGCTATGCTGCGGCAGCATTTAACCCCTTGTAATTCATCGCCATAATTGATTTAATTCACAAATAAAACTATAACATGGTGAAATTAATGAAAAAAAACACAGATGATGGGGCTAAAATTTACACACCACTTACCCTAAAGCTTTATGACTGGTGGGTTTTGGGAGTATCAAATCGGCTTGCATGGGGATGTCCTACAAAGGAACACCTTCTTCCACACTTTCTGGAACATTTAGGTAACAACCATCTGGATATTGGTGTTGGAACTGGGTTTTACCTTACTCACGTACCTGAGAGTAGTCTGATATCTTTAATGGATTTGAACGAAGCTAGCCTGAACGCGGCATCTACAAGGGCTGGGGAATCAAAAATTAAACATAAAATTAGCCATGATGTTTTTGAACCTTATCCCGCGGCGTTACATGGTCAATTTGATTCCATTTCCATGTTTTACCTTCTTCACTGCCTGCCTGGAAATATATCTACAAAAAGCTGTGTAATACGCAATGCGGCGCAGGCCTTAACTGACGATGGAACTCTATACGGAGCCACAATTCTTGGCGATGGAGTTGTGCACAATAGCTTCGGTCAAAAACTGATGCGCATTTACAATCAGAAAGGCATCTTTTCAAACACAAAAGATTCCGAAGAAGGCTTAACACATATACTCTCAGAGCATTTCGAGAATGTTAAAACCAAGGTTCAAGGTACTGTAGTAATGTTTTCCGCTTCAGGGAAAAAATAGCATCCAACCGCAGCACGTTCTTGCTTAAGACGTGCTGCGGCATAATCCCAATGATTACTCCCTGACAGGGTTCGTAGGCCACTCAATATCAGGTGCAGTTGATGTATCAACACGGTTCAGCAACACCCGATACTTTTTCCAGGCTTCCAGCAATGAGGTTTCTTCCTCCGTTGCGATTTCCAGATCTACAGCATCCTGAAGTGGCGCAATATGCTCACTGGCTACCTGCATCAGGCTGTTTTTTATTTCTTCCGCCTCTCGGATCCGGAACAGTTTTTCTGCTTCTGCATCTTTCACCCAGGCTGTGCCGTTCCACTTCTGAAACTCCCCTTCCGGCGATAACCAGGTAACATTTTCCGGTAACGGACCGAGTTCAGAAATAAATAACTCGCCCCCTGACGCTACGTCATAAACCGTTTTACCCCGATGGTCTTCAACGAGATGCCACGATGCCTCATCACTGTTGAAAACAGCCACAAAGCCAGCAGGAATATCTGGCGGTGCAATATAGGTGCTGTTTGCTGGCAGACCTGTATGAGGCGGAATATATGCGTCACCTTCACCAATAAATTCATTAGTTCCGGCCAGCAGATTATAAATTTTTATGGTCCGTGGTTGTTCACTCATTCTGAATGCCATTATGCAAGCCTCACAATATAGTTAAATGCAATGTTTTTGACGGTGTTTTCCGCGTTACCAGCAGCGTTAACGGTGATGGTGTGTCCATGTGAACCAATCGCAACGGAGTGCGTGTGCGCCTGCGCTTGCAGCAGTGCCGGACAGTGAGTGGGTGTGCGCGCCAGCAGAGTTCGTATTCGCCATCGTACCAACGCCCAGACCAACCGCCCCTTGTACCTGGTATGAGTTACTTCCGACAGCTGTAGAACCATACTGATAGGTGTCTTTAAAAGTGCTTGTATTAAACCTGCGCCCATCAACGTGCGAGTGTGCTCCAGCCGAGCTTGTAGAGCCGCTCAGACTATGCGTATGAGCCCCGGTGTTATTCGTGGATTTAGTGCCGTAATCAAACGACGATGTGGTTTTCGTACCCAAATCCGTACTGGATGCGCTGGCGCTGTGGGTGTGCGATTTAATGCCGTCCTGTTCCTGAGACAATACGGCACGACCACTGGCGGGCTTGCCCTTAATCGTCCAGCCACGCATATCAGGAATAACGCCTGACGGATAAGCCACTGCAAGTTTCGGGTATGCAGATTTGTCAAAAGTCTGCCCCTGCATCAGGGCATAGCCAGACGGAACGGTATCTGATGGCCACGGGATTGGTGCGCCGACTGGGTAGCTTTCTGGTGGAAGATTTTTCGAGGTATAAACTTCTGCCCAGTCTTCCTCAAAACCATAGCCATCTCTTGAGGAACGGTAGAACAGACCTCCATTTCTGTAATGCGCCTTCATCTGCAGGGTCCGGCAACTTCCGACTCCGGTATAGAAGTTAACCAGAATATAGCTGTCGCCAGAGCGGGTGACATTGTAAGCGCCTGATTCGGCATTCCAGGGAACGCCACCATCCGCATCGGCATATGTATCCGTTGCCCTTCTGGCAAAAGCAGCCACATGCGCGGCGGTTAAAGTAATATCTTTGGAACCATCAAACTCAACACCAGAAACCAGTCTTGGCGTTTGCAGCTTTGTTGCTGTTAATGCATTACCGTTCAGACTTGCGGACAGTTTGGTTCCAATAATCAGTTCGCCGGTTGCGTTATTAATAGCAAACGGTCTTAATGTATTCCAGCCACCATAAACATCACCTTGATTGGTAAGCAGCAGGTAAGTTTTAGTGCCATCATTACGCCATAATGCACCATACTCCCCACCTATCATTCGAATCTGATTACCACCACGCGCTACAATTTCGTCTGTGGCAAAAAGTTTTTTGCACGACAAGTTATCGTTAACGATTAACGAATGAGACTCATAAAAACCACGCCCACTCTTAAAATCAAGGATAACGTCCGCCGCGATACATTCAGTCGCCGGATTTGTTGCCCCAAACTTATAGGTCGTATCATTAACAACCAGATCAGCACCAGGTGCGGATATTGACAGGCCATCTTCGATAAACGCAAAAACAGGGAAAGCAGCGCCATCAACATAGAACACAGAGCGCAAATCATCGCCCTTATTACTCATCATTATTGAGTGGATGGCTCGTTCATTGTTTTGATATTGCCAGAACATTCCATAAGCATAACGCCCCCTGTCAGTCCGGCCACCAGGCATAACAAATCCGTTAAACTCGCAGTTATTCATCGGATCGCCTGCGGTTCGCGTTGCCGTGGTGATAATGACCCTTGATGCCAGTTCGCTTACTGAGCCAGCAGAACGCATAACAACAACAGGGTAATATTTTCCAGATGTTGCACCTGCAGGAGCGTTAACCCGCACATAACGCATACCGCGCTTATCAGCAAAGTCTGTTTTACTGACCGCGTTAATGTTGTTCAGGAAGCGTCCCTTATCGGGTATATCAGCGCCGTTCTGGTCTTTCTGCAGACGTTTCTCTGCATTGTCATAGGCTGATTTTACTGCCTTTGGCGTTGCCGCCAGCGTTTCAGACGTACTGTTGGTCGCACTGCTGAGCTGTACTACCCCCTTTTTCGTCGTGCTCGCATCCTCAAGCGCCACGGCGGATGCAATATCCTCTGCCCGTTTTGCCGCTGTCTCGGCGCGCGTTGCCGCGGATTCCGCCGTACTTTTGCTCTGTGCTGCCGCCGTCGCACTGCCAGCTGCCTCTGTCGCCTTCGTGGATGCTGTCGTGGCGCTGCCCTTCGCTGCTGACGCCTGTCTGGTCGCCTCATCTTTTGAAGCAGACGCAGATGATGCCGATGACGCCGCCGAACTGGCGGATGATGCGGCAGCCGTTTTTGAGGATTCTGCGCTGGTTTCCGACGCTTTCGCGTTCGTCTCGGATGTCTTCGCTGCGGAAGCTGACCTCGCGGCTGCGCTGGCCTGTACAGCGGCTTCGCCAGCATTCGTTGTGGCTGTTGAAGCAGACGATGCAGCACTTTCTGCCGACTTTCCGGCAGCGGTGGCACTGGCTGAGGCCTGCCCGGCACTTGTTGACGCGGCGCTGGCAGATGATGCAGCCGCTGTTTTTGAGTCTGCTGCTGCGGAGGCACTCTGTTCCGCTGCCGTCTCAGAAGACTTAGCGTTCGTCTCGGACGTTTTTGCCGCCTTCGCGGAATTTGCTGCCGCCGTTGCCGAGGAAGCTGCGCTACTGGCGCTCGAGGATGCGTTCGTTTCTGATGATTTTGCCGCCTCTTTTGAAACCGCCGCATCCCGGGCTGAGGAGGCTGCTTCTGACGCTTTCGTAGTCGCGGTGGATGCAGAAGTGGCGGCTGATTGTTGTGACGCTGCCGCATTCGTTTCTGACGTTTTTGCTGCACCGGCACTGGTGGCCGCCGCGCTTTTTGAGGACTCTGCAGCGGCAGCACTTTTTGATGCTTCAGTAGCCTTTGTTGATGCCGATCCTGCGCTGGAAGACGCTGACTGAGCCGACGACGCGGCCTGTCCGGCTGACGTGCTGGCTGCGCGTGCTGAGCCTGCAGCATCAGTCGCATGGGTTGCCGCCTCACGGGCTGATGTGCTGGCATCGCTGGCTGACTTCTTCGCGGCTGCCGTGTTCTGTGCCACCGCGGACGCGTTACGCGCCACCTCTTCCACCATCAGCTCAAAACGGCGCAGTGCCTCCGGACGGGCATCATCCTCCGTCATGGCACCGAGAAAATCATTCAGCGTACCGGGTCGGGAATCTTCATACACGGTAATGGTCCCGGCATGTGATGGCGGGAATCCCTCCACCAACAGAATAACGCTGTACTGACCGTGCTCAACGTCCATGCTGTAACGCCCGGCTTCATCCGGATTTTCTGAGGCCAGCGTGTTCACCACCACCGTGGTGCTGTTACGTTTTGCTTTCAGCTGGATTGTGCAGTTCTGTACCGGTTTTCCTGTGCCGTCTTTCAGTACACCTGAAATCTTTACTGCCATATTCACCCCACAAAAAATCCCGCCTGAAACGGCGGGCTGTCATAACACTGTGTTACCTGGCTAATCAGAACTTATAACCGACACCCACGATGAAACCGTCAGTGCGCCAGTCACCACTGCCGGAACCTTCATAAGCAATATCAATGGCCACGGATTCGGTCGGGTTAAACTGCACGCCAGCCCCCCACGCCAGAGACGTGTTGCTGTGGCGACCGTCATCACTTCCGGTCAGCACATCATGCGTTTTCCCCTTGTTGTCAGTTACGCGGAGATAATCCCCGGAAAAAGTCGACACACGGCTGTAAGCCACGCCCGCCATCGCATACGCACTGAACCATTCATTCACGCGCACAGAGGGCCCCGCCATCACGCTGAACCAGCGGTTACGCACGGAATCTTCATGCCAGCGGGTATCGCTGTAACGGGTAAGCTGGCGATTCTTGTCTCCTGCATAGCTGAATGACGTCACCAGCCCCAGTGTGTCCGTAAACTCATAACGGTATTTCACGTTAATCCCGTTCAGATCATCGCTGCCGGGAACGTTCGTCGAGGCATGAAGATACCCCGCGCTCAGCGTGGACTGATGTTCAGACGCCCATGCAGGCGCACCGGATACGGCCAGACAAATGGCTGCGGACAAAATGGCGGCATAAAGTTTACGCATAATTACCTCTCGCTTTTCTGCAATAAAAAAGGCACCATTTCTGGTGCCCTTATATGGGTTATAACAATTTCAACGAATACTGATGCCGGAAGCGGCTTTTTTGGTCACAATCACCGTACAGTCGGTGATATTACCTGCCCACTGATTGCCTTTATGGAAAACCTTAAACTCCAGAGTGACGCTTCCCCTGCCACTCGGCATATCAATAACCGCACTGTAGCTACCGGGAATGGCCCCTTTAGTTTCTCTGGATGCGATTAATACACCGTTTTTGCGAACTTCAAAACCATAACCCGTGTATCTTGTACCTCCCGGGTTATTACCACTTCCCGGATCGCTATACGCTATTCCGTTAAAGATAATGGGCGGAATAATGATTTGACGGTCAAAGTTATGATCATCGCTGATGGTGACTGTAACCGTCCCGTTTGGTGTTTCCGTGTTACCCCACGTACCAGCCTGTTTCGGAAATGATTTGGATACAGCTTTAACGAAGTCACCTCTGACCTGAGTCGCCTCCAGCATGCCCTTAATCGTACAGTTCTGGTTAATCGTGACGTTGTTGAGCGTCCCTGAGTTCGCATTCACACTGCCACTGATAT
>OCAS01000899.1_pt1 | contig 19105 bp, 14 predicted proteins | sample 1550751 | NCBI WGS metagenome assembly OCAS01 (sample SAMEA2580301, study PRJEB22360) | human gut metagenome | biome: human gut; feature: human-associated habitat; material: faeces | place: Denmark | collected 2008/2010
TCTGGGATACAAATCCCAGAGCCGCTTTGTCTACAGTCTGAGCCCGGGAAACCGTTTCCCGGGCTTGGTGCATGAAGCCATGATCTGATTGTGCCGCAGTGACGTCCTGTTCCTATACATCCCCGGCATAATAACTGATGATACTCATATAATCCGAAGGGACCGGAATATCCAGCATCAGCTTCAGATAACCCTTATTGTCACAATGCTGCCTGCGCAGGTCATTCTGAATACCATACTGTCTGCCGATATCGGTCCGTCTGCCATCTGGATGGATCATGTATACAGCGCCTTCGCAGGCATTTACCGTACGCAGGAATTCCTCCACATTAATGATACCCAGCTTAATCATAACAGAACCTCCTTTTTACTGCCTGTCATCTTTGCTAATATCATTATAGTGCAGGATTCATGTGTTTTATATATCATACCTGCCTTGTAATATCACAATCCTGCCATTTTCGCCTGTACTCCATGGGAGAGCATCCAAAGCAGTCCTTAAATACACTGCCAAAGTAGCTGCTGCTGCCAAGTCCGCAGGCATGGCTGACTGCTGTGATTGTTTCCTGTCCCTGGGTCAGCATGCGGCATGCCTGCTGGAGCCTGTAATTCCTCAGATATTCCAGCGGCGTGGTGTGCAGGCATTCACGGAAGGTACGGAAGCATTCGCGCTCACTGATAAAAGCAGCAGAGGAGATTTCCTTGACCGTAACCTTTTCCCAGAAATGTTCATGGATATATATGAGCATTAATTTCAGCGTGTCATCGGTCTTATCATTGTTTTTGCCTGCATGCAGCAGCGGGGCGGACAGGGCAAATATCCTGGCCCATATATCAGACAGGGCAGAGCGCAGTTTTATCTCATAGGCATATCCATCGGAGGATATCTGGAAGGATTTCCTGATATCCTTGAGGATGGCGTCCTGGTCCTGCTGTTTTGGATCCAGGCGGATGATTCCAATCTGTGATGCGGTGGTAAGGGGCAGGATGTATTTCTGCTCAATCCTGCTTCCATGATGACCGCCAATAAGGGAAACGTCAAAAATATGGTTCAGCTGGACCGTATTGGCAGCCCTGTCCTTGGATTTTGTCATATGGAGCACATTGGAATTCACCAATCCTCCGGAGCCGGCAGGGAAAACCGCCTTTCCTTTGGGGATATAATATTCAACCACACCGGATTCAACGTAAAACAGCTCCACTTCCTTATGCCAGTGCCAGGGTACAAAACGTCCGGCCTTCTGGCGGTCAAACTCCATATAGGAACTGATATAAGGAAAATCAGGCATGAAATCAGGCAGTATCTCTTCTTTGCTTCCTTCCCGGAATTCAATACAGCAGAAATTTTTCAACACAGGCAGTCCCTCCTATTCATGATGCTATTATATCACACCACAGAATAAATCACACTGCCTGTGAATACGATAAAATAAAGGCAAAGAGGCGGCGTACCATGAAGCAATGGATATTTACAATTGCGTTATCGATATCCCTTGTATGCGGGCAGTTGGAGGCAGCGGCAGGGGAATATACCATACAAAAGGAGCAGACAGGAGGGACAGGGCAGGAGCAGGCCGGGCAGGGGCAGGCGGGTCAGAAGCAGGCGGGGCAGGGCCAGGACGCACGGACGGAAAACGCGGATTTCCTGAAGCTGTACGCCCAGTCAGCTGTCCTGATGGATGGGAGCAGCGGCCGCATCCTGTATGGTAAAGGGCAGGATATCATACGCCCCATGGCCAGCACCACGAAAATCATGACCTGCATCCTGGCGCTGGAACTTGGCAACCTGGACGATAAGGTGACGGCTTCCTCCTATGCAGCGTCCCAGCCCAAGGTCCATCTGGGGGTGCGTTCCGGGGAGGAATACAGGCTGGAGGACCTGCTGTATGCCCTGATGCTGGAGTCCTATAATGATGCGGCTGTGATGATTGCTGAAAATATCGGGGGGAGTGTGGAGGAATTTGCCGCCCTGATGAATCAAAAGGCAGAGGAACTGGGATGCAGGGATACCTATTTCATAACGCCCAATGGACTGGACGGGGTAAAAAAGGACAAAGACGGCGTGGAACACATCCATTCCACCACAGCTGCTGACCTGGCTGCCATCATGCGCTACTGTGTCATGGAATCCCCTAAAAAGGATGAGTTCCTGAGTATTACCAGGACCCAGAACCATACGTTCACAGATAGCAGCGGCAGACGATCCTACAGCTGCTTCAACCACAATGCGTTCCTTAATATGATGGAGGGAGTGCTGTCCGGCAAGACAGGATTTACCGGCGGGGCTGGATATTCCTATGTGGGCGCCATGGAAAATGAAGGAAGGACCTATATCATCGCATTGTTAGGATGCGGCTGGCCGCCGCACAAGACATATAAATGGACGGATGCCAGGAAGCTGTATACATACGGGCTGGAGCATTTCCAATTAAAAGATGTGTTCAGGGAGGAAGTCCTGCCGGATATCCCGGTCACCGGCGGATTGTGCTGGGACGAGGAGGGAACATGCCAGGAATCCATAGACCTGAAGCTGCACCTGAAGGAGGAGGAAATGCATCTGCCCCTGCTGCTGGGCGAGGGTGAGCAGGTGCAGGTGACAAAGAAGATACCGGCCCTGCTTAAGGCGCCCGTAAGGGAGGGGCAGAAGGTCGGGACCATTGATTACAGCCTCAATGGGACGGTAATTAAGCAGTATCCTGTCTATGCAGGCAGAGGGGTGGATGAGATGACATTTTCCAGGGTTATCCGGCATGTACTGGTAATTTTCATGGACTTTGGAAAGTCTTGCCACATTATTTAATCTTTTCTTACGAATCTTTGTATTATGTGAAGTTTCCTGCGTTTTTGTTGACATATGAAGCCTTTTGTCATTATAATAGGATTAATGTCATAAAATAGAAATTCATGCTTTTATTGGTTATGAATGAAAATACAGGAGATTTATACATAATGAAGGGAAAGAAATTCAAAAGGGGCCTGGCCCTTATGCTGGGGATGATGATGGCAGCAAATCTCCCGGCATCCGTGGCCACGCCTTTTACAATGATTGATTCCTATGCATATACAGGGGCCGCCACGGTAAAAGCCACATCACTGAATGTCCGCAGCGGGGCAGGCACCGGATATTCCTCTGTGGGAAGGCTGGCAGCAGGAGCTGCCATTACTGTTATCGGCGAACAGCGGGGAACAGACGGCAATACATGGTATCAGATCCAATACACGGGAACCAATGGGGCGGTGAACACGGGATATGTGTCATCCGTTTACGTGCGGCTCCCTGTTTCTTATACACCAGATTCTAATTTCGAGGCATATCTGAATTCCCAGGGATTTCCGGAGAGTTATAAAAACGGGCTCAGGCAGCTTCACCAGCAGTATCCCAACTGGGTGTTTAAAGCCAAGAACACCGGCCTGGACTGGAATACGGTCATTGAGAACGAGTCCGTGCTCAGCCGTAACCTGGTATCCTCAGGCAGCGTTTCCTCGTGGAAATCAGTTGCGGACGGCGCCTATAACTGGGATAACAGCACATGGACCGGCCTGGACGGAAGCAACTGGGTAGCGGCTTCACCGGACATCATCCGGTATTATATGGATCCGAGGAATTTCCTGGATGAGACCTATGTGTTCCAGTTCCTTGCACATGAATATAACCAGGGCACCCAGACAAGGGAAGGCCTTAACAGCATGGTGGCCGGCACGTTCCTTTCCGGCAGCACCAACTCCACCGGGACCGGGGGGAGTGATTTCTCCGGTGGGCCGGGAGGCGCAGGCGGTCCGGGAAGCACGGGAGGGCCGGGCTCATCCGGCGGCCCGGGAAGCGGTTCCGGTTCATCGGGCGGTTCATCAAGCGGCCCCGGAAGGGCGGGTACGTATGATGACAGCCAGCACGGTCCGGGAGTTTCCGGTTCAGCGGGCAGCAGCCAGCCCTCTTCCGGCAGCAGCCAGCCATCTTCCGGAGGCAGCGGCAGTGTCAGCCTGGAAGCGCCCCATGCATCCATTACGCCAAAGGAACGCCGGTTTGTGGCTGCCAATGTAAGCCTGGTGGCTCCTGGACAGGATAACTCCTCTTCGGCGAATGGTCCGGTGGCAGTGGATGGCACGGGTTCAATTGGCAATGGCCCGTCGTCCGGCAACAGCCCGTCGTCCGGTAACAGCCCATCGTCCGGCAACCAGTCCGGCTCCCTAGCGCAGGCAGGCGTCTCCCCGTCCGGGACGTCACCGTCCGGTGAGGCATCGCCCTACATTGACATTATCATGAATGCGGCGTCCCAGTCCGGGGTCAGCCCCTACGTTCTGGCAGCCATGATTTTGCAGGAGCAGGGCAATAACGGCACCAGTCCCCTTATATCCGGCAATTATTCAGGGTATGAAGGCTATTATAACTTTTTTAATGTGGAAGCATACCAGTCCGGTTCCATGTCAGCCATTGAGATGGGCCTGCGCTATGCATCCCAGTCCGGCTCCTATGGACGTCCCTGGAATACAGTGGAGAAATCCATCCGCGGCGGCGCCCAGAATTATGGGGATAATTATGTAAAAGCCGGTCAGAATACATTCTATCTTAAGAAATTTAATGTACAGGGAAGCAATCCCTATAAGCACCAGTACATGAGCAATATCCAGGGGGCTGCTTCAGAGGCGGCCAGGCTGGCCCAGGCGTATACATCGGATATGAAGAACACGGCCCTTGAATTCCACATTCCGGTGTTCAACAATATGCCGGAACAGGCATGTGTTGCCCCCACCGGGGACGGAAGCCCCAATAACAAGCTTTCCGGACTTGGGGTGGACGGATTTGGCCTGACCCCATCCTTTAACAGGGATACCCATGAATATAACCTGATTGTGGATTCTTCCGTGGGCAGCCTTATGGTCAATGCCACGGCAGCTGATTCCAGCGCCAGGGTAACTGGAGCGGGAAGCATTTCCCTGCAGAATACCAGTACGGATATCATCATAACGGTAACTGCGCAGAACGGTAATGTCCGGACCTATACCATCCATGTGGTGAAGCAGGACGGAGGACCTACCTCCGGCAGCACGGGAAGCCCGGTGTCACCGGGAGGCAGTTCCGGTACCGGCAGTCCAGGCGGTTCCGGCAGTCCGGGAGGCCCAGGCAGTTCCGGCGGGCCGGGCGGCTTTGGCGGACCGGGCGGTTCCGGTCCGGCCGACAGCGGCAGTACTCCGGGAGGAAGTAATGTGACCATTGTACAGGTGCAGTCCTGACAGAGAATACATGATAATCTGAAAGTAGGAATAAATGATGATAAGACGAATGAGACAAGGGATTGCAGTCCTGGTTATGGCATGTATGATTGCAGTCATGATGCCGGCCCAGATGCTGACTGCATTTGCAGCCAATGCCAAAATAACATTTTCTGACCCTTCCGCTACCGTGGGAAGCCAGGTCAAGGTCAATATGAAGATAACCAGCAGCAGCAATCTTGCCAATGCAGATGTGATGCTGGCCTATGATTCCAGCGCGCTGGAATTTGTCAGCGGTACCAATGCGGACGGCGGTGCGGGAGCGGTCCGCGTCCACGGCGATGGGGGAACCCCTGGCACAGGGACCCTTGCATTTACCCTGCAGTTTAATGCCCTGACCGCCGGAACCAGTAAGATAACGGTGACCAGCCAGGAGATTTATGATTCCGGTGACCAGCTGGTGACAGTGGAGCATGAGGGAAGTTCGACGGTAACAGTGGGCGCCCTTCAGACAGCATCCAAGGATGCCACCTTAAAGAGCCTTAAGGTTTCGCCAGGCGAACTGACACCGGCTTTTTCACCGGATGTGGATACCTATGCGGTGACCGTGGGTACGGATGTGGACAAATTAATCATCAGTGCAGAGACAACGGACGCCAATGCCCAGAACGTGGTGGTTGGCAATGACGAACTGCAGATGGGTGAGAACCGTGTCACCTGTAAGGTTACGGCCCAGGACGGAGAGACCACGAAGGAATATGTCATTGTGGTAACCAAGGCAGAGGGCGGCGCCAGCGCCGCGTCCGGAGATGCTTCGGCCGCCGAGGTCAAGATGGAGATATCCAAACGGGTCATCACCATATTACAGCCCGATGCGTCGGTTGAGGTGCCCATCGGATTCAAGCCCACCACCATTAATATTGACGGCCACAAGGTACAGGGCTGGGTATGGGGCGCTTCTGAGAAGCCTGAGTACTGTGTTGTTTATGGAATGAATGAGGCCGGTGAGAAGAATTTCTACCGCTATGATATGAAGGACAGCGAGCGTACCATCCAGCGGTATTTTGCGGATCCTGCTGCAAGTGACACCGTGAGCACGGACGTATTCAATAACCTGGCTGACCAGTACGACAGCATCCGCGATGACTTCAACCTGTTCAAGATACTTCTGGCAGTGACGGTTGCGATTGCACTTGTACTTTTAATCATCCTGCTTGTGGTTGTGATGAATAAAAAGGGCAAGGACGGAGGCCAGGGCGGCGACGGCACCCCTGGTTCAAGAGGCAGCAGGGCCAAAGCAGCCGCAAAGAAAAAGAACCAGATTCCGTCTGAGGACAGTGAAGGATACCAGGACTATGAAGAAGACGGTTATGGCGAAGAAGACAGCTATGGCGAAGAAGACGGTTATGGTGAAGATGACGGATACGGCGATGCCTATGATGACCAGGATGATGCAGGGGATTATGAGGACGATCCTGCTTATGATGACAGCCGCGCCAGCAAGTACCAGATGGGGTATGAGGAAGAGTACGGGGATGATGACGGTTACGATGACATGGACGACAGCCTGGAGGAAGACCGTTATGGGGATGCGGCCGGACACAGGGAAACAGGCCGCTATGAGGGCGCAGCCAGATTAACGGACAGGCCATCCCAGCCATTAAGGCCAGTGGAACCGCCCAAGGCAGTACAGCCCCCAAAGGCAGTGCAGCCGCCCAAATCAGCTGCTCCGCCCAGACCGTCCCGGCCATCCGGCCCAGCCCAGCCGGCAAGGCCTGTTAAGGCCCAGGATGATGGGAATGACGATTTTGAGATATTTGATTTATAATAAGGAAATTAGATACAGATAAAAGGTACGGCGTTCCGCGGCAAGCGGGGCGCTGTATTTTTGTGGATTTTAGACACCTATTTGAATGAATGATAAATTTTTATTATTAAACCATTACAATATATAATTAGGCATACCATTTTGGATTTGTTATAATAATAACATAGATTTAAAAATAGATTATACAATAAAGAAGGATAACCAGTAAAGGAGGAGGCATTTCATGGGATATAAGGTTGGATTTAAGGATGCCGACAGGATTTTTGGGCAGCTTCAGGACGAGTATGAGATCTGGGCACCCAAACGGTTTGTGGGAAAAGGAAGATATTCAGACACAGACCTGATTAAGTATGCCCAGGTGGCAAGTGTTAAGGAGATTGAGTATAAGGAGAAATCAGACTTTCCGGCAAAGGAAGTCTTAAGCCCCATAACCCAGTCCCTGTTTTATTTTACCGAGGATGAATTCATTGAGAGCAAAGCCGGCTCCAAGAAGCTCCTGATTTTCATGCGCCCCTGTGACATCCATGCCCAGCATCACCAGGAAAAGATATACCTTCAGAACGGCGGTTTTGAGGATATGTATTATAAGAGGATGAACGAGCGGGTTAAGATTGTCATGATGGAATGCCAGGAAGGCTGGGACACCTGCTTCTGTGTCAGCATGGGCACCAACAAGGCAGAGGATTATTCCATGGCGGTCCGTTTCGGTGAAGACGGCCTTTCCTTCCAGGTAAAGGATGAAAGCCTTGCCGCTTATTTTGAAGGCATGGAGGATGAGGACTTCACTCCTGCTTTTGTGGAGGAGAATGAGCTTAAGGTCACTGTGCCTGAGATTCCTGACAAGGAAGTCCTTACAAAGCTGAAAGACCATCCCATGTGGAGACAGTACGACAAACGGTGTATCTCCTGCGGGGCATGTACCGTTGCATGCAGCACCTGCACCTGCTTTACAACCACTGACATCATATACAATGAAAATGCCAACGTGGGCGAGAGAAAGCGTACCTCCGCCTCCTGCCAGGTAAAGGACTTTACGGACATGGCGGGCGGGATGAGCTTTAGGAACCGGGCCGGGGACAGGATGCGCTACAAGGTGCTCCACAAATTCCACGACTACAAGGCGCGGTTTAAGGATTACCATATGTGTGTGGGATGCGGCCGTTGTATTGACCGATGTCCTGAGTACATATCCATCGTGGCTACGGTGAACAAGATGGCAGAGGCCATAGAAGAAATAAAAGCAGGGGAAATCGGACAGGAGAGGGGATAAGCCATGAAGAATATTGTAAAGCCTGTGGCATGTAAGATATTGGAAGTTAAGCGTGAAAGCCTTCACGAGTATACATACAGGGTAGAAACAGATATAAAGCCGGAACACGGACAGTTCCTCCAGCTTTCCATACCAAAGGTTGGGGAAGCACCTATCTCGGTCAGTTCATTCGGGGATGGGTACATGGATTTCACCATCCGCTCCGTGGGCAAGGTGACAGATGAGATTTTCGAGAAACAGGCAGGGGATATCCTGTTCCTCCGCGGGGCTTATGGCAAAGGCTGGCCGGTTGACCAGTTTAAAGGTAAGCATGTGGTGGTGATTACAGGAGGAACCGGGCTGGCGCCTGTAAAGAGTATGCTGAACAAGTTTTATGATGAACCTGATTTTACAAAAAGCGTGCATCTGATCAGCGGTTTTAAAAACGAGGATGGAATTATTTTCAAAGGTGATTTAGAGCGTTGGAAAGAGCGCTTTGACACCATCTATGCCCTGGATAAAGACCATAAGGACGGATGGGAGACAGGATTCGTGACTGAGTTCGTATCAAGGATTCCATTTAATGAGTTTGGGGATGACTATGCAGTGGTGGTGGTGGGACCTCCGCCAATGATGAAGTTCACCGGTTTTGAAGTCATCAGGCAGGGCGTGCCTGAAGAAAAGATATGGATGTCCTTTGAGCGCAAGATGTCCTGTGCAGTGGGCAAATGCGGCCACTGCCGTATTGATGAGGTTTACGTCTGTCTGGACGGACCTGTATTCAATTATACACAGGCCAAATATCTGGTTGACTAAGAGAGGGGTGGCAAAGAATGAATCATGATATAGATATCAAAAAGGTAAGGATTAACTGCTTCAGGCAGTCCAAAGTGGCTGGGGAGTTCATGCTTCAGATGAGGGTGCCCGGCGCCATGATAGAGGCAAAGCACCTGACCATGGTGCAGGAACTGTGCGAGCGTTTCGGAAACGGGACCTTCCATATGGGTACCAGGCAGACCCTGGACGTACCGGGGATTAAGTATGAGAATATTGAAGAAGTAAATAAATTCATCAAGGGCTATATCAAAGAAGTGGACGTGGAGATGTGTGACGTGGACATGGATGTCAATGACTACGGATATCCAACCATCGGCGCCCGTAACGTCATGTCCTGCATCGGCAACGCCCACTGCATCAAGGGCAACATCAATACATATGAACTGGCAAGGAAGATTGAGAAAATCATTTTCCCGTCCCACTACCACATCAAGGTTGCGGTTGCAGGATGCCCCAATGACTGTGTAAAGGCTAACTTCAATGATTTTGGGATTATGGGTGTGAACAAGCAGGATTATGACATTGAACGCTGTATTGGCTGCGGTTCCTGTGTAGATGCATGTAAGCACCATGCCACAGGCGTGCTGAGCCTGAACAAGAACGGGAAGATTGACAAGGATGCCTGCTGCTGCGTTGGCTGCGGCGAATGTTCCTTAATCTGTCCCACCGGCGCATGGACCAGGGGAACCAAGAAACTCTACCGTGTAACCCTGGGCGGCCGTACCGGCAAGCAGAACCCAAGGGCTGGAAAACTTTTCCTGAACTGGGTAACAGAGGACGTGGTCCTTGGCGTATTCTCCAACTGGCAGAAATTCTCCGCCTGGGTCCTTGACTACAAGCCCGAGTACCTCCATGGCGGCCACCTGATTGACCGTGCCGGATACAAGGAGTTTGCAAAGCACATCTTCGAAGGCGTGGAATTCAATCCGGAAGCCAAGGTAGCCGACAATATCTTCTGGGCCGAGAATGAGCAGAGAGGCAACATGCATGTGATGCCGCTGTCAGAACACAAACATGCCGGACCCCAGGAAGGTACTGTGTAAGATTTAAGAAAAGTTAAAACACATATGTCAAAGAGAGCAAGGAAAAGATGGGAGCCAGGCAGCAAAGCCTGACCCCCATCTTTTCTCCCGTAGGCCTATAAACCTCCGCCAGTTCCCCCCGCGTTCCCCTTCAGCCTCTCATAAACCTCATGGATCTCATCCCCCTGCCGCATCAGTTCCTCCACATCCGGTTTTTCAATGTCGTGGATCAGCACGTTCCGTGTCCTTCTGAGGGCGCCTATTTTGTTGGCCAGGTCCTTATCCAGGATGTCCATGCGCTTTAAGGTATTGATGTTAAAGGCGCTGTAGGACTTGGGCGTGTTCCGTCCGGCGGCGCGGTTAAGAAGGTTCTCAAGGGGAACCCACTGGCCGAAAAAGTAGTTGACGGCCTGGCGGGTCTCCGGGTCGGAGACATCTTCGCTGTTCCTTAACTCCTGGTAAACGTGGTACCGCTTGTCATTGCCGGTGATGATCTGGTCAATGATCTGCTGGGAAATGTTCCTGCGGTCCTTTTCAAACTTTACGGATTTCAATATGGGTTCAATGTCCTTTACCTTGAAGAACTTCAAACGGCTGAGAAGCTTGAACAGCAGTTCGATATTGCCCATGCGCAGTTCAACGTCCTCTTCCTTAAAATGGCTGCTCAGGTAATTGTACAGGTAGGAGGCCAGGTCGTATTGGCTGGTAAATGTGGTCTCCTTGTTCTTAATCCTCTCATTACCCGCGCTCTGCAGGCGTTCCAGGGCAATTTCCCCTGTCAGCACCAGTCCGTTAAGCTCATCCAGGATGGAAAGCTCCTCATCGGACAGGGCGCCCTGGAGGGGCTTGTAAATCAGGTCATGCTCCACCTCGGACCAGGCGTGCATAAGGACGGACGCCACCTGGATTTCAATGCGGGCCTGGACATACTTTTTCTGGTTGGGCGATATGTTCTCCTCACTGATATGCACCCTGTAATGGTTGGCCCAATACCCGGAAAAACGCTTGTTATAGGTGGGCGTCTTGGACTGCTCCGGGAACTGTTTTTTCTCCATCACGGTAAACAGGTCGCTGATAAGGGCGTCTGCCTTGTCGCGGTCCCCGGGGAAGTAGAGGGATACGCGGACGCCTGCCAGGTCAAACATGTCATCGTATATTTCCCGCATGTTTTTATAGGGGGTCTCCCTCTCAGCGTTCCGGTGGAAGGTTTTGTATTTCAGCCTTCCCGGGTTTTTGGCCCTGGAAGTGACAATGGCACGGATACCGGCAGACTGCAGCGCTGTCTCCAGCTGCTTTGCAGCCAGGCGCCCGGCATTTTCATAAAATGTGTATTTTTTTCTGTAGTTTTCTATAAACTGGTTTACTAAATCCATGGTGGGCACCTCCCTCTTGAAACAGTATATCTTAAGGCGCAGAAGAATTCAAATACTTTCCAGTATTTTGAAATGGAAAATTCCGGCGGGGGTACCGTTGTCCGGATGCAGGGGGAGCCTGTCCGTTTTCACATAAGCAGCGGAAAGGAATTCTCAAACATGTCCGGATATGGTACAATTGATACGTATGACAGGAAGGACGAAAGAGAGAGGAATTATGAAGCTGACAGAACTTAAATGTACTGCCTGCAACGGCAGCCTGAAACTGGATGGGGATAATCCCCATATAGCTGTCTGTGAGTATTGCAGGACACGGTATGTGCTGGAAGATGAGGGGGAGGGGAATGTGCGTCTTGCCAGCGGGCCCGCAAGGATTGATTATATCCCCATCAACCCCGGTCCGGCTAAAAAGCCCTCGGGGTGGGAACCCTACGGATGGAAGCGCGCAGCGGCATTGATATCCGCAGCCCTCCTGCTTGTGGCAGTGATATTCGGACCGGCTGTAAAGAACCGGTGGGATGGGGACCATGCCCCGTCTTCCGGTAATCCACGGTCCGCCAGTATGCCTGGAGGCAGCGGGCAGGGGACGGTCCGGGAACCGGAGGCAGCAGGAAGGACGGAAGCCGGGAAAGAAGAGGAAAAGGCAGAGCTTTCAGGCATATTCGGGGATATGGCCTCCATGGCCTTCGGCAAGGCGGCAGACCTGATAAGTGATGAGGAGCTGGCGCGTTTTCAGTGGATTGAATATAAATATTCCATGGATTATGTACTGGTGGGGTATAGCTTTGACAATCCCATGGAAAAGCCGGACGCAGCCCTTACATGGCTGGAATTTGACCGTGACAGTGCCAAAATCAACAGTAAGGCTTTGTCCAGGTTTACCGGGCTTAAATCCCTGAGCGCGGCCGGTTATCTGTCCGCAGGGGATGTTAAGGGGCTGGACCTTGCCCGGCTCAGCTGTTACGGCAAATCCCCCGGGGAGGTGGCTGCTATATTTGAGGATCCGGGGCAGTTAAAGGAACTGCGCATCAGCGCGGGACTTGAAAGCCTGGATGGGCTGGGAGCGCTGACCGGTGTGGAAAAGCTGACCCTTAAAGGTTCTGACCTGACGGATATCAAGGCCCTGGCCGGCATGAAGGGGGTAAAATGGCTGACCCTTGAATACTGCAATGAATTAAAGGATTTTTCCGTGCTTTCCGTGATGGACTGGCTGGAAGGGCTGTCCATTGAATCAGAGGGCATAAGGGATGTCGGTTTTGTGAAGAACATGCCAAAGCTCACATCATTTTCACTGTCCAGGGCCAAAATCCTGAATCTTGACAGCCTGAAAGGCAATACAAGCCTAACCTCCCTTTCCATTACAAAGTGCGGTGAATTAAAGGACATGAGCGCGGTGTCCGGGCTTACCGGACTTAAGGAACTGTGCCTGGAGGTGCCTTACGGCTGTGCCCGGCCGGACCTTGCCGGCCTTACCGGCCTTCGCCGTCTTAAGGTAAATGGCATGGATACGGTTTCCTATCTGTCAGGGATGGGCGGGCTTGAGGAACTGGAACTGGAATGGGTGGAAATTGATTCCACGGCGCCCTTTGCAGGGCTTGCCAACCTTAAGGAATTAACCTGCTCCCGTATCCCGGACCAGACAAAGTGGGATTTTGTGGTCAGGATCCCTTCCCTGGAAGTGCTGAACCTCAATGGCATAAGGACCTATGAGGATATATCGGCCCTGTTCGGCATGCCCGCCCTGAGGGAACTCTATCTGAACGGGGTGGAATGTGAACTGGATTTTTCAAAGATTTCCCCCAATGAGCATCTTAAGGTCCTTGGGATGGACGGGGTGAAGCTGTACGAAAATGTGAAGATCAGCGGAGGCGGAGGCATTGTATACGTGGATTACGATAAGGTGGACCTGAGTAATCATACAGGGTTCCTGGCCGCGTTCCCCGGGCTTACAAGGCTCAGCCTTGCAGACAACATGCTGACGGACATAAGCTTTGCATCCTCCCTTCCCAATCTGGAGTGTCTTGACATCAAGGATAATTATGTGACTGACATCACGCCCTTAGAAGGACTGGGCAGGCTCCGTACCCTTAACTGTGCCGGCAATCCGGTGGGGAACCTCCGCGTTTTAAGCAGCGATGTGACAATCCTGCAGTGAGTAAGTGTACCCTAAATAATACAGTGACATTTGGGGTAAAATGTAGTATACTTCTAAACGAAATGAAACATTGACCATCATTTAACGAAAGGATGACTGAATATGTACTGTGTAAAGCGCATTAAAGACGACCTGTTCTGGGTTGGCGGGACAGACCGCAGGCTGGCATTATTTGAAAACGCCTTCCCTATTCCCCGGGGCATCTCCTACAATGCCTACCTGCTTGCAGATGAGAAGACCGTGTTGTTTGATACCGTGGACCGTGCCATTACGGAACAGTTTTTTGAGAACATAGAGGCAATACTAAAGGGACGTCCCCTGGATTACGTGGTGGTGAACCACATGGAGCCGGACCACTGCGCCACCCTGGGGGAAATCGTACGCAGATATCCTGAGGTAAAGGTGGTCTGCAACCCCAAGACCGTGCCCATCATCAGGCAGTTCTATGACTTTGATATTGATTCCAGGGCCGTGATTGTGAAGGAGAATGATACATTCTGTACCGGAAGGCATACATTTACCTTTATCATGGCTCCCATGGTACACTGGCCGGAAGTCATGGTCACATATGATACCACGGACAAGACCTTGTTTTCAGCAGATGCATTCGGCACGTTCGGCGCCATGAACGGCAACCTGTTCGCGGATGAGGTTAATTTTGAGCGTGACTGGCTGGATGACGCCAGAAGATATTATACCAATATCGTCGGAAAGTACGGTCCTTCCGTACAGACCCTGCTTAAGAAGGCATCTGCCCTTGAAATCCTTACCCTCTGCCCGCTCCACGGTCCTGTGTGGAGAAAGGACATTGGGTGGTATGTGGACAAGTACCTGACCTGGAGCAGCTATGAGCCGGAAGAAAAGGCTGTCATGATTGCCTATGGTTCCATATACGGCAACACGGAGAATGCGGCCAACATACTGGCCGGGATGCTGTCCGACAGGGGCGTAAGGAATATTGCCATGTATGATGTCTCCTCCACCCACCCGTCCACCATGATATCCGAGGCATTCCGGTGCAGCCATCTGGTGATTGCATCTGTTACCTATAACGGAGGGATTTTCAGCAACATGGAACATTTCCTCATGGACCTTAAGGCCCATAACCTGCAGAACAGGACCGTTGCAATCATGGAGAACGGTTCATGGGGCGTGCTGTCAGGAAAGCAGATGCGGGAAATCATCGGTTCCATGAAGAACATGACGGTCCTGGATGAGACGGTGACTGTAAAGTCCGCGCTGAAGGAAGACCAGCTGGTCATTCTGGAGGGCATGGCAGACGCCATTGTCAGGACCATGGATCAGCAGTAATACAATAAGGACACATCCTAGGGAGAGGAGAAGGGCCATGATCAGGAGAAAAGAAGAAACGGAAGTAAAAGTCATGCACGAAGTGCAGAAGGGGAACGGGGATGTGGTTTTCCATACGTTCATGACAAAAGATGAGGCTTACGGCGCGGGGCGGACCTTTGCCAGGGTGGAATTCCTCCCGGGCACATCCATAGGGGTGCATGAACACCATGGGGAGTTTGAAGGCTATTATGTGCTGAAGGGGCAGGCCCTTGTGATTGACAATGGGACTGAGTCCATACTGAATCCGGGGGATTACCATATGTGTAAGGACGGGGACAGCCATGGCATTGCATGTTATGGTGAGGAACCCATGGAAATCATTGCGCTGATCATCAGCGTCCCGGGACAGTCTTAGGGACCCGGAACTTAACAGATGACAGAAGGAAAAGAACCAACGGCAGGCCAATTGCATCCGCTGGTTCTTTTTTTCATCAAGGACTTCATTGCAGTACATTAAAAATATGAATTGTAATGAATATCTGGTTGTGTTTTTTTAGATAACGTAGTAAAATGATTAGGAAATTACAGGAAATCGGACGGCTGGCCGCGCAGGAGTTCCGTAATATACCGGACAGCAGGAAGGATGGCCCTGGCCTCGCTTTCGCTGCAGTTGTGCAGTTCCCAGAAAAGCTGCTGCTTGGCATCGCCTATGGCATCGGAGCCAGGATAGAATATCCTGTCTGCCGGAATCCTGAGCGTGGTAATCAAAGGATAGAGAACCTCGAATTTGGGATTCCCGCGGAAGTTTTCAATATTAATAATGGTACGGACATCAATTCCCAGTTTTTCAGCCAGTGACGCCTGGGACAGCCCCTGTTCTTCGCGGGCTTTGCGGATGACCGTACCTAATGTTTTAACGTAATCATGCATTGTGATTCACCTCAATACTAGTGTACACTACAGTTTACATATTATGAATTACTATGCGATACATATATTTTATGAACTTAAATACACTGATATACGGCATGAAGCAGATAAAGGAAAGGGGGATGCAGGTTTATGGATGGGAATTCAGATAATGGAAAATCTGACGGCCGCATTGTTATGGATGCAAAGCGGGAGAAAGAATGCGCGGCCTCCCTTTCCGGGATTTTTGATGAACTTATGGAATTCAGTATTGGGACAGGTCAGTGCAGGGGGATTTTTTATACGGATGGGAGATGCCGGCTTTCGGTGAACCGATCCATTGAGGATTTCAGTACGTTTGCCCGGGAGAACATACACCCTGAGGAATACAGGGATTTTCTTGGGATATTTAACAGGGAACATATGAGGAGGGTCATGGAAGAGGGAAAACCCATGCGCCATGAATTCCGGTGCCGGGACATGGATAGGAATTATATATGGATCAGGACGCTCCTGATACCGGAACCAGGCAGGGATGATACCGTGTTATGTTATGTGTCCGGGCTGGGGGATGGGAATGGGGAAAACTATCTGTTAAGGCAGATTGTGGACCGGTATGTGTACAGGAACTGCGATTACCTCATATGTCTGGATGCGGATAAGGACTCATATACCATGTTTAAGAGGAACGAAGGCTCGGCGCTGCTTCCGCGGGAATCCTCGGGCAGCTACAGCCAGATGGTCCATACCTGTGTCATGAGTTATGTGGTGCCTGAGGACAGGGAAATGGTTGCCAGGGAGATGGAAATAAAGCATGTCCTTTCCGTCCTTGACAAAGAAGGCGAACACGTCTTGACATATGGCGTAAAGGATCCGGAAAAAGGGTACCTGCGCAAGCGGTTCCAGTATGTGTATTATGACAGGCCTGGCAGGATCGTGTTCCTTTTGCGAAACGACATTACGGAGGAATACCAGGAACAGTGCAGACAGAAAGAGCGGTTAAGGGATGCGTTAAAGAATGCCAGGGTGGATTCCCTTACCGGGCTTTACAACCGGCAGGCCATATCCAGGGAAATCAGCCGTTTCCTGGGATCCCCCACCTGTACGCGGGCAGTCCTGCTGTTTATGGATCTGGATGATTTCAAACGCATTAATGACACCATGGGACACAGAAGCGGGGACTATGCCCTGCGCTGCGTGGCCGACCTGTTCCGCCATACCCTGCGCGCCACGGATATGGTGGGCAGGATTGGCGGGGATGAGTTCGTCGCGCTCCTCACCGGGATTTCCGCAAAAGAAGGAGGCGTGGAATGCGCAAAACGGCTCTGTGAGGCGGTGGGCAGCATGGAAGACCCCAATCTTGGAGGACTAAGGCTTTCATGCAGCATAGGCGGCGCCATATGCCCTAAGGATGGAACGGATTACGACACCCTGTTCGTAAAGGCGGATACGGCTGCGTATGAGGCAAAACGGCTGGGCAAGAACCGGTACGTGTTCTACACCCCGGGTCTGGAACTGAAGAACGGTTACTGTACCAGTTCGATGCCATAAGCTTTCATCCAATAGTTGATTTGCAGGACATAGGCCATCATCTGGGGGCCGGCCATCAATTGGCCATACCATGGCTTTCCATAATCACCCGGGCTTGACAGGAACCGTTCCAGTTTCTTTCTGTCCAGGAACTGCATCACAGGCGCATGGCTGTCGCACATCATTTCACGGACACGGCCGGCCAGCAGCTTTTCATAAGAAGTATCATAGGTTTTGGGATAAGGGGACTTGCGCCTGAAGAGGATATCTTCGGGCAGGAGTCCTTTTGCTGACTGGCGGAGCAGGTTCTTGACCACGCCGTCCCTGGTCTTCATATCCCAGGGCACGTTCCAGACATATTCCATGATCCTGTGGTCCGCAAAGGGGACCCTGGCTTCCAGGCCGGAGTACATGCTGGCGCGGTCCATGCGGTTTAACAAGGTCTGCATGAACCAGCGCAGGTTCAGCCAGGCGATTTCCCGGCGCCTTGCCTCCACCGGCGTATCCTCAGGCAGTCTTGGGGTTTCGGCCACCGAGCGCTCATAGGTATTCCTTACATAGCCGTCCATGTCCAGGTATTCTATGAAGCTGTCATCAAGCAGCACCTTCCTGGCCTCCAGGTCCATGGTCCATGGAAATGTGTGCGCTTCAAAACATTCCTTTTTGTGGAACCAGGGATAACCGCCGAAAATCTCATCCGCGCACTCGCCGGTAAGGGCCACCTTGTTGTGTTCCTTTACCATGGAGCAGAACTGGAGCATGGAGGAGTCAATGTCCCCCATGGCCGGCATGTCATGGGCCAGCACGGAATCATACAGACGGTCTGCCTGGGTGAGATTGTCACATTCCAGATAGTGGTGGTCCGAATCCAGGAACCGCACCATACGGTCCACGAAGGGACGGTCCTGGGAGGGCTGGAAGGAGTTGGCCTTAAAGAATTTGTCATTGTCCACAAAGTCAAAGGAAAATGTGGTGAGACGTTTCCCCTGCTTCCTTAATTCGGAGGCGCAGATGGCTGATACCAGGCTGGAATCCACGCCGCCGGACAGGAAGGTGCAGATGGGCACATCGGAGACCATCTGCCTGCGCACGGCGTCCTGGACCAGGAAGGATGTCTTTTCAATGGTTTCCTCATAGCTGTCCTCATGGGGTCGGCTTTCCAGTTTCCAGTAACTTTTAAGCCTTAAGCCTTCTGCCGAACAGATAAGGAAGTGTCCCGGCAGCAGTTCTTCCATATCCTTAAACACACCGCAGCCATAGGTCCTGGCAGGGCCTATGGAGAAAATCTCATTAAGCCCTTTTTTATCCAGGGCCGGACGTACCCCGGGGTAAGCAAGGATTCCCTTGGGTTCGGAGGAAAAGATGATTTCATCTCCCCTGACCATATAGAACAGGGGTTTGACGCCTGCCCTGTCACGGAACAGGCACAGACGGTTTTTGGCAGTGTCCAGGATGGCAATGGCAAAAATGCCGTTGAGACGTTTTACAAAGTCAGGTCCGAATTCCATATAACCTGCCAGTATGACTTCGGTGTCGCTGGAGGTCTGGAACACAAGGCCGCGCCCCAGCAGCTCCTGGCGCAGTTCGCAGGTATTGTACAGTTCGCCGTTGTAGACAATGGCAAAGGTCTGTCCGGAACCGGATTTTACCATGGGCTGGTGTCCGCCGGCCAGGTCGATGATGGACAGGCGGGCGTGGGAG
>OCAS01000901.1_pt1 | contig 19070 bp, 16 predicted proteins | sample 1550751 | NCBI WGS metagenome assembly OCAS01 (sample SAMEA2580301, study PRJEB22360) | human gut metagenome | biome: human gut; feature: human-associated habitat; material: faeces | place: Denmark | collected 2008/2010
TGTCAGCCACATCGTCCGAACACGGCACTTCTATTTTGCGCAGCGGGATACCACCCCGGCCTGCTTCGGACCTTTCGTGACTATTCTTAAATTTTTATTACTGGAATAGATTTTACTTCTTTTGGCATGCTAATTACAGAGTGATTGGTAGTTACAGCGGAAAGGAGTGGAAATATGCAGGTGGGAAAGGCAAGTCTGCGGTTTGAACATCCGGCGTTTGTAGCGTCCTGGGCTTCGGTCGCGGGAAAGAAGGAAGGTCAGGGGCCGCTGGCAGATGGAATTGATGTAACAGAAACAGATGAGATGTTTGGAATGGAAAACTGGGAACAGGCAGAGAGCGCCATGCAGAAGCAGGCGGCGGATCTGGCGCTGGAGAAGGGAAATATCCACCGGAGAGAGGTACGCTATCTCTTTGCGGGAGATCTTTTAGGCCAGCTGATCGCTACCTCGTTTGGTACGGTAGATCTGGAAATTCCGCTGTTTGGCCTTTACGGAGCCTGCTCCACCATGGGAGAGGCACTGAGTCTGGGGGCCATGTGTGTGAATGCCGGGTATGCCGACCGGGTACTGGCCCTGGTTTCCAGTCACTATGCGACAGCAGAGAAGCAGTTCCGTTTTCCGCTGGGCTACGGAAACCAGAGAGCCCAGAGCGCCACCTGGACCGTGACCGGGTGCGGGGCGGTGGTGCTGGAGAGCGGAAGTGAAATGAAACGAGAAGGAGCATGTAGTGAAAAAAATTCAGAGACAGCTATGAAACAGGCAGAGACCGGTGGGAACGGAATGGGTAGAAAGAATCATCGCTTCCGTGTGGCAGTGACCGGCATCACCACCGGAAAGCTGGTGGATATGGGAACCAAGGATTCTATGAATATGGGTGCTGCCATGGCACCGGCGGCCTGGAATACCATCTGCCAGAATTTTGAGGATTTCGGTGTGGGTGCCTCCTATTATGACCGCATCATCACCGGAGATCTGGGAGCAGTGGGGCAGAAGGCGCTTCTGGATTTTATGAAGAGCAGCGGTCACGACATCACCGGAAAGCACATGGACTGCGGTCTGGAAATCTATGACCGGGGCGAGCAGGATGTCCACTCCGGCGGAAGCGGCTGTGGGTGCTCCGCGGTAACGCTGTGTGCCCACATTCTGCCGAAGCTGATGCGGGGCGAGTGGAACCGGGTGCTGTTTGTGCCCACCGGCGCGCTGCTGTCTACCGTCAGCTACAACGAAGGCCAGAGCATACCGGGAATCGCTCATGCGGTGATGCTGGAACGGATGGAGGTGTGAAAAAATGCGTGATATGGTGATGGAACTGGTCCGCGCTTTTCTTGTGGGCGGCGCAATTTGCGCCCTGGTGCAGATCCTCTTAGACCGCACCAAAATGATGCCAGGCCGGGTTATGGTAACGCTGGTCGTAACCGGCAATGTCTTAGGCTGGCTGGGCCTTTATGAACCCTTCCTGAAATGGGCTGGAGCCGGAGCCGGGGTGCCGCTCCTCGGTTTTGGCAATACCCTGTGGAAAGGTGTGGCGAAAGCGGTTGGTGAGGAGGGGGCTATGGGAATCTTTAAAGGCGGCCTCACCGCAGCTTCCGCCGGAATCGCCGCGGCGCTGGTGTTCGGGTATCTGGGAGCGTTGGTGTTTAAGCCGAAGATGAAGGAGTAAATGAAAAAAGTTCTGAGATAGAACTTTTGTTTGATCCTTACACGATGGTTGGAATATTCGGCATCGGTGCGTATCCATTCTGCTTTAACATCCGCATGGTATCCTATGCGATATTCTGGGCTGTTCTGGTACTGGTTCCGGTTGGAGTGAATATGGTGCTGAAACCGTTTGGAACGGATAAAAAAACGATAATCGGGCCGGCAATCGGGATTCTGGCGCTGGTGATGTTTCTGTCGGGAGTGGCTGTAGAAAAATACAGTCATTATATGCGCGAGAACTATGGAACGGTCCATGAGGCAGATTATTCGGACTATGAAGTGGTCAAACCGGATATTGCGGTAAAGCTGCTTAAGTATCCGCATAAGCCCTGGTTTCAGCGCTTTTTAAAGACGGAGGCGACATTCCGTGGCTGCTACGATGGCGTAAGATATTCCCAGGTGGAATTCTGGCGTTTGTATATGGCGGGATTCAGATCAGACCGGATACAGAGGAACCGGAAGACGCGGACGAGGATGATTTTTTCTAATAGAACCGAATAAGCAAAGAAGGGCGCGGAAGCCAGACAGTTTCCGCGCCTTTTGTGTACAGACAGTTTGTTAATCCACAATCACTCCGCCCTGGTCCGCGCTTCTTGCGTGCAGTGCGTAGCGCTTCAGATAACCGTCTACTTTCTTCGGTTCGTAGTGGAATGCGGCTTTTCTGCGGGCGAGTTCTTCATCGGATACGTGGAGCTCCAGTTTTTTGTTCGGGATGTCGATCTCGATTTCGTCTCCGTCTTCAATGAGGGCGATGGGACCGCCAGCTGCGGCTTCTGGAGAAATATGACCCACGAAGCAGCCGTTGTTGGTGCCGGAGAAGCGTCCGTCGGTGATGAGGGCGGTGCACTTGTTTAAGCCCTGACCGTAGAGCAGCTTCATCGGCTTGAACATTTCCGGCATACCCGGAGCGCCTTTCGGTCCCTCGTAGCGGACTACTACTACGTGGCCCGGCTTGATGAGCTGCTTTGCGATGGCATCGCTCACGGCATCCTCACTGTCGAAGCAGATGGCTTTTCCGGTGAAGTGGCGTACTTCCTCCGCAACAGCAGCAGGTTTGGCTACAGCGGTGTCAGGAGCGAGGTTGCCGTGCATGATGGCGAGTCCTGCCAGGGTGGAGAATGGCTTCTCCAGGGAGGGGATGACCTCCGGGTTCTTCGGGTAGAGACTGCGGCAGGCTGCGGCGTTTTCGCCGATGGATTTTCCGGTCACGGTCATGCAGTCGTTGTACAGAAGCGGTTTCATCTGGCGCTGAACCTCTGGGATACCGCCGGCCTTGTAGAAGTCCTCAGCATCGAATTCCCTGGAGGCCGGATTGATGCGGCAGATAAGCGGGATGCTGTTTCCGTATTCCTCTAACCATCCCATGACGGTTTTGGAATCCAGGCCGATCTCATGGGCAATGGCGAGGGTGTGGATGACGCAGTTGGTGGAGCCGCCGGTTGCCATAAGAACCATGATGGCGTTGCGGATGGCCTCCGGAGTCAGGATATCCCGGGAGGTGATGCCGTTTAATACCATACGGACTGCAGCTTCACCGGAGAGAAGTGCCGCGCGGATGCGGTCGTTATAGACAGCCGGGATCGCTGCGGAGCCGGGCAGGCTTAAGCCCAGGGCCTCTGCCATGCAGCACATGGAGTTTGCGGTGGCCATATGCTGGCAGGAGCCGACGGTCGGGCAGCAGAGCTCAGTGATGTCCTCCAGAACATCGTGGTCGATCTTGCCAACCTGGTACATACCGTAGGCCTCCTCGATGGAGGTGGAATCAGATTTGCGCTTGCCGCCAAAGGACTGGCCGCCCAGCATGCATCCGCCAGCCAGGAAGATGCATGGAATATCCAGTCTTGCAGCGGCCATCAGCATGCCCGGAACGGTTTTATCGCAGGAGCCAATGAGCACCAGGCCGTCCAGCCGGTGCGCCCGTGCCATAGTCTCAATGCTGTCTGCCACAAGCTCACGGGACGGCAGAGAGTAGCGGGCACCGCTGTGGGTGGTGCACACACCGTCGCATACGGCAATGCAGCCAAATTCTACCGGTGTGCCGCCTGCACGGTAAACGCCGTATTTGACCTGCTCGGCCAGCTCTTTCAGATGACGGTGGCCGGGCACAATGTCCGTGAAAGAGTTGCAGACACCGATAATAGGACGGGACAAGTCATCGTTGGAGAAGCCGTTCGCCTTGTAAAGGGTGCGGCAGGAGATGAGACTGTCCGGGAGAAAAGTACCTGATTCAAATTTCTTTTGCATGTGAATACCCCCTGATGAACGTTGTTGTGAAAAATGCCAGATTATTGTCAAAATCTAAGAGATATTATAGCGCATCTGCATTGGGATTAAAAGAAAAAGCTCTGAGAAAATTCTGGATTTCTCAGAGCTTTTTAGGGATAAATTTAGTCGCGTCCTGGTCCGTTCGACACGCCCGAGGAAGGCCGGGTGCTGGCGCCGCCTGGTCCAAGGCCGGGAACAACACCAGCTCCACCGGAGCCGGAACTGTCATTAGTCTCATCTGGTCCGAGGTAGGATGGATCAACGGTTACACTGGTGTGACCGGAGCAGTGCCTGGTCGGCATAGCGTATTTGGAATCATCGGTCTCGCCTTCTTCCTCGGCTGGAAGGGCAATGCGCACCATGGAAGTTTTCGGGCAGTTGGAGCCCGGAAGAAGTCCGGTAACGCTGCAGACCGTGGCAAGCACATGGGTGTTGCACATTTCGGTTGGTACGGTGCCTTTTGCAAAGTATTCAGTGTAAACTGCATTGCCGCGCGGATCGTGGGAGCAGACACCGGGAATGGCAAGTTTGCCGGATTTGCGGCAGATCTCTGCAGTTTCCACGCTGTCCGGAACGGCGAATCCCGGATCACTTAAACCCTCGTGAACGCGGGTCATGATCTTGCGCCAGATATCTTTATGGAAGGAGGTACCGCCATTCTGTCCGGTGAGCTTCTGGTTCTCATCGCAGCCGCCCCATACACCGGCGGTGTAATAAGGTGTGTAGCCGATGAACCAGATATCGTTGTTGTTGCTGGTGGTACCGCTCTTGCCGGCTGCAGACATGTTCGGCAGGGCTGCGCGGGTGCTTGTGGAGCTGACGCTGACACCGGAGCTTGCGAAGATGCGGTTGGCCTGCATGGAATCCTCCATGGCATCAGTCAGCAGGAACGCGGTGGAATCCTTCAGAACCCGGTGGGTTTCCGGCTCATTGTCGATGAGCAGCTTGCCATCGTGATCCAGGATCTTTGTGAAGAATACCGGTTTGGTGTAAAGGCCGCCGTTGGCAATGGAAGCAAAGGCAGCGGTCAGTTCCAGGTTGGTCACGCCTTTGGTGATGCCGCCCAGGGCAGTTGCTGCGTTCATATCGGTATCGGTCAGGGTGGTGATGCCGAAGTTCTTGGCGTATTCCACACCCAGCTGCGGACTTACGGTTTCCATCATGGTGCGCACAGCAACGATGTTCATGGAGTAGATGATACCGTCGCGGATGTTGGAGTAACCCAGGTAACCCTGCTTATACCAGTTTTTAAAGGTCTTGGTGCCCACGGTGAAAGGGGCATCGTAGTAAACGCTTCCCAGGGTGGCACCGCAGGTGTCCAGAGCCGGGGCAAATGCAGTAATGACCTTGAAAGTAGAACCAGGCTGTCTGGTAGTGTTGGTAGCGCGGTTTAAGGTCAGGCTGGCAGTCTTGGTGCCGCGGCCTCCGCTGATGGCTTTGACCTGCCCGATTTTCTGGTCCATGATGACGAAGGAAACCTGGGGCTGCAGGACTTTGCTGGAGCGTTCTCCGATGATGGTATCGCCCTCCTGCAGAGTAGCTGCCTTGTAAGCTTCAATGTCTGCGTCAGCCTCCGCTTCGCTGTTGTAGAGTCCTTCCCAGCCTGCGTTTAAGGTGGAGGCGTGCCAGGATTTTAAGTTCTTCTCGGAAAAATGCTCGGTGGTGCCGTCTGCATGGGTTACAGAGAGACGGTACTCCAGGCTGTAGCGGGCAGCGGAATAGTTGGAAGGATCGTTGACCTCTTCATCCACGATGGCCTGGATGGCCGGATCCTGGGTGGTGTAAATCTGAAGTCCGCCGCTGTAGAGCAGGTTGTGGGCCTGGGTTTCGGTGTAGCCAAGTTTTTCCATCAGTGTGTCTTTCACCTGCTGGGTCAGCTCATCAGTGAAATAGCTGTAGGGAGTGGAATTCTCCTTGGAGACGTTGTCCACCATCTGGATACGGGCGTAGACATCATCTGCCAGGGCTTCTTCCTGCTGCTCCTTGGTGATGTAACCCTGCTCAAACATATACTGCAGGATGACCTTGCGCTTTTCCGCATTGGCCTCCTGACCGCTGATGGGGTTTAAGCGGGACGGGTTCTGGGTGATGCCTGCAATGACGGTGCACTCGGAGAGTGTCAGGTCAGAAACATCCTTATTAAAATACCGCCGTGCAGCTACCTTGACGCCCAGGGCATTGTTGCCTAAGTTGATGGTGTTTAAGTAGTTGGTCAGGATTAGCTTGCGGTCCATGGATTTTGTGAGCTGCAAAGCCAGGTACTGCTCCTGGAGTTTTCGCTCTAACTTGGCGCCGAAGCTGGTCTCCATGCCGCCGTTGAACATGTTGTTCTTGATGAGCTGCTGGGTGATGGTACTTCCGCCTCCGCGGTTTTCACCGGTCAGTACGCCGACTGCCGCGCGGGAGATGGAGCGTAAGTCGATGCCGTTGTGGGTCCAGAATCGGGAGTCCTCAATGGCAACGAAGGCGTTGATCAGGTCTTGGGGGAGTTCATCGTAAGTGGCTTCTTCCCGGTTGGAGCCTGCGGTTACCAGGGTGTCGGTTAAGTTTCCGGCGCTGTCATATACGGTGGTGGCATAGCCGATGGGGACGATGCTGTCCACATTCAGGTCCGGGGAATTGTCGATGATGCCCATGACAATGCCGATGCCGATACTGGATATGACCAGAACGCTAAACAGACAGAGCACGCAGCAGGTCTTTAGAAAGGTAAGAAAAATCCGGGAGCGGTATTTGCGGCTCCTGGAGTTTACGGCCTGCAGACGCTTTTCTGTCGCGTCTTTTCCATAATTCATTCGGAATCCTCCTTTGTTGTCGGGATTTTTCTATAAAAATCCAATTATGATTATACCAAAAGGCCCCTTACAATGCAACCATAGCGCAGTTTGCGGCATCAGATACTCCTTGCCAGAAGCCGCGTTTACTGGTAAGATAGGAGCGAAAGAAAAATACAGGATGATTGATTATATATAGGAAGTATACCCATGATGGAACGATATAAAATTCTTTTTGAGGGCGGAGAGGGCGAACTGACCGAGAAAAAATCCCGCTTCATTGCCACTACAAGACCGGTGAAGAGCGAGGAGGAGGCTGTGGCCTTCATTGATGAAATGAAAAAGAAATACTGGGATGCCAGACACAACTGTTCGGCTTATGTCATTGGTGAGCGGGGACAGGTTCAGCGCTGCAGTGATGACGGCGAGCCGGCTCAGACCGCAGGCCGCCCGATGCTGGATGTGCTTTTGGGCGCGGAAGTAAAAAATATCTGCGTGGTGGTGACTCGTTACTTTGGCGGAACCCTCCTTGGCACTGGCGGACTGGTACGGGCTTACTCTGGTGCAGTGCAGGAGGGCTTAAAGAACAGTGTCATTGTAGAAAAATGTCCGGGTGTGGAATTAAAGATTCATACGGATTACAATGGCATTGGCAAGATTCAGTACATCACGGCCCAGATGGAGATTCCGGTGTTAGATACCCAGTACACCGACGCGGTGGATGTGGTCTGTATGGTTCCGCTGGAAAAAGAAGGTTCCCTGGTTGCCCAGATTACTGAGAAAACCGGCGGAAAGGCAGTTATGACCCGGGGAAAAGAGTGCTACTATGGCTTTGCGGATGGCGAACTGGTTCTGTTTTAAATTTTAAACAGAAAAAAGCCCTGCATTGCGGAAAAAAGTCTTGCAATCTGTTACTCAGGATGTTATATTAATAAATTGTGATAAGTGACGTGAAACTAAGGACCTGGCAACAAGTCCTTAGTTTTTTTGTAAAGCTGATGAAAATGTGCCGGTGCGCATTTTCGCTTAAAGAAAGAGGAAGATTACGATTATGAAAATGAAGAGAGAAGACATCCGTAACATCGCGATCATTGCCCATGTTGACCACGGTAAAACCACCCTGGTAGACGAGCTGTTAAAGCAGAGCGGTGTATTCCGCGCGAACCAGGAAGTGGAAGAGCGTGTCATGGACTCCAATGATATCGAGCGTGAGCGCGGAATCACCATCCTTTCCAAGAATACCGCAGTATTTTATAAAGATAAGAAGATCAACATCATCGACACTCCAGGACATGCAGACTTCGGCGGCGAGGTAGAGCGAGTTCTGAAGATGGTAAACGGCGTTATCTTGGTGGTAGACGCTTACGAGGGACCGATGCCGCAGACCAAGTTCGTTCTGCAGAAGGCACTGGAGCTGGATCTGTCCGTTATCGTGTGCATCAACAAGATCGACCGTCCGGAGGCAAGACCGACCGAGGTGATCGACGAAGTATTAGAACTATTCATGGATCTGGACGCTTCTGACGAGCAGTTAGACTGCCCGTTTGTATTTGCATCTGCCCGTGCCGGTTTCGCAAAGAAAGAGCTGGACGATCCGGAAGTAGATATGAGCCCGCTGTTTGAGACCATCGTAAATTACATCCCGGCTCCGGAGGGAGATCCGGACGCAGACACCCAGATGCTGATCAGCACCATCGACTACAACGAGTTTGTTGGCCGTATCGGTGTCGGCAAGATCGACAACGGAAGCCTGAAGGTAAACCAGGACTGCGTGATCGTAAACCATCATGATCCGGATAAGATGCGCAGAGTTAAGATTGGTAAGTTGTACCAGTTCGATGGCTTAAAGCGTGTTGAGGTTCAGGAAGCAACCATCGGTGATATCGTGGCTGTATCCGGTATCGCAGATCTGCATATCGGTGATACCATCTGCTCCCCGGAAAATCCGGAATCCATTCCGTTCCAGAAGATTTCCGAGCCGACCATTTCCATGAACTTCATGGTTAACGACAGCCCGCTGGCTGGCCAGGAGGGTAAGTTTGTTACCTCCCGCCACATCAGAGAGCGTCTCTTCCGCGAACTGAACACCGATGTCAGCCTGCGTGTCGAAGAGACCGATTCCCCGGACTGCTTCAAGGTTTCCGGCCGTGGTGAGCTGCATCTGTCTGTCCTCATCGAGAACATGCGCCGTGAGGGCTTTGAGTTCGCGGTCAGCAAGGCTGAGGTTCTGTACAAATACAACGAGCGTAACCAGAAGTTAGAGCCGATGGAGCTGGCTTATGTGGATGTTCCGGAGGAGTTTACTGGTGCTGTTATCCAGAAGCTGACCTCCAGAAAGGGTGAGCTGCAGGGCATGAGCCCAGCAAACGGCGGATATACCCGTCTGGAGTTCTCCATCCCGTCCAGAGGCCTGATCGGTTACCGCGGTGAGTTCATGACCGATACCAAGGGTAACGGCATCATCAACACCATCTTCGATGGCTACGGCCCGTACAAGGGAGACTTAAGCTACCGTAAGACTGGTTCCTTGATCGCTTACGAGAGCGGTGAGACCATCACCTACGGCCTGTTCAACGCACAGGAGCGCGGTATCCTCTTTGTAGGACCGGGCGAGAAGGTTTACTCCGGTATGGTAATCGGCCAGAACCCGAAGACCGAGGACATCGAGGTGAACGTCTGCAAGACCAAGAAGCTGACCAACACCCGTTCCTCCAGCGCTGATGAGGCATTAAAGCTGGTTCCGAAGAAGATCATGAGTCTGGAGCAGTGCCTGGAGTTCATCGATACCGACGAGCTGCTTGAGGTAACCCCGGAGAACCTGCGTATCCGCAAGAAGATCCTGGATCCGACCATGCGTAAGAGAGCATCCTTCAAAAAATAAATATTGCCAGATTCCCTAAAACCTGATACGGACGTTTCTGGTTAAGCTGTTTTTCGCCGCACAGCCTCTTCTCTTTTCAGAGAAGTCGGCTGTGCGGCATTTTTGCTGTGCATGTTTTGCCGCCATTTGTCGAGCGAAACACTGAATAAATTTTCTCATTTTCCCATAAATATGATAATAGCTGAAAGCTAAATGAAATGGGAAGAGGAGAGAAAATACTATGTCAGAAAAAGTGATTGAAAACAATAAGGTGAGTGTGATAGGGGAAATCATTTCCGGATTTACCTTTAGTCATGAGGTGTTCGGAGAGGGCTTCTATCTGGTAAATGTGGCGGTGAGCCGTCTGAGCGAACAGGCTGACATCATCCCGCTGATGATTTCCGAGCGGCTTCTGGATGTAAAGGAAGATTACATTGGCTGCACGGTGGAGGCCATTGGCCAGTTCCGTTCCTATAACCGGCACGAGGGAGTGAAAAACCGCCTGGTGCTGTCCGTGTTTGTCCGGGAGATTCATTTTATGGAGAAGTTCACGGACTATACCAAGACGAACCAGATATTCCTGGACGGATATATCTGTAAAGCGCCGGTTTACCGGAAAACGCCGCTGGGCCGTGAGATTGCGGATCTTTTGCTGGCGGTAAACCGTCCGTATGGCAAGTCCGACTATATCCCCTGCATTGCCTGGGGCAGAAACGCGAGGTTTGCCTCTGGCTTTGAGGTCGGAACCCGGGTACGCGTCTGGGGCCGTGTCCAGAGCCGGGAATACACCAAAAAGCTCAGTGAAACGGAGTGTGAGAAGCGCGTGGCCTATGAAGTTTCCATCAGCAAATTAGAGTGTGGAGATCAAGAAGATGAGACGGTATAAAAGCTTCCTGTACACGATTTACTTGCAAACAGCGGGGGAATGTGATAGGATAATGACGCTTGTATCAACGAGATGAATGATTCTAGTGGAGCAGCCTGTTTTGCAGGAGGTTCCCAAATGCTAAGAAAAACAGAGGTGCAAAAGCGATGAGTACAGGAAGACTAGAGGCCATCTGTGGAAAAGACAGTTCAGGCAAGACAGCGATGGCCCTTGGCAGAGCGCTTCAGGCGCTCACAGAGCAGAAAACCGTGATCGTGATCCAGTTTTTAAAAGGCAGTGAGAAAATAGGAAATCTGGAAGTATTAAAGCGAATGGAGCCGGAACTGAAAGTATTCCGGTTTGAAAAATCAGACCGTTATTTTGCGGAACTGAGTGATGCGGAAAAGAAAGATGAGCAGATCAATATCCGCAACGGGCTGAATTATGCAAAAAAGGTACTGACGACAGAAGAGTGCGATCTTCTGGTGCTTGACGAGGCCCTTGGCCTGGTGGATCAGAATATTGTGACGGAAGAGGAACTGGAGGGGCTGCTGAAATGCCGTGACCAGGTTCAGGTCATTGTGACCGGCAAGGTACTGCCGGAAGGCATCCGCCGCATCGCAGACAAGGTGGAAGAAGTAGATTGTTGTAAGTAGGAATTTTCTGAACTGAAAATTCCGTATGATACAGTAGTGGTTGTGGATTTTGCCGATTTGGAATGCGAAGCATCGGCAAAATCCTGATGTTGTTCACACAGCGTGTGAGCAACATCGAAGAAGTAGATTGTTGCAAGTAGTACTTCGCTTCTTGACAATTAAAAAGGTTAATGCTAGTATTATAAACAAACAGGCAAGTAGAGGTTGCGCGAAGCATGAGTAGAGGATCTGATGCACCAGAAGCAGACGAGGGTTTCTTGAAAGGGTGGGCGCCGAAGATACAGGACGGTCTGGACGTCATTTATCTGGGGACAGGGTGAAGAATCCTGTAACTGTCATCCAACCGGATGGAGAGCTACTTAAAGCAGAAAGCAAAGAACGACTTTAAGGGGGCTGACCGGGATTTGTCAGTCTCCTTATTTTGTCTGCAAAAGCAGTTTTGGCATGTTCTGAATAATATCCGAACGATTGTGCCGGTTTTAAGATTACACAGGAAGAATATGAAGGAGGAAAATCACATGGCTATTTTTGAAGGCGCTGGTGTTGCACTGGTAACCCCGTTTACAGAATCTGGAGAGGTAAATTACGAGAAGCTTGAGGCACTCTTAGAGGAGCAGATTGCAGGAGGCACCGACGCGATCATCGCGTGCGGCACCACTGGCGAGTCCGCTACCATGAGTTACGAGGAGCATCTGGATGTGATCCGTTTCACCTGCAAGGTAGTAAACAAGCGGATCCCGGTCATTGCGGGTACCGGTTCCAACTGCACAAGGGAGGCAATCCACCTTTCCAAAGAGGCAGAGAAGGCCGGAGCAGACGGACTGCTGCTGGTAACTCCTTATTACAACAAGGCAACCCAGAATGGCCTGATCGCGCATTATACCGCAATTGCGGAGTCTGTCAATATTCCGTGTCTTTTATACCATGTTCCGACCCGTACCGGCCTGACCATGAAGCCGGAGACCATCGTAAAGCTCTGCCGTGAGGTTCCGAACATTGTCGGCGTGAAGGAAGCGAGCGGCAACTTCTCTGCTATCGCAGAGATCATGCATCTGGCAAACGGCTGTGTAGATCTGTATTCTGGCAACGATGACCAGATTGTTCCGCTTCTGGCTATGGGCGGTAAGGGCGTTATCTCCGTTCTGTCCAACGTAGCTCCGAGACAGACCCATGAGATCTGTGAGAACTTCTTTAAGGGCGACATTGAAAAGAGCCGTCAGATGCAGTTAGAGGCTCTTCCGCTGATCAACGCCCTGTTCTGTGAAGTAAACCCGATCCCGGTTAAGGCTGCTCTGAATCTGATGGGGAAGGAAGCAGGACCGTTAAGACTGCCGCTGACCGAGATGGAGCCGCAGAACCAGGAACGTCTGAAAAAGGCTATGCAGGAGTACGGAATCCTGTAATTGACTTAAATGAAAACAGCAGAAACGACGGAAAAAGAAACAAGAGACTTGCACAGGAGGACTGATTCAAATGGTAAAAATGATCATGCACGGCTGCAATGGTGCCATGGGACGCACCATCACCGGCCTGGCCAAAGAGATGGACGGTATTGAGATTGTAGCAGGAATTGATGTAAACCCGGTTGTTTTAAGTGATTATCCGGTATTTGCATCCCTGGAGGAATGCAATGTAGAGGCAGATGTAATCGTAGATTTTGCGTCCGCCAAGGCAGTGGACCACCTGCTGGATTACTGTGGCGCGCTCAAGATGCCGTTAGTACTCTGCACGACCGGACTTTCTTCGGAGCAGATTGAAAAGGTTAAAGAAACCAGCAGGCAGACCGCAATCCTGCGTTCCGCTAATATGTCCCTTGGCATCAATACCCTGATGAAGCTGGTACAGGATGCGGCTAAAGTTCTGGCCAACGCAGGCTTTGATATTGAAATCGTGGAAAAACATCACAACAAGAAGCTGGATGCGCCGAGTGGAACCGCGCTGGCACTGGCTGATTCCATCAACGAGGCAATGGACGGACGCTATCACTACAAATATGACCGCAGCACGGAGCGTGTGAGACGTGATGAAAATGAAATCGGCATTTCCGCTGTGCGCGGCGGCACCATTGTGGGTGACCACGATGTGATCTTTGCAGGTACCGATGAGGTTATCACCTTCAGCCATACCGCATATTCCAAGGCAATCTTCGGAAAAGGCGCGCTGCAGGCAGCGCTGTTTCTGGCAGGCAAAGAGCCGGGCTTGTACGATATGCAGGATGTGATCGGCTAAGGTCTTGGTGAAAAAGCATTTCTCCCAGATAAAACCGGTCGAAAAAATTGATATAAATGGAAGTTCTGATTTTTTATAAAATTTTGTCCTTTCTGTCATACTAACAGCAGGAAGAAAGGAGAATATGATTATGAAGAAAATCAGAATGACCGCATGTGTGCTCATCCTGGCTCTTGCTGTCTGTGTCCTGGCCGGATGCAGCAATAAGAACAATACCGGCATGGCAGATGAAGCCACCACTGCCGCCCAGAGCGCACCGAAAGGTCAGAACGGAAGAGCCGATGGCCAGAATGGAACTATGGGAGAGACCGCAAATCCGGCAGCAGAAAACCGCGGCGACGTGCAGGAGAGCACCGGCGTGGTAGATGGCCTGGTCAACGATGTAGAGAATGCAGTTGACAGGTAGGGATTTTCTGAACTGAAAATTCCGCAGAAAACAAACAGAGAGACACCGCCTTAAGCAAAACGTACAGCTTTCATTCATGCAAAGCAGGGAATGGAAGAGAACGCTGCGGGGCGGTGTCCTTCGCTTTTTTACATAGAGGAGGATATTTGATCAGAAAATGGAATCGCGCGTGCAGCCGCTGGAGAAAACACTGTATCCGGCGGCTGGCACAAAAATTTCAGCGGGCGCGGCGGATCCGGCGCGTTCGGACCTGTCTGGCAGCAGTGCTCTGTGCAGAGGTTCTGACCGGCGCGGGCATGTACTGGAATCAGAACCGGCCGGAGCTGAATCTGGTGCGCCGGGAAGAAATCTGTGAGGTGGAACTGGTGCCGAAGACTGCTTTGGACGGTATGGATGATGAGAAGGCTGTTGCGCCGGAAGAGCAGGATATTTATGGTGTCCGCCTGGATCTGGAGGCGCTGGAAGTTCAGTTCTACCACCGGAAAGATTCGGTACAGTAAAAAATGTATTGCAATTCAAAGACCTGTGTATTATAATTTCTTCTGAAATTAACTTCTTTTATTTATAACACTTATAAATACACAGAGAGGAATAAGAAAGCCGATGGAAGAAAAACGCTTGCTGAATCCAGATGAGCTGCACGAAGAGTGCGGCGTATTCGGAATGTACGATTTTGACGGCAATGATGTGGCATCCGAGATCTATTACGGACTGTTCGCATTGCAGCACCGGGGGCAGGAGAGCTGCGGTATTGCGGTCAGTGACACAGAGGGACCGAAGGGGAAGGTAAATGCGTATAAGGGGATGGGGCTTTGCAATGAGGTGTTCACGCCGGACATCTTAGAGGGGTTACATGGAAATATTGGTGTGGGACATGTGCGTTACTCCACTGCGGGAAGCAGTACCCGGGAGAACGCCCAGCCGCTGGTACTCAACTATGTAAAGGGTACTCTGGCGCTGGCCCACAACGGAAACCTGGTCAATGCGCCGGAACTGCGAAGAGAGCTGGAGTACAGCGGCGCTATTTTCCAGACTACCATTGATTCTGAGGTCATTGCGTACCATATCGCAAGAGAGCGTGTGCGCACGTCTTCTGTTGAGGAGGCCGTGGCCAATGCCATGAAGAAGATCAAGGGTGCTTACTCCCTGGTCATCATGAGCCCGCGCAAGATGATCGGTGCCAGAGATCCGTTTGGCTTTAAGCCTCTCTGCATCGGTAAAAAGGAGAATGCCTACATTCTGGTATCCGAAAGCTGTGCCCTGGCTACCATTGATGCGGAGTTTGTCCGTGATGTGGAGCCTGGCGAGATTGTTACCATTACGAAGGATGGCATCAAATCCAATAAGAGCATGTGCCTGCCGGATGTAAAAAAGCAGGCAAGATGTGTGTTCGAATACATTTATTTTGCAAGACCGGACAGTGTGTTTGACGGTGTGAGTGTGTATCATTCCCGCATTCACGCAGGCCGCTGTCTCGCCATTGATTCTCCGGTAGATGCTGACATCGTGGTAGGCGTGCCGGAGTCAGGCAATGCCGCTGCCCTTGGTTACTCCATGCAGTCCGGCATTCCGTATGGTACGGCTTTTGTGAAGAACTCCTATGTAGGACGTACCTTTATCAAGCCGAAGCAGAGCAGCCGTGTGTCTGCGGTAAAAGTTAAACTGAATGTGTTAAAGGAAGCAGTGGCAGGAAAGCGTGTCATCATGATCGATGACTCCATTGTGCGCGGTACGACCAGCCATCTCATTGTGAAGATGCTGCGGGATGCCGGCGCGAAAGAAGTTCATGTGAAGGTCAGCGCGCCGCCGTTTTTACATCCGTGTTATTTCGGAACCGATATTCCGTCGGAGGACCAGCTGATTGCCAGCGGCCGCACCATCGAGGAAATCCGTCAGATCATCGGGGCAGATTCCCTGTCCTATCTGCGGATGGATCGCCTGCCGGAGCTTTCCGAGGGACTTCCGATCTGTACCGCATGCTTTAGCGGAGATTACCCGTTAGACCCGCCGCAGGAAGATATCCGCGGCGAATATAACAAATAAATCATTAATCACGAAATTGGAGGGTTCTTATGAACGACAGATACCAAAGCCCGTTGTCCGAGCGTTACGCAAGTAAGGAGATGCAGTACATCTTCTCCCCGGACAAGAAATTCAAAACCTGGAGAAAACTGTGGATTGCGCTGGCTGAGACCGAGAAAGAGCTGGGCCTGCCGATCACCCAGGAGCAGATCGATGAGTTAAAGGCTCACGCTGAGGATATCAACTACGAGGTGGCAAAGGAGCGCGAGCGTCTGGTGCGCCACGATGTGATGTCCCACGTTTATGCTTACGGTCAGCAGTGCCCGAAGGCAAAGGGCATTATCCATCTGGGTGCGACCTCCTGTTACGTTGGAGATAATACCGATCTCATCATCATGACCGAGGGATTAAGACTGGTTCGCAAAAAACTCATCAATGTGATGGCAGAACTGGCGAAATTCGCTGACAAATACAAAAACCAGCCGACCCTGGCATTTACCCATTTCCAGCCGGCACAGCCGACTACCGTGGGTAAGCGCGCAACTCTGTGGTTAAACGAGCTCTGCCTGGATCTTGAGGATCTGGATCATGTGCTTTCTACCATGAAGCTGCTTGGTTCCAAGGGAACCACCGGTACTCAGGCAAGCTTTTTAGAGCTGTTTGAGGGAGACCATGAGAAATGCCGCAAGGCAGACCAGATGATCGCAGAGAAGATGGGCTTTTCCGCATGCTATCCGGTATCCGGACAGACCTACTCCCGCAAGGTAGATACCCGTGTGTTAAATATTCTGGCAGGCATTGCCCAGAGTGCCCATAAGTTCAGCAACGATATCCGTCTGTTACAGCACTTAAAAGAAGTAGAAGAGCCCTTTGAGAAGAACCAGATCGGTTCCTCTGCTATGGCTTACAAGAGAAACCCGATGCGCAGCGAGCGTATCGCGTCTCTTTCCAACTATGTGATGAGTGATGTCATGAACCCGATGCTGGTAGCTTCCACCCAGTGGTTTGAGCGTACTCTGGATGACTCCGCCAACAAGCGTCTGAGCATTCCGGAGGGCTTCCTTGCCATTGATGGCATTCTGGATCTGTACCTGAATGTAGTAGATGGTCTGGTGGTATATCCGAAGGTGATCGAGAAGCATTTCATGGCAGAGCTTCCGTTCATGGCCACTGAGAATATCATGATGGATGCGGTAAAGGCAGGCGGCGACCGTCAGGAGCTGCATGAGCGCATCCGCCAGCTTTCCATGGAGGCAGGCAGAAATGTCAAAGAGAAAGGCCTGGACAACAACTTGTTAGAGCTCATCGCTGCAGATCCGGCATTCGGACTTTCCTTAGAGGACTTACAGGCATGCATGGAGCCGTCCCGCTATGTGGGCCGCGCGCCGAAGCAGGTGGACGAGTTCTTAAGCGAAGTAGTGAATCCGATTCTCGATGCAAACAAAGAAGATCTGGGCATGACCGCTGAAATCAACGTGTAAGACATTACATCTGATAAATATCAATAAGTTCTATTAATGACAAAAGGCAGGCAGATTAGAAAATCTGTCCGCCTTTTTGTGTTTGCGTATTGATTTTAGTGCAGGAATCTTATATACTGTTAATGTTTGCGGAGCAGAAGGCTCTGCCTGAATTTAAGGATAGCAGGTAACTGGATCTGTAAGGAACAGTTACGGCAGCAGTTATAACGAAGGAGACTGATTATGTCAAAGGTAGATGTAGTTATTGGATGTTTTTATGGCGACGAAGGTAAAGGTAAAGTAATCGATTATCTTGCAACGAATGCAGATATCGCTGTCCGCGCAACCGGCGGTGATAATGCAGGCCACACGATCGAGGCTAACGGAGTAAAATATGCAATGCGTCTGATTCCGTCCGGAATCCTGTCCGGTCATACCATTGGCGTAATCGGCAACGGAGTTGTTATGAACCCGGAGGTGCTGTTAGGCGAGATCGCAAACTTAAAAGCACACGGATATGATATTGATAACCACTTAAAGATCAGCGACAAGACCCATGTGATCCTGCCGTACCATCCGATGCTGGATCGCGCGTTAGAGAAAGCAAGAAAGGCATCCAAGATCGGCACCACCTGCAGAGGCATCGGACCGACCTACTGTGATAAGTATGAGCGCGCAGGCTTAAGAGTCGAGGATCTGTATGCAGATAATTTCAAGAGCCATCTCGAGGAGCTGGTCGAGTCCAGAAAAGCACTCTTAAAGTTCTACGATCCGGAAGACACCACCATCGACGAAAAACTGAACTTTGAGGATGTATACAAGACCTACTGCGAGTACGCAGAGCAGTTAAAGCCGTATGTGTGCGATACCGTAACCTATCTGCACAAGGCACTGGAGGAGGATAAAAAAGTCATCGTAGAGGGTGCGCAGGCAACCCTGCTGGATATCGACTTTGGTTCCTATCCGTATGTAACCTCTTCCAACCCGACCATCGGCGGCATCATCACCGGTACCGGTTTAAGCGCATCTGATATCGGCAATGTATACGGTATCATTAAAGCTTATTCCAGCCGTGTCGGCGAAGGGCCGTTCGTAACCGAGCTGTTAGATGAGACCGGCGACCGCATCCGTGACCTTGGCCATGAGTACGGTACCGTAAGCGGCAGACCAAGACGCTGCGGCTGGCTGGATCTCGTAACCTTAAAATACGCAAAGCGTCTGAATGGACTGACCGGAATTTCCGTAAACCACTTAGACACCATCGGCAAATTTGACAAGATCAAAGTCTGCGTAGCATACGACTGCAACGGCGTACAGACCGAAGACTTCTCCACAAACTTAAAGTTCCTGCAGAGCTGCAAGCCGGTATATAAAGAGTTTGACGGAAACTTCGGTGACCTGTCCGGCTGCAAGACCTTCGAGGATCTCCCGGAGAACGCAAAGGCATATATCAACTTCATCGAAGAGTATACCAAGACCCCGGTTAAGTTTATCGGAACCGGTGCCGGCCGTGAGGCAATGATCGTAAGACTGTAAATAACAATATAGAGACAGAACCCACTACAGGTCCGAAGCCGGTAATCCCGGCATACCGCTGCGCAAAATATGGGTATTGTGTTCGGACGATGCAGCTGACAGATGTTTGCGGATAGTCGGACTCGCCGTCCGCCTCCCTCAAACACCAGTCGCTGCATAGCCGGACACGTATACCCATATTTATGCTCCGCGGAATGCCGGGATAACCGGCTTCTGCTGTATTGCTCCCGCTAAGAGAGAAATAAAATCAGCCAGAACGGTACTGATAAAAGCCATGATTTCCAGCTTTTACCAGTACC
>OCAS01000919.1_pt1 | contig 18677 bp, 18 predicted proteins | sample 1550751 | NCBI WGS metagenome assembly OCAS01 (sample SAMEA2580301, study PRJEB22360) | human gut metagenome | biome: human gut; feature: human-associated habitat; material: faeces | place: Denmark | collected 2008/2010
CTCACCCTTCATTATCATAGAAGAATCTAATTTACAGAGATTTTCTCATAGTCTCCAAAATGTGAGCCCATGGCGCGCATACTAAAAATGGAGCCACGCATATTGCATGGCTCCCATGAAATTGTTCGTCGTATATTTGTGATTCTAGTTATTTGACAGGCAACACTTCCGTCATTGCCTTGCAGCGCTTTTTACAGAAGGCGATGCCATATAAACGAATATCTTTTCGGTTATCATTTAAAAGATATTCCTGATAATGCCGCGCATGAATCTGGGTAAGTGCCTTCTGACACGCCTGCTCCATTTCGTTAAAGCTTTTCACATACTTTAGTTCGATAACGATTCCAGCATCCGGATCATCCGTTTCCACAATGATATCCGCAAAGCCCTCTCCCGCCTCAATATTTGATTTCACAAGCCACTCTGCATTTCCAGTGAGAATACCAACGAGGAGATTATGGTAAGAGTTTTCCTTTTCTCCATTTATCCTTTTTGTATCAAAAACACTGATGGAATTACTGAGGATTCGGTTTAAATACTGTTCGATGTTTTCGACATTTCCTTCCTCAAGCGCTTTCCAGAAGATTGTCAGCCGCTCTGCATTGCTGAAGATTGACCTTTTAAACCATTCGTTTATTTGAAGCCGGAAAACTTCACGGACCTCCCGATTCGGAATAACCAGACCGTAAGATTCATCTCCCATTCTTCCGACTTGCGTCAAATATCCGGTCGTGAAGAGCACGCTCCAAAGATTTTCTATGCCTTTCTTGCTGTTTTCAGTTTCTTATTATAACGAGTCCCTTCTGATCGGTTATACTCTTTTTTTCTTTACCGCCGTTGCTTGAAAGCTCCAGTCTATAAGGCTCTTCACCGTCTCATCATTCAATGATTCTTCCAGCAAAGCCGAAAGCCACTGTGTTTTGTTCATATGATAGGCCGGGAAAAATCCTGGTTGCTGGCGAAGATAGCTTGCAAAAACTGGATCGCACTTTACGTTCAGGATATCTACTTCGCCCTCACCTGGCAGACCTATTTTACTCCGGTCAATTTCCATAACAAGGCCATACCATTTGCCACTATCTGAATGACGCAGCACCGCATTCCAGTCGTGCCACGGATAATCCGGCTCTGTTTTATACTGCTTACGGCAGTACTCAAATACTTCTTTCCTGGTCATTTTTCTTATGCCTTCTTTTTCATTAATGCCTGATACATTTTCATCAGCTCTGCAACACAGCTGCTCTCTGTCGTACTCCGAATATCAAAACCATACGCCTGCATAACTGCTTTATCATTCTGCTAATGCGCTTTGCGGAGTTCTGGCAGCATTGTCAGTTCATCATAGAGATCCGCAAGGCTGCTGTCAGGGTAAAGAGAACGTGCATCTAAAATTCCGTGAGCCGTCTGTTCAATTTTCTTCTTCTGCTGTTCGGTCGGCGTTGGCCATGGGAAATTGTTATAAACAGCTGGAGAATAGCTATAGTCACTTTTTAACCGTCCACAAACCACACGCATCCACGACATATAAACATTAGACATTAAAACACCAAATAAATATAATGTTGCGTTTGGAATAAGATATAGTTTATTGCTGGCAATTACGTCGGGCGTGAGAAAACTAATTGGAATATATCTGCGGTTTTGAGAAGAGACTACGGAGCCACCCCATTTTTTGAGCTTGCATTATCTTTTTCTTGTTCGCTTTTCATTAAATCACTCCTCTGGAATATTAACATATCCAAAATGAAACTGTGAGTTACTTATAACTTGCTTGAGATTACTACCCGTACTTCCAACAACCATCATATTAGCACTTAACTTTGTTTCTTCACTAATATCAGTTATTTTTATCCATATCTTTCCGGTCTCGTTTTCTCCAAACTCCTCTGGGACAGCTTTTTTATCACCTGGACATCTAATATTATCTCTTGATGAAACAATTTCAAGAATCCTTGCAGAGTATTTTATATCATTCTCATCTCCACTAACTGCAAAAAGAATTTTTACAATTTCACCTTTTTTAATTATACGATTATAAAACTCAACCTTTTTCTTCTGCATTCCAGAATGAAGCGATTGTGTAGAAAACCAAGTATATCCCAAACCGTTATTATCACAATTCTTAATATAAACTCCAATCGTTTCTTTGCCATCAAGTGTATTTCCTTCTGTATCATAGGCTGTTGCCAACTTCATGAAAACATAATCATTAACTTCCCTCACATCAGAAGCTTCTGCAATCATCTGTCTTGCCGATTCTATTCCAAGCGCCTTCTTTTTTAATTCCGTATATAGTTCTTCGTCTTGGCTCAACATATAAATATCTAGCATTTCTGTTAGTGCAGTTGATTTCGTTATTCCTTTGATTCTACAAAATTCATCAAATATTCCTTGAGTCCGCTCATCAGCATAGATTGACATGTAACCTGGTCTAGCCATAATAACACCTCCATTTTTGTACCGCAAATCTCTATATAGGAATTGTAAAGCCTAACTCAGCTCATGTCAATAGCAATGTACCGCAAATCTCTATCAAGCAAGTGTTTGTTATTAAAACCTATCGAAATCCTTCTGCGTGGCCATCTGCGAATATCCCTTATACTCATCATTTCCGCTTTCTGCGTACATATCGTTCACTATCTCAATCGTAAGCAAGTCAAGGTCACGAATGGGCTTCTATCATATCACACAAACCACATTCCCGAAAGACAAAAGAAGCGGCAAGGATTTTCCTTACCGCTCATTCATCTCTTTCTGAATCCATGTCATGATCACATCCACCAAATACTCCTGCTGAATCTGGCTTAGTTCTCTTCCCGGCTGCATCTTGTGCCACTTTCGGATACATTCCCGACAGCAGGTTGCTGTAGCATGCTGCGCAATAAACACAGGATGGCCCCGCATCGGAGTCTGCTTCCCATCGTTTGGAATCACAGCCGGAGCTTCCCGCTTTGCAATAAAATCTCTAGCATGCTGCCGGATCGTCTCCAGCCCTTTTTCCCGGACATATTCTTTATCTTTTTCTTTTAGATGGAAGCTGCTGCGAAACTTCGAATTTCCCAGCCGTTCAAACAGTTGCGCATACCATTCATCTTTTGTCATTAGCCTTCCCATCTTTCTTGGTATTGCTTTTATAAAACATATTCATACATACTGAAAGCGATTTTTCCTGTTGACGGGTAATTAAGTTCTACATCGCCTTTGTACTGGAAGCCAAAGTTCTCATATAATCTTTTCCCTGGCACATTCCATGGTAATGTGTCCAGACGGATTGCAATATCTTTCTGATTTTTACAAACTTCCACTGCTTTCCCTAACAGCTTTTTTCCTACCCCTTTTCCCTGGCATGCAGGCGCTGTTGCGAGTAAATGTAACACAGCAATTCTATCATCTGAATTCTTCGTTTGCCAGTTCACAAACTGATATCCTTTTCCCTGGGAATGATTTAAAATAAATGCCCCAATAATCTCATGATTTTCTGTAGCAACATACAAAGTGTTTGCCCCTATTGCGCCAGCGATATCCGATAATACCGGGTAAACGCCTTTTTCCCATTTTGGACAATAAGGAGTTCCTTTCATTGTATCGACCAGCTGATAGTAAAAATCCAGAACCTGGTGTTCCTCGCCGTCTCTTGCCTTTCGTATCTCAATCATAGCTTTATCTAACGCTCCTTAATGATTCTCTAAAACCCCACTGCTTTTCTTTCCACGGCACTGTCCAGCACCGCTCTAAGCTCCGCTGCGCTGCCCACCCGGGCACCCTCAAAGCGGCCGTTGTTTCCATTGATCTCATTGAGCCATTTCACACCAATGCCGCCGGCCTCTTCCCAGCGGTGCAGGTTCGGCGTATGGTCATCAATCAGGATATCCGCAGCACAAAGTTTCCGATGCAGCATCGCTTCGATAAACTCTGCCTTATTCTTTCCGTATGGCACAAAGAGGCAGTGCGCGGAATCGATCTCCGGCAGATACTTGTCCAGCCACTTTTTCTTTTCCAGCAGCGCTCTGGTATCCGTGTAGTATGAAGACAGAATATAGATATTCTCTCCACACTTCATGGCATCACGCATAAAATCAAGCAGTTCCACTTCTGGTTCCAGATCTGCATAGTATCCAGGCCTTCTGGTTTCCTCAACAGGAACATCACGCCATTTTGCACTGGTTCCGTCCATGTCAAAATAAACCCGCATATCATTTAATCCCACTTTTTTCTGCATATTCTCTGCTCCTTCTTCTTCTAAACTTTTCCACTTTTCTACAAAAAGAATATGGGAAACAGCTGTCAAAATAAAATCCCAACCCAAAAGAACCATCTTCCCGAAGTCAGCATAAAAATTCCATAAAAGAAACGAAAAAGGAAATGGGTCCTTGCGTTGGCCGTTCACGCAAACATCTGTTCTTTATCATAACAGATTCATCCGGCAGTAGCAAGTATGTGAGAGAAGGTATTCTTTTTTGTGCATGCGTTTTGGGATTTTTGTATGTGGATGGAAAAGGGGGAAAAAATTATCCAGATACTGAATTCGTTTTCAGTTCCATATGATCTATTTGATCATGCCTTCTACAAAGCAGCCAAGCAGTAAATCTGCCACGCTGCCGTCATTGAAGAACATCCGATATTATGGCATTTTATTGGCTATTTATTTTGCAGATCAAATAACGCTATATGATAAAAAGTGACAACTGCTCGTACTCCTGCTTGTGCTCCAAAAACGGAGGTGTTTTCGTGAGAAGCTTTTCTGCTGCATCAAAACTCTGAATCCAAGGTATGATTTCTTCCGATGTAAGTACCAACGGCATCCGATCATGGACAGGGGATACAGAGTCATTTGGAGATGTTGTCAGGATGGTGAACTGCTTTTCTTTCGCAGTTGGCTGCCAGATCCCGGCCATGTAGAGAATTTTTGACTGGGGCATTCTAAAAGAGACCTGCTCTTTCGCTTTGTTCCACTCGTAAAAACCTGCTGCAGGAATCACGCATCTGCAATGCCGCATACTATCCCGAAAAGACGGTTTAGAAAGAACTGTCTCTGCTCTTGCATTGATAAGTAACCCCTCCTGATACTGCTGGGTAAATCCCCACTGCATCTGTTCCGTGCGCACCTCCTTCATTCCCATCAGTACCACCGCCATATCCGTAGGGCGCACATCGCCGCGCGTCACCTTCAGCTTGGAATCATCTATCTGCTTACAAATCTTTTTGATTTCACGCCACATTTCATCGTCTACAAAATATCTTCCGCACATATCATTACCTCACACCAGCATCACCCACTTACAGGCCTCTAAATAAAAAATCAGCTTGAATTCCCGGATCAGCCCGCCAATCACAGCCTCGCAGCCGTACTCCCGGCTCGGAATTCCCGAATAATTCTTATCCTCTGTATACTTCACCAGAATATCTCGAACTGTCTGGATGTCTCCGTTATCGTCCTCAAATTTGAAATACTGCGGCATGGCCTTACCGGTCGCTGTGAACCAGGTTGAGCAGGCGATATGATACATAGTCCCCCGTGGTATCCCACTGTCCACCTTAATTCCATATTTAGTCGCATCTGCAAATCCAGGCATGCCCATCAACTGCCTCCTTTTATTATAATATCCGTTCCTTCGTATAATCAACCGTTCGTTTCTCTCTACTGATACCGCCAGCCATATGATCCACTTCCATATTTCCTGCTGACGGCAAAAAGCATGCCCTCTTTATGCTATCCATCCCATACTTTTTCCTAATCCGATCCACCGTTTTTTCCATTCTTTTTGCTTTTTCATAGTCCACGGTATCGAATAGCTGCATCTGACGATATTGGTCTGTTGTGACGCTGCTGGTGTGGATTCCGAGGTGCCGCAGAGGAGTGCCGTCCCATAGTTCTGATAGGCACTGACAGGCGGCATGGTAAATTTCCATGGTAAGATCTGTTGGCACAGAGAGTGTAATCTGATGACCATAAAAACGCAAATCCCAGTCTCGGAGACTGATAGAAACAACGCAAATCTTTACGCTGTCTGCTCTCAGCCGGGCGGCAATGGTTTCGGAGAGGGATAAGAGATACTGCTTTGCGATGCCTGGCTCTGTAATGTCCTGCGGGGTCGTGAGGGAATTCCCATAGCCCTTGGCAGGCGGTGGTGTAGCAATCACTGCGGTTTCATCTATTCCGTTGGCATACTGCCATATAAGCAGACCTTGCGATTTCATGTGAGCTTGTAAAATGCCAGGATCTGTTGCAGCTAATTCACCTATTGTATGGATTCCCAACTTCCGAAGTTTATTAAGCGACGCATGTCCAACATAAAACAATTCACTCACAGGAAGAGGCCACATCTTCGTTTGGATTTCTGATTTCCAAAGTGTATGAACTCGATCTGGTTTCATGAAATCAGAAGCCATCTTTGCCAAAAGTTTATTCTCCGAAACTCCGATGTTAACAGTAAAACCCAGTTGTGCGTGCACTCTGTCCTTGATTTCATGAGCTGTTCGTTCCGAATCATCACAGCAACCGGTCATGTCCAGAAACGCTTCATCAATGCTGTACTGTTCAATCTTGTCTGTGTATTCAGAGAGCAGTTTTATGAGGGCTTTTGAGGATTTATTATAGAGATCATAATTTGGCGGTACCAATGTTAAATCTGGACATTTTTCTTTTGCAGAAACAACCGTTTCTCCAGTCTGGATGTGAAATTTCTTTGCTGGGATGGATTTTGCAAGGATAATACCGTGCCGTTTTTCCTGATCTCCGCCCACAGCACTTACCATCTTTCTCAAATCCTGTTTTCCGCCCAGATGATGAATCCGATAGCAGGCTTCCCACGATAAAAAAGCTGAATTTACATCTACATGAAAAATGACCCTCTTCATATCCGCTCCTCACAGCCGAACATCCGTTCTGTTTTATTCTAAGCTTTTACCTTACAGATGTCAAGATGGGAAATTTAGGCAATATGCGGTTTTTATATGGTATTTGTGCAACGCCCTGTATTTTATGATAGAATGAAAGCATAAGAAAGAATTTACAGGGATAGGGGGCTTGTCATATTGAAAAAGCGCAAGAAAGTCTTTTTATGGATTGCTGTTGTAATACTGGCATTGTGTTTGCTGACATCACTATTCATGAAGTCTGGTATTGATGCTTCTGGGATAGATCTATTCTTATACAAAATGAGCGGCGCATCATTATTTTTGATTTGGCTGATTGGTCTTCTCATTAAATTGGATGTCTTCCATGCTAAAAAGAATATTCCTTTGGTGAAGAGTAATCATATCGGACCGCACATTATATTCTGGGTAGTTTTGGTAATCGTCTCATTCATTGCATTCGGAGTGTTCTACAGCGCCACCAGCCCAGATTTTAAACTTGCTATGGAAAAGGTAGATGCCAGCAAAACCGATACTAATAAGACCATAGATACCATAAATGACCAGACAGAAGCGTTATCAGAATCTGCTGATATGAAAAATGAGGAAAATACATCAGCTCCAGAATCTTTACCTGAAACTGAATCTGCAAACGAAGAAACAGATAACAGTACCACTTCCAAATTAATAGAAGATGAAACATATTATTTTGATGATGCTATGTTTACAATTAATGGCATACAGCTGACTGTAAACAGCATAACGCTTCATAGAGAATACAAGCCAGAAGGATACAGCCTGGAAGTAGCATATTCATTGCTGAACCAAAACACTACAGACGCTACCTTTGAATTTTCTTCTCAATCTGGGAATGATTTCATTCTGGAAGGGCAAAAGGCGAGAATGACAAAACAGGCAACTCTTTCTAAACTCCATTGCACTGATTACCATCTAAAACCCAAGGAGGAAGTAAAATCCCTCATTGGTGATTTCTACGCATTTTCGAGTGCAGCCGGAAAAATGATCAACGGCGAAAGTTTTGAGGCGGTTGATATATCGAACGCTTATACCGGTCAGAAGCTGACGATTCATTTTCAGATTAATAGTATATGTGATGGACAAACAGAAACTATGGCGCTCTCTTTTGATATTAATCTGTAAAAATCACAAAGGCCGAGGTTGGAATTTCAATCTGCCTCGGCTCCTTATTCCATATTCACCAGATGCTCTGCTGTCGCTGCCCGTTCCGGGCGTTAATCATCTCACCCGCCATCATATTACGCCAGACATTGCCGAAACATTGTACAATGTTGTAATGTCATCTTTTCCGCCATCTTTCCAGTAAATTGTTTTTGTGGTATAATTTGGGGAGAAACAAATCAGAAAGTTGGAGAGAGGTAAACACACCATGAATTTAAAAAAGGTTCATCACATTGCCATTATTGGGAGCAACTATGAGCAATCAAAGCACTTTTATGTGGATTTGTTAGGTTTTTCTATCGTTCGAGAAAATTACAGACCAGAACGTGATGATTACAAAATTGACCTTCAACTCGATGATATGGAATTAGAACTTTTCATCATTAAAAATTGTCCGAAACGCCCCAGTTATCCAGAGGCTTACGGTCTTCGGCATCTTGCCTTTGCTGTAGACTCGGTCGATAATACCGTAAGAGAATTAAATAAAAGGGGCATCATAACTGAGCCGATCAGACTCGATATTTACACAGGCAAAAAAATGACATTCTTTTATGATCCTGACAATCTTCCCTTGGAAATTCACGAATAAAGTATTGCAGTAAAAGATGTGCCCTGTTTTAGACTGTAATTTTATAATTTCCAGTTTGGAGCAAGATTCCGTACTAAGTTATGACATCTATTCTATACTATCTATCACAGCGAAATTCACAAAGAAAAAGCCCGGGAACCCGCATAAATGCTGGATTCCCGGACTTATAACATTTCTTATCAAGTTCTACTAAGCTGTCAATTTTAAAGGTTAAGAAAATGCGAAATTCGCATTAGTTACCCATCTGCTTTGCAACTTCCTCTGCAAAGTTCTCTTCTTTCTTCTCAAGGCCCTCACCGGTCTCAAAACGAACGAAGCCCTTAACAGTGATGCTTGCACCGGTCTCTTTTGCGACCTGAGCTACGTACTGAGCTACGGACTGCTTTCCGTCCTCTGCCTTTACGTAGGTCTGGTCTAACAGGCAGATCTCTTTCAGCTCTTTGTTGATACGGCCCTGGATCATGCCCTGGATCACCTTCTCCGGTTTGGAAGCTTCCTTCGGATCGTTCTGGATCTGAGCCATCAGGATGCTCTTCTCGTGCTCGATGAAGTCAGCGCTAACCTCGTCACGGCTGGTGTATTTCGGATTCAGAGCTGCGATCTGCATAGCGATGTTCTTGCCCATCTCTTTTACAGCATCGTTTACAATGCTGGTCTCAACGTCAACCAGAACACCGATTCTGCCGCCAGCGTGGATGTAGGAAACAACAACACCGTTCTCTTCTACAACCTGCTTGAAACGACGGATGTTCATGTTCTCACCGATGATGGAGATCTGAGAAGACAGAGCCTCTTTTACAGTCAGGCTCTCGTCTGCTGCCCACTTCTCTTCCATGAAAGCGTCCATGTCTGCTGCGGTGGTGGTCAGAGCCTGTGCTGCAACCTGTGCAACGTAAGCCTGGAACTTAGCGTTCTTTGCAACGAAGTCGGTCTCAGCGTTAACCTCAACAACAACTGCCTTCTTCTCGTCCTCGGTCAGAGCGGTTGCTACGATACCCTCAGCTGCGATACGGCCAGCCTTCTTCTCTGCGCCGGCAAGTCCTTTCTCTCTTAAGAACTCTACTGCCTTGTCCATATCACCGTCGGTAGCTGCAAGAGCCTTCTTGCAATCCATCATACCTGCACCGGTCATTTCTCTTAACTCTTTTACCATTGCTGCGGTAACTGCCATTGTTAATTCCCTCCATTTTATATTTTGTTTTTATTTTCTTTTACAAACAAAAATGCTCCAACCTGCCGCATAAGCTGCAGGTCGAAGCACCTTATTTCTCGATTAAGCCTCGGTGGTCTCCTCTGCCTCAGCAAAGTCAGCCTGAGCCTCACCCTGGTTTGCCTCGATTACTGCATCTGCCATCTTAGCCACGATTAATTTAACGGCTCTGATTGCATCGTCGTTACCCGGGATTACATAGTCAAGCTCTTCCGGATCACAGTTGGTATCAGCGATACCGATTAACGGAATACCCAGAGTATGAGCCTCCTGTACGCAGATTCTCTCCTTCTTCGGATCTACGATGAAGATAGCATCCGGCAGTTTCTTCATTTCTTTGATACCGCCAAGGTTCTTCTCCAGCTTCTCCCATTCTTTCTTGATCTCGATAACTTCCTTCTTCGGCAGTACATCGAAAGTACCGTCCTCAGCCATGGTCTCGATTGCTTTCAGTCTTGCGATACGGCTCTGAATGGTTTTGAAGTTGGTCAGCATACCACCTAACCATCTCTCGTTTACATAGAACATACCGCAACGCTCAGCCTCAGTCTTGATTGCATCCTGTGCCTGCTTCTTGGTACCAACGAAAAGGATGGTGCCGCCGTTTGCAGCGATATCAGATACTGCGTTGTAAGCCTCGTCTACCTTACCTACAGATTTCTGTAAGTCGATGATGTAGATACCGTTACGCTCGGTGTAGATGTACGGAGCCATTTTCGGGTTCCATCTTCTGGTCTGATGTCCGAAATGAACACCAGCTTCTAACAGCTGCTTCATAGAAATAACGCTCATGTTTGTTTCCTCCATTTGGTTTTTTACTTCCGTCTGCGTCTCGTACTTCCTCCGGGACCACAAGGCACCACCATCAGAATCAGCAGACGTGTTTTTTGTCAGCTTTCCTAGCATACCATAACTGCCAGGGTTTGACAAGGTCTTTTTTCACAAAACAGAAAAAACAGAAAAAAGAAGAAACAGATTCCGCACCTGCTTCTTCTTTTCTATATTGTTTTGATTTTTTATTTGGATGCCTTGATGTTTTTCAGTTCATCAAAAACCACATCATTCAATACCTTGATGTAGGTTCCCTTCATACCGGAGGATCTTGACTCAATAACCCCTGCGCTCTCGAACTTACGCAGTGCATTTACGATGACCGACCGGGTGATGCCAACACGGTCTGCAATCTTGCTGGCTACCAGAATACCCTCGTTGCCGTCCAGTTCCTCAAAGATGTGGGTAATAGCTTCCAGTTCGGAGAAGGATAAGGTACTGATGGCTGATTTTACAATCTGCACTTTTCTGGTTTCTTCCGCGTTCTCTTCGTTTACGGAACGCATCATTTCCAGACCAACTACGGTTGTGCCGTACTCACTTAAAATGATATCGTCAATGTCGTACTGCTCATCACACTTGTAGATGAACAAGGTACCAAGACGCTCACCTGCTATGTCGATTGGGGTGATGATCGCCTGATATTTCTTTACGTTTTCATCTGCAAAACCGAGGGTTGCAAGGTTGACGTTTTCTTTTGTGGAAAGGATGCTGAGCAGACGTTCATTCAGCATACGGTCCACGAAACCACCTACCTGATCCTCAATCAATTCCTCAATCTCATCCACACCAGGGCAAAGACCTACGCCAAGAACCTTTCCCTTCTTACTGATTACCAAAATATTGGATAACAGGATCTCGCTCAGAACTTTACAGATGTCGTTGAATACCACTTTATGGGAATTGTTGTTATGCAGTAACTTATTGATTTTTCTGGTCTTATCAAGAAGCTGTACACTCATTTCAAAAAACCTCCTCAATTAATTGATATTCGTTTTCATAACCTTCTCTAATATCTAAATATTAGCACGATTTTGAACGAATAACAAGAGTTTTTTGAAATTTTCAATTTATTTAATCATTGGACTGTTTTTCTTTGATATTTTGAGTGTAACCGCACTGCTCATTGGAACAGAGAAGCTTGCTGCCCTTCTCTACCATATAGCTGCCGCACTTCGGGCATTTCTCAGCGGACGGTTTCTGCCAGGACATGAAATCACATTCCGGATTATTCTCACAGCCGTAATAACGTCTGCCCTTTTTCGTCTTTTTGATCACAATATCCTTGCCGCACTTCGGACAGGCCACTCCGGTCTTTTCCAGATATGGCTTGGTATTCTTGCAGTCCGGGAATCCAGGGCAGGCAAGGAATTTGCCATGGGGGCCATACTTGACTACCATGTTGCGTCCGCAGACATCGCAGATCACACCAGAAACTTCATCGGCGATTTTCACAGACTCCAGAGTCTTCTCCGCAGTGGCTACCGCCTCATCCAAATCCGGATAGAAGTTCTCGATGATCGTTTTCCATTTTACAGTTCCGTCTGCCACCTTGTCTAAAAGAAGCTCCATGTTTGCGGTAAAGCTTAAGTCCACGATACTCGGGAAGCACTTTTTCATAATGCCGTTGACTGCCTCGCCCAACTCTGTCATGTACAGGTTCTTATTTTCTTTGGTAACGTAACGTCTGGCCAGAATGGTGGTGATCGTCGGCGCATAGGTACTCGGACGTCCAATACCCTGCTCCTCCATGGCCTTGACCAGGGATGCCTCTGTGTAATGAGCCGGCGGCTGGGTAAAATGCTGGCTCGGCTTTAATTCAGAAAGAGGAAGCACATCTCCGGTCTCCAGCTTACCAAGGAGTGCGTTTCCTGCCTCCTTGTCATCCTCCTGCACATAGACAGACATAAATCCATCGAAGGACAGTTTGGACGCTGCCAGGGTAAAGAGATAATTGCCTGCTGCCACCTTCACGGAAGTGGTCATGTAGACAGCCGGCTGCATACGGCTTGCCGTGAACCGTTTCCAGATAAGCTGGTATAAACGGAACTGGTCGCGCTGCAGGGAATCCTTCACCATGGTTGGTGTCAGGGTGATATCAGTCGGACGGATGGCCTCATGCGCATCCTGGATCTTGCCTGCAGAGTGCTTGGCCTGTTCCTGCTTTAACACGTAATCCGTACCAAAGGTATGCTCCACATATGCGCGTGCTGCCGCATCGGCCTCGTCCGCAATTCGGGTAGAATCCGTACGCAGGTAAGTGATCAGACCGATGGTGCCATGCCCTTTGACATCTACGCCCTCATAAAGCTGCTGGGCGATACGCATGGTCTTCTGGGTGGAAAAGTTCAATACCTTGGAAGCCTCCTGCTGCAGGGTACTGGTGGTAAACGGAATCGGCGGTTTCTTGCTGCGTTCTCCGTACTTTACATCTTCCACTACATAATCCTTGCCCTCCAGAGCAGCCAGGATCTGATCCAGCTCTTCTTTTTTATGAATGGCAATCTTTTCATCCCGGGTACCGTAAAATTTCGCGTTTAAGGTCTTTTTGCTGCCCTTCTGGGAGAAATCCGCCTCCAGATTCCAGTATTCCTCCGGAATAAATGCTTCAATCTCCTCTTCCCGGTCACAGATCATGCGAAGTGCCACGGACTGTACACGTCCTGCGCTCAAGCCCCGCTTTACCTTGGCCCAGAGCAGCGGGCTGATGCGGTAACCCACCATACGGTCCAGCATACGCCGGGTCTGCTGTGCATCCACCAGGTTCATATCGATAGCACGCGGAGCCTTCAAGGAAGCCTTTACCGCATTTTTCGTAATCTCATTAAAGCTGATCCGGTAAACCTTTTTATCCTTCGCCTCATCCAGCTTCAGAGCTTTCATAAGATGCCAGGAAATAGCCTCTCCCTCACGATCCGGGTCCGTTGCAAGATAGATCTTATCTGCTTTTTTCACTTCTTTGCGAAGCTTTGCCAGGATATCTCCTTTTCCGCGGATTGTAATATACTTCGGTTCATAATCATGCTCCGCATCAAATCCGAGGCTGCTCTTTGGTAAATCTCTTACATGTCCGTTGGAAGCATCCACTTCATAAGTCGAACCAAGAAATTTCTTGATGGTCTTAACCTTAGCCGGTGACTCCACAATCACTAAATTATTTGCCATAACTACTCCTAAATACCGGATCTCAGAAAGCCCTGTTCGCAGCTTTCAGATCTTTTTTCCATAATAGTGATTCGCTGTACGAAACACATAGCCCTGCAGCTCCAGCTCCAGCAAAATCCCCATACATTCGCTGATGCTCATGCCGCACTGGTCTGAAATTTTTTCCAGATGTTTCGCCTTGAAATCTAGGCAAGCATACACCATTTTTTCCGGCTTTGCAAGTGCATTTACATTTTTTTCATGAATAATTAACCTTTTCCCGCACTTTACACCAAGATATTCCAGGATATCATTTGGTGAAATTGCCATATGGGCACCCTGCTGGATTAACCGGTTGCAGCCCCCGCTCAGATGGTCAGTTATCCGCCCGGGTACGGCAAAAATCTCTTTTCCCTGATCCAGGCCCAGCTCGGCCGTGATCAGGGAACCACTCTTTTCTTTGGCTTCTACCACCAGAATGGCATCGGAAAGTCCGCTGATAATCCGATTGCGCATGGGGAAGTTCATTTTAAGCGGTCCCGTATCCAGAGGGAACTCAGAAATAATACCACCCCGGGTGAGCATCTGTCCGTACAGCTTATAATGTGCCGAAGGATAACAGATATTCACACCGCAGCCAAGAACCCCGTAGGTATCTGCTCCGGCCCTTAATGCCCCGCGGTGGGCTGCTCCGTCAATTCCGAGCGCCAGTCCGCTGATAATCTGCACCTGCTCCTTCGCCAGAAGCTCCGCAAAGGTTTCCGCAAGCTGGATCCCATATTCGGAACAGCCGCGGGCCCCAACGACAGCTGCTGCCGGAAGGTGCGGATCCGGAAGCTTCCCGCGCACATAAAGTCCCATCGGATATCCATGAATATGGCGGAGGCGCTCCGGATATTCTTTATCCAGCGGAGTCACGAACCAGATTCCCCGCTCTGCCAGTCTTTCATAATCCTCCAGATGCTTCGTCAGATTCTTTTTTGCACCACAAAGTGCCTGAATTTGTCCTTCTCGCAAAATCCCGCTTTCTCTGAGTGCTGTTTCTTCTATATTAAATAGGTTTGAAAATCCACCGAAAAACTCTCCCAGTTCCTGAATGGACACCGCCCCAAGCGATGGAACCTGACTCAGACAATACAGCATTCGGCGCTCCTGCTCCAATGCTGCAGCTTCCGATGCCGATGGGCCCTCTTCCACAGCTTTCTGTTCATGCCTGACCGCCATCCGTTTCCTCCTTTCCCCAGTACCGTTCCTGCAGGTCCCGGTACCCGGCCGCCTCCTGCAGATGCGTCCGTTCAATCCGCTCCTTGCCCTCCAGATCTGCCAGCGTTCGCGCCACCTTCAAGATCTTGTGACAGCCTCTGGCGCTCAGTCCCAGCCTGGCAAATATCTGCTGCAGGAAGCATTCTTCTTCCTCCTGCAGACCGCAGAAACGGCGGATTTCACGGATTCCCATCTCACTGTTTGTGTAAATGCCGCTGCCCGCATAGCGCTCACGCTGAATGGCACGGGCCTGCTCAATTCGCGCACGAATGGCTGCCGAGGACTCGTTTTTCTGGTTTATCCGGATATCCCGGTAGGTGACTGGTGCCGCCTCCACACAGATATCAATCCGGTCCAGCAGTGGTCTGGAAATGCGCCCCAGATACCGGCGTACCTGCTGTTTGGTACAGCTACACCTGGACCGGTCCGGATAGTAACCGCAGGGACACGGATTCAAAGCGGCTGTCAGCATAAAATGCGCCGGAAAGGTGAATCTTCCATTCACCCGTACCACAGTAACGCTATGTTCCTCAAGAGGCTGGCGTAATATTTCCAGGGTCTTCTTCTCAAACTCCGGCAGCTCATCCAGGAATAAGACACCTCTCGACGCAAGCGAGATTTCTCCAGGCTTCGGCCATATGCCTCCGCCGGTCAATGCCTGGGCACTAATGGTATGATGCGGTGCCCGGTAAGGTCTTGTTCCGACCAGTGCATGCCCCTCCGGCAGCATACCGCAGATGCTGTACACCTTAGAGACCTCCAGCTGTTCCTCCCGGGACAGTTCCGGCATGATCGTAGGAATCCGCCTCGCCATCATGCTTTTTCCGCTTCCCGGAGGACCAATATAAAGAAGATTATGGCCTCCTGCCACCGCAACCTCCGTTGCACGCCGCATAAGCTTCTGGCCATTCACCTCACAAAAATCCACCCCGTAAGCCGCCTGTATGCCTGATAAGTCCGATGCGCGTTCAAAGCATATCCTATCCGGCTCATTTAAAAACTCCACAACTTCCTGCAGGTTTCGGATCTTTACAATCTCCATACAGTCTGCGGCTACTCCCTCTTCCACATTTTCCTCTGGAAGAAAACAACGCTCCAGCCCCTTTTCCGCCATGGCAAGCACCATGGACAAAACACCTCTTACAGGCTTGATTTTTCCGTCCAGCCCAAGTTCGCCGAGAAAGCCGGTCTGCTTTAAACCAGAAGGCATCACAATACCGTATGCTGCCAGAACCGCTATCGCCACAGGAAGGTCACAGGCTGTTCCCTCCTTTCTTACATTGGCCGGCGAAAGATTTACCGTAATTTTCCTCGCAGACAAATGAAATCCTGCATTCCGCATAGCTGTGCGAACCCGCTCCTCTGCCTCCCTTACCTCGGAGGCCAGGGAACCGACCATATAAAAACCAGGCAGGCCGTCACTGACATCTGCCTCCACCTGAACTACGTAGCCGTCAATGCCGCGCAGTCCTCCACTGTATACTTTGCTGAACAAAAATAAAAGCTCCTTCCTTTTCTTCTGTATTTGTAACTTCACTATATCCATGGAAAAGGAAAAGAACCAGATTTTTTTACCGCAAAATTCGCCAGGAATGGTAGAATCGAGGGCAATGCAGGAATATACACCATTTCGTATCAGACAGCAGAAAGAGCAGAACCAAAGTCCTGCTCTCTCTGAATACAATATTCTATTTTATCCTTTGTATGGGGCCGCTTATTTCAGGAATGCGCCAAACAGGATACTTGCAATGATCAGTACGATACCGCCGCCGAGACGGGAAGATAACTGTGCGTATGCGATCAGACCCATTCTGTCGCAGGCACCAAGTACTGCCAGGTCACCGGAACCACCACGGTTAGCCATGCAAAGGCCTGCCGTGATAGCGGAATCGATCGGGAAGAAGCCTACCAGGTAACCAACCAGGGCGGAACCAATGATAGCACCGATTACGATAGCCAGAGCAATCACTACATTACCAAGCGTGATAGCCTTAGCCAGCTCGATGATGTTGGTATCTACACCTACACCTACCATGATGATCAGGATCAGGTTTACGGTGAAGAAGGACTGCAGTTTCTTTGCTGCTGCGCGAACATTATCCGGAACAATACCAGCTGCTGCTACTGCTGCAACGAAGATAATCATGTAAGCAAACTGATGAATTGCGGTACCAAAGATGGTCGGAAGGATGGTCTTTGCAAACAGTCTGCCCAGTGCGTAGAAGCCGATTGCCAGGAAGAATGCGCCGCCAAGGTCTTTCATGCTAACTTTAACGGCCTTATCCTCGGTAGCGAAATCGCCGCCGTTACGGATCAGCTGGGTGCCATCACCCGTCCAGCTGGTCTTTTTCTCACCAATCTTCTTTAAGACTGCTGCGGTGAGGATTGCGAAGATGTTTGCAATGGTCAGAATGGTAATTGCAAAGGAATAATAGTTTGCCGCTGCGTCACCTGTTACAGTCTCATAAATCTGGCTTAAGGGAACAGCACCTGCGCCGTTACCACCACCCATAATCGGGCATACATATTTCAGAACAATATCAACCGGGCTTATACCAAATACAAGACCTGCTGCGATTCCTAAGATGGCTGCGCCGAACAGACCGCCGAAGATAGCCGGAATGTAACCTGCGAAGGAACGGATCAGAAGCTTTCTGTCCAGTGCCAGGATGGAACCGGTGATCAGGAAGATAATGAAGAAGGAAAGGAAATCTGCATCATCCATGATCATAATCATGCCGTCTGCATACTTCTGCGGAATCAGGTTGTAGGTGAACAGGAATGCAGATACCAGGAAGGTCATTACCAGACCGCCGCCGATATAGCTGTTCCAGAACGGAATACGCTCACCAACCTCATTACAGATCAAACCGATGGATAACATTAATGCGAAGCATCCTGCAAGATCTGCAGAAAGAGCTCCGGTTGCTGCTGCTGCGATTACGATCACAGCGATTGCTCCGGCAAGCCACCACGGCATACCGAATGTCTTCAGACTAAAACCTTTGTTTTCAGCCATTTGAAATACCTCCATATGTAAGTGTATTGGGTCTCCCCTTTTATATCAACCCGGCGATTCCCGGCGCCGGGTTCATATCATAACAATCCATACCTGATTTGATAATCAGTCTTTGAACTCGTAGTCCTTGATCTCACGGACAACATCCAACACCGTGCCGTCACGGCTCTCGATGATACCAACCACGCGGTCACCAAACTGTACCGGATCCGGCTCACCTACGATGGCATATGCCTTGTCACGCAGCTCCTCGATGGTGCAGAACGGAAGCTTAACGTCCTTCATACACTCGATCAGATCCTGTCTGCGCGGGTTGATCGCAATGCCGTAATCGGTGATGACAACATCTACGGTCTCACCCGGAGTGGTTACGGTGGTTACATTGGTACAGATAGCCGGGATTCTTCCCTGCAGAAGCGGAGCAATGACGATGGTGCACTTTGCTCCTGCTGCGGTATCCGGATGTCCGCCCTGGGCTCCGGTGATCATGCCGTCGGAACCTACGACTACATTACAGTTGAAGTTTACATCAACCTCAAGGGATGCCAGGATCACGAAGTCAAGCT
>OCAS01000923.1_pt1 | contig 18527 bp, 13 predicted proteins | sample 1550751 | NCBI WGS metagenome assembly OCAS01 (sample SAMEA2580301, study PRJEB22360) | human gut metagenome | biome: human gut; feature: human-associated habitat; material: faeces | place: Denmark | collected 2008/2010
ATGCAGCGACTGGTGTTTGAGGGAGGCGGACGGCGAGTCCGACTATCCGCAAACATCTGTCAGCTGCATCGTCCGAACACAATACCCATATTTTGCGCAGCGGTATGCCGGGATTACCGGCTTCGGACCTATATTGGTATTGCTCTTAAATTTTTATATGGCAGCCCGCTTCCTTCCCACTGTTTTTAACAGCCGGAATATGCCGGATGCCTCCAGGGTTTTTCCAATGGTGTAAAACAGCATGGAATTGACCGGCCACATGATGACGTTTTTGAATACACGCATCGGCAGGAGTGCCATAAATGCCTTTCCATAAAGCATACTCAGCCACAGAGTTCCCAACAGCATATTGCAGACGATGGATACAGTCAATTCTGCTACCAGCACACGAGCAAGGCTGATGGGACGCTTGTAGAGGAAACAGCCATAGAGAATGCCGCCAATCATGGCTCCGAGGGTAAAGCCCGGGAAATACGCGCCGGTCGGACGGATGATATACTTTAAGATATCAAGGGCACCGCCAAACAGGCCGCCCACCACCGGACCGAACAGATAGTATACGAACTGGTTGGCAATAGTGGAAAAACCAATCTTTAAGTAATCACCAAGTACCAGGGTGAAGTACCCCAGCACCACCGAGATGGCCGCAAACATAGCCATGACCGTGACTGTGTTAACGTGCTTCAATTCTTCTAAGGAATCCGTGAACAAAGCTGTAAATTTCTTCATAAAAAATTACCTCCTTTGCAGAATTCTCTACTACAAAGGAGATAATCATATCCTCTTCGCAGCGGGATGCGGTCCGTGCACCGCGAAACTGCTGTTTTCAGTTTCTTCGTCCTGCCGGCAACTCCCTGTCCGGCTGGCACTTAACGCACACAGACCTACTCTGCTTTCTGTATTTTATTTTGGTGTACCGCCCAAACTGCTTTCGCAGCTGCCGTTGCGAGTTACTATAGCACTTTTTTTGACTCCTGTAAAGAATACTGCCGCATTTTATAAAAATAATACGGAATCAGCGGGATCAGTGCGGAGATCCAGGCTGCTGGATCAGACAAACAGGTTTGCACAAATCCGCCGCCCAAGTGCAGCACCAGCGCAACCACTCCGGCTCTCGCCATCAGTTCAAACACACCGCCGAGCATCGGTACCAGACCATATCCCATTCCCTGAAGCGCGTTCCGGTAAAGGAAAATGCTGCCCAGAAACGGATAACACCAGGATACAGTCTTAAAATACTGATTGGCCGCGTCGATGACCAAGGTCTTGGAGCTGTCCACAAAGATCAGTGTCAGCTTCCCTGCCAGGAAATGAATAATCAGGAAGAATGCCGCTGCCGCGATCAGGATCATGATCTGGGTATCCTTTACGCCCTGGCGCACCCGGTCCAGACGGCCCGCGCCGCGGTTCTGTCCCACATAAGTTGCTATCGTTGCGCCGAAAGCAATGAAAATGGTATTGACCATGTTCTGCAGCTTTCCGGCTGCCGCGTAGCCCGCGATATAATCCGCGCCGAACACATTAATGGCGCTCTGTACAATGATGGTTCCGATGGCAGTAATGGAAAACTGCAGTCCCATCGGCACACCAATGGACAACAGACGCTGCATCATGGAAACATCCGGCGCGAAATCCGTCTTCTGAAGCTTGAGAATATCGAACTTCTGAATGATATAGACCAGACACAGCAGTGCGGAAATTCCCTGGGCAATGACCGTCGCGTATGCGCAGCCCTCCACTCCCATGTGAAATTTCACAATGAACAGCACATCCAGCCCTGCATTGATCACTGCGGAAATGATCAGAAAATATAAGGGGGAACGTCCGTCGCCCAGAGCCCGCAGCACTGCGGCAAAGGCATTGTAAGCCGCTGTCACACAGAGGCCTGCGTAAATAATGCCCATGTAGGCTGCTGTCTGTCCGATGATCTCGTCCGGTGTGTTCATAAGCCGGAGGATCGGTACATTAAAAATCATAAGTCCCGCAGTCATGACCACCACAAAGGCCACGCACAGATACACCGACATTGCCACATAGCGGCGCATCTGATGGTAGTCCTTCGCGCCAAAGCTCTGGGCTACCATGATGGAAAATCCACTGGTAATTCCCTGAAGCCATCCGGTCACCAGAAAGATCAGGGATGTGGTACTTCCGATGGCTGCCAGCGCGTTAACGCCAATATAACGGCCAGCCACCACGGAATCTACCAGATTGTAAAACTGCTGGAAAATATTTCCGAGATAAGTCGGAATCATAAATGCCAGGATCAGGCGCACGGGATTGCCCCGTGTCATATCATTTGTCATGCTGAATTACTCCTGCACTTTCTGATTAAGACAGTCCGATCATCATAGCTGCAACCACTGCGATGGATGCAAATACAAACAGGAATGCCTGGAATTTGATCTGGAACTTCGCCCACTGTCCCCACTCCAGTTTTGCTGCAGCCAGCGCGCCAAGCAGGCATCCGCTGGTCGGAACGATGAAGTTAGTGAATGCGTCACCAAGCTGGTAAGACAGAACTGCAACCTGACGTTCTACGCCTACCAGATCCGCAAGCGGTGCCATGATCGGCATGGTCAGTGCTGCCTGTCCGGAACCGGATACAACAAAGAAGTTGAATACGGACTGGAATACATACATCAGCCATGCGGAGATCACCGGCGGGAAATTCTTCATACCGTTGCTGATGGTATACAGAATGGTGTTCAGTACTGTTCCATCGGTTGCGCTGGTTCCGCCCAGAATGATGATGATACCCTGTGCCATACCGACACACATGGCAGCGCCGAGAAGATCCGCGGCACCACGGTCAAACGCGCGCGGGATGTCATTTAACTGCATGTCGTTTAAATGGAAGATGAGTCCGATGATACCGGAAACAAGGCCCATAACAAAGAACTGGGATGCGATTTCCGGAATGTAGTAGCCCTGAGTCACAACTCCCCAGATGGTCCATACCATGCAGGCAACGATAGTCAGCAGTACCAGCTTGTGTCCAAGCGTGAACGGAAGCTCCTCTTTGCCATTCTTTGCGAAGTCCTCACGGTACTCCTGATCAGACTCATAGGCAACGGAAATCTTCGGGTTCTTCTTTACCTTTGCTGCATAGCGCATGGTGAACACACAGGTCAGGCCGGTAAAGATGATCCATAACGGGATACGGAACCAGGCACCGGACATAACCGGGATTCCTGCAATACCCTGAGCCACAGCCAGGCCGAACGGGTTCTGCCAGGAGGTACCGAAACCGATCTGGGTTGCCACGTAGCTGCACATAATGCCGACTACCGCGTCATAGCCCATGGCAATGAACATCGGCACCAGGATCATAACGAACGGAATGGCTTCCTCACCCATACCGAACACTGCGCCGCCCAGAGAAAACAGCACGGTGAGGATCGGTACCAGGAGAATCTCCTTGCCGTTTGTCATGCTGATAACCCGCATGATTCCACTCTCTACGGCTCCGGTCCTGAGCACGATACCAAATGATCCTCCAACAACCAGGATAAATGCAATGATGCCGACCGCGGTACCATTTTTATTACCGGTTGTCATACCCTCAAATACATAGTTTAAAATACCCTGACCGCCAAAATCTTCCGTACCGAAGAGCGGCGCAACTTTCGTCACCTTGTTTCCATTCTCATCCAGAACATACTCAAAGCTGTCCGGATCCAGAACGGTTCTGGTCTTTTCTTCCCCGTTCATGGTGTAGGTGATTTCTCTTGTCTCATATTTACCCAGCGGGATAAACATGGTCAGGATCGCTGCAAACAGAATTACACCAAAGATGATGATGTACGTATGCGGCATCTGAAACTTCTTTTTCTTCTCCATTTGTAGTTCCTCTTCATTCTCAATGATAAAATTAACGTGTCGCAACAAAAAATTATAACATACCGCAAAGAAATTGTAAACGAAAAAGGCTCTGCATCTGAAAAACATGCGTTTTCCGGCGCAAAGCCTTTTGCTGATTTTTTCAGTTTTCCTGCGGCGTCACGTCATGCGCCCGGATTTGGTCCTGAATCTCTTTCAGGCATTCCAGAAGCAGTGGATTAAATACACCACACTCTCCGTTCATGATCATATGCATGGCCTGCTCATGTGGAAATGCTTTCTTGTATACTCGGGGGCTCACCAGTGCATCATACACGTCTACAATGGAAACTACCTGCGCAGCAATCGGGATATCTTCTCCCTTCAAGCCATCTGGATAACCATTTCCATCATAGCGCTCGTGATGCCATCGGCAGATCTGGTATGCGATCTTTACAATGGCTTCATCCTGGTACGCCGTCAGATGCTTTAACATGGCCGCGCCTATCACAGTATGGGTCTTCATGATCTCAAACTCTTCCGGTGTCAGCCGTCCCGGCTTGTTCAGAATTTTCTCGTCGATACCAATCTTACCGATATCGTGAAGCGCTGATGCTGTCGCAATCAGTTCCCGGTCGGATCTGGACAGATGGTACTGTCCCGTCTTCTGCACCAGACGTTCCAGCAGAAGATCTGTCAGGCGGTTGATATGGGATACATGCAGCCCGCTTTCCCCGTTACGAAATTCCATGATCTGGCTCAAAATACCAACCATAACCCGGTTATTCTTCTCTTTCTCATAAATCTGGTTCGTGACCATCTTAATGAGACGGCGCTGCTTTGCGTAAAGTTTGATGGTGTTAAAGACACGCTGAAACACCACCTTGGCATCGAACGGCCGGCTGATGTAGTCGGACACGCCAAGCTCATAGGCTTTTCGAATGTAAGGCTCCGAATTTTCACTGGAGATCATGATAACCGGTACCTCTTCGATCCAGTGGTTCCGGGTCATATATTCCAGCACCTCAAATCCGTTCATGCCCGGCATGACGATATCCAGTAGGATCAGCGCAATTCCAGTGCCGTACTGCTCCAGCGTGGCAACACACTGTTCTCCGTTTTCTGCCTCAAGAATGCGGAAATCCGAATGCAGCATCTCAGACAAAATTTCTCTGTTCAGTTCAGAGTCATCTACAATCAGGATCTGCTGCTTGATGTTTTCCTGATCTTCCAGTTCCTGGCTCTGCGTGCTGGCTTCCTGTTCCGTTCCGGCTGTCACCACCATATTTTTGCGGTTTTTCGCCTGATACATCAGCTTGTCTGCCCGGATGGCCGCATCATCAACCGTCTCTGTTCCATTCAGCATCACGCCTCCCACGCTGACAGAAAGATGCAGGCTCGTGTACCCAGGTACATCTGCTTCATTGATTTTCTGTTTCGTGTGTTTCAGACATTTTTCAAACTCGTCCCGGCTGATTTCCGGCATGAGAAGCAGAAATTCATCACCGCCATAGCGGATCAGGGAATCCTCATCCCGTACGCAGCCCCGGATTATCATCACCAGTGTTTTCAGCACCGCGTCACCGGCATCATGACCACAGGTATCGTTGTAAAGCTTGAAATCATCCAGGTCGATCATGGCTATGCCGCCCTTCTGCACAGAGGTCTTGATCTTATCCTCATAATAACGGCGGTCGTAGGCACCAGTCAGTGCATCAATATATAATTCATCATGGTAGCTTGTCAGATGTTCCAGAAGGTTGTCAGATCCCTTGGCATCCAACAGGCAGCTGCAATCCATATGGCGCACCAGCTCCATAACATAGGGCTTTCCATCTACCTCAATATAACGGGCTGTCACCTCATAAAGCTCATCCCCCTTATATTCCAGTTTCGTCCGTTGAATCCGGTCCTGATAAACTTGTCTGGAAATACAGTTTTCACAGGGCTGGTTTTTCTCCCAGTAGTCATAGCAATAACAATGGTTCCCTTCACCAGCGTGATTTTCTTTTCTTTCATATTCCCCAGCCAGGCGAAGATCAAAGACATCCAGAAGACGTACGGTGGTGAATACTTCCCGGTAAAGCTCCATCCGTTCCTCTACCTGCTGTCTTGTCAGTTTATCGCGTAAATTCATTATGGATTAAGCCTCCGCTTCCAGCTCACGAATTGCCTCTGTTAACTGCTCATAACATACGGTAAGTTCCTGAAATAATCGGTCTCCGCCGGTAATATCTCTTCCTCTGAGATCTTCTGTCAGTGCTGCACTGATTTCATACAGGCGATCAAAGCCAAGGTTTAAGCATACACCCTTTAAGGTGTGGGCCGCACGGAATGCGCGCTCTGCGTCACGTGCCTCCAGAGCCTCCCTTAATTCCGCATAGCTCGGATCTTTTAGAAACTTCAGCGCAAAACGCTTTACCAGCGCCTCATTGCCAAATCTGCTTAATACACTTTCATAATTGGACCCGATTTTTTCATAACACTCTTTTGTATTCATTATTCTTTCCCCTGACTATTCATTATGTATTTGTAATTACTGTTTTTTCTCAGTAACGGCATATATCTTCAGTGTAGCATAAAATTTATCGGTTTTCCACTATAAATGGCATATATACACAAAAGAAGCCGCACATGATTTTCATGCGCGGCTTCCGAATATTACGATTTTCTATTACAAATTACTTCTGGGCAATTGCTGCCTGTGCTGCGGCCAGTCTTGCGATCGGAACGCGGTACGGTGAGCAGGATACATAATCCAGACCGATCTTGTTGCAGAATTCTACGGAAGACGGATCTCCGCCGTGCTCGCCGCAGATACCGATATGCAGATCCGGATTGGATGCCTTGCCAAGCTTGATAGCCATCTCCATGAGTTTGCCGACACCAGTCTGATCCAGTTTTGCGAACGGATCGTTCTCGTAAATCTTAGCATCGTAGTAAGCGCCTAAGAACTTGCCTGCATCATCACGGGAGAATCCAAAGGTCATCTGGGTCAGGTCGTTGGTACCGAAGCAGAAGAAGTCAGCCTCTTTCGCAATCTCGTCTGCAGTCAGAGCTGCTCTCGGGATCTCGATCATGGTACCTACATGGTACTTCAGATCAGAACCAGCTGCTGCAATCTCTGCGTCTGCAGTCTCAACAACAGTCTTCTTGCAGTATTTTAACTCTTTGATATCGCCGATAAGCGGGATCATAATCTCCGGAACGATGTTCCAATCCGGATGAGCTTTCTTTACGTTGATTGCTGCGCGGATAACAGCCTTGGTCTGCATTACTGCAATCTCCGGGTAGGTAACAGCCAGACGGCATCCACGATGACCCATCATCGGGTTGAACTCATGCAGAGACTCGCAGATTGCCTTGATTTCTGCAACGGTCTTTCCTTTTGCCTTAGCCAGCTTCTCAATGTCAGCTTCCTCGGTCGGAACGAACTCATGTAACGGCGGATCCAGGAAACGGATGGTTACAGGGTTGCCCTCCATAGCCTCGTAGAGCTGTTCGAAATCGCCCTGCTGTAACGGAAGGATCTTCTCCAGAGCTTCTTCTCTTTCTTCTACAGTATCAGAGCAGATCATCTCACGGAATGCGTCGATACGATCACCCTCGAAGAACATATGCTCGGTACGGCAAAGGCCAATGCCCTCTGCGCCAAGCTCACGAGCCTTCTGTGCGTCGTGCGGGGTATCTGCGTTGGTACGAACGCCCATGGTTCTGTACTCATCAGCCCATGCCATGATACGTCCGAACTCACCAGCGATGGTTGCTTCTACAGTCGGGATTGCTCCGTCATATACACAGCCGGTAGAACCATCAAAGGAGATGACATCACCCTCATGGTACTCTTTGCCAGCCAGAGTGAATTTCTTGTTTGCTTCATCCATAACGATGTCGCCGCAGCCTGCTACACAGCAAGCGCCCATGCCACGCGCAACAACTGCTGCGTGGGAGGTCATGCCACCACGAACGGTTAAGATACCCTGGGAAGCCTTCATACCGGTAATATCTTCCGGAGAGGTCTCAAGACGTACCAGAACGACTTTCTCGCCTCTTGCCGCCCATTCTACAGCGTCATCTGCGGTGAAGACGATCTTACCACAAGCTGCGCCAGGTGCTGCGCCCAATGCCTTTGCGATCGGGGTAGCTGCCTTTAATGCCTTCTGGTCGAAGGTCGGATGCAGTAAGGAATCCAGGTTACGCGGATCGATCATGGCAACTGCCTCTTCCGGAGTTCTCATGCCCTCGTCTACCAGGTCACATGCGATCTTTAATGCAGCCTGAGCGGTTCTCTTACCATTACGGGTCTGCAGCATGTACAGTTTGCCATGCTCAACAGTGAACTCCATATCCTGCATATCTCTGTAATGATCTTCCAGAGTCTTACATACTTTTTCGAAATCGGCGAATGCCTCCGGGAATTTCTCAGCCATCTCCTGAATGTGCATTGGAGTGCGGACACCAGCTACAACGTCCTCGCCCTGTGCGTTGGTTAAGAACTCACCGAACAGGCCCTTCGCGCCGGTTGCCGGGTCACGGGTAAACGCAACACCGGTACCACAGTCATCACCCATGTTACCAAATGCCATGGACTGTACGTTTACAGCAGTACCCCAGGAGTACGGGATGTCGTTGTCGCGGCGGTAAACGTTTGCACGCGGGTTGTCCCAGGAACGGAATACGGCTTTGATTGCGCCCATTAACTGTTCCTTCGGATCATCCGGGAAATCTACGCCGATCTTGTTCTTGTACTCAGCCTTGAACTGGTTAGCCAGCTCTTTTAAATCATCTGCGTCAAGCTCAACGTCAAGCTTCACGCCTTTCTTCTCTTTCATCTCATCGATGAGAGCCTCAAAATATTTCTTGCCGACTTCCATTACAACGTCGGAATACATCTGAATGAATCTTCTGTAGCAGTCCCATGCCCAGCGCGGGTTGTTGGACTTCTCAGCGATTACGTTAACTACAGCTTCGTTTAAGCCCAGGTTTAAGATGGTATCCATCATACCAGGCATGGAAGCACGTGCGCCGGAACGTACGGAAACCAGCAGCGGGTTCTCAAGATCGCCGAATTTCTTTCCGGTAATCTCTTCCATCTTTGCGATATACTCGTTGATCTGGCCCTGGATCTCATCGTTGATCTCGCGGCCGTCCTCGTAGTACTGTGTGCAGGCCTCCGTTGTAATGGTAAAGCCCTGCGGTACCGGAAGACCGATATTCGTCATCTCAGCCAGGTTTGCGCCTTTACCACCGAGAAGATTTCTCATGGTAGCGTCACCCTCTGTAAATAAGTACACCCACTTTTTAGCCATTGGTTTATCCTCCTCAACATGTACAGACTTTTTTGTCTGTGGTTTAAGCTCCGTCTTGTATAGTTTTTGCACAAAAAAGCTTCCTTCGACGGTCTGGTATAAGTATACCATATTTTTTTCAGGAGTAAAGGTTTTTCCGTGTTGTTTTTGTATATTTTTTAGCAAAAACTCGTAAATTTTTGTCGATTCTTCGTTATTTTCACATATGCGATGTAAATTCGTATATACGAATATATAATTTGCCATTTTGACGAATCTGAGTATTCCGGCTGCACTTTCTATTTCCGATTTACCTGTCGCTCCTGTTTTTGACACTATCGGTACTGTTCCCGGGCGAATAGGTACATATATATTTTTCAATTTCATCTGCCAGTTTTTCTGCCGAAATCAATGGCTGCTCCGGATATCGGCAGAAATATTTCGGATACGGACTGTTCTTCAGGCCTTCGATCAGAATGATATCTGCTTCCGGAAATGCAGCAAACAGCTCCCGTTCTGTAATCCCCTGGTATTCCTTCGTGATCAGAAACCTGTGATCGGAAAATACTGCCGTACCGTAAGCCCCGGCCTTCTGATGACGGTAGCTGTCCGTTCCCGGCACATCACTCTCAAAATCATGGCCATCATGCTTAATAACTGCCACCTTGTATCCGCGCCTCACCAGCTCCGGCACAAGCCGGGTGATCATTGTGGTTTTTCCGCTGTTTTTCCAGCCGCTGACAGCAAAAACAAACGGACGCGGTCCTGTTTCCAGAGTCCGGTAATCCACGGTACTGTTAATATTTTCCAATGCCAGGCTGTGTTTTCCAAGCTCCAGTGTTCGGTAGCCGGCCCGTTCTAGCAGATGCATCATGCGGTAATCACCCTCCCGGATCATCTGCATTGCCACAGGAAGTACATGCTTCGGATAGATTCCGAATAACGGATGAATTCGTCCGTTCTGTTCCGCTGCAAGGATGACGGAAGTATTTTCACGGTATGTATCAAGTAGCCTCTGCACCGATTCCGTATCGATCATTGGTATGTCACAGGCCATCACCAGAAGTGCGTCTTCTTCACAGGAGACCAGCCCGGAGGCAATCCCTCCGATCGGTCCGATTTCCCTCCACCGGTCCTCTACCATGGGCAGACCGGCTTCTTCATAGGGTTCTTTTTTGTCTACAGACAAATAAACCGCAGGCAGACAGTCACAGGCATGTAAAATCCTCTGACAGAAGGTTGCACCGCCATAGTGGAGGAACAGTTTTTTCTGTCCCTCCATGCGTGTGTTCTTTCCCCCTGAGAGGATGTATCCGGCGACTGCGCCTACGGTTTGTAATTTGTTTTCCTTCATTTTAGAAGCGGAACTTGTCCTCGAAATACTGCTTTAACTCAGCAATCGGAACGCGAACCTGCTCCATGGTATCACGGTCGCGAACGGTCACTGCATGATCTTCCTCGGAATCGAAGTCGTAAGTAATGCAGAACGGAGTACCGATTTCATCCTGTCTTCTGTATCTCTTACCAATGTTGCCTCTGTCATCGAACTCACAGTTGTAGTACTTAGACAGCTCTGCGTAAACCTTCTCTGCGCCCTCATTCAGCTTCTTGGACAGCGGAAGGATACCGACCTTAACCGGTGCGATAGCCGGATGGAAGTGAAGCACGGTACGCACATCACCCTCTCCGATTTCTTCCTCATCGTATGCTGCGCACAGGAATGCCAGGGTAACACGGTCAGCACCCAGGGACGGCTCGATAACATACGGGATATATTTCTCCTTTGCCTCATCATCGAAGTAGGTCATATCCTCTCCGGAGGTATTCTGATGCTGGGTTAAGTCGTAGTCTGTTCTGTCTGCGATGCCCCACAGCTCGCCCCATCCGAACGGGAAGAGGAACTCGATATCGGTAGTACCCTTACTGTAGAAGCACAGTTCCTCCGGAGAATGGTCGCGGAGACGGATCTCATCTTCCTTTAAGCCCAGAGCCAGCAGCCAGTCACGGCAGAAGCCTCTCCAGTACTGGAACCATTCCAGATCAGTACCCGGCTTACAGAAGAACTCCAGCTCCATCTGCTCAAACTCACGAGTACGGAAAGTAAAGTTACCCGGGGTGATCTCGTTACGGAAAGACTTACCAATCTGGCCAATACCGAACGGAACTTTCTTTCTGGAAGTACGCTGTACGTTCTTGAAGTTTACGAAGATACCCTGTGCGGTCTCCGGTCTTAAGTATACAGTATTCTTTGCATCCTCAGTAACACCCTGGAAGGTCTTGAACATCAGGTTGAACTGACGGATATCGGTGAAGTCATGCTTGCCACAGCTTGGGCAGCAGATGTTGTTGTCATCGATGTATTTCTTCATTTCTTCCTGAGACCACGCGTCTACGCTGCCCTCAATGGTGATGCCGTTCTCTGCCATGTAATCCTCGATCAGCTTGTCGGCACGGAAACGCTCCTTACATGCCTTGCAGTCCATCAGCGGATCAGAGAAACCGCCCAGATGTCCGGAAGCTACCCAGGTCTGGGAGTTCATAAGGATGGCACAGTCAACGCCGACGTTGTACGGGCTCTCCTGCACGAATTTCTGCCACCATGCTTTCTTTACGTTGTTCTTCAGCTCTACGCCAAGGTTGCCGTAATCCCAGGTGTTTGCCAGGCCGCCATAGATCTCGGAACCCGGATAAACGAATCCTCTGCTCTTGGCCAGCGCTACAATTTTCTCCATTGTCTTTTCCATCATCGATAACCTCTCTTTTTATTTGAATATAATACAGCCGGTCCCCTCTGGGGTCACTGCTGAATGATCACCTGTTACTTCCACTCCATCCGTTACATAGAGGATTTTTCCCTCCGTATAAACCTTTGTGGAGCCTTCGGTAAGCACCATATGGCTGTCCTTTGCCGCGGCCTTCTGAATATCCGCATCTTTTCCGGCAGATGTTTTGTAGGTCAGATCGGGAAGCTTTGCGCTTTCCGTGTCACAAACCATCAGGGAAGTCACCGTGTGGGTATCATCCCCGTTTTCTTCGGAAAACTTTACAAAGTCCTCCGGTGTGCCATAGGCAAATACCAGCGTACCGGTCTGGCCTTCCAGACTGCTCTTTTCAAGCGCTACAGGAAGCTTCTCACCACCTTCGGTATTCTCTGCCTCAGCAGCCGCGCCCTGTTCTTCATTATAAGAAGCAATCTGCTCTTTCGCAAACTCTGCCAGGCCCTCGGCGCTATATAAGTCATTCTCCTTTTCGGATGTGTAGACCATGGCGCTCTGCACGCTTAAGTCATCTGCCACATAAATGCTGTTTTCCGAACCATCCCAGGATTGTCCTGAAGACCGGGTACAGCCTGCGGTACAGACCGCTGCAAACAATACCGCTGCAGTCAAAACTGCGATTTTCTTTTTCATAAATCTCCTTATCTTCCCCGGAACCTGTCTCACAGCCTGCTACGCTTCAGCAGATCTCCACGATGCAGACTCCTGCCCTGCCCACAGGGTTCTCTAGGATTATACCTGTTCATGGAAGGTTTTTCAACACCTTATTTCTTTATGACTTCGCTGGTGACGTTCAGGATGTTACTGTTCACGCGTTGCGCAAACAGCAACGGATTTTGCCGATGCTTCGCATTCCAAATCGGCAAAATCTGCTGCCACCACGATATCATACGGCATTTTCAGTTCAGAAAATGCCTACCCGTGTACAGTAACTTCAGGATTTCACATGCCCGGACTGTGAAACCGTCTGCTCCAGCACGTTCAGGATTTTCAGGGAATGAAACTCCCTGTCAATGAACCGGCGCTTATTCAGCTCTACACAATGCCGCAGTTCCTCCAGCACTTCCGGAGCCAGCGTAAACGTATACAGAGATTCCAACGGGGAGGCGATGATATACTCCCACGCATAGTTGGCGGAATCGCTGACCGGTCTGGGCGGATGCTCCGTATAATCTCCATTGATGACCATGCTGCGAAGTTCGAACACAGCCTGTACCAGCGGATTTGGAATGGCTGGCTTTAATAACGCCCGCAGAGACTGGTACAACAGCAAAAGCAGCTCCGCCGCTTCCAGATTTTCCCGTCCGTAATAATCGGCAAGCTCCAGAAAATAAGAGCCATAACAGGTTGCTTCCATATCCAGTGTAATCTCCGCAAAATAGTTGAGTACATCCGCTCCCTGCAGATTGCAGGCATCGCGGCCTTCATACAGGCGGAAGTTTCCAAACACAAAAGGCCTCGTTACTCCCATCAGCTGACTTCCCGGGCGTTTGGCCCCCCGGGCAAAAGCAGTGATTTTGCCGCGTTCCCTGGTCAGAAGTACCAGACGCCGGTCATTATCTCCCACCGGAGATGCTTTTAAGACCATGCCGGTCAGATTCACCAGTTCTCTCATAACACATTCTATTCCTTCGGATTATATCCGTAGTTTTTCATCAGCAGTTCGCTGTCGCGCCACTCTTTTCTTACCTTTACCCAGATCTGCAGGTTCACTTTTGTCTCCAGCATATCCTCCAGCTCTCTTCTGGCTGCAGAACCAATGCGTTTTAACATGGCACCGCCCTTGCCGATGATGATACCCTTGTGAGAATCCCGCTCACAGATGATGGTGGCTTCCACATCCATGATGCCATTTGGCCGCTCGCTCATTTTTTCAATGGTAACCGCAATGCCGTGGGGAATCTCTTCATCCAGCAGACGCAGAGCCTTCTCCCGGATCAGTTCTGCCGCGATCTGGCGCATCGGCTGGTCGGTGACAGTATCCTCATCGTAGAACTGGGGGCCATACGGCAGATATTTGAACAGCTGCTCCAGCAGCGTATCGGTGTTCTTATCCCGCAGGGCAGACACCGGGACAATCTCCGCAAAATCACAGATATCCTTGTAGGCGTTGATGAACGTCAGGATATCTTCCTGATTCTTTACCGTATCGGTCTTGTTGATGACCAGGATGATCGGAGTCTTGATGCCCTGAAGCTGCTCGGCAATATGGCGCTCGCCGGCACCGATAAAAGTGCTTGGCTCTACCAGCCACAAAATCAGGTCCACCTCTTTTAAGGTATGCTCAGCCACATTCACCATATACTCGCCAAGCTTATTTTTTGCCTTGTGGATACCCGGAGTATCCAGAAAGATGATCTGGCCGCGCTCATCGGTGTAGACCGTCTGGATGCGGTTTCTGGTTGTCTGCGGCTTGTCCGATGTGATAGCGATCTTCTGGCCGATGAGATGATTCATCAGCGTGGATTTGCCCACATTCGGCCGTCCGATCAGGGTTACAAAGCCGGATTTTTTCTGAACCGGGGCAGACTGGTTCTCTCCGCCTGCCTCGTTTTTTTTGCCGTTCAGTTCCTCCAGCAGTTTATCAAAATTCGTACCTTCCGGTTTCTTTGCCATAAATTTATCCTTTCGAAATACTTATCCTCTTGTGAGACTGGAAACCTCGCCAAACATGCCGCGGTTTGCCTCGATCTTCTCCTCGTTTCCGACTACGCAGAAGCTTCCGGTAGCCAGAACTGCCCGTACCTGGGCAGCCAGTGCGCGGATATCTTCCTTGGCGGCACCTAAGATCTGGTCACGCTCCGTCTGCATCATCTCTTCCGTCACACCGGACAGATAAGCGGAAAGTCCTCTGCTTCCCTTCACAGACGGAGTCAGCGGGGCGTCCAGATTGCTGATGGTTCCGATAACATATTTGGTCATGTCGCGCTCATCCGGGTCAAAGGCCTCCAGATAAGCCGGGATGCCCTCATAGATATCGTTGGTCTCTTTCAAGTTCGGGTCACGGTAGGATACCAGATAACCCTCTCCGGAACGTCCGAAACCGCTCATACAGCCATATGCGCCGCCCTTTACACGAATATTCAGCCACAGATAATCGTAGCTTAAGATGACCTGCAGGATCTTCAATGCTCCGGTATACTCCAGGCCTGCGTCGCGGAAGTTTCCGCAGCGTGCCACATAATCCACCTGGGCAGAGGTCTTTAATCCCTCGTTCACATTCTTTACCGGATGGGTAAAGGCATGCTTCTCACCGCTTCCCTGGGGCAGCTTATCTGCCAGAAGCTTTAAGTTCTGCGGAAGCTGTTCGTAGCCCTTATCATCTGCGGTGTAGTTTACCAGCATATTGGCGCGGGTAAAGAGTTTTCTGCTGACCTCCTGCAGCCGGGCCATGATCTCACCCTTCTTATTGGCGTAATCCTTCTCCAGCTGCTCCAGGAAATGATAATATGCCGTGCCTCCGGTCAGTTCGTTGTAGTAAGCAGTTGCAGAGAAATAGGAGGTCGCGCGGGATACTGCCGTGCTGTGTCCTGCGTTCTCCAGCTTCATCTTCGCGCGGGAGCGGGTCTCCTGGATTACCTCTCCCAGGCGTTTCTCATCCGTAAACACAGAGTGATTCAGGATCTCCTCCAGAATGGTGAAGCCAAAATCCAGCTTATCATAAAGCACGCGGATGCTTGCCACAAACGCTCCGGTAAAACGCTCCGGATCTGCCAGATCCGGGTAGGAGGTTACGGAAAAGTCCACGCCGCCGCTGTTTAAGTGGATCTCACTGGTCAGGTCAGAGTAGCTGTAATGTTCCGTACTGATGGAACCCAGAATGGATTTTAACAGGCCTGCGTAGGGAAGGTCTTCCTGCGGCAGCACTTCGGTGTTAAACAGCACCTTTAGATATCCGATCCCGGAGGTAAAGAAGTTGTGGTGCAGCACCTTGATGCCACCCTCTTCTTTTTCCTTCCAGAAGAATGTCTCTGCCTTTTTCTCAATATCCTCCCGTTTTAAGAGCGGGATTTTCGCCAGAATCTCCGGGGTAGACGGGGTATCCTGATATTCCTTTAATTCTCTGGTGGCAGTCACCAGTTTCTCCAGTTCTTCTTCAGACAGGGAAGCCTTATAAGCTGCCAGCTTTTTCGCCAGCTTCTCATCCTCTTTTGCCGTCAGGTTCTTCTTCGGAGCTACCACGATCACAGCCTCAAACGGATTGGCCAACAGATAATCCCGGATGAGCTGTTCAAAATAACCGTTCTCCACTTCTTTTTTCAGGAAATCAAAGGTTTCCTGATAGCACAGATGGGTCATCGGATCTCCATCGTACAGCCAGCTGTCCAGACACTGCAGGCCATACATCAGCCCCTTCGGCGCAGAACCATAATCTGCCTCGCGGTATTTAAACTCAAAATAATTCATGCCTGCAAGCAGACTCTTGCGGTTAATGCCCTGATCTGCCAGTTTACGCAGGGTACCTTTGACAATAGCCAGGAACTCACCCTTTTGTTCTTTATTGGCATCCTTGGCAATGACGGAAAAATACGGCTGTAAAATGCCGCTCTCATAACCGCCCATCACATCTTTTCCGATTCCCGCATCAATGAGTGCCTGCTTTAACGGCGCTCCCGGCGCGTCAAGCAGCGTGTACTCCAGGATCTGGAAGGCCACATACAGCTTCGGATCCAGGTCATCTCCCACAACGGTATTTACAGAAAGATAGGTTGCGTCCTCCTCGGACTCGCCTTCGGTAATGGAGTAGGAAAACTCCCGTTCCACCGGCTCTGCAAATGCCTTCTGCTCCCTGATGCGGGAATCTACCGGCCGCTCCTCGTAATGGCTTAAATATTCCTCATCCAGCCAGGTCAGTTTTTCGGCCATGTCCATATCTCCATAGAGGTAAATGTAGCTGTTGGACGGATGATAGTAAGTTCTGTGGAAATCCAGGAACTTCTCATAGCTTAACTCCGGAATGTGTACCGGGTCACCGCCGGAATCCTTGCCGTAGCAGGTATCCGGGAACAGGGTCTTCTGGGTCACACTGTCTAAAATGCTTTCCGGGGAAGAGTAAGCCCCCTTCATCTCATTGTATACAACACCATTGTAAATGAGCGGAGCGTCCTTGCTCTCCAGTTCATAGTGCCAGCCCTCCTGGCGGAAGATCTTCTCTTCTTTATAGATATTCGGATGAAGCACAGCATCCATGTAAACATCCATCAGGTTGTGGAAATCCTTGTCGTTGCAGCTTGCCACCGGATATACGGTCTTATCCGGATAGGTCATGGCATTTAAGAACGTATTTAAGGAGCCCTTTACCAGCTCCACGAACGGATCCTTTAACGGGAATTTGTCGGAGCCACAGAGCACACTGTGCTCCAGAATATGCGGCAGTCCGCAGTCATTGTCCGGCGGAGTGCGGAATCCGATGCAGAATACCTTGTTCTCATCGTCGTTTGATACCAGAAACAGTCTGGCTTTTGTTTTCTTATGCTCCAGCACAATACCTTCCGACTGCATCTCCTCGATCATTTTATGTTCTACCACACGGTAGGCATCCAGCTTTTTGATTGCTTCTAACTGACTCATGCGTTTTCTTCCTTTCCTGTCTGTCTTTTCCGTTTTTTATAGATTCCCCATCAGGCGGTCTTTTAACAGCGCAATTCCGTCGCGCAGGGAAAAATGCACCAGCAGCACCTTGTCTGCCTCCGACGCAATGCCGTAGACGGTACCATAATCCTGCTTTTTCGCGATCATCGCAGCCCGGCACAGATGGAAATTGCTGGTAATGATGCCAACGCGCGGCTGGCGTGCCAGAACCGGTGTGTTGTTTGTGGGCGCTCCTGTCTCAGGCACACCTTCTATCTCTCCCGGCGCACGGAGCAGGCGGTCTGCTTCCGCTTTCCGTTCCTGTTCAAGCAGATTTTCCCGTTTTTCGATCATCACCCTGCTGTACGCAAGATTCTCCACCGTACTGAAAGACTGTTCCTCTTTCAGAAGATGGTCCGGCTCCGCCCCCTGCCCTAACAGATAGGTTTCCATGGCATCTGCCTCAGAGCACGGCTCCGCATCCCCTTTTGCACCGGAAAGCACCAGCATGGTCTCCGGATTTTCCTTCATATACTCCAGCGCCTTGTCCAGCCGGAGCTTTAAGGTTTTGCTTAAGCTTCCGTCCGGTTTCACTTTGGCACCCAGCACAATCACATAATCCAGCGAAGGCTCCGCGGCCGCCGGGATGCGCCCAAAGATCAGAATCTGCGTCACCAGAACAATCATCAGACCGGATGCGCACAGGGTCACAAAAGAAACCGGCAGCCAGAGTGGCACTCGTTCCGGATACTTCTGATAAAAGTGAATGCCCGCAGCCGTAGCCCCAAAAAATCCGCCGATCAGAAGCCATAACACAGCAAACGAAGTGCCAAATCCCGCATACAGCACAATAACTCCGTAATACACCAGGCAAAGCACCGCCGCCGCAGTGAAGACCCATATTAACATCGTTTCACCTCACGTAAGTTTTATGCCATAAAACACGGCACAATTAAAATAATTATACTGCATTTCCGGAAACGCCACAAGAGCGAATATAACAATATTGAGACGGAACTAATAAAGAGTCCGGGCGTACGGGGAATTGAATTCTTACATTTTCACATAT
>OCAS01000925.1_pt1 | contig 18459 bp, 24 predicted proteins | sample 1550751 | NCBI WGS metagenome assembly OCAS01 (sample SAMEA2580301, study PRJEB22360) | human gut metagenome | biome: human gut; feature: human-associated habitat; material: faeces | place: Denmark | collected 2008/2010
TCAGGCCCATGGCCTTTAACGAAAGGTTCGGGTTCTGAAGGTGATGGTTGCTCATCACTGTATAATTTTTGCTCTTTATCGCACGGAATATCTCTGCCATAATATACTTCCTTTCCGGTTCCTCTTTTAGTCCCTACAATCGACGGTCAGATCATCCTGTCTTTCGTATCTCTGACTTATGCAGCCATGTGGCATCCAGTTCACGAGGAAATTCCCTGACGCTCCCATCTGACCCATATACACGTACAGTCAGACGGGAGAAAGATACCTCGGAGATCACGAGCCATTCTTCTTTTTTGGCATCCCACACCGGGCGCCCTATGTAATCTATCAGTTCATCAATCTGTAATCCCAAAACTTGATCCTCCCTGATCATATTCTAACTTTCCAGCTTCCTAAGTATTTTCTGCCGCTCTTCTTCACTAAGCTGTGTAGGCTCCTCCCATATATCTGCTGAATGGAATTGAGCCCCCTTCAGTGTATCCTTGGCCTCCTCTTCCTTATGTTCGGTTTCCTGTTTCGCATATTGTGGCCTCGTAACAGCCTTTTCTAGCGGTTTTGCCGGCATTGCCTCAAGATTCTCCACCTGCTCATTGTCATTGCCCAGATAAGGCTCATATGAGTCGTCATTTAACTTTTGCTGGTTCTCATCGCTATCTTTATCCTCATAAGCACCTACTGGCCTCTTATCCGTCCGGATATTTGGATTTTTTACTTCCTCTCTTTTCGTCTCCATAGTTGGATGGAAGGCATCATAAACCTCCTGCTGAGATGGTGGCTCCTGCGAATAGTCCATATGGTCCTCTTTTATTCCTGTCTCTACTGCCTCATTCACAGATGGACGAAAGATATCATAGACTTCCTGTACTGATGGCTGCTCCCTCCCATCGTATACAGGTTTCACATCTTTCCGCCCATCTCCCTTGCCTCGGCCCGGATCATCCATGGCTGGACGCTGGGGACTCCTTTGTCCATGCAGATCCGCCCGCATGTTACCACCCGACGCCTCCATAGCTGTGTACTGTGGGCTCTCATCTCTCCCAGGCTGCCGTTCATTCTCTTGACGGGCTCCTGACTGCTTTTCCGGCCGGTTCATGAATGGATGAGGTGCTTGTTGTCCTTCCTGCTCCTGCCTTGTATATCCCATCCCAGATCCCGGCTGACGATCCCCCGTCCCTGTTGTTGCTCCTGAGCCGCTGCTCACAGGCCTCCGGGTGCTGCCTCCGCCATTCCTCCCTTGCGCAGGCCTTTCTTCTGTTTCATCCCTCCCGGGCTCCTGCCTGCTGTCCATTCTGGTCTGTTTGAGCAACAACTGGAAATCCTTGTTCGCCTTCCTCATCATATCTTCCGGGCCATGAACAGGGGCCCCGAGTATATGAAGCAGTTTTCTACGATATTTGAAGATCATCAATGCGATCGCCGTCTGCATGATCATCACCACAAACCACCCTATATTGCTGAACATTGCGAACAACAGGTTATCCGCCCACACGATCATGCCTAAAAGGAATGTCAGCAGGACCATGCTTATCGTCACCTGAAGGAACATCTGAAGCCACTTTTCAATCACCTTGAAACCATAGGAGGGCATCATCGCCATCAAAAGTACGAACACGGATGCCAGCACGACCAGTACAGATAGAAACTGCATGGCACACTGTAGAAGGCAGATCGCTATATAGATAAGGCAGTGAAGTGAAAAAGGTATCGTATAAAGGAGGAGCATAGCACATCGTTCCAGATTACGCTCTTTGTTAAAGCAGGTCCTCCCTTCTTTCATATCCTCAATCAGCTCTTCCCTTCCCTCCGAACCGACAGGCTGTGAAAGGATCCTTTCTACATCCTCCTCTGTATAACTATCAGAACCAAACTCTAATGTTTTCCAGGGTATATGTATTAGATCCGCCCATAGTGCTCCGCCAACAGCGACAGGATAATCCGTTCCCGCCTCTATTCCCGTAGCCTCGTTCAGCGAACCCAAAAGACCCGTGCTCATACTTCTGGTCAGGTCAGATGTGACCGTAAGTATGGAACCTGATTGTGTCGTCACCATGGCAGACAGGACTACAATGAAGATCGTCTTGATGAGTGTTTCTACAATTCCCACCATGTCACGCTTGAACAGACGATAGACAAGGACACAGGCCATCCCAACCACGCCCCATAGGAACATCTGATTGAATACATCCGAGATAAGGTTCCTCTGGATCATATCTATATACCCTGACACCATCTCCGTGATATTGAAATTGAGGCAGTGATAGATAATAAAACATGTTCCGGAAGCCAAAAGCCTGCATATGGAAAAGATCAGGTTGGCTATCTTGTTCATGATAAGGTCACCCGCGTCCGTGATGCCGATTTCCTCGGAATCCAATGCATAATTGCTCAGGTACTCCTGCCCCAGGTACTTTCCGTCTCCTGAAAGCCCATCAAATTCATCCGTTATGCCAAATGTCGCACTTGAATCATAACTCTCTCCTGCTTCAACGCTTGCATACACCGGCATCCTGTATGAGATACAGAGGATCAGTATCGCTGTCATAAAGATCATTTGCTTAAAATATTTCATGCCGCCTCCTATGGTTTTGCCGGTTCCTGTTTTTGATTCCCGTTTTCTTCTTCTCTATCCGCAGGTTCCGTCCCTTTTGATTCCTGATTCTCTTCCTCCATTAACTTTCGGATCTGGGCACCGTCCATACGCTTACTCTGGTTCTCTTTCTCCCTGGCTTCTGCCTCTTCCTTTGTAGGTTCTGTCTTTCTCATCCCCTGCGCAGACAGGCCGCCTTCTGCCTTCTTCGTTTTTAGGCTCTCCATATCCTCTTTTGTTGCCTCTATCGTGAAAAAAGTCGTTTCAAAGTCATAGGATACCTGTAGATAGGCAGTATCCTTTCCCGTCTCATAGCTAACAAAGAAAATGTATTCATTCTCTTTCTCAGCCGCAAGATCAAGACAGGAGACCTTTGAAAACGGAATGGATCGTTCTTTCAGGTATATCTCCACTTTCTGGATCAGTACCTCTATCTGGTTCTCAGAAAAGAAAGGGGAAAGCAGAGAAGAAAAGCCTTCATATACAGTATTTGTGAGTTCTTCACTTTCTTTTTCCTCTGTCCCCGCCTTTCCATGCCCTTCCTCCGTTCCATTGTCCTGCGCCTTCTTCTGTAGGCGCTTTTCATAATATTCCGTAGTCTCTTCTGCTTCCCGCTCTAAAGAGGCTATCTTCTTCTCATATCCCGCTTTTGTGCTCAAAGCGCCATACCGGTAACTGAAGAAAACAGCAAACACGCTGATCACCAGTATGGCTGATACCAATCTTTTACGCATCTGACACCTCCTAGAATCCGGTATAACGATAAAAAAGTGAGAACGCTGGATAATAGCTGATCCGAGGTCCATTGGTCACGGTATTACAGCCAGAGGATGCATGGCTTGTACAATGCAGCCACATACGCTGACCGCCTGCGTCTGTTCCCACATAGATTCCTATGTGGTTTGCCCCTCCCGAAGCGACCATATTGATGAGCCCCACATCACCAGGCAGCAGCTCTGCTTCGTCGATCCGTTTGAAATTGGTTGCCTCTAAAAAGGTACCTGTGCTGCTTGCTGTCGGTACATCTACATGTCCCGACTTATAGAAAGCCCACGCCACAAAGCTGGAGCAGTCAAGGATGGTCGGATTGTCCCTCCCATCGTCCTGACGATTATCCATGCTGTATGTCACCTTCCCGATCAGACTTGCTCCGGTAAGTATCAAGTTCCTGCGCCCATCCGTTATGTTTCGCCCCCAATTTTGAGACAGGGTGTTTAACTGCTCCTTCGCTTCCGGATTGCTCACTTCACCTACGGCAACGCCCGAAGCTCCACCGGATACCATATAATACTGAAGCACATGCTCCGGGTATCTTTGGTCCCCATAATTGATAGGCCCGGCATATTGGATCAATACCGGATTGCTCCGGTACATGCTCCATCCCATCTGTGACGCACCAATTTTTGCGAACTCTACCGCTATATCAAAAGACCACGCAGTATATCCCTGCCCCTGGAACCAGGAATAGAAGCCCTGCCCGAAATTATAGTTTTGCAGGGAAATCTTGGTCAGTTCAAGGTTATAAGGGTCATGTATCAAGCCTGTCGCCGTCCATGCCTCATAAAGATATCTCACGCCCTGTGCAATGGATGCCGCCCCCTTTAAATACCCCGGCCCAGGGTAACCTGCGCTTTCTGATGACTGCATGACATCCCCATCCATGGTCCCTATCCATGGCTCCCCTCCAGCTTCCTGCTGGATGAGTGCTAACATCAGATCTACCAACTTCTCCATCCCAGGGTACCTTGCAGCTTCCTTTTCCAAATAAGGCCGGTAGAACTCCACCTGCGGGGATACCACGGCCTGCCCTACAACATATCCGCCTGCCCCGCCGCTGGAACTGCCGCCCATAAGGGCAGCCGCTATCATGAATATCAAGATGATAGGGAAACACAGCCATCCCATGCTGCCTGCGACTGCGAGCACTATCCTCCCTGTCCTGCTTTCCTCCGGCATATCAGATAGCCTCTTTCTTCAGTAGATCGTCAAAAGTATCTTCTGTTAGTGCATCCCCTCTCTCCGGTGTGCTCTCCTTCGGAGTAGTGGAAAAGACATCTATGAAATCCTGGAACACCGCATCAAAGGTCAGCACCCCTGCCCGTCCCTCTTCATCCTGAAACAGGCATTGCCGATTCTTCAGATTATAAATCCTCTGGATATTCTCTGAGGAAGGCTCCAGGCGCAGGAATTTGAGCATCCTTGTGGCTTCTTCCTCATCATCCGTATGGAACATGAACTTATATGTGATCGTGTTCCTCACCTTCTCATCTGGAAGATCTAATACGGAATGCCCGTTAAGGATGGTTCCTGCGAACAAAGACCGTCCCATTCGGGAAAGAAAATTTACCAGCTCCCTGCCTTCTGCCGTTTCCTTCAAAGCCCAGGATTCATCACACAGGATCAGCTTGAACGCCCCTAATCTCTGTAGTGCAAACTTCTTTGCGAACTGGCACAGAGAGGAGAAAATGACCGTGGACAAAAGCTCTTCCTGGGTGTATTCCTTCTTTTCCTTTCCCTGTGGCAGGTTAAGGTTCTGAATCTGCAAGATGTTCGCCCGGTTATCAAGGGCAACCGTCTCCTCTGTGCCGTATCCAAAGAGCAGACGTGACATCCCGGAATCCTTCTGTAGACGTATCACCCTTGCCAGCTTCTTTGCGTATTCATACAGGGTATCCTTCCTGTCAAACTCTTCCAGGAGGTCAGCCAGCAGGTTCATGGATGGTATCCTCCCATCTGTCAGATGGAGCATCTTAGCCTGCGCTGTCTGCAATGCAATATCCATATCCGTGGATGGCGCTATCTTATAGAGCTCCGTGATAATGTTATATGCAAACCGGTTTGCCTCTGGCAGATCATCTCGATAGATATTATACGGATCCAGCTTTCCTGCATCCTTATCTGAAGTTGATAATGTCACCACATTGATAAGACCCTTTAAAATCTTTAGCTGCTCTTTCCAGTGGCTCCTTTCCCCTTTCGGATCGATGATGAGCCCATATCCGCCATGGATGATATTCAGCGTCCATAGCACATTGGCATTGAAGGATTTTCCAAATCCCAGGTTGCCGAAAAAAGCGGCGGATGCCGATTTATCATGCAGACAGGCGTTCCTCATATCCAGAAAGACATTTTTTCTTTCCGCCCCTGTCGTCCCGATGAACTGTGCGCTGTCATCCCCTAATCTCCTTGTACAGAAAAGAACCCCGCTCGCTACCGCATCTGAAGACAGCCGGAGCACATAGTCTTTTACGGTGATCCCGACAGATGGGATGAAAGACAGGAACAGCTTCCATTGGTCAGCCACGGGCTGCTCGACAACCATCGTCAGATCAGAATATAAGGCCTTAACCTTATCTACTCTACGTTCCATCTCTTCTTTGCTGCCAGCGGCGACGCAAAGCGATACTGTAGTATAAAGCAATGGATTCCTCGTCTTCTTCAGTGCCCTGTTTAAGTGGTTCCCTTCCGATTTTCCCTCGATCAGCTCATCCGGTATTTCCTCGCCTGCCATCGCCACATGGTTGATCTGGCTGGTGATCTCCTGCTTTTTATCACTCACGGCCTTTAGCGACTGCCGATATCCCTTTACCTTTATATGGATGCATACCTCCGTCTTGTAATTGAGCTTCTGCAATAAATATATCCACTCATTCCCAATGGCGGAAAAATCATCCGGCATCTCTGTCAATGCAAGGAATGCCTGATACGATACTGTTTTATCTGTATGGACTTCCAGGTATCTATGCCTGGGTATGACCTGCCCATCGAAAAGGTTCTCAATCTCCCGGGGCCTTGAACGGTAAACTGTATCACTCCCTTTTTTAAACGCCCTGGCCTCTACGGCCGGTTCCCATACCTTCGACTTATCCTGGCTCTTATACCACAATCCAGTCTCCTGATCGAGCCCCCTGAATTTCATTCTGTGTAACATCCACTGTGTTTCCGCAGCCGTACACTCCCGCAAATGGAAACGGTAATTCGCATTTTCAAGCCACCTGTCCGCCAATGCCTTACACTGCTCCATTTTTGACTTTAAGATATCCCCGGCATCCAGGTTCATCCATTCATTCACCGCATTCACAGGATTCCTGAACAGATATGCAAGTGTTTCCTTTGCTGTTTCAAACTCATCCGATGATTGCTGAAGCTTGACTGCAATCATGATCTTGTAATCATTGATCGCACCATTTGCCTTAGACAACGCATCTAAATACTCCTCTGTCTGTCCCAATATAGTAAGAGCCGTATCATATAAGCAGTCATCCCGGTCAAGACCCTCTTGATAGGCCCCGTATCTTTTCTTCAGATTCTCCTCCATCGGTATGATCCAGATTTGGGCCTCACTTTTAAACTCAGCTAAGAACTGCGCTGTCTTCCAAAGTAAATTTAAACGCTGCTTATTGCTCAAACAGTCATATCCTTCCCCTTGCAGGTCATATAATGCCCAAAAGGACTTGTCCACGTTATGTATGATATTCCCACTATAAAAATTGATCGGACATTGTGCCTGGTACATAACAAACCTCCCTTCCGTGTCCAGCGATCCATCTTATCACTATCCTCACATGCTTCTCCCCATCCTTACCGGTATACCAGTTTATACGAATGGGCCTGGTCTTTATTTGGTAAAATCGAAATCTTTCCATATAGCTGCCATATTCCATTAACCAAAACCTCATAATCCCTGCAACGAACCATACCGGCATCTTACCATCCAGCTTTACGGTGTTCAAAAATTTTGCCCCTGCATAGGGCAGTATGAGATATTTGATGATCACCGGCACCTCTGCCATGGCTGGTATACATTTCCCAAATAGGAACATGATAAAGAAACAGATACCGAAATAAAGCGCCATATGGAGCGGTACTGGCAGGGGAAGCTTCGCATTCTGGATCGCATACATGACTTTTTCATGTTTCCAAAGCTTTGCATACGTCCTTACTGTATAATTCTCATTTTCCATTCTTTCATCTCTTTTCCTTAGAATCCGAATATCTGCCCCAGGGAGTTTCCAATGGCCTCTAATTTTGACGGATTCCCAATAAAGTAAATGACCAAAGCCCCCAATAAGAGCGTTACAACGACCCCCACCGTGTTTTTCTTTAAGATACTCACCGCCAGGGATATCCCGACGAACGCAAAGGCAAGCCACTTTAGCTGCCCTAAAAGCCAGGTCGCCCCGCTTTGTCCCCAATTTGCCGCCGCAACAAGAAATGCATTGTTTGCAAGTAACAGATAATAACTCATTCTCATTTTATCTCCTTTTTATTTGCTGTAGGTTGCCGGTTCCATGGACATGATATAGAGCTGTCCCTTCTCTTCTACCAGGGTGAAGCTGCTTGACTGCATCACCACCGTTTTTGTCCTTTTATCCTGTACTTTGTACCTCACTACAGATAAGATGTTACCATCTGTATCCGTATATGCCTTTATCTCTGCTATCTCCAATAGGGCCAGGTCATTTTCCCCGGAAAGTCCTGAAAAATTTGTTTTATCCGCAGTCTCATGCAGAAAATAATCTATTACAGACTGCTTATCCGTATAATAAGCCGTTAGGAAGTTATTTATCGTCTCCTCTACCTTATCGACATCTTTGTACTCACTATACTTCGATGGGATGGACCGTTTTTCATAGTCCTGCACATAATAAGAATCCTTATCACTTACCAACAAAGGAAAGCCATCTACCACAAAGCCCGTTTTTGTGACCTGCACAGGCACCTTTAATGTGTAGACTATATCAGCACTTTCCGCTGTCTCCTTCACTGTTTCCTTCGTCTTATCCTTACTCTTATCCTTGGAATCCTTCTTTTCCTCTTTCTTTTCTTCTGTATCCTCTACTGTCTCATAAACAGTCCCGGCTACTTCTACATGCACATACACTTGTGTGCGATTGTCCTTTATCTGCTCCATCCGGTACGCATCCGCATAGGTTGCTTTGGCCTCTGTCTGGAAATCATAGATATCCGCCGCCTCAGAAAGATCCTCTGTCATATATTTACTCAACCGTGTTTTAAATTCCTCTCCCCCATCCTTATCGTAGGTCATGTACTCTTTCGCAAAGTCTGACGCAAAGCTTAGGATCCTTGTTCTCTGCTCCATCTCCGCATCCATTGCTTTCTGAAGCTTTTCAACTTTTTGTGCTGTCTGTGTGTTTTTGTCCGGGATCAGAATTGCTGCCGCCCCACGGACGATCAGGAATATAAGGATACTCCACAAAATGATACGTGCTGCCTTCCAGCCAGCTACATTCTTTAATTTATACTCTGACAGATCCTCTTCTCTACGCTCCTCTGCTTCGGACTGCCTAACCTTACCTCTATTTTTTTTGAACATAGGTCTCCTTTCTAAAGATCAAAACGGCATCTCGTCATCAAAGGAGGGTTCATCACCATCCCCTGTGTAAACGAGCCCATTCAAAATAATACCGCCACCATCTTCTTGTTCTGCTTCCTTCTTTCTTCTTCCTGCCAGGGGCTCCCTCTTTTTCGCTGGTTCCTCCCGTGTGGATCGGGACGGGCCCTCCTCATCCAGTAACATATTTCCCTGTTCCACCGCCACATCATCCCGCAGGTTGATATCATCATCAAAGTAGTAGGCCTGGAAATCCACTGTCTCATTTCCCAGTTTAAACAGGAACCTGCCTTTGATATCCGGCAGATAAACAGCGGAAGAGTTACCGAGCACGATCTCAGATGCCGACTTATCCGCAAAACGCCCGCAGATACGGATGGGGATATTGTTCTTGATCTGCCCCGTCAAAACATTCGCGTCTGGCCTCTGCACACCCAACAGCAGATTGATACCGGTAGCCCTGGACAGCCTCGCAAGTGTCGACAGCAGCCCTTCCAGTTCCTCCAGGATGGCCCGCTTCTCCTTATCTGCCCCTTTTTTATCGAGCATCTCTGCGATCTCATCACAGGCCAGGCCTATCCTTGCCAGGTGTTTCCCAGTCTTTTTGTTGTATTCCGGCAGGTTCTTGCAGTCTAGATCCCGGAACAGATCAAGGCGCATCTTATTTTCCTTCACAAGCATCTGAAGTACATCCCTGGCCCTCTCGTAATCGGTCACAACCTCGCCAAATTGCTCATACCGTTTGCCAAACTCTACGCCACCTTTGAAGTCGATCATGTAAAGCCGCGCGCCCTGGCAGATCATCTGCCACAGACAGCTCCTCAGGATGACAGATTTACCGGAACCGGTCTCACCGGCAGCGAGCATGTGAGGTGTCTTGTTCAGATCAAAGGAGATCGTCTCAATGGCTCCTTCCCCCAATACGACCACGCCTTCCTTCTTACTCAACTTGGAATCATCCCAGTTGATCATGGTTGGGATCCGGCATTCTGACGGAACCGTGACCAGCCTTGTGATACGCTTGGACTTCCCTTCCTCAAAATGCAGGATATTACAGTCAAGGGCCGTTTCTAACTTCTCTTTATTTGCGACCCAATCTGACATGGGGATCGTCGAACTGAAGATATAATGTTCCTTACGCTTCTTTTCTTTTCGGGCAAACCTCCTGCTCTTTTTTTCCTTTCTCTTTTTTACCAGGAAAGGGTATTGCCCGTCTTTGCTCTTAAAACCAACCGCTGCAAAAGCGGCTTCATATGGGTTCTTAGCTTCATGGCCCCCGACCGCCCCCAAATAAAAGACCGGCAAAAGGAGCACCAGACCCCATATACCAAAGCACAACCATGTAGGTATACCCGGGAACCAACCAGTAAGGGAGGTAAATACGGATTCCTTATAGCGGAATCCTAATAAGGCAAGGATGACAGATATCAGCAGGCCGCCAAAACGTTTCCCTGTACGCATCCGGATCAAACCCATCCCTACTCTGCGCAGATACGTAAACAGCATTTGGATCACTTCTTCGATCCTTTTGTTTATCTCATTCTCATAGCGATTATTCAATCCTCCCATCCCCTTCCTGGAAACAGACTGCCAGTACATGCATGACATCCTTCACCTTTCTATTACCGATACCCTTTATCTGCCGAAGCATCCGCTCCGCTTCATCTGGGATGAACCCTATATTCGGGGCTCTTGCTATCCCCTCTACGAAACCCTCGTTATACACATCATTGAAATATGCAGACATCTGCTGATGGTCCATCTTCCTGATCTTTTCATACTGTTTCCGGTTTATCCTGTTCTTCATCTTATCTCCTTGTTTCAGTCCATGAAGAAAAGCTCTTCCTGTCCGATATCGTAATTCATCCATAGCGTCTCTACCCGGGAAACACCTGCCTCAGCCTGGGTTTTCTTATGCACCTTACGCCATCCGGTGAGCATCCTGTTATATAGATCATTGTCATAACCAGATAACAGCACTTTTCCCGGATGCCCTGCCAGCAGATTCAATAATTCCCCATGCTCATCATCTGCCATCTCATGTTTATACAGATAATTCTTGCGTGTACCATGTAAATATGGAGGATCAGCATAGATAAACACGTCCGGAGTATCATAACGTTGGATCAATTCTATTGCTGGCAGATTCTCGATCTGCGCATCCTTTAGCCTCACGCTGGCTGCCATTACTGTTTCTGGAAATCGCTGCCACATCTTCGTGTTTAAAGGACCTGTATGCTGTTGACTGCTCCTGAATCCATTTCGATACAGGTTGCCACAGCCAAATCCCATCCAACACCGGACAGCGAATCTCCTTGCTCTCTCCACAGGGGATAGCTCAAGATCATTTTCATAGGCATTGTAATATTCCTCCCTGCTATATGGTGTCAGTTCAAGTTTGGCTGCCAGTTCATCTGCTTTTTCACGTATCACCTGGAAGAAATTCACCACATCCCCATCAAGGTCATTTATGGTCTCGATCCTGGCCGGTGTCTTATGAAAAAAAACCGCTCCACTTCCAAAGTATGGCTCCAGGTATACATCATGCGCTGGTATGTATTCACAGATCCATGGGGCAATGCGGTTCTTCGCCCCTGGATATTTCAGAACACAATTCATTTCTTCACCCCTTTTGGAATATCAAACAAATTTTCGTCCATACAGATATAAGTCCGTCGTCTTCCCACTCTCGTGCCTCAATTCCTTCTGCACGATCTGATGGGCTTTCCCCTTACTCATGGCCTCCTCCTCAATGAGTTCTCGGAGGCGGTGTTTTGAATATATCCTTCTAAGGTCATGGCATTCCATCCCCAGGTTTGTGGCCTGTTTTTCCATGGTGCTGGCTGAATAAAACACCTTCTGTCCGGGTTCTATGGTATCTAGCAATTCTCTCAGATGTTCACTCACATAATCGTCCTTCATACACTCTACATTTCCCGTCTTACCGCCTTTTCCATTCCGTATATGTAGCTCCATCACCCCGTCATCCCGGATCCGTATATCCTCCGGTTCAAGGTCTGCCACCTCTGACACCCTTAACCCAGATATCAGCATGAGGCGATATCCCAGTTTTAGCCTTTTGTCACTTATCTGATTGATCGTCCTGAAATTCCTATCCACATGGATCTCCTTCCCTCTGGACTTACACCGATTGAATTTTGGGGCTTCCTTCCATACCTCTTTATCTGGTAAGGCAAAAGAGTGATCATAGTCATGAAGTGCCGTCAATCCCTGCTTTGCCGCTGAGAACCTGCTCTGCTGGCGTATGAGGCGGATCTTGTGTTCCACTAATTTATGATCTATCTCATTCAGGGAATCAAATTGCATATCCTCAAAAAGGTTCTTGACCTCCTGATAGTATTTCTTGGCTGTATTAGCACTATATCTCTCTGTCAGGTATTCTTGAAAACCATACAGGATGTCATATTTCATATTTATCCCCCTATTCCTCTTTCTCTATATCGAATGGATTCCCAGGCTCAGGCACATCAGGCGCACGATGATCAAGCGCATACCCTCACCTCCATTCATCCTCAGAGCCGCAGCGTACCTCACCTTGGGCTTGTCACGATCTTGGGCTCTGTTGAATGCCTCTCTGTCCTACAGATCATCGGTGTAGACTCACACTCACTCCTGCCAAATGCTGCCTCAGGTCCGCCATTGTCTCCCATCCTTTCTTCCAATCCGTTTTATGCTCTCTACATCAATTCCCATATTGAGATCTGCTGTTGTTTTTCTTTTTTCTTCATGTGTTCTAATTCCGGCTGCCGGTGCATCATGATCTGCATATCGGTAAATTCACTGTTATACAGCTGCCTTATATTCTGGATCGCAAAGTTGCGATGATTGCTCAAAGTAGTATGCGACATGTGAAGTTCCGCCCTCACCGCTTTCCATTGTTTGTGTTCCACATATAAGCCCTTCAATACTGTACGCTGCCCATAGGGAAGGCTCTGGTAACAGATCCAGACCCGCTTCAGGGCTTCTTCCTCCTGTATGAGCTGGTACGCATATCTTTTAAGGAACTCTGCATACCGCTCCTCATTCTCTTCATACCGCTCCAGGAGTTCTCCTAAATCTTTTTTCCTGCCGCTTCCTGATGTACCCGCAGTATCATAACCCTTCGCTTTCATCTGTAGGCTCTCCAGAATATCATCCGTGGTTGCCATATTGCTGTGCAGAAACCGGATCCGCTCACGTACATCCTCCAGCAGTGTTTCATATCCGGACAGGCAGCGTACAATATAATTTTCATCTATTTTCATTCGTTCCATCTTCATCACCTCCTGAAGCGGCGGCAGCATCATCACTTATTTCGTTGAACCTTCCAAGTGATCTGCTCCCCGTCCGAAGCCGCTATGATCGTACCCTGCTCATCTGTCCGAAATATCTGTATCCTATTGTCTCTCAGCCTTTGTAACGTCTCATCACTTGGATGTCCGTAGGAATTTTCACTTCCCACCGAAATGATGCCGTACGAAGCCCCTACCGCTTCCAGAAACGCTTCCGATGAAGAGCCTGCGCTTCCATGGTGCCCCACTTTATACACATCGGCCGATATATCCCACCCTGCGGTCAGAATGCCTTTTTCGGATTCCTCCTCTGCATCCCCGGTGAAAAGGAAACGATTCCTGCCGTTCTGCAAGAGCAGCACGATTGAATTATTATTGCCATCCCCATATTTTTTGTTCGGGGCCACAACTGTGAATACCGCACTTCCCAATTTGTAGTTCCGGCCTGCCTCTGGAACGATCATCTTCTGCACCCGGTTCTTAACCGTCTGTATCACATCATCATAAGTCCGGGTATCCTTTTCATACTCCGGCATCATGACAAGATCGGTATCAAATTTATACAGGATAACATCAAGCCCCCCTATATGGTCTGCATCCGGATGTGTGCCTATGGCATAATCAAGATGCTCAACGCCCTGCTTCTGCAAGTAATCCTGTACATATGTGCCCTTATCATTTCCACCGGCATCTATGAGCATATGGTGTCCGTCACAGGTTATCAGTGTAGCGTCCCCCTGGCCCACATCAATATAGTGGACCTGGAGGCTGCCTGGCTCCATTTTGACAGGCTCGACCGATATTTCCGGCTTTGTAAAAAGTCCATACACACAGAAAACAGCCAGGAACAGCAGCGCTGAAAAACGTATCCTTCTTCGCTTAATCATCGTAAAAACCTTTCCAGAGCCTCCATCACGATCTCATAATCATTCTTACCCTCCATGACTGCCCTTATCTTTACTTCTTTCGCCAGTTCAGGGGTTAGGTAATATCCCCGCTGGATCAGCTTAGGATCATTCTTTCCTGCTCTCCCTGTTTTCACCTTCTTTCCAGTATCTACCGGGATGTTAATCATCTGCCCGACAACACTGCTCCGTTTCTCTTCCCTTTCTGCCAGTCCCATCACGCCACCTCCTGAATGATATAATCAACGATCTCCCTGTATTGAGAAGCCACCTCCGCATCAGGCCTATAGGTAATGACTGCCTCTCCGTCATAGATCCCCTTTGTAGCAGCCGCCGTCTTTTTCACGATCCCGACTACATGCTCTTTTTCCTCCATGGCCTTCAGCACTTCTTTATGATCCGTGACACGCTTCTCATATAACGTAGCTATAATACCCATGATCTTTAGCTCTGGATTCGTCAACTCCTGTATGTCCCGTATGGTTTCTTTTAACATGTCTAAGCCTCTGTACGAAAGATAATCCGTTTTGCATGGTATGATGACCTGATCTGCCGCGGCAAGGGCATTGATGGTCAAAATACTGAGCTGCGGCGGACAGTCAATGATCACAAAATCATAAGAATCCTTTACATCCCGCAAAGCCCTTGAAAGAATATTTTCCCTTGCCATCCTGGAGGTCAGCTGCATCTCCAATGCTGCCAGCTGGATACTTCCCGGGATCAGATCCGGTCTTTTCTCATCTCCACGGTGTATGCAGAAGCCTGCGGGTTCCCCCATCATTAAGCTGCATACATTCCGCTTATATCCTTCTGGCTCATAGCCCATGGCGATCGTAAGGCTTGCCTGTGGATCTATATCCACAAGCAACACCTTTTTGCCTCTCAAACATAACCCTACCCCTATGTTTTGCGCAGATGTCGTTTTCAGGACACCGCCCTTTTGATTCGCTGATGCCAAAATCATGCTTCATCCTCCTTATCAACTTATTTTAATAACAAAATACTAATTTATGACCGGCAGTAATCTGGATACCGGATCTTAATAGCTTCCCAAAAGTACCTTGCATATCCGCAGCAAAATAAATCGTCTGCTGTATAACGCCTGCATTCCCTTAACTGGTCATCACCCTCAAAGTCGTAAATGCTCGGTGTCCCGCCATTATAAAGATTGAAGCCCAGCCGGATCACCTTTGCACTGCCGCTTGTGATCCATCCCTCTTGTAAACACTTCGGCTTCAGATCCCCCGATCTAAAATCATATATCCGATTGATATTTTTTCTGGTATCACCGGATATCCCCAGACAGTACATAAGTGCCTGATGGTACTCATCCTGATATCTGCACCTTTGCAGGTTGTAATAAAAGAATTTCTCATGTTCCTGGTCCTTGAAAATGATCGCCATCTCATCCCTCCTTTTTACTCTCAAAATCCCCTGGCATTTCACACCGCTCAATTTATTTCTTCGTTCTTCGTCATAACTTCCTCTCCCTACATCTATATCAGCTTCATTCACTACGTCATGTTTCATCCTACCTCCACATAATCGCCATTCACTACGTCATGTTTCATCCCTTTCAAAAAACTCCACCCCATTTGTTCTCACCTCTAAATCCGACTTGTTATACTACGTATAACAAGTCTCCATTATCTATCTGAACACAAAATAGCAAGAAACCTGTCAACCATGCGGTTTTTCGGGTGAGAACATCCAAAATATTGATCTTGTTCTTGTTCTCACCAAAATTCACCCCTGTTTTCGGGCTAGATTCTTCAGCCGCCTGCCAACGGATAGCGGTATGTGTATCACGTATTCCAGCCGGTTGGTGCTTGTCCATCGGCGACGCTTTGTCAGCCGCCCATCCATTGTGATGATCCATCTCAGATCCCTCCAGGCCTGTAACTTTTCATCCGCCGTCTCATAAAGGTTCTGATCCAGCAGCTTCACCAGGTAATCCTTCTTCACATACAGCCCATCCTTATCTAGCTCTATGTTTCTGCTTTTCTCATGATACCGAAGGAGATAGTTGTAAACATCCACATATTCCTTTGCCATTATCTCTAACCTGCTCATGCTCCCTCCCACTCTCGGAGGAAATACTCATACGCCGTCTTGCGGATCAGCAGCACCTTCACACGCTGTCCATCCTGTGTATCCATCCAATAATGCTTACCGGAATCCTGGATTTTCATAATGCCCGTCCGAACCATAAAACGAAGGATCTCACTGGTAGAAAATCCGGAAATCTTCCCCTGCCCTGTTACTGCTAATTCCTTTAAGACTGCATCAAAATCATCCTTTCTGAATTTGAAAAATTCCTGTGAATTTTTTGACTTGTTTTTGTACGGTACCAATGCCTCCCGGGTCTCCATTTCCAGAAATATCCCATGCATCACTTGTCCTATTCCATTATGCTGCACTGGACCGACAGGGGATTGCTCCTGACATCCAGCCATCCTATTCCTCAAAGCCTCATCCTTCGCTCTCAGTTTCTTGATCTCCTGGTCTTTTTCCTGGATTATTTCTATGAGCTGATTCTTCTGAAGCCGCAATTTACGCAGGGTTTCTTCCAGATCCTCTGTGGATTTTTTCTGGTTTTTTTCCTCTTCAGATACTTTCAGTTTTAGCAAGCCCAATGTGATCACCTCCCAGCTCCATCTGATAACAAATGATTTTGTTATTAAATGATTATTCTATTCTGATTTTATATGACACCGGGCCATCTCATCCTCCAGCGCCTTGTCTGTATTCACGATTATCTGAATGGCCTCTTCCAGGCTATGTATACCTTTCTTCAGTCGCTTGCGCTTTTGTGCTTCCGCTATTCCTTTTAAGGCACCATGCATGGTGCCATAATACCCTAGGGGCTTCCAGGATACCTCACCACTGTTTGTGAAACCAATCCTGACCTTTACGGTATAATTCATTTCGCTGACATCAATCAGATAGTCTTCCAATACTTGTACCATCCCTTTTCCTCCTACCACTTGTGTAGATTAGCCATTCTGCTATCTTTGCAGAGTACGACATAAAACAAATAATTTGTTATCAAAATAAAAAAGTATTTTAATAACAAATTATTTTTTATCCAACCACCAGTCATTTTGCCTGCCCTTCCCACTCTTCAGGTTGTCTTTTGGCGGCCAAATGCTGGTAGGCCTTTTGTGCCACGTTATCTAATATCTTTTTAATCTCCTCTTCACTTCGCTTACAGTAATCATCATGGATTCTTCCAACAGTCTCGCCATCTTTAATCACTTCCACTGTTTTATGACCTCCGAACTCTCACAAATACGCATAAACATAAGCTTAATCTTTACCAATTCATAATATATCTAAATGTTCCCAACTTTCTTATGAGGACATATGCACTATACCGAATGATTTTCTGTGGTTTTGTGCGGTTGGTTAAAATCTCTTACGCCGTTTTCAGCTGTTTCCGCTACCCTTACCAGTGTCATGAAGTACGCTTGATTGTTGGGTGACAACCGTTTGAGAATATCGGCAGTTTCTTTAACTATTGTTTTTTCCATCTTCAACGCCCCTTTCATTAACTTTATGGTTAAAATATATCATTATATTAATATATAGTCAATAGATTTTATTAATTTTATGATATTTTGTATTGATATTTTAACACAAACATGATATTCTGATATTACACATGCAATAAGCGAGGTGAACCAAAAGTGAAAGAACGTTTAAAACAGCTCCGTAAAGCACTAAAAATCAATCAAACAGATTTTGCCAAAGAGTTAGGTATTACTCAAACGGCCTATTCTATGATTGAGAATGGCAACAATCCTTTATCCGATAGACACATAAAAGTGATTTGCTCTGCCTTTAATGTAAGTGAACATTGGTTGCGAACAGGAGACGGGGAGATGTTTTTTTCATCTCCATATGAAAAGGAGTTTACAAAGATATTTGCAAACCTGACTCCGGAAACCCAGCAATACCTTCTTTTGATGGCAAAAGAGTTGCTCAATACCCAACAAAAATTACTGAATCCAGAGGATCCCAAATAACTACTCAATAGTGGCAACCGAAGAGTAATCGGACATAACATCTTACCCGATAATTTGTTATCATGATATTTTGATAACAAATTATTTTTTTACAAATTTTTTCTCGGAATCATGCTATACTGAATAAAAAAAGGGGGTTCTATGGCTCAACCCACACCAAATTCTGAAACGATTGCTGCACTGGAGGAAGCCAACCGTATCAGTCGTAACCCTGCCACTAAAAGATATGAGGATGATTGCTCCTGACATCCAGCCATCCTATTCCTCAAAGCCTCATCCTTCGCTCTCA
>OCAS01000931.1_pt1 | contig 18274 bp, 18 predicted proteins | sample 1550751 | NCBI WGS metagenome assembly OCAS01 (sample SAMEA2580301, study PRJEB22360) | human gut metagenome | biome: human gut; feature: human-associated habitat; material: faeces | place: Denmark | collected 2008/2010
ATTTGCCAGGAGATCGCCGATGCCGGTATAGTTGATGATACCAACCATGATGCTGACGAAGATCATGAACGGCAAAATGTTTTTCAGGACAATATCCAGAGTGTCCCGGCCGGCCTGATAAAATACATTCACAATACTTCCAATGCCGCGGCCCATGCTGGTAATAAAGTTAAAAAATTGATTTCCTCCAGGGGCGGGGGAGGATTCTTTTATCTCAGCCGGTTCTGGGACAGCCTGCCCGGATACTTCAGGTTCAGATGGAACAGCCTCACCGCTTTGGGTAATACAGTCCAGTGTAGTGCCGGAGACAAAATTATCTTCTTTGATATATTTGCTGAGCGGCCCGGACGGGGAGATGGGATGGATATCGATGGTCTTTACTCCCATTTTCGGATAAACACCGCACCGGAGTGTCCCGCCGCAATCTACCACTGCGATGATGATGGTGTCGGGTTCCACTTTATTGTTAAAGGCATCCACTACCGGGACACCAAGCAGCGACGCAATTTTTTCAGCCAGAGGATGAATGGAGCCTCCGGTGACAGAAGCGACGACTTTCCTGGTTTCCGTTTCATAGACAGTCAATGGCCCGCCCCATCCGCTGGAGCCTTTTGTGATCGTTACAGATGGTTTCATTTTGCTGCACCTCCTTTATTTTTTGCCATGATCTTTTTCGTGAGGAATTCAGTGGCATTTCCACGAATAAAGATGACGATGACGCCGGCCAGCAGGTAACGCACGGCCAAAGGCATAGTGGAGTAGCCGAGCTTTGTAATGCCGGCTGCGATACCGGTCCAAACAAACAGTTCTCCGGCATTTCCGTGTGGAAACAGGCCGGTGATAGGGTGCGCAAAGGAGAAACAGGCATCGATAAAGGCAGGTTTCTGGTCTTCCTCCACGAACCGTCCCATAGTATAGCACATGGGATTGGTCAAAAAGAAAAGGGAGATTACAGGCAGCAGGGTGTAACGGAGCAGGCGGAACCGGGTCAGTTTTTTAGAGAAATTCATGACCCTGTCCTCTCCTACCAGAGTGATAATGGCATTGATACAGGTGAGCAGGATCAGAAGATTGGGAAGAATTCCGGTGATCAGGCCCATCAGGTTTTCTCCTCCTGCGGATACGATCCCGGTAAATCCTTCGGCTAGTTTTACAAATACATTCATAAATATATCCTCCTTAACATGGACAGACAGCAGTTTTCCGTTTACCGGCAATTTGTTCTAAGGCTGAGGCAAAAGCGGCCTTATCATTTTTCCGTTTCATCAGGGCAGTGACAGAGCAGGCAGGACATCCGATATAGTCATTTTTTTGATTGAATCTGGAAAATACAGTCCGTCCCTTCATTTCATAGTAATCTACAATCTCATCTGATTCATTGACCACGACCAGCACGATAACGCCCGGGCGGAAGGTCAGGCCGGATTTGGCAGTTCCGATGGCCAGAAGATTCGGTGTATGGCGGTAGGCCTTCTTCAGGTCTTCAATGGACTGGTACATTCGTTTGATCTGAAACCAGCCGAAGGCGGCCTGAGCTGCCATTGTGACCATCAAGATCCCAAGAACATAAGTAAACATAAAGCGGTTAGCACCTCCTTGATATGAATAGATTGACAAGAAGTTTCACGTGAACTCTTAACATGTGTTGATACTATCCTGCCCTCAAAGTGAAGTCAATTCATCTGATTGTTTTGGAACATATTTTACGATTGCACAAAAATAAATACAAAAAACCAGAGTGTTCCATAACATTTGTTCCATGTCTTCACTTTTGATTGACGAAGGTGAAGGAAGGTAATTATGATGGGGTTGAATTTCAATACAAACCTGAATTATAAGAAAGAGGTGCTAACTATGCAAACACGAGCGATCAGACTTTATGGAAAAGAGGACTTGAGGCTGGATACATTTGAACTGCCGCCTATAAAGGAAGATGAGATTTTGGTAAAGATCATTTCTGACAGCGTCTGTATGTCCACTTATAAGCTGTCTAAGCAGGGGGCAGCCCACAAGAGAGCCAGGCCGGATCTTAAAGAGAGGCCTTCGGTCATCGGGCATGAGATGTCAGGAGTTATCATAGAAACAGGCGCGAAATGGAAAGACCTATACCAGAAGGGCCAGAAGTTTACGGTGTTGCCCACGGTCACTGAAAACGGCCGGATGAAAACAGCGGGTTACTACTACGAGACTTATGGGGGAGACTGCACCTACTGTATTCTTCCCCGGGAAGTTATGGAGCACGGCTGTCTGATCCCATTTAATGGAGACTCCTTTTTTGAAGCTTCCTTATCAGAGCCCACGGCCTGTATCATTGCCGGGTATCGGAGAATGTACCACACATCGGAGGAAGACCATGAACACCGTATGGGTGTGAAACCCCAGGGAAGTCTTGTGATCTTCGGAGCGTGCGGACCCATGGGACTAGAGTGTATTGACTATGCCCTACAGCTGGAAAACGGGCCTTCTAAGATTGTCGCCGTCGATATGTCCAAAGACCGGCTTAACAGAGCAGAAAAAATGCTGGTTCCTGACCCGGAAAGCGGAAAAGAGCTGTATTTTGTGAACGCAAATGAATGCCGGGATATGGCAGAGGAACTGAAAAATCTGAACGGTGGCAGAGGATATGATGATGTGTTTGTCTATGCTCCGGTGGAAACTTTGATCGAGCAGGCGGACCGGGTGCTGGGAAAAGACGGGTGCATGAATTTCTTTGCTGGCCCTGTGGATCAATCGCTTTCAGCCAGGATCAATATGTACAATGTGCATTATTCATACACCCATCTGGTGGGATTTACCGGAAGCACCAATGAAGATCTCCATGACGCCCTGAAGTTGATGGAACAAAAAAGGATCCGCCCTACGGTGATGGTAACACATATCGGAGGCTTAAGCAGTGCCATTGAGACTACTCTGCATGTTCCGGAGATCCCGGGCGGGAAAAAAATGATCTATACACAGATCGATCTGCCGCTGACAGCTATTGAAGATTTTGCGGAGCTTGGCAGGGAGAATCCACTGTTTGAAAAGCTGGCAGTATCATGTGAGGCCCACAACGGATGCTGGAATGCGGAGGCTGAAAAGATTTTGCTGGATGAATATAATGTGGATCTGACACGATAGGGAGGAAGGGAATGTTAGTTACTTTAAAGGGATTATTAGAAGATGCTAAGAACAAAAAACAGGCGGTTGGGGCATTCAACGGAACCACATTGGAAGGAATCCGTGCCATAATCGGTGCAGCTGAGGAGCTTCAGAGGCCGGTGATCCTCCAGCATGCCCAGAGTCATGATACGATCATAGATTTAAATGAGATTGCCCCGCTGATGCTGCACTATGCAAGGAGTGCCTCTGTGCCGGTGGCAGTGCATCTGGACCACGGAAGCACCTTCAAACGGTGCATGGAGGCAATACGGGCAGGGTTTACTTCTGTTATGTATGACGCGTCTGCCAAGCCGTTTGAGCAGAATCTCATGGAGACGGCAGAGATTGTTAAAGCTGCCCACAGTGTGGGAGTATCTGTGGAAGCAGAACTTGGGCATGTGGCAAATGTCAATGAGGATCCCGGGGAGGACAACATTTATACGGATCCTGCTCTGGCTGAGGAGTTTGTGAAGCGCACTGGAGTGGACTGCCTGGCCGTTGCCTTTGGCACAGTGCATGGTCTTTATGTAAAGCAGCCAAGGCTGGATCTTTCCATTGTAACTCAGATCAGTGAAAAAACCGGCATTCCCCTGGTCATGCACGGGGGCTCTGGGGTATCCGGAGACAATTACCGCAGAGCCATAAAAGAGGGAATCTGTAAGATTAACTATTATACATATATGAATACAGCGGGAGGGAACGCGGCTAGAAGCTTTGTAAAACAGTCCGGAGAACATCTGGCCTATGACTGTCTCACACTGGCGGCGACGGAAGCTATGAAGCAGGATGTGATGGCTGCCATGAGAATATTTGGAATGGATGAGTGACCTGCAGATCTGCTATAATCGTGTCAGCAGAGGGAATACATTCAGTGTGGGAGGGAGAATGATGGCAGATGCAGAGGAAGTCAGGATGCTCGCTGAGATCACCAGGCTTTATTATGAGGAGGAATGGACACAGCAGAGGATCGCTAAAAAGTTTAATATGAGCCGGTCCCTGGTTTCGAAGCTGCTTTCTAAAGCGAGAAGGATCGGGATTGTAGAGATCATTATCCATGACGAGGAGTTTCACCCGTACAGGAAGCTGGAGGAGGAGCTTAAGAAACGGTTTCAGATCAGAGAGGCAGTGTGCGTCAGTGTGGAAAACAGTGAAAATCCGGTAAAAACAGTGGGTGCGGCAGCAGCAAAATATGTGGCGAGAAAGCTGTCCACTGTGAAGTATGTGGCAATGACGGCGGGAACTACCACCCGCCAGATCGCTGAGAGCTTTTCATCGGGAGTGCCCTTTGACCATGTGACATTTGTACCTATGTCGGGAGGATTGGGGGAAGAACGGTGGGAGATCCAGGCCAATGTGGTGTGTGAGCGGATGGCAAAGAACAGCGGGGGGAACAGCCTTCAGCTGCATGCCCCCATTGTTTTAGATTCCTATGAGGCAAAGGAAATGCTTTTAAAGCAGCACTTTATTAAAAGTGTCATGGAAAAAGCCAGAAATGCGGAACTGGCTGTGGTGGGACTCGGCAGCTCACCTCAGTATTTTGAGCTGACCGAATCTTATCTGCACGGGATCAACCGGGAGAAGGATGACATCAGCAGACGCCTGGTCGGTGACATTTCTTATAATTATTTTGACAAAGAGGGAGAACTGATAGACTGTAAATGGAACAGGCAGCTCATCTCTTTAAATATTGAAGAGATCAAACGGATTCCGGAAGTGATTGCTGTGACAGAGGGGACAGAGAAAGCGGCAAGTCTGTATGCGGCTCTCAAACATAAGATCGTGGACGGGCTGGTGACCGATGTTCATTCCGCCAGAGAGCTGATCGAGATGGATCGGAGAAGGCTTATGGGAAAGGAAAATTAATTTTAAAATAGACTGTTTGGAAAATCGAAAATGATTTTCCAAACAGTCTATTTTACATTTAAATTCCATTACAGATAGGTTTGCATAAGATTTAGAATTATTTTAATTATAAAGTATAAAATAGCAATGTATGATATGAATTTGCCGGTCTTAGCTCCAAGATCACCGGGATGTCTCATAGCTAAAAGAAGTCCCAGAAGGCTTAATATCAAATAGAGAAATAAACTATAATGTAGTCCGTCCAGAGAAATGATTCCATTTTGATTGCCTGACCAGATCGGAATTCCAAATCGCGCAAGAATCATATCTCCATAACAGGTCATAGGTGGAAAAGTAAAACCAAAAAACAGAGTAATGACACTGAGGACAATGGAATAAGTTCCAAGGCCAGATTTTCTGCCACTATTATATCGGTTGACCAGACAAGCTGAAACCTTAAAAAAAGTATAACCCAAAAGTCCTCCAAGGGTATTTGCAATCAGATCATCAATGTCTGCCAGCCTTCCCACGAAGAAAAACTGAATGCATTCGATGAAAAGGGACAAAAGCAATATAATTAGCACTGTTTTTCTCAGACTTCGTTTTTCAGTCTGCTGCATTAAGGGGACAAATACTCCCATGGGCAGGAACAACAAGATATTTAATATGATGTAAGAAAGGTCTTCACCGATAAAAGGAATCAGATTATAGTTATGGGCTCCATTGAGACTCCAGGCATCAAAAGCAAACATGCCCGTGACAATACCAATAAAAATAAGATATACAGTAAAGAGGTACTGCAAAAACCAATCGCCGTTTTTAAAAGTTTTTATCTTACCCATTACTTTTAATACGATTGCAATTAATGCATAAATAATCAATCCAGCGATCAGAGCCTGGGCAAGCAGTATAGCGCCTTTAGAAAAATTTTCTCTCATGATCAATCCTCTTTCTTCCATCGGAGCACAGACAATAATGTCAGGTAACAGCCAACCGCCAGGAAAAACAGCACCGTAGTGAGCCTTGTACGAATAAATATATTCTGGTGGTTGTTGTATAGTGCTAAAAGAATCCCCTGACTGATGACAAAAGCGGAAAACAGCCAACCGAGATAAACTGTAAGATTCTTAAATGTGACGAAAAACAGCCCCTTTTCTGTTTTAATGATATGATCTCGGTATAATTTCCTGATAACCAACAGAAAAGCTAAAGCAGATGAAAGAAAAATCAGAAAAGTTTGTCCAATGGAAAGGCTATATAGATTATGTTTTTCTTCCGGCGGTATGATATATTCATAGCCGGTTTCTTTCACAATTCTTTTTACTTGCTGGACAACCTGATGATACTCATTTTTATTATCATAATGTAGATACCCTTCACACTTGTCAGATAAAAGAATCTGTTTAAAATCCAGAGTATCCTGAGGGGATAGCTTAATGCTAGGCATGATTAAATAATTGTCTAAATTAATAATTTCTTCATCCACATTGACATTTGTTTTTTTGTCTAGAAAACCTATTATTTTACAGCGGATATTTTTAGTTGCCAGATATGAGTTTTCAACAATAGAATTCAGCTTAAAAATATGTTTATAATTTGCACCCGCCACAACAGGAACGATCTGATTAGAAGTTTTTTTATATGCAGATCGTTTAAAAAATTCTCCAGTTTGTACTCTTTGATCGAGATTTTGTCTTTTTGCATAGAGCTCTGAAACCTGCATAGATTTCAGAGGTGAGATCAGCATATCATCAATTTTTTGGTTTCCTTTACCATTAATGAAACTCTTGCTGCCTCGAAACTTTTTCGTATAAATAAAATCTTGGTTTGATATTTCATAATAATCAATATTTTTTATATTCATAAGCTGTTGATACACCTGTTTTAAAATCTTTAAAGAATCCTTTTTTCTTAGAAAGTTTTCATAACGGTAGCCTTTTCTGTCGTAATTGTCAGCCAGCAGCCAATCTCCTTGGCTGCTATTTTGAGAAATTGAAGAATTATTTCTTTCGACAAATAAGGCATAAGAATAGACAGATGATCCAAAGACAAATATGATTATAATGGTCACGAAAACCAGATAATGTTTCAGCCTGTTATTAAAATCCATAATACACACTTGAAGAATACAAATCAATCAGACAGCAATTTTTTGTGGCCCATCCGGTACTATTCTCCACTTTGCCTTTTCCCCATATTCTTTTTGAAGTTTTCCAACATCCTGTTGAATAGTCTGCCCACAATTTGACTGTAACATAATGCTTCTGGTTTGCCGTTACATACCCCTTGCCGTTTCCTTTAAGATAACCTTTTTTCCAGTTCTTGTTTGCTTTTGCTTCTTTAGCCGTGATTTCCTTAGTCGAAACCCAATGTTTTGATGCCTTGACTCTTTTATCCATGGCGAAGGCAGAAGTAGATAAGGAAAATATAGTTGTTGTGATTAATAAACCAATTAAAAGTCTTTTCATGTCAATACCTTTTTTTCTTTAAATATTAATAGTTTCCATTATATGCATATAATCTTTGTACACTATACCATTGATGAATCTTTTAGTCAAGACTAAAAGAAACGTTAAGTTGTTTACATTTTATGAATACTATTATTAAGTACTTCTTTTATCTGGTTGTTTTCCAGACGATCATAATGGATTCCGCATTGGATACAGACGGGTTCATGCAGGCTTTCCCAGAGGGCATTGTCCCGGCGTGTACTCACATATCCGTCCTTATGTCCCGGAAACCGTAGGGTTTGAATATTTCCATTATACCCCATAAAGCTCACCACGCCAATATGAGTGCGGCTTCCACCTGCGATAAGAACCTGGATGCCCTCATCGAGACGGGTTACATGGGCACAGATCTCATACCGGAACAATTCTGTCTTCAGCAAAGTCTGCTTTATCATTTCATTTTCCTTCCCATCGCTGAAATCCTTCAAATTCTACTCCGAACTGATCTAAAATCTTGCCGGCCACGTGTCTTGTCATATCCTCCACAGACTGAGGATGATTGTAATAACTCAGTACAGGGGGCAGGATGACGGCGCCAGCCTGGGAAACTTCATACATATTTCTCAGGTGAGCGGCATCGATATTGCGGTTATCATAGACTGTATGGGAAAGGCCCTGGAGATCCTCTAAGGCTAAATTGGTTTCCAGTGAGAGGGTTCTTGCGGCACTGTCTGTCCAGACATCCACGGGCTGGGATCAACGTCTAAAAACTGTGCTCTCTGGAACCGCTCTTTTAAGGAAAAAGGAACAGTACAGTCAAAAATGGTCTTGCAGGCGATCCCATGATACCGGATACTCGGTGAGAAGTCAGGATCATTGGACGGATCCAGCGGATGACAGCGGACACCGGGCATGGCCTTTTCAATCATTCCGATAATGCTGGCTTCTGTGGTGATACCTGCCATGGATACATGTTCTTCGCTGGGACCGATGCAGGTTTGTAAAATAGGATCTTTCCGGTGTGTCACAGCCGTCACCTTGATCATCCGGCACTGTGCTTTTCCATGGATCACCACTGGCTCTATGGGATGTCCGGCACATTCAAACAGCTTCCATCCAAGCTTCTCAGGAGAACAATCCGCAGGCATCACACCTGAGGTTGTCCGGACCGGAAGAGTAGAATCCATTATCAGCGGCGTTGCAGTGGGTGAAGGTATCAGCCTGCTGGCAAAAAGCAACTTCCGGATCTTTCAGGCCGGCCAGGTGAAGGTTGTACCGCTGGATCCGCCTACGAAATTATCTGTTGTCCTTGCAAAGCTTGCGGGAACGGCGCAGACAGATGCCATGAGGATCTTTGCGGACTATATGTGCAAAGGGTGTGAGGTATAATACTATCATCACACCATCCACTGCCTTTATTCTTTTATAGTTTTCTGATCTGTAGTGCCATTTCCATAATACAATCTTTTGTCTGCTGGCAAAATCCCAGGCGGTCATAAAAACCGTGATCCATACCCTGGTAACGGATCACCTCACACGGTATACCAGAATCCCACAATTTTTCAGCAAATAAATCGTTGGATAAGCGGAAATAGTCAAATTCGGCTTCGATGATTACTGCTTTTTTTAGGTTGGACAAATCATTTGCATAAAGCGGAGAAATCGAAGGGTCCTTCACGTCTTCTCCGTTCACTGCGTACAAATCATGAATGGTATTGTTTAAAATCCGAAAGCGGTTGAGTCTTGTCATTGCATGATTGTAGTGTTCCGGGATGACTTCATATTTATGATAGTCCCAGTAGTCCGTATCTTCGGCATAAGATAAATCCAGTGCACCGTACACAGGCATGGTCAGCGCCACTTTTTTTCCTGTTTCAGAAAGGGAGCATGAAACAGCAAGGTTGCCGCCGGCACTTTCGCCGGCAGCAGTGATTTTGTTTCTGTCCAAATTCCATTCTCCCGCATGGTCCCAGATCCAAGAGATAACCTCTTTGCAGTCATTGAGGGCTGCGGGAAAAGGATTTTCGGGAATCAGCCGGTAATCCACAGAAATGACAGTGGCTTTAGATTGTTCTGCCAGAAATCTGCATTGATGTTCAAGGACCTTCGTACTTCCTCCGAGGAAGCCTCCGCCGTGGAAGAAAATCACCGGTTTCTGCATTTGCCCGTTTGGAAGACGAAAAAAGGTAACAGGGATAAAGCGGTCAGAAAGTCTGATCAAAAAGGGTATCTGTTCTACAGTTTCATCTGTAATGTCCACATTGTTGGAGCCCATTTCAAGCCTCAGGGAAGAAAGATCCATAAAAGGTGTGAAGGGAGCTTTCTCATAGTCTGTCAGAAAAACTCCGGACTTTTCCACCTTCCCGATCACAGAAGGATCGAGGAGGTGGTTCCTGTTACAGCCGGGAATTTGTTTCAGTCTGCAGCAATCATTACTTCCAGCATAAAGAGGGATCATTTTTTCTTTAAACATATAGATCTCCTTATAATGATTCAATGAGCAGCAGATCTTCCTGGGAAGAGACGGATCCCTCCCGGAGTAAGGTCATTTTTCTCTCGGAGCCGCCTGATGTATCAACAATGATGACCGTAGGGTCAAACCCTGCTTTTTTAATCTCATCTATTTCAATGGCAGCAATTAAATCTCCAGGCATGACAATATCACCAGTCTTTACATGAGACTTAAAGTATTTCCCATCTAATTTTACCGTGTCGATTCCGATATGTATTAAAAATTCTTCCTGGTTTTCACTTACAATGCCATATGCGTGCAGGGTCGGATAAACGGCGGCCACAGTTCCAGCAACAGGCGCTGTAATTTTTCCATTTTCGGGAATGACGGCAATACCTTTTCCAAGTGCCTCAGAGGAAAATGCAGGATCCTTTACTTTGTTCAAAGGGAGAACTGTACCGTCAGCAGGCGCATGTACTTTGATTGCTACAGCTTTGGATGTGGATGTACTGAGCTCTGTATGATCAGCCGTGACATTTACATCAGCCCGTTCTGATTCCGGTATCATAGAATCATTAAAACCGAAAAGATAAGTAAGAACAGCGGAAATCAGGAAAGCACCAAAATAGGCGATTACAAACCCGGTAAATCCGGCACCGAAGTAAGCAGGGAAGGTTGGAACGGCAGCGACGGCTACAGCCATAGCCCTGGCACCGCAGGCTCCTGCAACGGCACCACCGATACCTCCTCCGATGATAGCAGCCGCAAATGCTCTGCGATATTTTAATGTAATTCCATAAATCGCGGGTTCAGAGATTCCGAAAAATCCCATGAGAGCCGCAGGGGCCGCGATCTGTTTCAGCCGTTGATCTTTTGTTTTCAGCCATACACCGAAAGCAGCGCCTGACTGGGCGATAATGCTGGGACCAAATACAGCCAGGATGGTATCAAAACCAAACTTTTCAATGTTGGAGAAAATGATCGGGAATAATCCCCAATGAATTCCGAAAATAACAAGCACCTGAGCAATGGCGCCGATGAAACCTCCCGCAATCATAGGGTTAAATCCATACAGGTTCATGTAAAATCCTGCTATCGTATTACTGAGCATAGAGCCAAGAGGTCCAAAGACGGTTATCGTCACAGGAACTACAATTAGGAGAGAGAAAAATGGAGCAATTCGGCTTCTGATCTTCTCAGGAAGCAGTTTTGCGAGGCCTTTTTCTACATATGAGAGCAGTAAGATCGCAAATATAATTGGAAATACGCTGCTCTTAAATGTGGTCAGCTGTACAGGAATACCTAAAAAGCTGATAGCCTTTCCGGCATCATAAAGAGCCGTCAGATTCGGATATAATAATGCTCCGGCAATTGTTACGGACACAAACATATTTGTCTTAAAGCGTTTGGCGCAAGTGATCGCCAGCACCACTGGAAGAAAATAATATAGACTGTCCGCAGCTGCATTTAAAATCTGATAGGTTCCGCTGGCGTCCGTCAAAATACCGGATGCAGTGAGGATGCTCAAAAGTCCCTTTAAAATACCAGCGCCGATCAGAACGTCAATGAGGGGAGTAAACAGGCTGGAGATGATCTCCAGAGCTGACCCTAAAAACCCTTTCTTTTTCTGACTGCCGGCCTCCGAAGAAGCAGAAGAACTCTGCGGAAAGATCCCCTGGAGTTCTTCATAAATGTACTGGACCTGGGGACCAAGTACAATCTGGGTCTGTCCTGCCACATCCATCACAGATAGAATACCATCCAGCTTATCAAGACTATCCCGGTCGATTTTGCCGGAATCTTTCAGGTCAAGGCGAAGCCTTGTGGAGCAATGGGAATAAGAAATCACATTCCGCTTCCCGCCTACTTTTTGCAGAATTTCTTCTGCCATTTGTCTGTTTGTCATGTTGTTTCCTCCTTAAGATTGAAATAATTTATCTTAAGTCTTGCCTGCCCGAAGCAGTCACAATCTTAGTAACTTATGATTTACAGCTTTCTGCTCTCTGACAGCAGCCGTTCAATGTGAATGGTCAGATAGACCTGTTCACTTTTCGTAATGGTGTAGTTATAGCTTTTTTGTATATATAAAGCGATCTTCCGGGAACATTGAAATGCTTCCGGCATGTTTTCCTGAACCTGAGGGTATAAAAAGGATGCTTCTTCTGCCGGAGGCTCATTCATCATAAGCCGCTGGGAAAAGAATTTTAAATGCAGTATGAACCTTGTATAGTTTAAGGAATTTTCATCAAAATCTATTTTAAACTCATATTGTACAATGCTGCAGATTCCTTTGATCAGCCTTGTCATATCGATGACTGACTGGATTTCGTGACCGTTAAGTTCTGCATTAATAATATGCAGGGCAACAAAACTGGCTTCATCTTCCGGAAGCTTTACATTGAGAGTGGAATTCATCAGTTTGATCGCTTCCAACGCAATCTGATATTCCTTAGGGTAGAACCGTTTGATTTCCCACATCAACTGATTTTGGAACAAAAGTCCTTGTTTAAAACGTTCTACTGCATAATACATATGGTCACATAGAGTCACATAGATATTCTGATTTAATTCCTTAGAAAGCTTTTGTTCTGCATGCTGTTTAATCTGATCCGCCAGATAAAAGTAGTCAATAGGAATCTGTTTTAACAGCTCCGAAAGTCTGTTTCCTGTAGCTTCTTCTTTCAGTATAAAAATTCGTTCAATTTTTTCTGCCTCCACCGGATCCCCTTTTCTCTTCTGAAAACCCAGTCCAAGGCCTGTGAGAATAATGTCCTGTCCCTCTTGGTTTTTTGAAAATATGACATTATTGTTTAAGACCTTTTTAACATGAAAGCACTCCTGCTCCATTTTTATCCCTCCCCCAAATATAAAAAGAGACCTGAATTATAATAAGACATAACTCATGCCTTATTATAATTCAGGTCTCGCCTATTCTATAATAGTCACGATCCCTATCGAATTGTTGATACAAATTTATCACAGCCGCTGCGAACTGTCAACTGGATGTTGAGAATTTGTATAAATGTGATAAAAACAAAATCAAACTTTGGTCAGATATTACAACATGATAACCGTAACACCCATATCTCCCTCACCGAATTCTCCGTCGCGGTATCCAGAGATCCGTTTTTGTTTTTTCAGAGTCTTTAAGTAGTTATGGATCCCTTTTCTCAGGGCCCCTGTTCCCTTTCCGTGAATGACGGTAATCTGTCCAAGGTTTGCCAGACAGGCATCGTCAATGAACTTATCAAGCTGGGAGACGGCTTCATCCACTGTCATACCAAGGACGTTGATTTCAGGACGGATACTGGAAGACTTATTGATCGCAGTCCGCCCACTGTTTCTGGCTTCATTTCTTGCATTTTCCCGTTTCACCTGCTTCACACTCTTAGTGATCTCCAGGTCTTTGACATTGACTTTGGAGCGCATCATTCCCATCTGTACATACAAGTCTCCTTTGGAGTTGGGAAGTGTCTGGACTGTGCCGCTCAGGGAAAGGCTGGTCACATAAACCTCATCTCCAACCTGAAAATCTCCAGGTTCATGTTTTTTGGACGCTCTGTTTTTAGAACGATATGCCATATCTTTTTCCAGTCTGGACATTTTGCCGCGAAGATCACTTCGCATATGCTCCATTTTCCTGTTTGCATCTTTGCCTGACTGCTTCTTTAAATTGTTATATTCCTTGATCGTCTCATCGGCAGTTTCCTTTGCCTCGGAAATAATCCGGTAGGCTTCCTCACGGGCCTCGCGGAGAAGTTTCTCACGCTTTTCTTTTATATTTTCCTGGCGTTCCTTCAGACTCTTTCTCAGGTTTTCGATCTCTTTCCGGTATTCAAAGATTTCTTCCTGTTCCTGCTCAATCGTCTGCTTGCTCTTTTCCAGATCAGCCAGTATGGTCTCAAAATCTTTTACTGATTCATCAATCTGATCCGATGCATGCACAATAATATGGTTATCGAGTCCCAGCTTCTGTGAAATCGCAAATGCATTACTTTTTCCGGGAATGCCGATCATCAGCCGATAGGTCGGGGATAATGTCTCTACATCAAATTCACAGGAAGCATTTTCAACTCCGTCCGTTGAGAGCGCAAACATTTTCAGTTCGCTGTAATGAGTCGTCGCCATAGTTTTTACGCCCCGGTCATGCAGGTCCGTCAGAATGGATATAGCCAGGGCAGCGCCTTCCACCGGATCGGTTCCGCCGCACAGCTCATCCAGCAGCACCAGAGAGTGACGATGGGCATTCTGAATGATAGAGACAATATTGGTCATGTGGGAGGAGAAAGTACTCAGGTTCTGTTCAATACTCTGTTCATCTCCGATATCCGCGAATACCTCTTCATAAATTCCCAGACTGGAACCCTGGAATGCAGGAATATGAAGGCCTGCCTGCCCCATCAGTATAAATAAGCCCACGGTCTTTAATGAAACGGTTTTACCCCCTGTATTTGGCCCGGTAATGACCAGCATAGAAAATGCATCGCCGAGAGAGACGTTAATCGGAACCACTTTTTTAGGGTCAAGCAGAGGGTGGCGCCCCTGTTTGATATTGATCACGCCGTCTTCTCTGAAAATCGGTTTGCTGCCGTTATAGTCTTTGGCATATTTAGCCTTTGCAAAAATAAAATCAAGCAGAACCAGAAGCTTTTGGTTCTGTGCCAGACCATCCATATCGTAGGAAGCCTGTTCGCTTAAAAGCGATAATATACGCTCGATCTCTGTCTGTTCCTGTCCCTCCAGCTCTTTTAACTGATTGTTCAGAGTCACCACCGCCATCGGCTCGATAAACAGAGTAGAACCGCTGGAAGACTGGTCATGTATCATTCCTTTAAACTGTCCGCGGTACTCCTGTTTTACCGGAATACAATAGCGTCCGTTTCTCATGGTCACAAGGGCATCCTGAAGCATGTCTTTGTTGGAGGAAGAACTGACCATAGCCGTGAGCTGGCTGTGGATCTTCTGATTGGTCAGTTTCATATTTCTGCGGATGTCTTTTAAGGCGGAGGAGGCATCATCACTGATCTCTTCCGGTGAAATAACACAGTGTCTGATATCCTTTAACAGGCCGTCCATCGGTACCAGAGACTCAAATACAGAATCCAGAGAATCGGCATCCGCCATATCATCCCGCTGTGCACCGTAGGCCAGTGCATTTTTTACTGCCTCCAAAAGACCGGCAATCTCCAGAAGTTCTCCGGCACTCAAAGTCCCTTTCATTTTCAGGCGTTTCAGAGAAGCCCCCAGATCATGTACTCCAAAAAATGAAATACTTCCCTGTTTATAAAGTCTGGTCAGGGCATCCTGTGTCTGTTCCTGGGCCAGGGATATTTCCGGTTCATCCGTCATCGGCTCTAATTTTTCACAGGCGGCTTTTCCAAGCTCTGTGGTGGCATACGCTTTAAGCCTTTCGATGACCTTGTCATATTCTAATGTATTTAAAACTTTTTGATTCATATTTTTTCCCTCAGATTATTCAAAAACCATTATTTATAGAAGGTTTTCTTTTTTAGATTTAGAAAAAGTGTAGCATAAAATATGTGGCATGTAAACGAGCCAAACGGCAATTTTCCAGTGGATTTTCGGGGCAGTTTATGTAATAATAGGGAAAGTAAAAGAGGTGTGGGCTCTAAGGCGGCCCTAGAAAGGTTAAATTATGAGATATATAAGTGAGCTGCATGAAGGAGATATGGTTTCGGAGGTATTTTTGTGCAAGACAAAGACATCCGGCACATCAAAATTTGGAAAGACCTATTATTCTCTTTCGCTCCAGGACAAAACCGGAATGATCGACGGAAAAGTATGGGAACTTAACAATGCCATCGGACATTTTGAGGCCATGGATTATATCATGGTGAAAGGGAAGGTCACAAACTTCCAGGGAAATAATCAGCTGAATATTGAAATGATCCGGAAGGCAGATGAAGGAGAATACCAGATTTCCGATTATATGCCATCCACAAAAAAAGATATCGATGAAATGTTTGATGAGCTTTTAACAATGATCCAGAGCATTCAGAACCCGTATTTAAAAGAACTTGCCATGAAGGTTTTCGTAGAAGATAAAGAGTTTGCAAAGAAGTTTAAGATTCATTCTGCTGCAAAAAGTGTACATCACGGATACATCGGCGGCCTGCTGGAGCACTCTGTCAGCGTGGCAAAGTTATGTGAACAGTATGCAGTTCTGTATCCGCAGTTAAACAGAGATCTGCTCGTCACAACGGCACTGTTCCATGATATCGGAAAGGCAGAGGAGCTCTCAGCATTTCCTGAAAATGATTATACAGACGAAGGCCAGTTAGTGGGACATATTGTCATGGGAACGATCAAGCTTTCCAAACTCATGGATGAGATCCCGGGATTCCCTGTAAAGCTTGCCAACGAAGTGAAACACTGTATTCTGTCCCATCACGGGGAACTGGAATTCGGTTCACCGAAAAAACCTGCATTGGCAGAAGCACTTGCACTGAGCCAGGCTGATAATCTGGATGCTAAGATGGAGACATTTGCAGAGGTGATCGAGAAGAAGCAGGAAGGCCAGGAATGGTCCGGTTTCCAGCGTTTGTTTGACACAAAGATCAGAGAATCATCCATTTAATTTTCATTCATGGATGATGAAATAAGAGGTGCCTATGGAATTTAAAAAGAATCAATTAGTGGAAGTGGAAATTGATGATATGGGCAATGAAGGAGAGGGCATCGGCCATGCAGACGGCTATGCCCTCTTTTTAAAAGATGCCGTCGCGGGGGACAAAGTCCTTGCCCGCATCATCAAGATAAAGAAAAATTATGGATTTGCAAGAGTAGAAAAACTGCTTGTTCCGTCTCCTGACCGTGTGGAGCCCAAATGTCCTTCCGCACGTCCGTGCGGCGGATGTACTCTCCAGCATCTGTCTTATGAAAAGCAGCTGGAGTATAAATTTAATAAGGTAAAAAACTGTCTGGAACGAATCGGCGGGATTGAAAATGCAGGCTCTTTCATGGAATCGATTTATGGAATGGACGAGCCGTATTATTATCGGAACAAAGCCCAGTTTCCTGTGGGACGGAACAAGGATGGAAAACTGATCACCGGGTTTTATGCGGGACGGACTCATTCTATTATTGACTGTACCCACTGTTCAATTCAGCATCCGGTCAATGAGGAGATTCTTAAAAAGGTTCTTGATTACATGGAGAGGAACCATGTGGAGCCTTATGACGAAAAAAATCATAGAGGATTGGTGCGCCATATCATGACCCGGGTTGGGTTTGTCACAGGGGAAATCATGGTATGTCTTGTGGTGAACGGCAGCAAGAAGGAGCTTCCGAATCTTTCTGAACTGGTGGAGTCTTTAAAAGAGGTTGAGGGTATGACCAGCATTTGTGTCAACAGCAACCGGGAGAGGACAAACCGGATTATGGGAAGTAAGGTAGAAGAGGTTTATGGACCTGCTTATATTTATGACTATATTGGGAATGTGAAGTATCAGATCGGGCCGCTGTCATTCTTTCAGGTGAATCCAAGGCAGACGAAGGTTCTGTATGAGAAGGCCCTGGAGTATGCCGGGCTCTGCGGGGATGAAACTGTGTGGGATCTTTACTGTGGGATCGGAACGATTTCTCTGTTCCTGGCACAGAAGGCAAAGCAGGTCTATGGGGTTGAGATTGTAAAGGAAGCCATTGAAGATGCCAGATTGAATGCCAGGATGAACCGTATGGATAATGTGAAGTTCTTTGTGGGGAAGGCGGAGGAAGTACTGCCACGAGAGTATGAGAAGAATGGGGTTTATGCGGATGTGATCGTTGTTGACCCGCCCCGGAAAGGGTGCGATAAGGCATTGCTCAATACTATGGTGAAGATGGGGCCGGAGAGGATTGTGTATGTCAGCTGTGATCCTGGGACATTGGCTCGGGATTTGAAGGTGCTGGGGGGAGAAGGATATGAAGTTCGGAAAGTGGCGGTTGTGGATCAGTTTGGGCATACGGGGCATGTGGAGACCGTGGCACTATTGAAGAGGAAAGGGCAGTAGAGGTTTCCACCAGAAAATTGATTCGTCATGGGACGGTAGACATGCCTGGGAAATCCAGTGTTTTAGAGGAGAAGAAAATCTATTATGAAAGAACTAAAAGAATTAAATATTAAAAGCATAGAAGAAATCAAATCATTATTTGCAGAGATTTTTACAAAGGAGCCCTGGAATGATGATTGGAGTGACTTGGCACAACTGCATGAATATATTATGGATTTAATAGGAAACAGGAATTCTTTAACATTGGGTCTGTTTAAAAATGATGAACTCATTGGCCTTTCAATGGGAAGCATCATGCATTGGTACGGACTGGTGTGGTATAAAAAAAGTTGACAGTTTATTCTCAAGGATTTCATAATAAAACCAAGAGAATAAGG